>MKWU01000494.1_pt1 | contig 74995 bp, 78 predicted proteins | sample 809101 | NCBI WGS metagenome assembly MKWU01 (sample SAMN05860141, study PRJNA318959) | sponge metagenome | host: Aplysina aerophoba | place: Slovenia: Piran, Adriatic Sea, Gulf of Piran | collected 2013-05-07 | reverse complement strand
TGATCATGTTCTTGATGTAGTCGGCGTGACCGGGACAGTCCACGTGCGCGTAGTGACGGTTGTCCGTCTCGTACTCCACGTGCGCAATCGCGATCGTGATGCCGCGCGCGCGCTCCTCCGGGGCGTTATCGATCGAATCGAACTCCCGGAACTCCGCCTCACCCTTCAGCCCCAGCACCTTCGTGATCGCCGCCGTCAGCGTCGTCTTGCCGTGGTCCACGTGCCCGATCGTCCCCACGTTTACGTGCGGCTTCGTGCGCTCAAACTTCGCCTTCGCCATCGCGAATCCTCCGTGCGGGTAGTGGCTTCACCGCATCCCCTGTTGCGGGGGCGGCGCGCCCTGGAGCCCTCATCCAGATTTGAACTGGAGACCTCGTTCTTACCAAGAACGCGCTCTGCCAACTGAGCTATGAGGGCCTAGTCCGCGTGTGCGTTATTGATAGTAGCGGGATTTTCGTTGTGGGGGAGTGGGGGCACTGCCTCTGTGATCGCTCCCAAGAGTGGGTTCGCACACTACACTCGGTTCATGGCAACCCTGCGGATCAACAACGTGCCCGACGAGCTGCACGAGCGGCTGCGCCGCCTCGCGCGCAAGAGGAACTGCACCATGAGCGCGATCGTGCTCGCGGCAGTCGAGCGCGAGATCGAGCGATTCGAGTGGCGCGAACGCATGGCCAACCGCCCCATCGTCGACCGTGGCCCAGATGAGACGGTTGCCGAGGCCCTTGCGGAAGCGCGAGCGGAGCGGGACCGCCAGATGGACGAGTGGGCCCGCCCCTAGTCCAGACCGCGCTTCGCCAGCTCCTTCGGCATCCGCTCGGCGTCGGCGCTGAGCAGAGGGCCGCGCTCCTCGTCGGTGAGGGTGCCGGCGGTGTCCTTCGCCATCTTCCCGCCGTCGAAGAGGATCCACTTCTCGGGGATGACCTCGAGGACAACGCGCAGGGGCGAGTCGAGACGGTCGACGAAGGCCATCGCCGACTCCTCGTCGGGGCTGATCTTGCGGGCGAGGGCCGGGTAGAACCAGTCCTTCGTCTCCTGGTCGTCGTGGATGATGCAGCGGCCCTTGGCTGTGGCCTGGCCACCCGGGGCGCCCGAGTCGGGCGCGCAGGCGGCGCTGCTTACGATGACAGAGACGCGCGGGTCGCGGCGGATGGCGGCGACGCGGTGGCGGTGGACGGCGCAGGTGATCCAGAAGCGCCCATCCTGCCAGACATAGGCGTGGATGACGCCGACGGGCCAGCCGTCGCGCGTGCTCCAGTTAAGCGCGCACTCCCTGGCGTTGGTGAGCAGCGACTCAAGCTGCTCGTCGTCGAGGGGGTAGCCGGAAACGGTTTCGTGGTCTTGTGCGCCCGCCATCTGTAGGCCTCCAGGAGGGTGTTCGTGGCCGCGCCCTGCGCGGCTCCCGAACCGTGGCAGAGCCGGGGGCGCGCGTCAACGGGTGGCACTCTATGCTCGAAGCAGCCATGCGAGTTGTCGCCCCACGAGAGATCAAGGAGCCTGAGGACCTCTCGTTCCTGAGCACGGCCCACCTAGCAGAGGGTGCGCTGGAGATCGACCTGACCGATGTCGAGTGGATCTCGCCGCTGGGGGTTGTAGCGGTAGTGGCGACCTGCCTGCGGGCGGATGACCTAGAGGTTGAAGCGAGCCTCGCACTTCCGGAGAACCGTGCCGTACGGACTTACCTGTCTGAAGTCCAATTGCTGGACGAACTGGCGGCGCGTGGTTGGACCTTGACGAGCGACGGCGTCCTCGACCAGCAGGTCGCCACAGCGGGTCGGCCTGGCTGGTCAGCCCGCGGAGACATCGACTTTGAAGCCTTTGCAGGAGCCTCCGTTCTCTCCCGCCGCGGCGGGTCGGTATCGACGACCCTTGACGACATCGATATTGACCCCAACCTCACCTTCGCCCCCTTCCTACCGGTTTCTCGGCTTACGACCACGAGAGAAGTGGACCTTGCCGCAGATAGACTCGAGGACGCGTTGCGGGCGGCCCCGCACCTCCGCGGGGGAGTGTTCGACGAGCTATTCACCATCGCTGTGGAGCTAACGAATAACGCTCGGGAACACGGCTCGGATTGCTACGCTGTGGCACAGGCTCATAGCGGGCGGACCAGCGGCACTCCTGGAATCCACATCGCCGTCGCCGACTTCGGACCGGGGCTGGCCGAGACCCTTCGGGGGGAGTACGGGGAGATGTCCGACGCCGAGGCCATCGTCCATGCGTTTATCGAGCAGGTCAGCGGTACGGGAGAGAGCGAACGAGGCTTCGGACTGACCCAGATCGCCGCCATCGTTGATCGAGACCCGGGAAGCATCCTCCACATCATCTCGCAATCGGGGCACGTCGTACGAACAGACCGACGGTTCAAAGTCAGCGAGAACGACGCTCTGCTGTTTCAGGGAACCCTCGCCACGGCATATCTTCCTTCTCCCTTCCTATAATGCTCGCAGGGGTCGACGCGTGAACATCGTTCTTTCGAAGCACGGCCGCACATTCGCCTCGCGTCCCCGTGCCCGCGAGGTCTTTGGCGAGGCATTCACCTCCTCACATGCCGCTTCCGTCACGATCGACGCGAGTGATGTCTACATGAGCCCTTCGTTCATCGCCGAAGTGCTGGTAATGCTGGTAAAGGAGAGGGGCCTCAAGCGGGTGGTGGTGCGAGGGGCAAGGGAGCATCCCGCCCAGGTGGCGCAACACCTCGCCGAGAAGTTCGGTTTTGCCGACCGCGTCGAGGTCGAGCAGCCGGCCCTGCCGACCACCTAGCACCCTCCGCTTCCGCCTGCCGACCGCAGGGGCTACGCTCGCGGCCATGGGCATAGACGCGCTTACGCACGACCTCGCCGGCAACCTTGTCGTCCCCGCGACCGATGCGGAGTGGGACGAGTGGGTCTCGGCCTCGCGGGTACGCAACCCCCTGCTCGACAACCCCCTGCTCGACTGGCTCGACCTCTACGGCGAGGCGAACGGCTTCGTTCGCGACGAGGTCGAGGAGCCGCACGACTTCCTGCGGTTCCTGTTCGGGCAAGGGAACGCGTTCGAGGCGGCCGTCGTGGAGCACCTGCGCGGGCTCGTCGAGGTGCGCACGATCCTGCCTGAGGACTCGACCCACGAGCAGCGCCAGGACCTCGCCTTCGCGGAGGCAACGTTCGCGGCGATGGCGGAGGGCGTACCGATTGTCTTTCAGGGGTCGCTGCGCGACGCGGAGTCCCGCACCTACGGCGGTCCCGACCTGCTCGTCCGCAGCGACGTGCTGGCGGAGCTGTTCCCGAAGTCGCTCCCGGCCGCGGAGGCCGCCGTCCCCGCCTCCGACCTCGACATCGGGGAGCGCCACTACCGCGTGGTCGACATCAAGTTCTCGACCCTCCACCTGGCGGCGGGGGGCGAGCTCGGCAACGGCGGCTCGGCGCCCGCTTACAAGGCCCAGGTCTACATCTACAACCGCGCGCTGGGGCGGCTGCAGGGCTACCTGCCGCCCGAGGCCTTCGTGCTGGGCCGGGGCTGGGACCAGACACGGCGGGGCGAGACGACTCGCTGCGACAGCTGCATGGACCTGGTCGCGCCCGTCGCCAACGACTACGCCTCCTACGGACGGGGGCGTCTGTCGGACCAGGTCGACCAGGCGGTCGACTGGGTCAGGCGCGTGCGCCGGGAGGGGCAGGACTGGCACGCGCTCCCCGAGCCGTCCGTCGAGGAGTTGCGCCCCAACGCCAAGGGCGACGCCGGGGAGTGGTCGAGCGCCGTCAAGGAGATCGTGAAGCAGGGCGAGGACCTGACGCAGCTCTGGTGGGTCGGGGTCGCGAAGCGGCGGGAGGCGAACCGGGAGGGGATCACCCGCTGGACGGACCCGCGCGTCACCCCCAAGGCGGTCGGCGTCGAGGGGCGCACGACGGCTCCGAACCTGCAGGCCCTCCTCGACGTGAACCGGGAGCCCGGCCCGGGCGTGCGTCCGGCCCGCATCGCGGCCGCGCGCTCCGAGTGGATCGACGAGGCGCCGGTCGAGTTCTACGTGGACTTCGAGACGGTTGGCGACCTGGACGACGACTTCTCGCGCATCCCGAAGCGGGGCGGGCAGCCGCTCATCTTCATGGTCGGCTGCGGGCACCCGGAGGCGGGGGGGGGGGGGTTCGCGTGGTTTATCGCCGACCCGCCCGCCGAGACCGCCGCGGAGGGGGGGGAGTGGGTCTTCGAGTGCTTCATCGCCGACCGGCTCGACGAGCCTTCCGAGGCGAAGGTGATCGACGACTGGTTCGAGCACATGACGGCCGTCCGCGACCGGCTGGCGCCGGGCGTGGACCCGAAGGTCATCCACTGGTCGCCCCACGAGACGATCACGCTGGAGACAGCCTTCGATGCCGCCGTGAGGCGCCACCAGGCGACGGGCTGGGAGCACACGCGAACGCGGCAGCCGTGGCCCCACCCCAACTGGTTCGACTTCCTCAAGCGGGTGATGAAGGAGGAGCCGGTGGTGGTGCGGGGGGCGCACGGCTTCGGGCTGAAGGCGGTCACGAACGGGATGCACGCCCTCGGGCTGGTGGAGACCAGCTGGGACGAGGGTCCCGCCGACGGCCTCGGGGCGATGGTGGGGGCGTGGTGGTGCGACCGAGAGGCGGATCGGTCCGGCGGCAGCATGCGCGACCTCGAGGTGATGAAGGGCATCGAGCGCTACAACGAGGTCGACTGCAAAGCGATGATGGAGCTGGTGCGCTACCTGCGCCGCAGCCACTGAGGTAGTGCAGCCCTAGCCGAGGTCCCCCTGCCAGAGGTGTCGCACGAAGTCGTTCGCGGGGAGAATGTCGATGCCGTCGCCGGTCCGTCGCGCGCGGGTCTCAAGACAGACGACGATTCTGCGGGACACGCCGGGGTGCTCCTCGGTGAGAGTGCGGAGACCCTTCAGGTGGTCGCTGGTGATGCGGGCGCTGGCCTTCGCCTCGATCGCGAGTCGCATGTCGCCCAGCACGAAGTCAACCTCGATGCCGCTCGGGATCCGCCAGTAGGTCAGGCGCTCATCGAGATGGCGGTAGGCGATGAGGGCGGAGAGTTCATGGAACACCCAGTTCTCGAAGGCCTTGCCGTAGAGGGCGGAGCCGCGTTCCAGCTCTCCGCGCCGGGCCAGGCGGTTCACAACACCGACATCTTCGAAATAGAACTTCGGAGCCCCGGCGAGGCGGCGCTTCGCGCGTCGACGCCAGCGCGGCAGCCAGCGTGCAAGCAGGGTGTCCTCAAGGATGCCGAAGTAGGCCTTGGCGGTGGGGCCGGACACGCCACACTCGCGGGCGATGTTCGAGTAGTTGACGGGATCGCCGTCGCTGAGGGCGGCCGCATCGAGAAAGTCCGAGAAGGCTGGGAGGTTGCGGACCAGCCCTTCGGCGGCAACCTCCTGGCGCAGGTAGTCGGCGATGTAGGCATCGAGCATCCGCCGGGGTTGGTCGGCCTCGTACGTGCTGGGCAGGTAGCCGTGGTTCAGCATCCGATCAAGGTCGAACGCGTCGCCCAGCTCTTCAGCCGTCAGGCCCCGCAGTTCATAGCGCAGGGCGCGCCCACCCAGCAGGTTGGCGCCGCCGCGCTTCACCTTGCGCGCACTGGAGCCGCAGAGTGCAAAGGAAGACCCTCGGTTCTCCATGAGCCAGTGGACCTCATCGAGCAGGGCGGGAACCTTCTGAACCTCGTCGATGACTATCTGGCGGTCGGCGTCCGGGCCGGCTGCCTCCAACTCCTGCCGCAAGAGTTCGGGGCGGGTGGCGTAGCGGCGGAACTCGTCCGCTTTGAGGAGATCGACCCACACAGCGTCCGGGTAGCGCTGCCTGAGCAGGGTGCTCTTCCCCGCCTGGCGCGGTCCCCACAGGAAGAAGGTCTCCGTTCCGGATCCCGGAAGCGTGAGTGAGCGCTGAAACATGTACTTCAGATTATCATGATAATTCAAAACCACGATTTGAATTAGCCAAGTACCGACTGAATTGGGAACGATCCGGGGGCTTCCCGCGTATTTCTTCTCAGGATGGTATTGGCGGGGATTGCACCGCAGCGCGAACACTACCCCAGCGGAATAGCGAAGGGTGACAGGCGTATGACCGACGACGAAGCCGTTCTGCGCTGCCAGGACGGCGACCGCGAAGCCTTCCGCCACCTGGTGGAGCAGTACAAGAACCCGCTCTACGGCACGGCTTACCTGATGACGGGGAACGCGGCCCAGGCCGAGGAGCACGTGCAGGACGCCTTCCTGCTGGCCTGGAGGGGCATCCGCACCTTCCAGCCGGGCCGCCCCGTGAAGCCCTGGCTGATGCGCATCCTCGTCAACTCCGTCCTCGGCCAGCAGCGCAAGCGCTCGCTGACAACCGTCCCCCTGGAGGAGTCCTTGCCGCTGGAAGCGCCCTCCGACCGAAGCGAATCGATCGAGGCCAAGGAAGACCGCGAGGCCGTGCGGCAAGCCCTCGCCCAGTTGACCCCCGAACACCGACAGGTCGTGGTGCTGCGGTACTTCGCCGACCTGACGGTCCCACAGGTCGCCCGTTCCGCCGGCGTGCGGGAGGGAACAGTCAAGTCTCGGCTGCACCGAGCGCTCCGCCAGATGCGTGAGCTGCTGGAGCAGTCCGGTGTGATGGAGGTGGCCGGCAATGGCGCGTAACGAGATGCCGGATCAGGAGATGGAACGACGCCTTCGCGAGCACTTCAGCGAAGAGGCTCGCGAGTTGCAGGCCCCGGACGACCTCTGGGCGCGACTTGAGGGACGCCTGGGAAAACAGCAGCCGCCGCGCTTCGCTTTCTTGCGTGGCGGAGCCGCCGCCATTGGCGCGACTCCCTGGATCCCCGCGGCGGCAGCGGCCGTCCTGGTTGTGGGCCTTGGGATCGGGGCCTGGGCCCTGGCCGGCGGCCCCGGCGATAGCGGCGACGACGACGACGACAGCGCCCCCGTCGCAGCCGCAGCGACACAGGCAGCGGCAACGGCCTCCGCGACGGAGGCAGCGGCGGCCACCGAGGCAGCGGCAACGGCCTACGCAGCGGAGGCAGCGGCAGAGGCAGCCGCGGAGGAAGCTCCCGCCCAGGAAGCAGCCACGGCAGCGGCAAGGGCGGCTGCCACGCCCACGCCCGCACAGGCCGCTGCCGCGCAGGCAGCGACCGCGACGGAGGCGCCAGCCGCTACGGAGGCAGCCGCTGCTACGGAGGCAGCCGCCGCTACCCAGGCAGCCGCCGCGACGGAGGAAGCTGCTGCCGAAGAGGAAGAACCCCCGGCAGTAGCCGAGGCGGCGCCCCGGGAAGAGCCGGCGGAGCCGTCCGAAGACGCGGCCGAGGTCGGCGGGGCCGAGGAAGAGATGGCCGAAGGCATGGCCGGCGACGACATGGCCGACGACGCCATGATGGAAGACGAGGCCGAAGAGGCAGCCGACAGCGCCTCCTGGTCCGGCCGCGGCGACGCGCCGGAGGAGCCGCTGGAGCGGGAACAGGAGCAGCCCTCGGACACGACGTTCCAGGACTACGAGCGCGCAGGCTTTGTGGACACGTCGACCGACGCCGTCTCCACCTTCAGCCTCGATACCGACCGCACGTCGTACTTCCTCGCCCTCACCTGGGCTCGCGCCGGCTTTACGGTCGAGCCCGACTCCGTGCGCGCGGAGGAGTGGATCAACGCCTTCGACTACGCCTACGCCGGACCGGGCAACGACAGCAGCTTCGCCATCACGAGCGACCTCGTGGGGCACCCGCTGGAGATCGACTGGCACGTCGCCCGCGTCGCCTTCCAGGCGCCGGAACTGCGCGACGACGTTCCCCTGAACGTGACCCTGGTGCTCGACGCCTCGGGCTCGATGTCCTGGGGGAACCGCGTGGCCATTGCCCGCGAGGCGGCGGAGACCATCCGCCAGAGCCTGCGGCCCCGTGACCGCATCGCCGTCGTGCACTTCACGGCCGGCGTGCTCGACGCCTACACCGTTGAGCACAGCACGCCCGACGACGAGGACGTTGTCTGGTCGATCGGGCGCCTGGCGGCGCACGACAGCACGAACGTGCAGGCCGGCCTCAACCTCGGGGTCGAGCTGGCGGCCGAGGCCCGCCGCGAGCGGCCCGACGCCTACAACTACATCATCCTGATGTCGGACGGCGTCGCGAACGTCGACACCACGGATCCCTTCGCCATCCTCGAAGGCGCGCCGGACACGGACAGCAAGAACCCGCTGCGGCTAATCACCATCGGGGTCGGCATCGAGAACTACAACGACGTGCTGCTCGAGCAGTTGGCCCAGCACGGCAACGGCTGGTACCGCTACCTCGACGACACGGCCCAGGCGCAGGAGACGTTCAGCCGCGAGCGCTGGCTGGCGCTCTCCTCGCCCTTCGCCGACCAGACGCGCGCCCAGGTGACCTGGGACCCGGCGGTCGTGAAGGCCTGGCGCATCGTCGGCTACGAGAACCGGGTCACGCCCGACCACACCTTTACGCAGAACCGCCGGGAGTTCGCCGAGATTCCCTCCGGGACGGCCACGACGGTGCTCTACGAGCTCGACCTGCACGCCGACGTCGACACCTCGGCCGTGCTGGGGAGCGTGGAGGTGCGATGGGTCGACCCGGCCACGGGCGCCTCGGTCAGCCAGACGGCAGCGGTCACGGGCCGCACCGACTCCCGCTTCGGCGATAGCGATCGCTACCTCAGGCTCGGGGTTATTGTGGGGCTCGCGGCCGATCGCTACAGCGCCCTCTCGCCCCAGGTCGAGAACGCCACCGTCGACTACAACGGCATCCACGGCGACCTCTCCGTCCTGCTGCGGGAGTTCGCCGCGCTGCAGGGCCAGCTGGGCACAACCCGGGCCTACGACGACTTCCGCTTCCTCCTGGAGCAGCTAACGGCGGCAGCAGCCGAGCAGGCCCCCTCCTCGGGTTACAGCCAGTGAGCCGGTCAACCGGCTCACGCGGGCGGCATCCAGACAACCGCACACAACGGACAAAGGAGACTCAGATGCGACTCCCCACACGGTTCCTCCGGACCCTCGCGGCCACCGCCGCGATCTCGCTCCTCGCCATGGCGGTTATCGCCTGCGGCGACGACGACGATGACGACGACTCCGCGGCGGCGCCCGCCGCCACGCAAGCCGCTGCCGCCGAGGAGCAAGCAGCGGCGGCCACCGAAGCTGCCGCCGCTGCCGAAGCCGCCCCTGCGGAAGCCACCGCAGCGGCAAGCCGCGCTCGCCCGGTGGAGGAAGCCGCCGCCCAGGAGGCCCCCGCATCGTCGAGGTCTCAGGAAGCGGCGGACTCGTCCGAGCCGGCGCCACCGCAGCGGGCCTCCCCGCCCGATACCGACTTCGAGAACTACGGCCGGACGCCCTACGTCGATACCGCGGAGGACGCCGTCTCGACGTTCAGCCTCGACACCGACCGGACCTCGTATTTCCTCGCCCTGAACTGGGCTCAGAACGGGTACGTCGTGGAGCCCGACTCGGTGCGCGCGGAGGAGTGGATCAACGCCTTCTCCTACGGCTACGACCTGCCCCGGCGGGACGACAGCTTCGCCATCACGAGCGATGTCCTGGAGCACCCCCTCGGGGGCGGCCGGCACCTCGCCCGCATCGCCTTCCAGGCCCCGAAGGTGCGCGACGACATCCCCCTGAACGTGACGCTCGTGCTCGACGCATCAGGGTCCATGAGGGACGGCAACCGCGTCGCCATCGCCCGCGAGGCGGCGGAAGCGATCCGCCAGAGCCTCACCTCACGGGACCGCATCGCGGTGGTGCACTTCACCACCGAGGTCATCCACAGTCTGACCGTGGAGCACAGCCGGCCCGACGACGGTGACGTTGCCTGGTCGATCGGCCAGCTCACCCCGAACAATTCCACGAACGTGCAGGCCGGCCTCAACCTCGGCGTGCGGCTCGCGGACGAGGCTCGCCGCGAGCGGCCCGACGCCTTCAACTACGTCATCCTGATGTCCGACGGCGTCGCCAACGTGGACGCCACCAACCCCTTCGCCATCCTCGATTCCTCGCCGGACAGGGACTACCGTAACCCGCTGCGGCTGATCACCATCGGGGTGGGCATCGCGAACTACAACGACGTGCTGTTGGAGCAGCTGGCCCAGCACGGCAACGGCTGGTACCGCTACTTCGACGACACCGCCCAGGCACGGGAGACCTTCAGCCGCGAGAACTGGGTCGCCCTCTCCACGCCCTTCGCTGACCAGACGCGCGCCCAGGTGACCTGGGATCCGCGCGAGGTCAGCTCCTGGCGCATCGTCGGCTACGAGAACCGCATCACGGCGGACCACACCTTCGAGCAGAACCGCCGGGAGTTCGCCGAGCTTCCCTCCGGGTCCGCCACGACCGTCTTCTACGAGCTGGTGCTGTTTGACCAGAGTCGCGGCGGCTCGGCCACGCTGGGGAACGTCGAGGTGCGCTGGGTCGACCCGGTCTCGGGAACGTCGCTCACGCAGTCGGCCCCGGTCAGCGGCCGCCCGGACGCCCCGTTCGACGCGGGCGACCGGCACCTCCGCTTTGGCTCCATCGTGGCGCTCTCGGCGGACCGATACAGCGCGCTCACCCCGCAGGTCGAGAACGCCTCGGTGGACTACGGCGGGATCTACGACGACCTCGACGCGCTGCAGGCGGAGCTGGGCTCGCTCGAGGCCCGGATGGGCTCGACGCAGGCATTCCGCGACTTCAGCTTCCTGCTCGACCAGCTGACGGCGCGGGCAGAGGAGCTATCGCCGGATTCAGGCTACAGCCAGTGACGAGCCCCCTCGCACGACACCGGCTGTAACGCGCGAAACCGGCCGCGGCGGTCAACACCCCACCACCCGCCGCGGCCGGCTCGCGCATCCCCGATCTGGCCCCCCAGGTGGGCCGCGCCCGAGACCGATTGCGGCACGAATGCAAGGCTGAGGCCCGCACGCCTCCACCCTTCCTTTCCTAATAGTTCCTGAACCCTTTACGCACACCTGAGGCATAAGGTGGTTGTGCGATGAAGAAGGAACAGACAGGGAACAACCAGCGACGTATTCCGGGACTCATCCGGGAACTAGTGGACCGGTTCTCAACGGTGCACCAGGAACGCTCTCGCTGGAGGGAGGTTCAGAATGCCTGCCCAGGTAACCAGACTCGCAGCCCTGCTGGTGGTGGTGGTGATCGCGATGGAAGCCTTCGCTCTCCCCGCCGACGTTTCCGCGACCACCGGCGACCGGCCGTTGGTGTCCTTCACGGCGCCCGGCTCGATCACCGAGGGTGAGCCGGCCGTATTCACATTCAGGCGCACCGGCGACCTCTCGGACGAGCTCTACCTGAACCTGGACTTCTACTTCGAGGGCGAATTCCTGCAGACCGACGAGATGCCCGAGGTGTGGTTCGCGGCAGGCGAGGCGGAGACTGTTCTGTCCATCCCAACGGTCGATGACAGCACGCCCGAGCCCGATGGCTCCATCGGCGTCCACCTGCAGCTACGCTACTTCGACCCGGAGCCGTACGACCCCCAGGCCCCCGTCTATCTGCAGGTAACGGTGCGGGATAACGACTAAGGGGGCATCGCTGGGCCCTACCAGCCCCGCGGGAAGCACCCCCTACAGGCCCGGCCTTCTCCATCGAGCACGCAGGCCCAGTCCGGCCAGGGCCACCCCCACGACCGCGAACACCACCCAGGCCAGAGTCGTCCGACCGCCCGGAAGTGGCGCCGACAGGCCGCTGCCGGTGTCAGCGGCATCAGGGGGCTGCACGCTGTTGAGCGCGTAGGCGATCCGGGCGTAGTAGAGGCTGGTGAGCCCTTCGAACCCGGAGTCGGTTCCCACGATGAGCCAGAGGCTGCCCTCGTCGTCAGTCGTGACAGTCAGGGGTGCATCCGCGTTGGTGAGGGTCTTGATGGCATAGGTGTCGCCGGACGCTTCGGGGTGGGCGATGTCCCCCAGTACGACCATCGCCTCGCCGCCGGTGCTCTGGTTGCCCTTGTCGATGTTCATCCGCAGGTGGCCGATGGCGTCCACCGCTGTCGTGGGCTCGATGGTGGCGGCTCCGGCCTTCACGAACACGCTCTCTCCCGGCGAGCCCCCGATCCCGACCAGCCCCGGGGGAACGTCGGTCGCGAGGTCGATGGAGACCGAGACCGAATACACGGTGTTCGGCTGCAAGCCGCCGACCTGCCGCTTCAGGTACATGAACAGGTCGTCGCTACGGTTGTGCCCCTGGACGTAGATGCCGCCGCCAGCGAGTCCCTCTGGAAGGGGGCGGTGGCCGCTGTCGAGCTCGTAGAGGTCGTGGTCGTAGTCCGCCGGGAGGTCGGCGAACGCGACCGCCCACCCCTCGGGGTCGTGGTCGAAAGTGAAGGCAAAGGCGGCGTCTTCCCCGCCCTCTGCGCGGACAGGCGGGCTGCCGGCCAGCACGGGCGCCAGGAGGACGAGCAGGGTGAGGCAGGGGAGCCAGGTCCGCCACGAAAACCGAGCGCCCTCTGTGGTGCCTCGCAAGGGGATGCACCTCCCGGAAGGAAAGAAGCTGGTGGAGGGGGCAGGATTCGAACCTGCGTACCGCTTTGCGGGGCAGATTTACAGTCTGCTGCCTTTAACCACTCGGCCACCCCTCCACCTGGTAAGCCCAGGAGGGGACTCGAACCCCTAACCTGCTGATTACAAATCAGCCGCGCTGCCAGTTGCGCCACCTGGGCAGGGGAGCGACCCCTTCCCGTTGGGGGCCGTGTGACACCGCCTTGCGGCGGCGGCTCTGCGAGTATCGCCCCGCGCACCCTCACCCGCAAACGGAACGGCCTGCCCGCGACACCGGGGCCTTGGCGCTCCCGCGCCGGGCCGCGAGGCTCCCGCCCAATCCCACTCGTGGAGGTACGCGATGAACGACGAACCGGTAATCGGCGCTGACGACGCGCAGAAAGACGGCACCGAGAGCCACGCAGAGCCCGTGATCGGCGGGCCGGCGGACGAACCGTCCCCGGAGGACGCGAGCGAGGCCGAGCTCGCCGAGCTGCTGCGCGAAACCCTGCTCGCCGCGCACGACGACCTCTCGCCGGCGGACCTGGAGGGGGAGAGCCCCGCGGAGGTGCGCGAGCGCTACGTGGCCGTGCGCGCCCGCCTCGAGCGCGAGGCCGCCGAAGCGAAGGGCGCACCGGTGCCCGCCGGCGCCCCGGGGCGCTTCGCCCCCGAACCGGCGAGCGCCTTCGAGAAGATCCGCGAGGGGCTCACGCGGCTCAACGCCTGAGCATCGCGGTCGACGGCGGGGGAGCGCGGGGCTAGCCTGACCCACGGCTGTGACCCACACCATCGAGATTGTCGACCACGACCCCGGCTGGGCCGAGGCGTTCGCCGCCATCAGCGGTGCGGTGGCGGCGGCCCTGGGTCCGCTGGCGCTGCGAATCGAGCACGTCGGCAGCACCTCCGTGCCTGGGCTCGGCGCGAAGCCGATCGTCGACCTCGATGTGGTCATCGAGTCGCCCGCCTTGCTCCCACCCGTCGTGGAGGCGCTGGCGGCGCTCGGCTACTCCCACAAGGGCGATCTGGGCATCGCGGGCAGGGAGGCCTTCGGTCGCGAGGACGACACCGTTCCGAGGGACGGCTCGGGGCGGGCGTGGCCCGCGCACCACCTGTACGTCTGCGCCCGGGAGAGCAGGGAGTTGCACCGCCACGTCCGGTTCCGCGACTACCTCCGGAGCCACCCCGACTCCGCTGCTTCGTACGAAGCGCTCAAGCGCGCGCTCGCGCAGCGGCATCCCCACGACATCGAGTCCTACATCGAAGGCAAGTCAGAGTTCGTCGAGGGCATCCTTGCGGTCGACGGCGGGGGAGCGCGGAGCTAGCATCGGCGGCAGGGGGAAACGATGAACGTTGCCATCCTCGGCCTGGGACGTTTCGGCACGCAGCTCGCGCGCGAGCTCGCCGCGCTCGGCATCGATGTGCTCGGCGTCGACCGCGACGGCGGCCGCGTCAACGAAGTCGTCGAGACGGTGCTGCTGGCCGCCGAGGGGAACGTCGAGGAGGTCGACTTCCTCGAGTCGCTCTCGCTGCACAACTACGACTCGGTGGTGGTGGCCATCGGCAGCGACGTGGCCACGAGCGTGCTGGTCACGCTCACGCTGAAGCAGCGACTGCGCCTGACGCACGTGGTCGCCAAGGCGAGTTCGGAGGAACACACGCGCGCCCTGGAGCTGGCGGGGGCCGGCGCGCTCGGGCACCCCGCGCGGCGGGGGGCTGGCGGGCGCCGACGTGCTCGTGAACCCGGAGCGGGAGTCGGCGCAGCGGCTGGCGCACACGCTGGGCAGCAGCGACATCACCGACTACATGGCTCTGGGGGGCGCGCAGGGCATCGCCCGCGTGCGGGCGCCCTACTCGGCCACGGGCCACGCCATCGGCGAGCTCGACATCGCCGGGCGCTACAACGTCTTCCTGCTGGCCCGGCTGCGAGAGAACTCGGTCACCTTCAACCCGGACATGGAAGAGACGGTGCAGAACGGGGACTTCTGGATCGTGGCGGGCCGCGACGACCACCTGCGCGACCTGCAGCAGTAGCCCCCGCCCACGCCGCCCATACAAAAGCCGCCCGCGTTGCCACGGGCGGCTTTGCTGTTCCCGGCGGAAAGGAGGAAAACACCGGGAGTGTCGAAGCGGAGCGGCTTAGGCCGCCCTGCTCATGCGGTGCTCCTCGTTGGTGATGAAGTCACCCTCGGAAAGCCAGTTCTTGAACTCCTTCACGGCGCCACACTCGTAGCAACGCCCGAGGCTCATGGGCCCGGACGGCTCGTCGATGCGCCAGCGGTGGAAATGCTGGGGCTTCGAGGCGGTGTGTTTGGTGCTGCGCTTGTTCATGACCGTACCTCCAAGGTTGACGTCGTGGGGCCGCTGCCCTACGCTCCTAAAGAAGAACCTCCGCTACTATGTTTTCCGAAGTTCTGGTACAAGTCTAGCAGGAGCGCCGAAAGCGTCAAGCGGTGGTTCCCCAGGCCCTCATCCGGCCTTTACCGTGGAGAAGCACAGGTCCATGGCCCGATCAAACGGCAACGGCACATCTCGCAAGTACGGGCACGCGTGCCTGATCGCGCAATCGCTCGACGTACTGGGTGACCGCTGGACGCTGCTCGTGCTGCGGGACCTGATGACGGGCCTGCATCGCTACACCGACATCCTCAACAACTGTCCCGGCCTCTCGCCCAACGTGCTCGCCGACCGGCTGAAAATGCTGGAGCGCGAGGGCCTCGTCCACCGTCACTACGAGCGCGGCCTTCCGCCGCGCGTCGAGTACACACTTACCGACAAAGGATGGGCCGTACGACCCATCCTTCTTTCATTTGTGGAGTGGGGGATGATCTTCGCGAACCGCTTCACCCGCCAATCCGTCGGAGACACCGTCCCGACGGATTTTGCTGTGCGGATGGTTCCCACCTTCGCCTTCCAGCCCCAGAACGCCGAGGGCGTGAGCGTCTCGCTCGTGCTGGAGATCGACGACTGCGAGGGCTGCAGCGCCTGGACTTTCCAGGTCGATGACGGCCGCCTTATCCCGCAGCGGGGCGGCGCCGCCGCGGACCTGTACTTCCGCACGGACACCAGCGGCTTCTTCCGCTTCTTCCGCGGCGCCGAGCCGTCGGAGTGCGGCGAGCTGCGCGGTCCGGTGGAGCTGGCGAAGTCCTTCCAGTCCTGCTTCGAGCTCGCGCCCCCCGTCCCGGCGGGGGTCTAGGAGCTACAGTCGCGGCGCTGCTTGCTAGCACCTCTTCATTATTGTAATATCCTACTAACAAGGGGTTGAACCTCCGGGCAGCGAGTCAGATGGCCGTAACATTCGACACCCGCAAAGCCGTGAAGAAGCTCCGGGAGAAAGGCGGCTTCTCCGAAGCTGGCGCCGATGCCACCGTGGAAGTCGTATCCGAAGCAACCAGTCCCCTCGTGACTCGCGACGACCTGAGCACCGCGCTTCTCCGCGAACGCCTCTGGGTGATCGGCTCGGTCCTCGCCGTAGCGGGCGCCGCCGTGACCGCAGTCGAGCTGCTCTAGGCGCCAGCCGATCCCCTACTCCGTGACCACCTCCAGGGTGGCGTGGCCGAAGAGGACGGCGAAGCGCCGGCACCACACGACCGCGCTCTTGAACTCCTCGACATCGATGTCGGCCGGGATCTCGTAGTTGAAGGCGCCGTCGGTGGCCTTCAGATCGCCGAGGTTGATGGCCTCCTCCTCCCAGCCGTCGGGGTTGCGGGAGAGGTAGACGAACAGGTCGGGGCCATTGCGCACGGAGAATTCCTCGACGCGCAGGATGTAGACGCCCGGCTCGGTCTCGATGATGAAGGCCTTGCCCTCGGCGAAATGGAAGTCGTCGGAGCCCTGCCAGTCGCCGAAGGCGACAAGGCGGGGCCCATCTTCCTCCTCAGCCTCCCCGGCCTGATCGCCGGAGGCGGCCGCCGTCGTCGAGGCGGGGGGGGGGGGGGGGGGGGGCCCCGGCGGGCGGGGCGGGTGTCGCGGGAGGCGACGTAGCCGTCGCGGCGGGCGTGGTCTCGGCTATGGCCGAGCGATCGAACTCGGGGGCGGCTTCCTCGAGGAAGCTGCGCTCCCAGAGGGGCGAGAGCAGGTACCAGGCGAGGGGGATGGCAATCGCCAGCAGGGGAAGGCCGATGCCGGCGGTGAGGTACTTGTGCTCCAGCAGCGGGCGGTAGAGCCGCAGCCGCCAGACGGCGGCCAGCGCGCCCACGATCAGGACGATCACGATAGGGAGGATGATCCAGCGGTTGGGGTAGATAAATTCAGAGCCGAAGCGTTCGAGTTCGCCGAAGAATTCTTCCATCTGTACGTTTCCTCTGTACGTTCCTCGCAACCAGTGTAGCCGTGGGGCGCCCGGCGGCTTCGCGGTGCGTCTTTACCTTGGGCCGCCCCCTTGCCTCGCCCTTTCCGAACGCCTACAAGAGGGGTGGCCCCTCGCCGGGGCCGGGGAGCGGGCCATGAAACCAGTCGTCGACCACACGCTCTGCGAGGGCCACGCGCGCTGCGAGGAGACGGCGCCCCAGGTGTTCGAGGTGGACGAGAACGACAAGAGCCAGGTGCTCGTGGAGGTCGTGCCCGAGGAGCTTCGCGATCGCGTCGACGTGGCCGTGCGCGTCTGCCCGCGGCAGGCCATCAGCCTGGAGGGGGCGTCATGACCAGCGGCGCGCCCGCCCGCGACGGCGAAGCCCTCCACCTGAACACGCTCTCCATCACGGATACGCAGCGCTACGTCGAGCGCGGCTACCCCTGGGCGGAATGGGACCTGCTGCGCCGCGAGGCGCCCGTCTACTGGTACGACCGGCCCGACGTCGATCCGTTCTGGGCGCTAACCAGGTACGAGGACGCGCTCACCGTCTCGAAGCGCTCGGACATCTTCATCAGCTCCGACCGGCTGCGCATCTTCCCGCGCACGCAGGAGGAGTTCTCGAAGCGGCGGAAGGCGGAACTGATCGCCCGCTACGGGCCGGAGAAGGCGCGGCGCTTCTACACGCTCAGCTTCATCGACATGGACGACCCCGACCACGCCGCCTACCGCAACCTGACCAACCGCAGCTTCACGCCGCGCGCCATGCGCATGATCGAGGACCACATCGCCGAGCTGGCGGAGGCGTATGCGAGCGGGTTCGCGAAGCAGCTCATCAATACCGTGGCCGAGCAGGGTGAGTGCGACTTCGTGCACGACCTCTCCGTGAAGCTGCCCATGGCCGCCATCTTCGAGATGGTCGGGTTCCCCCGCGACGACTGGGACGAGCTGTTCGGGATCAAGGAGATCGAGTACGGGTCCGACCGGGAGCTGGCGCTCGCCGGCCTCACGCCCGAGGAGCGCGATGTCGAGCGCCGCAAGGCCAACCGCTTCTCGACCCAGTACCTGTTCGACTTCGTCGAGGCCCGGAAGAAGGCGGGGGCGCCCAGCGACTGCCTCGCCGACGTGCTCCTGCGGGCCGAGCTGGACGGGCGCAAGCTCGAGGACGACGAGATCTTCTCGTACATCAACCTGCTCATCGCGGGCGGGCTGGAGACGACCCGGAACGCCACAACCGGCGGCGTGCTCGCCCTGCTGGAACACCCCGAGGAGCGCGACAAGCTCGTGGCGAACCCAGAGCTGCTGCGTCCGGCGGTCGAGGAGATCCTGCGCTGGACCTCGCCCGTGATCCAGTTCGCGCGGGTGGCCACGGAGGACTTCGAGTTGCGCGGCCACACCATCCGCGCGGGCGAGACGGTGGCGATGTGGTACCCCTCGACGAACCGCGACGAGGAGGCCTGGGACGACCCCTACCGCTTCGACATCACGCGCGACCCGAACGACCACCTCGCCTTCGGCGGTTTCGGGGCGCACTTCTGCCTGGGGGCGAACCTGGCGCGCTGGGAGCTACGGGGCATCTTCAAGGAGCTGCTGCCGCTGCTGCCGGAGATGGAGCTCGACGGGCCGCCTTTCCGCCAGGACAGCCTGCACGTGGGGGGCATCGTGAAGATGCCCGTGCGCTACCGGCCCGTCCCGGCGGCGTGACGGACGGCGGCGACGAGTACGAGTTCCGCGAGGTCGACGCCGCCGCGTGGGGGGACTTCGCGTCGCTGTTCGAGGGGCGCGGCGGTCCGAGCTACTGCTGGTGCATGGTCTTCCGCGCGCCCCCGGGGCAATCGCACGCCCCCGACAAGGCGGCGAAGAAGGCGGAGATACGGCGGCGAATCTCCGCGAACGAACCGGTGGGCTTCCTCGCCTACGCGCAGGGCGAGCCCGTTGCCTGGTGCTCGATCGCGCCCGTGGGCACGTTCCAGCGGCTCGGCAAGGGCATCGACACGGAGCGCGAGGGGGTCTGGGCGCTGACCTGCTTCTACGTGCCCAGGCGGCTGCGGGGCCAGGGCCTCGCGCGACGCCTCCTGCAGGGCGCTATCGAGCACGCCCGCGCTCGCGGCGCGCACACCGTCGAGGCCTACCCGGTCGACCCGGACTCGCCCAGCTACGGCTACCTCGGCCGCGTCCCTATGTTCCTGGCGGCGGGGTTCGAGGAGGTGGGGCGGCACGGCACACGCCGCCACGTCATGCGCCTGGCGCTGGGGGAGCACGCCTGACGTGCGCGCGCCGTTCAACGCCCTGGTCATTCCCTTCTACCGCGCGCCCGGGGCGCCGACGCTCTACTGCGTGCTCCTGCGGGCCGATGCCGGGTTCTGGCAGTGGGTGGCCGGGGGCGGCGAGGACTCGGAGACGCCGGCAGAGACGGCGGTCCGGGAGACACGCGAGGAGACGGGCATCGAAGGTCCGCCGTACGCCCTCCAGTCCCAGGCGCGCGTCCCGGTGTCGGCGTTCGCCGCCCGCGACGAGTGGCCGGACGACCTCTACGTCATCCCCGAGTACCACTTCGCGGTCGAGGCGAGCGCCCCCGAGGCGCAGCTCTCCGCGGAGCACACGGCCTGCGAGTGGCTCCGGTACGACGAGGCGTTCTCGCGCCTCCGCTTCCAGAGCAACCAGACCGCTCTCTGGGAGCTCGCCGAGCGCCTGTCGCGGGACGAGCTCGTGCTGGCTTGATCCGGCCAGGAGCCCGGGCGCGGACTACAGCTTGGCGAGCCTTTCGAGCACCTTGCGTCGCCGCTCGATTACGAGCTTGGCCGCTTCCCGGACTCGTTGACGCTCCGGCGCATTGGGCGCCTTCTCCCGAGCTCCCCGGTTTGCCTCGGCATGGCGGTGGGTCTTCTTTGCCTGCGTCCTTTTCGCCATAGCGACTCCAGTGGCTATCGGCGCCCTTGCCTCAGGACGCAGCCAGCGTTGCCCAGGCCACTACAGGCCCTCGTTGATCTCCGCGAGGCCGAGGTCGAAGTACTCGTTCAGGTTCGTGACCGTGCCCGCCAGCAGGAGTGCGCCGAGGGCGATGAGCATGGCCGCGCTCGCCATCTCCACGGCCGGCATGAAGCGCTGCATCTTGCGCACGGCGCGGGCGGCGTCGCCGACGGCGAGGCCGGCGAGCAGGAAGGGGATGCCCAGCCCGGCGGAGTAGAAGGCCAGCAGGTAGGTGCCCGTGGCCGCATCGCCGGAAGTGGCCGCCAGCGTCAGGATGAAGCCGAGGACCGGCCCCACGCAGGGCGACCACCCGACCGCGAAGCCACCGCCCACCATCGCCGAGCGCGTGTAGCCCACGCTGCGGGCACCGCCGAAGTCGGCCTTGAAGGTCCGCTGCAGCAGGTTGAACTGGATGTAGCCCGAGAACTTCGCCCAGGCGACGAGCCCGCCCAGCCCCAGCAGCGCCATCCGCCACGGCTCGTCCCGCATTTCGGCGAACTCCACGATGCCGAAAAAGGCGGCGGCCGTGACTGCCAGCGCGATTGCGGCCACGAGCGGCGACTTCCGCGTGAAGGAGGGGATGAGGAGGGAGCCCAGCACGATGAGCAGGATGCCGGCCGCCGTCTCCAACTCGGGCTGGTAGTCGAGGAGGGCGAAGCCGAACAGGCCCGCGCTGGCTCCGAGCGCGATGAAGACGATGCTCAGGCCGATCACGAACGCGACGGCGTGCATGAACGTCTTGCCGCGGTTGGCGCGAATCTCGCCCTGCTCGACGGTCGCGCCGGCCAGGTTGGTCAGGTAGATGGGAACGATCGGGAGCACGCAGGGCGAGAGGAACGAGAGCACGCCCGCGGAGAAGGCGATGAACGGTCCGCCCGCGCCCTTCAGCGTCTCGCGTGGGTCAACCTCCACGCCGCCGACGGTGAAGATCAGGAACGGCGCGGCGAGCAGCGCGGCGAAGGCAAGGTACACCGCCCCCGCCCTGCCGCTCGGCAGCATGCGCGCCAGACCGGGCCCCGCCGTTTGCCGAGACGCCACCGCGTCCTCCCTCCGAGCCATTATGGCCCGCGGCCCCTCCCGTGCCAGAGGCGGAAGGTAAAGGCAGCGGACGGGCCTTCATCTGGGCGGCGGGCGCTACTCGCGGTCGGCGAGGTCGACGGTCTCGGTGCCAAGGGTGACGGGATTCCCGCCGTCCTCCCAGGTATGGATGCTGTAGACGGCGACCGTCGGGTCGCCCTCGGCGCTCAGGTTGATGGGACCGCTTACGCCGCTGTAGTCGATGTCCGTGCCCTCGTCGATCAGGGCCGCGCACTCGCCGTAGCTGCCGCACTCGACGCCGTCGTGCGTGAGGCTCGCGATGGCGGCCATCATCGCCTCGCCGTCGCTGGGGTCGCCCACGATGCGCGCCGCCAGGGCCATCAGGATGACGCAGTCATAGCCTTCCGCAGCGTAGGCGAGGTAGTCGCCCGCACGGGCGCTGAGGCGCTCCTTGAATGCCTCGTTGCCCTTGGCGGTCTGCGAGATGCCCAGCATCCCGTCGAGCACGGACGGGTTGGAGGCGTCGACGCTCTCCCAGAGGGTGGGGCTGTAGAGGCCGGTGGCGGCGAACTGCCGCTCCGGCCCCACGCCCGACTCGATGAGCTGGCGTACGGTCTCGGAGCCGTCGCTGCTGAAGCCGAGGTTGATCACGATGTCGCCGTCGTAGTTCACGACAGCGGCAACCTCGGCGCTGTAGGAGGCGGTCTCCGGGTCGTAGAGGACCGAGAAGGTCTCGGCGCCGAGCCGCTCGAACTCGTCCCGCAGGAGGGCGTCGAGGGCGTTCCCCCAGGCATCGGCGCGACCGATGATGGCGATACGCGACACGCCCAGGGAGACGACGTAGTCGGCGATGACGGGCGCCATGGCGGTGTCGGGCGGGATGGTGCGGAAGTAGTAGGCGGCGTTCGGTTGGCCGGTGAATACAGGAGAGGTGTTGGATGGCGAGCATTGCGGCACCTGCTCGTCGAAGAGCGTCTGCACGAACGCCTGCGAGACGGACGATGCCGCCGCGCCGACGATGACGTGGGCGCCCTCGCCGGTGAGGCGGCGTGCCCCCTCGAGGCCGGTGGCGGGGTTGGTAGCTGAATCGGCGAGCGAGAGCGTGATCTCTCCACCCTGGGCGTTCACGTCCTCCACGGCGAGGCGCACGGCGGCGATGATGGGCACGCCAAGGAAGGCCAGCGAGCCCGTCTCGGGCAGCACCGCGCCGATGTGCAGCGCCTCCTCCTCCTCCCCGCCACCACACGACCCGACCATGATCGCGAGCAGCACCGCTCCCGCGATCACCGCGTACGTCCGTCCCGCTGGCTTCACCGGAGCCCTCCTGTCTATCGACCTAACCTGCATGCAACCGACAGCCAGGACGATACCAGAGGGCTAACGGCTCGCCGAACTATTCTCCGCTACACTGCGCGCCCAACGGAGGTACACGCGTGAACGAGTTTCGGGGCAAGACAGCAGTCGTGACGGGCGGCGCCGGCGGCATCGGCCGGGCCATGGCGCTGACGTTCGCGGAAGAAGGCATGAACGTCGTCATCGCCGACGTCGAAATGGAGACGGCCGCGAAGACGGCAGCCGAGATCGAGGCCAAGGGGGTGCGCTGCATCACCGTCGAGACGGATGTATCGAGCCGCGCCTCGGTGGGGAACCTCGCCGACCGCGCCTTCGCCGAGATGGGCGGCGTGCACGTCCTCTGCAACAACGCCGGCGTCGTCTCGATGGGCCCCGCCCACCAGCTCACCGACCACGACTGGGACTGGGTCATCGGAGTCGACTTGCTGGGCGTGATCTACGGTATCCAGGCGTTCCTGAAGCGGATGGTGGACCAGGACGAGGCGTGCCACATCGTGAGCACGGCCTCGATCGCGGGGCTCGTGGCGCACCAGGGCATCGCGCCGTACAACGTCGCGAAGTTCGGCGTCGTCGCGCTCACGGAGACGCTGCGCATCGACCTGGGGGAGACGAAGGTGAGCGCCTCGGTGCTCTGCCCGGGCGGCGTGCGCACGCGCATCATGGAGTCCGACCGCAACCGACCGCAGGATCTCGGTGGCCCCGGCGACTTCGAGGCGCGCGCGGGGGCGATGCCCCCCGATCCGATCGAGCCGATGGTTGTGGGCCAGCGGGTGCTCGCCGCGATCAAGGCAGACGCGCCCTACATCGTGACGCACAAGGAGCAGAAGGCGATGGTTGAAGGCCGCTTCAACCCGATCTTGGAGGCCTTCGACCGGCTGTAGGCATTTACAGGTCCCGGCCATCTGTTGTAGGGTCTAAAGGTGAGTCACAGGGCCCAGGTCACGCTTACCGACGAGCAGTATTCTCGCCTACGCGATGAGTCGCGACGCACTGGCCTCAGCTGCGCCGAGCTCATGCGTCGCGCCATCGACCGAAGCTATGCGGAAGGCCCCTCCGGCGGCCTGGACGAGGCTCTTGCCGAGACCTTCGGCCTCTGGAAGGACCGAGAACTGGACGGCGCCGCTTACGTTGACAAGCTGCGTCGCGGCATGGGCCGTCGGCTCGACAGGCGATGACGGTCGTCATCGATACCACCGTTTCTCATCGACCACTTGCGGGGTGACCAACGGGCCCAAGAAGCAATTCGGCTGCCAGCCGGGCGCGGTGAGCGCCTTGCCGCGTCTGTGCTGACAAGGCTTGAGTTATTGGCCGGGATGCGCCCCGGCGAAGAGGACTCGATCCTGCGTCTCTTCGGCAACCTTGACTGGATCGACGTAGACGCGAATCTCGCTGATCGGCGCTGGGCGGCTCGCCAACCAGTTCCTGCTCTCTCACCCGCGTATCGACCCTGTCGACTACGTAATCGCTGCCACCACCGAACAGTTGAACGCCCACCTCTGGACTCACAACGTCCGTGACTTCCCCATGTTTCGGGGGCTCCAGCCCCCGTACTAGCGCCCCTGGAACTCCGGCTCGCGGCGCTCGAGGAAGGCGGCGGCGGCGTTCTTGAAGTCCTCCGTCTTCGAGGCGGCGATCATGTTGCCGGCCTCGAAGGTGAGCGTCTCCGCGAAGGTGTGGGTGGAGCCGTAGGCGAAGTTGCGCTTCATGCGCGCGTAGGCGGCAGTGGGGCCGGCGGCGAGCTTGCCCGCGAGCGCCATCGCTTCGTCGCGCAGGGCACCGTCGGCGACGACCCGGTTGACGATGCCGAGCCGCAGGGCGGTGGCGGCGTCGATCTGCGAGCCGAGCAGGTAGAGCTCCTTGGCCTTCGCGACCCCCACGATGCGTTCGAGCTGCCAGCTCCCGCCGAAGTCGCCCGTGAGGCCCACGCGGCCGAAGGCGGTGACGAAGCGCGAGCTTGCCCCGGCCAGGCGGATGTCGGCGGCGAGGGCGAGGGAGAAGCCGGCGCCCGCGGCGGCCCCGTTGACGGCTGCGATGGTGGGCTTGGGCATCTCCGCGAGCAGTCGCGAGATATCCTCGAAGCGCCGTAGCTGGGCCGTGCCCCCGAGCGGGTCGAGCTCGTCGCCGGAACCGATTCCCTTCAGGTCACCGCCCGAGCAGAACGCACGCCCCGCGCCGGTTACGACGACGCAGCGCACGGCTTCGTCGGCAGCCGCCTCCTGGCCGCGCTGGACGAGGGCGTCGAGCAGCTCGCCGCTCATGGCGTTGAGCGCGTCGGGGCGGTTCAGGGTGATGACGCCGACGGCGCCGTCGGTCTCATAGCGGACGGTCTCGGACATTGCAGGGCCTCCTTCGGCAGGGGAGGCCATTCTAGCGCGAGGCTGCGTTCACTCCCGCCAGACGATGTCGGCCTCGCCGAAGCGCACCGTGTCGCCCTCGGCGACCCCCTCGCGGCGAAGGGCGCGGGCCACGCCCCACCGCGTCAGGCGCCGGTCGATCTCGTCGCGCGCGCCCTCCTGCTCGAAGTCCATCATCTCGACGAACGTGACCACGCGTTGCCCCTCGACGACAAGGAGTCCCGGGCCCCGCCGCGTGACGGTGAAGCGCTCTTCCGGTTGCGGTCGCACAACCGGCAACACCTCGGGGGGGCGGGAGGCTGCGCGCTCGCGCTCGTCCCGCACCAGGGCCATGAGCTGCGCCACGAGCGCATCCGTCCCGATGGCTTCCTGCGCCGAGATAGTGGCGACGGGCGCGCCCACGTGGGCCTCGAGCGTGGCGGCGGCGTCCCGCGCGATCTCCTCGTCGAGGTCCGACTTGGTGACGGCCACCACGCGGGGGATGTTGCTGAGCGCGTCGTCGTAGGCGCGTACCTCCGACTCGATGAGCTCGTAGTCGGTCACGGGGTCGATGGAGCTGCAGTCGACCACGTGCAGCAGGACACGGCAGCGGCGCACGTGCTTGAGGAACTCGAAGCCGAGGCCGTAGCCCTCGCTGGCCCCCTCGATGAGCCCCGGCAGATCGGCCAGGGTGAAGCGCTCGTAGCGGACTGAGACCACCCCGAGCATCGGTTCGAGGGTCGTGAACGGGTACTCGGCAATCTTGGGCTTCGCGTGCGAGACGGCCGCCAGCAGGGTCGACTTCCCTGCGTTCGGGAGGCCCAGCAAGCCCACGTCCGCGAGCAGCCGCAGGTCGAGGCGCAGCGAAACCGACTCGCCGGCGTGGCCGCGCTGGGAGTAGTGCGGGGCCTGGTTCGTGCTGCTGGCGAAGCGCTTGTTGCCCCAGCCGCCACGCCCGCCCCACGCGACCAGGGCCGTCGCACCAGGCTCGGCGAGGTCGGCCAACGGCTCCCCCGTCTCGTCGTCGAAGGCAATGGTGCCCGCGGGCACGTCGAGCGTCAGGTCATCGCCCTGGGGGCCGGCACGGAGCTTGGGGCCGCCCGGACCACCGTTCCCGGCCTTGAAGCGGCGTCGGCTGCGGAACTGCTCCAGGGTGTACACGTCATCGACCGCGCGCAGGAGCACCCTTCCGCCCCGGCCCCCGTCACCCCCATCGGGCCCACCGAGGGGAACGAACTTCTCGCGGTGGAACGTCGCGGACCCATCCCCTCCGGAGCCGCCTTCGACTGTGATCAGAACGCTATCGAACATCAGAACAGATCGTAGCGAAGGTGGAGGAGATAGGGATGGTGATGGTGATGAGGCCTGCGGGACCGTTCGGGAATCACGCGATTCCCCCGCAGGGATGGGGCTTTCCGGGGCGGTTGGCAGCGATGGCACCCGGGTGGGTTCCGTGCGGGTGGGTGTGCGGGGTTCGGCGTGCCTGCGGAGTTACACGGCAAGCCGTCGCGATGCGAACGCGGTTCCGCACGAGTTCCGTTCGGGTATCGGAACGTGCTACTTGCCACCCGCGGGCTGCGGTGCGGCGTCGCCGACGTCACCCACATCGCCGCGGCGCCGGCGGATAGCGGCCTCGTCCTCGCCGAGGGCAGCATCCTCTTCCTGCTCGTAGGTCATCTTGTAGAGACGTGCGTAGACGCCGTCGCGTGCGAGCAACTCATCGTGCGTGCCGATCTCGACCATGCGGCCGTTCTCGAGGACGACGATGCGGCTGGCCTCGCGGATGGTCGAGAGGCGGTGGGCGATAACGAACGAGGTGCGGTTCTGGAGGAGGTTGCGCAGGGCGCGCTGGATGATGACCTCGGTCTGTGTGTCCACGTAGGCCGTGGCCTCGTCGAGGATGAGGATGCGGGGGGCGGCGAGGACCGCGCGGGCGAAGCTGAGGAGCTGGCGCTGCCCTACCGAGATGTTCTGGCCCCGCTGGTGGAGTTCGTGGTTGTAGGCGCCGGGCAGCCGGGAGATGAAGTCGTGCGCGCCCACCGCGATCGAGGCCTGCTCGATCTCCTCGTCGGTGGCGCCGGGCTTTCCGTACTCGATGTTCTCGCGGATGGTGCCGCTGAAGAGGTAGGGCTGCTGCAGAACCACGCCCATGAACTGCGTGAGCGAGCGGCGCTTGATGTCGCGAACGTCGTGACCATCGATCTTGATGGAGCCGCCTGAGACGTCGTAGCCGCGGCTGATGAGGGTGGTGATGGTGGTCTTGCCCGAGCCGGTGTGGCCCACGAGGGCCATGGTCTCGCCGGGCTCCACGTGCAGATCGAAGTCCTGGAGGACGGGCACGCCCTCGACGTAGTGGAACTGGACATCGTCGAAGTCCACGCGGCCCTCGACGCTCTCGAGCTCGATGGCGTCCTTGCGGTCGCGGATGCGGGGCACCGTCTCGAGCACCTCGAAGATGCGCTGGCCCCCTGCCATGGCCCGCTGGAGCATGGTGTACTGCATCACCAGGTCCCGGATGGGCTCGAAGAAGCGCAGGATGAGGAGGATGAAGAGGACGATGGCGCCCACGATGGTGGCCGCGGCCTCTGCCTCGATCGACCCGGAGCCGAGGGCGCGCCAGCCGGCGGCGATGAGCACTGCCGCCGTGGAGATGGCGATGCAGAGTTCGATGAGGGGCACCACCACCGCTGTCAGCGTTCCCGCCCAGATGTTGGCGTTGCGGTTCTCCTGGTTCATCACGTCGAACCGCTTGGCGTTTTCCTCCTCACGGTTGAGCGACTGCACCGTGCGCACGCCAGCGAGGCTCTCCCCGAGGTTCCCGTAGAGCTCGCTGATGCGGATGCGGACGTTGATGAAGGCCTCGCGCGCGTAGCGGGCCCAGATGGTGAGCACGAAGATGAGGGGGGGCACCACCGCCAGCGTGTACAGCGCCAGCTCCCAGTCCGCGTTCAGAAGCAGGGTGATAGCGATGGCGATGCCGACGATGTCGGCGAGGAACGTGAGGGAGCCCGTGCTGAGGAGCTCCTGCATGACCGTGACATCGCTGGTGAGGCGGGAAATCATGCGGCCCACCTCCATCTCGTCGTAGAACGAGAGCGAGAGGCCCTGCATGTGCTCGTACATCTCTGAGCGGAGCTCGTAGAGGAGCTGGGTGCCGACGCGCGCCATGACCAGTTGCTGGGCCATGCCGGCGACCCACCCGGCCACGCCCAGCCCGGCCAGCGTGCCCGCCCAGAAGGGGATACGCGAGGCGTCGCCCGTGAGCGCATCGGCCGTGGCCTTGGCGATGAAGAAGGCGGGTACGTAGATGGAGACGGAGACGATGAGCATGCAGGCGAAGGCGAGGATCAGCGCCCGCCGCCGGTGCTTCAGGTAGGGGATCATCTTGCGCACGACTTCGGCGTCGTACGGCTTGCCCAGGTACTCTTCGTCCCAGCCGTCGCTGCCGCGGTTGCCGCCCCGCATATTGCCTCGCTGGCCGCCGATGCCGGAGCTGTACCCGCCGGCGCCGCCGCCTCCCCACATGCCCATTAGGACGCGCCTCCACCGCCGCCCGCTGCGGGCGCGGCCTGCTCCGGCTCGGTTGCGGTCTCGCCGGCCTCCCGTGCGGCCGCGGCCGCGGTGACCTCCCCCAGCGCTTCTTCCTGGTCCCGCAGCTCGAGGTCGTAGATGGAGCGGTACAGCCCCTCCTGCTCAAGCAGCTCCGTGTGCGTGCCGCGCTGGACGACCTCGCCCTGGTCGAGAACGAGAATCTCGTCGGCCCGCATCACCGTGCGCAGGCGCTGGGCGATAACGAACGTCGTGCGGCCTTCCATCAGCGTCGCCAGGGCCTGCTGGATGAGGAACTCGGTCTGCGTGTCGACGCTGGCCGTCGAGTCGTCGAAGACGAGGATGCGCGGGTCGAGCAGGAGCGTGCGCGCGATGGCGACGCGCTGGCGCTGGCCGCCGGAGAGGGTGACGCCGCGCTCGCCCACCCACTCGTCGTAGCCGTAGGGCAGGCTCATGATGAAGTCGTGGATGCGGGCGGCCTTGGCGGCCGTCTCGATCTCTTCCTGGGTGGCCCCGGGCTGGCCGTAGGCGATGTTGTCGCGGATGGTCCCCACGAACAGGAAGACATCCTGCTGCACCGAGCCGATGCTGGCGCGCAGGGAGTCGAGGGTGAAGTTGCGGATGTCGACCCCGTCGATGGAGATGGAGCCCTCGGTCACGTCATAGAAGCGTGGCAGCAGGTTCACGACGGTGGACTTGCCGCTGCCGGTGGGCCCGAGCAGGGCGATGATCTTTCCCGGTGGCGCGTCGATTTCGATGTTCTTGAGGACGGCGCTGACGCTGTCGTACCCGAAGGAGACGTCGCGGAAGCGGACATGGCCGCTGGGGCTGCCGAGGGGCGTGGCGCTGGGGCGCTCCTCCACGGCGGAGCGGGCGTCGAGGACCTCGAAGACCCGCGTGCCCGCGGCGATGGCGCGTGAGAAGGAGGTGATCATGAAGCCGAGCATGCGCACCGGCATCTGCAGGAGCTGCAGGGCCACGAGGAAGAGGATGAGCTCGCCAGCGGTGAGGCTCCCCTGTGTGATGTAGAAGGCGCCCACGCCCACCGTGGCCGCCACCTGGATTCCGGAGATGCCCTGCAGCATGGGCGCGTGCCGCGCCATCAGGGTTGCCTGGGTGAGCTGGAGGTTGCGCTGCTCCTCGGCGGCGTTCCCGAACTTGGCGGCCTCCACGGGCTCGCGGCTGAACGCTTTTACCACGCGGATGCCGCCCAGCCCCTCGTCCGCGACCTCCGTCATACGCGCCTCGCTCTGCTGGATCTCGACCCAGAGGGGGCGCATGACGCGGTGGACCGCCCACGAGCGGTAGGCGATGAAGGGCAGGGTGACGCAGCTCACGAGGGCGAGCTGCCAGTGGAAGTAGAACATCCCCCCCACGCCCACGATGACCATGATGATGATCATCAGGAGCCGCAGCGAGGCCATCGACATGAACATGCGGATGGCCTCCACGTCCTGCGTCGCGCGGGACATGATCTGGCCGGTCTGCACCTTGTCGTGGTAGGCGTAGCTGAGCCGCTGGACGGTGTCGTAGATCTGGTTCCGCAGGTCGTAGGCGATGCGCTGGCCGAGGCTCTCACTGATGTACGTCTGCGCGAACGCGGAGATGCCGCGAGCCGCGGCGAAGCCGATGACCAGCATCGCCGCCAGGATGAGCGTGCTGCGGTCTCCCGTGAAGGTGATGAAGTTGCCTTCGCGCACCGGGTCCAGTCCGATATCGATGGCGATCTGGGCGAGGAAGGCCGAGCCCATGCCGAAAAGGGCGGCGCCAAGCATGGAGAAAAGCCCGATGCTGAGCATCCGCCGGTAGGGGATCGCGTAGCTCCAGAGGCGAAGAATGACGCCCAATCCGCAACTCCTTGGAGCCTCCGACGCTACCACACCCTCACGCGAAGGTGAAATTTGCCGGATCCGGGGCCGGTCATGAACAGCCTCGCTAGCACTCTCGGCGGGAGAGTGCTAAGATGCCCGGCACGCTCAAATTTCAAGAAAGCGTTTGGAGGAAATCCATGCCCGCCAAGACAGCCACCAAGACCGAGCTCGTGCCCCTGGCCGACCGCATCGTCGTCACTGCCCTCAAGCAGGAAGAAGAGACCGCCAGCGGCATCATCATTCCCGACACCGTGAAGGAGAAGCCGCAGCAGGGCGAAGTGATCGCCGTGGGCCCCGGCAAGCGCGATGACAGCGGCTCCCGCCACACCATCGACCTGGAGCCCGGCGACCGCATTCTCTACGCCAAGTACTCCGGTACGGACGTGAAGCTCGACGGGATCGACTACATCGTCCTCGAAGAGAAGAACATCCTCTGCAAGCTCGTCTCCTAAGGGAGCGCACGGGAAGGACCCTGATACATGGCCCCCAAGCATCTGCTCTTCGATGAGGCCGCTCGCCGCCACCTGAAGGAGGGCGTGGACGCCCTTGCCGACGCGGTGAAGGTGACGCTCGGCCCGCGCGGCCGCAACGTCGTCATCGAGAAGAACTACGGCCCGCCCGTCATCACCAAGGACGGCGTGACCGTGGCCCGCGAGATCGAGCTCGCGGACGCCTTCGAGAACATGGGCACCCAGCTGGTGAAGCAGGTTGCCACGAAGACCAACGACATCGCCGGCGACGGCACCACCACGGCTACCGTGCTCGCCCAGGCGCTCGTGCGCGGGGGCGTGAAGGTGGTCGCCTCCGGCTCCCACCAGATGGGCATCCGCCGCGGCATCGAGGGCGCCCTCGGCGTCGCCATCGACCACCTGCGCTCGCGCGCCGAGCCGGTGCTCAGCAAGCAGCAGATCCAGCACGTCGCCTCGATCTCCGGGAACGACCCCGAGATCGGCGAGATCATCGCGGACGTGATGGAGATGGTCGGCAAGGACGGCGTCATCACCGTCGAGGAATCGCGCGGGATCAAGTTCGAGACCGAGTTCGTCGACGGCCTGCAGCTTGACCGCGGCTGGCAGTCGGCCCAGTTCGTTACGAACGTGGACCGCCAGGAAGCCGTCATCGAGAACCCCTACATCCTCATCACGGACAAGAAGATCACGGCCGTGCAGGACCTGCTTCCCCTCCTGGAGCAGGTGCTGCAGGTGACGAAGGACTTCGTCATCATCTCCGAAGACATCGAGGGCGAGGCGCTGGCCACGCTGGTGGTAAACAAGATGCGGGGCACGATGAACGTGCTCGCGCTGCGCGCCCCCAGCTTCGGCGACCGCCGCCTGGCCATCCTCGAGGACATCGCCATCCTCACGGGCGGCGAGCTGATCACGGAGAAGACGGGCCGCCAGCTGCAGTCGGCGACGCTCGCCGACCTGGGCCGGGCGCGCCGCATCGTTGCGAGCCGCGAAGCGGCCACGATCATCGAGGGCCAGGCCAGCGATGAAGCCATCCAGGCCCGCATCAAGCAGCTGAAGGCGCAGATCGAGGACATCACCAGTGACTTCGACCGCGAGAAGCTGCAGGAGCGGCTGGCGAAGCTCGCCGGCGGCGTCGCCGTCATCAAGGTCGGCGCGGCCACCGAGATCGAGCTGAAGGAGAAGAAGTCGCGGGTCGAGGACGCACTCAGCGCGACCCGTGCCGCCGTCGAGGAAGGCGTGGTCCCGGGTGGCGGCGTCGCCCTCATCCGCGCGCAGGTAGCCGTCGAGGAGTACGCCGAGGAGCTGGAGGGCGACGAGCGCACGGGCGCTCTCCTCCTCGCCGAGGCGCTCGAGGAGCCGACCTGGACGATCGCCGAAAACGCGGGGCTCGAGGGCTCCGTCATCGTGAACCGCGTGAAGCGGCGCGAGCACGAGAGCGAAGGCTGGGACGCCGCCGCCGACCGCTGGGGCGACATGTTCGAACTGGGCATCGTCGACCCGGTGAAGGTCGTTCGTTCCGCCCTTGAGAACGCCGCCTCCGTAAGTGCTATGGTTCTCACGACGGAATCGCTCGTGGCGGATGCACCGCCTATGGCGGTCGCTGCGGGACCACTTCCGGAGGAGTATTAGTCATGTTGGAACGGCTGCGGTCCGGCCCTATCAAGTACATCGCCTTCCCCATCATCCTGCTGGGACTCGCCTTCGTGGTGGTCCGAAGGTTCATGGGGGGCGGGTCCTCGGAAGAGGCCTAGGCAGCCCTCCCCGGCATTCATACGCAGAGCGCGGCCCCTCATTGGGGGCGGCGCTCTGTGCGTTTAAGGGCCCGGAAGCGCCGGGCCCCGATGGCCGTGGGTTGGTTTCCGCTCCCCGCCATCGATATGCGGAGTAGCCGGAGAGGGCTATAGGCGTACGATTTAGCGCGTGGCAATAAGGCGGGCGCGGGGGCGTCGCTGGAGAAGGCGGGCCGGTGGCCGCCTGCGGCGGCGTCTCGGCCGCCTCACGACCCAGGATGTCCTGCGAGCGCTCTGGCTGGGCGCGCTCATCGGGCTGGTCACGGGCATCGCCGCCATCCTCTTCTTCGAAGCGCTCGACCTTGCGACCAAGTACATCCTCGGCGAGCTGACGGGCTATTCGCCTCCCCACCCCTTCGGTGAAGGGGGCGACGAGGCCCAAGGCCCCAGCCGCAGGTGGGCGCTGCCCCTCGTGGGGGGGCTGGGGGCGCTTGCGTCGGGCATCCTCGTGTACACCCTCGCCCCCGAGGCGGAGGGCGCCGGCGCCGACCAGGTCATCGACGCCTTCCACAAGCGCGGGGGACGCATGCGCCTGCGTGTCATCCCCGTGAAGCTGGTCGCCTCCGCCATCACGATCGGAAGCGGGGGGTCGGCCGGCAGGGAGGGTCCGGCCGCCCAGATTTCGGGCGGCATCGGGTCGGTGATCGCCGACCGCCTTGGACTGGACGCCGTCGAGCGCCGCCGCGCGCTGGTGGCGGGTATGGGAGCGGGCGTGGGCGCCATCTTCCGCGCCCCCCTGGGCGGCGCGATGATGGCCGCCGAGGCGCTCTACCGCGACGACTTCGAGGCAGACGCCATCCTGCTCTCGCTCATCTCTTCGATCGTGGCCTTCGCGGTGTACGGCGCCTGGTACGACTACACGCCCATCTTCGGGGGCACCTCGGGGTTCTCCTTCAGCAACCCGGAGGAGCTGCCCTACTACCTCGCCCTGGGCGTGGCCTGCGGCCTGCTCGGGATCCTCTACGCGCGCGGGTTCGAGACGACCCAGGACCTCTTCCGCCGTCTCACCGCCCCGCGCTGGGTGAAGCCCGCCATCGGCGGCGTGCTCGTCGGCTGCATCGCCATGTTCGCCCCCGAGGCGATCCACATCGGGTACGGGTGGGTGCAGCGCTCCCTGACCCCGGACGAGGTGATGGACTTCTCTCTCTGGCTCATCATCGCCCTGCCCTTCCTGCGCATCATCACCGCTTCCCTCACGGTGGGGTCCGGGGGAGCGGGAGGCATCTTCGGCCCCGGGATGGTGGCGGGAGGGATGCTGGGGGCGCTCTTCTGGCGGCTGTTCCACGACCTCCCCGGCTTCCCGGCCGACCCCGCGCCGCTCGTGATCATCGGCATGATTGCCGTCTTCGGCAGCATCGCCCACGCCCCCCTCGCGATGATGCTGATGGTGGGCGAGATGACCGGAAACCTCTCGCTGCTGGCCCCGGCCATGGTGGCGGTTGCGGTGGCGACGCTGCTGGTGGGCAACACGAGCATCTACCGCAGCCAGGTGTCCACGCGCGCGGACTCGACCGCCCACCGCCACCGTTTCGCCTTCCCCCTGCTCGACGCGCTGCCCGCCGAGCGCGCGGTAGTGCCCCTGCCCACCGTGCCCGACACCGCCAATGTGGCGGAGGCGCTCTCTGTGCTGGAGCGGGCGAGCAGCGTCGACGGGATGGTCGTGGACGAGCAGGGCAAACTCGTGGGCGAGATCGTGGCCGAGGAGCTGCGGGCCGCCCCCGATGCGGGCGCGCCCGCCGGGGGGTTCACCAACGACCTGCCCGCCGTGGTGCTCGCCGACACGCCCCTCGACGAGGCCCTCGACCGGCTCGCGAGCAACGATCGCCGCTGGCTGCCCGTGCTCGATGGCAGCGATGGTCCCGTGCTGGGCGTCATCGATGCGCGTGCGCTGGTGCGCTCCTACCGCCAGGCCGTGCAGCAGCAGGTGCGCCCGCTGACGCCGGTCGATGAGCAGATCAGCACGATGGAACTGACGGTGGCGGTGGGGGCCCCGGTGGAGGGCAAGACACTGGCCGCGGCGGGGCTGCCCCAGGGCGTGCGCGTCCTGACGATGGAGCGGGCGGGGCGCCTCTCGGCCCCCGCGGGCGACACGGTTCTGCGCCGCGGTGATCGCCTGACGCTGGCGATGACGCGGGGCACGCGGGCCGAGGTGCTCTCGCTGGTGCTCGGCAACTGAGGGCTAGCCGTACACGAAGCGCAGGGCCACGGCGAGCGCGGCCACGAGCAGGATGGCTCCCGCGACCGTGAGGAAGGCTCGCCGGGAGCGCTCGCGCTCCTCCGCGGCGGTGCGGTAGGCGACGAGCGCGTGTTCGCCGCCCAGCTCGCCGATGATGCCGCGGGCCTCGTCTATGCGGGCGCGGGGGACGAGCAGGGCGTAGGAGCTTCCGAAGACGCTGGCGCCGCCGAGAGCCGCGCCCGAGCCGCGCTCGACGAAGGCGGCGTCGATCTCGGCTTCGTGGAGGGCATCCATCCAGATGCTCGCCTCGGCGATGTCGCTCGCCTCGGCGACGATGGTGGCGCCGTCGGTGTCGCCTGCGGAGGTCATGTTGGGGGCAGTGTAGTCCCCGCAGCGCCGGGGTTCGCTACAGTTGGGGCCATGCCGAAGGCGGACGGCTCCCTCAAGGCGCGCGAGTTCGTGTTCTTCTGCGAGGACCAGATCCTGACGCAGCTGCCGCCCGCCATGCCCCAGCCGGAGCGCCGCGTGCGCTGGACGATGCTGCAGATGCACTTCGGCAACCAGCACGTGCACTTCGAGCTGCAGCCGCAGATGGGGCGGGGCGTGGTGGAGGCGGGGCTGCACTTCGAGGGGCCGGTCGAGGCGAACGACGCGTGGGTCGAGCTGCTGGCCGCCAACGCCGCCGACCTGCTCGGCGAGCTGGGCCCTGTCTGGGAGCTGGAGGAGTGGACCTCGACCTGGCGGCGGCTGCACCGCCCCTTCCCCTTCGACCGCCTCACCGTCGAGCTCGCGAACGAGGTCTCGGGCGAGGTCGCCCGCGCGATGACGGTGCTCCACCCGCTCATCGAGGAAGGCGCCGCCGCCATCGCGGTCGCCACGCCCGCATCTCCAACGGGGCGGCACGGCGGTTCCGGTCGGGACCGGCGCTGGCGCCGGCGCGCGCGTCGCTAGGCGTCAGGCGTAGGTCGTGTCCATCTGCGCGGAGATGTCGAAGTATTCCTGGAAGGTCTGGTTGAAGCGGTAGAAGAGGTCGCGGCGGGTGTAGTCCTCGCCCGTGGCGAGGCCGTTGGATGCCGAGAGGTCGAGCGAGTTGAGGGTGAAGAGCGCGTCCGCCTCACCGTTCGCCTTGATGTTCTCGAGCATGGCCCGCCAGGCCTCCGGCGTCTGGAGCAGGATGAAGTCGAGGTCGCCGGGGGCGTCGCAGGGCACCTCGGCGATGTCGGTGATGGCGAAGGCGTCGAAGGTGATGGCGAAGCAGCGGTCGCCGACGCGCACGCCCACATCGGCGTCGCAGTTGCCGAGGCGGTCGAAGCTGTCGGAAGCGTTGAGGAGGTCGGCGGCTTCCTGGAACCACTCGGTGGAGGGGAAGACGGGCATGGGGAGAGTGTACCGGAGGAGAGCGCCCCGGCGGATTTACCCGCTCGACTGCTGCGCGCTCGCGAAGCTCGCTGAGTAAAGCGCCGGGCTGGCGCCCGACTGAGGAGAGCGCTCGCTGTGCTCGCTGAGTGGAGCGCCCCGCTGAGGCGGGGCTGAGTGGAGCGGCGCCACGGATTTCTGCGCTCGACTGCTTCGCGCTCGCGATGCGCGGCTGAGTGGGTTGCGGGCGCGAGTACCATGCCGGGGCGATGAAGTGGGAATACGCGCTGCTTTACCTCACCGATGAGCAACCGTCGCGACGCTGGATCCTGTTCAGCCACGCGCAGGACGAGGCGAGCCTCGAGGGGTACGCCGACCGGGCCACCAGCCAGACGCCAACGTCCATCCACTTCGATTCCGAGCTCGTGCGGACGACCTGGATCCTGGGCACGTTGGGGATGGAGGGCTGGGAGCTGGTCGGCTCGGCGAAGGTCGACTCGCTGGAGGCGACGTGCCTCTACCTCAAGCGCGAGCTCACGGACGACCGCCGGCGGGTGGGCGAGGTCCTGCCCCCGCCCTGAGAGCGTTTCCTAGCGGCTAGCTGTCTCCCCCGCGGGTACTGGTTGGGAGAGGTAGGCAGTGACCGCTGTAGCAATCAGGAAGTTGAGGGAGACGCCTTCGACCTTGGCCCTCATGGCGGCGTTGGCGTGCAGGGACTTTGGCAGGCGAAGACGGATGTCACCGGAGCGGTTGGCGCTCCAGGGCCTTGGAATCGCGTGCCCTGCATCGAGCTCGTGGTCTATCCAGAGCCCCATGGCAACGTTCAGGTTCTCGGCTGTCTCGGCGGCGGTCGCGCCCTCGCTGAAGACACCATCCAATTCAAGGACATGTGCGGACCAGAACCCGCTCTCGTCGGGTTGGAGGATGCGGTGGTAGGGAAGCTCAAGGTAGTCAGCAGTCTGCATCTCGCCTGACACCGTATCCGGTGTCGGCAGGCTGGCGCTAGCTGGGGCGGGCCCAGCGGCCCTCGGGGATGTCCTCGACCTCTTCGGGCTCCTCCGGTTCCGGCTCGGGCTCGGGTTCGTCGGCGCGGATGCCGAAGTTGCTGGTGTCGGCGCCGATGAGGGAGGGGAGCGACTGGCTCTGTTCGTCCTCGCCCTCGGGCGCCTCGAAGGGGGTGCGCTCGCGCGACTGCACGCGGCCCCAGACGTCGCCGCGGTGGCCGGTCACGAGGCGGCCGTCCTCCAGCTCCTCCACGCGGCTCGCCATCTCCATCACGAGGCGGTCGTGGGTGCAGGTGATGATGGAGACGCCGCGCTCGCGGCAGATGTCGCGGATGAGGGTGAAGACGGTGGTGGCGGTGGCTGAGTCGAGCTCGCCGGTGGGCTCGTCGGCCAGCACGAGCGTGGGTTCGGTCACGAGCGCGCGGGCGATGGCGACGCGCTGCTGCTCCCCGCCGGAGAGCTCGTAGGGGCGGTGGTGGGCGCGGCGCTCGAGCCCGACCAGCTCCAGCACCTCGCGTGCGCGGGCGGGGCGCTCGCGGTGCACGCCCGCGATGCGCAGGGGCAGCTCCACGTTCTCCTGGGCGGAGAGGAGAGGCAGCAGGCCGAACGACTGGAAGATGAAGCCCAGCTTCTCGCGGCGCAGGCCGATCAGTTCCGACTCGCGCATGGTGTCGACGCGTTCGCCGTCGATCTCGACCTCGCCGGCGGTGGGGCGGTCCAGCCCGGCGATGGTGTTAAGCAGGGTGGTCTTGCCCGAGCCGGAGCGTCCAATGAGGGCGAGGAACTCCCCCGGCTCGATGGAGAGGGACACGTCGCGCACGGCCCAGACCACCTCCGAGCCAAGCTCGAAGCGGCGGGAGACGTTGCGCAGCTCGACGGATGCGCCGGCCATCAGCGGTCCTCCTCGGCAACCCGGTGGACGCGGTCGGGCAGCACCTCGACGCGCCCCTCGCCCAGGAAGAGCTTGGCCCGCTCGCTGATGCTGAGGCGGTCGAGGAACTCGCGCGGCACCTGCAGGCGTCCGGCCGAATCGATGAGCACGTACTCGTCGTGGACGACGTGGGTGACGCCGCCCGCCTTCTCCACGCGCCGGAAGATCTCCATGCTCGTGCGGCCGTCGCGAATGGCGACGACGCGGTTCACGCGGGAGGCGATCTCGGGGTCGTGCGTGACGATGATGATGGTGACGCCGTAGCGCGCGTTCAGCTCGCCGAGCACCTCGTAGACGCTGTCGGCGCCGATGGCGTCGAGCTCGCCCGTGGGCTCGTCGGCGAGGAGGAGGGGCGGGCGGTTGGCGAGAGCGACGGCGATGGAGACGCGCTGCTGCTCGCCGCCCGAAAGCTGCTCGGGATGGTGGTCGTGGCGGTGCTCCAGGCTCACCGCGGCGAGCAGCTCGTTGGCGCGCTCGCGGGCGGCTCCGGCCTCGACGCCGTCGAGCATGAGGGGCAGTTCGACGTTCTGCGTGGCGGTCAGGTAGGGGATGAGGTTGCGTCCCGTCTGCTGCCAGATGAAGCCGACGGCGCTGCGGCGGTAGCGCACCATCTCGGCCTCGGTCATGGTCAGCAGGTCGCGTCCGCCGACGAAGGCGCGGCCGGCGCTGGGCTGGTCGAGCCCGGCGAGGATGTTGAGCAGGGTGCTCTTGCCCGAGCCGGAAGCGCCGACGATGGCCATCAGCTCGCCCCCGCGCACCTTCAGGTCGAGCCCGCGGAGGGCGACCACCTCGAGCTCGTCGCTCTTGTGAATCTTGAACAGATCCTCGCAGACGATGTACGGGGCCGTGTCGGTTTCGGTGCCGGGGAGAGTGGTCATGGGGTGTCCTAGAGCTCGCCGATGCGCAGGGCGCGATGCAGGGCCAGGCGCGAGTAGAGCCGCGCGAGGGCGGCCACGGTGGCGATGAAGACGAGGGCGAGCAGGCCGTAAACGGAGAGCACGGTTTCCCAGCTTACCTGCGAAAGCAGGGGCGGGACCACGTCGCTGCCGTCCTCGGTGAGGGCGAGGGCGCCGATCATGAGGCGTCCGAGGGGGAAGCCGAGGGCGGTGCCGGCGGCTACCCCGGCGACGATCACGAAGAGCTGCTCGAAGCCGACGACGCCCACGATCTGTCGTCCGGAGAAGCCCATCGTGCGGAGAATCGCGAATTCGAGGGAGCGTGTCTGCGCGGCCAGGTAGGAGAAGACGATAAAGCCGAGGGCCGTGAGCAGCAGGACCGCGCCGAAGGACAGGAAGAGGATGCCCTCCCAGCTGGCCGCGACCAGCGGGTCGGAGGATTCGAGGGCGAAGATGGCGGCTCCGTCGTACACGTCGCGGGCGCGGACGCCGCGTTCATCGAGCCACTCGGGGGTGAGCTCGACCCCCTCGACGCTGCCCAGCCAGACCTCGTTCACGTTGATGCCGCCGGCAATGCGCGGGATGCCGGCCCCCGCGCCCCGCAGGGTGGCGAGGTCGGCCACGAGCAGGTGGTCGCGCGGGCCGGGGTAGAAGCCGGGGAAGAGCTCGAAGGAGCCCGCGATGCGGGCCTGCAGCACCTGACGGTTCACGCGCACGGGGATGGTGTCGCCGGGGCTGCCGTCGATGGCCTCCAGGAACGACTCGCTCACGAGCACGCGCAGCGGTTCGGGCGAACGGCGCAGGCGCAGCCCCACGGCGCTCGTGGAGAAGTTGTCGTAGTTGAACGAAACCTGGGCGGCGTAGCGGCCGCGGTCGTTGCCGATGTCGGCGCGCGTGATCGTGGTCTCCGCAGCCCCGGAGGCGCCGGTGATGGACTGGTAGCGTTCGAGCGACTCGAAGGGCTCGATGACGACGCCGTCGCCGCGATCGCCGCCCTCGGGGTAGGCAATGAGGTCGTCGAGCACGGCCGTCACGCGTCCGGGGGCGGCGGCGAAGCGCCGGATGTTGATGAAGATGGACTCGACCTCGAGGGCGCCTTCGAGGTCGGGAGGGGTGTTGCGGGGGGTGAAGGGACGGGTGAGGTCGACGACGTAGAGGAGCCAGCCATCGTCCTCGTCCACGGGGTCGGAGAAGAAGAGGTACTCGAAGAGGAGGCCGTTTTCGTCGCGCACGCGGATGCCGGGGCGAGCGGCCTGGTCGGGCAGGGAGATGCGCGTCCAGATGCCGAGGGCGCGCGAACCCGGTGGGACGACGGCGCCATCGGGGAGGTCCACGTCGGCGCGGGGCTGGAGGCCGGCCAGCAACGAGTCGAGGTCACCGCCGAAGTCGTTCCGCCAGAAGGCGACCTCGGCGAAGTCTTCGCCCACCCCCAGAAGCTCGGCCGAGACCGAGCGGCCGGTCTCGGGCACGTAGGCCACCTCCATGCGGGCGGCGGCGCTGGCCTGGTCGAGCCCGTCGAGGGCCTCGATGGTGTCCTCCATCCGCTCGGGGGAGAGGCGCGAGGGGCTGCGGATGTCGACAAGGCGTCCGGGGGCGCCCGCTTCGTAGGCGGCGCGGTCCTCGAAGCTGCGGTCGAGAGTTGCGCGGAAGCCGGCGGCGAACATGCCCACGGAGGTCGCCAGGAGAAGCAGGAGGATGAGGCGGCTGTAGTGCAGCGGGCTTCGCACCATGCGCCAGAGCCCCAGGAGCACGGTGGCCCCGCTCAGGCCCCGCAGCGCCCACGAGGCGACGCCCAGGATCACGGGGAAGAGGCGCAGGAAGATCAGCGCCATCATCAACATGAAGAGCGCGGGCGAGACCAGCAGGAGCGGGTCGGCGGAAAGGTCGCCGAAGAGGTTCTCGGTGACGAGCGAGCCCCGCTGGCGGAGCTGGTAGAAGAGGAAGGCGCCCACGCCCACGAGCACGAGGTCGAGGTAGTAGCGCAGGAAGAGGGGCTGCTTCGCGGGCCGGGCGAGGCTTTGCTTGTAGTGCACCATGCTCGCCCCGGAGGCCCGGTAGGCGGGCCAGAGCAGGGCGGCGAGGGCGAGGATGGCCCCGAGCGCGGCCATGCCGAAGGCTTCGCCCGTCAGGGTCACGCTCAGCAGCTCGCCCTGGCTCAGGTCGGAGAAGGGCGGCGTTGGACCGAGCAGGCGGATCACGCCCGAGGCCACGAGGGGCCCGAGGACCACCGCGAACACGGTCAGTGCCAGCCCCTCGACCAGGTAGACGGTCATGATCTGGCCGAGGCCCGCGCCGCGGCTCTTGAGGAGGGCGATCTCGCCGGCCTGGCGTTCGACCAGCATCGTCGCCACCAGCACCAGGTAGTAGAGGGCGATGCCGACGATGAGGAGCATGAGCGCGAACAGGGGCAGGCGCGTGAAGAAGAGCTTCTCCTGGTACTCGGCGATAACGTCGGGCAGCTCCGAGCTGAGCGTTGAAAGCTCGAGCTGCGCGCGGATCTGGCGTTCCAGGGCGCGCAGGTTCAGCTCGACTTGCTCGGCGTTGCGGCTGTTGACGCGGCCGGTATCGACGAAGGCGTAGGTCTCGAAGGTGCCATCGATGGAGGGGAGGTAGGGGGCTATGACCTCGACGAAGGTGCGCTCGTCGATGATGAAGGGGTACGTCGGCCAGCGGGTCGTATCCACGACGAGGCGATGGGCGTTACCGAACCAGTAGTCGGCCTCCGGGTCGAGCGGCTCGACGAGCCCGGCGACGGTGACCTCGACGGGCTCGACATCGTCGCGCCAGAAGGGGTGAAGGTCGAAGGTGTCGCCGGGGCCGACCCCGAGCTGGCGGGCGGCGGTGGCGCCCATCCAGACCTCGATGCTGGGCCGCCCGGAGGAGGCGGTGGTGGGGGGCGAGGTGGCGGCGGGGCCGCCCTCGATGAGCGTGACGTTGGCGCCCACATTGGAGAAGAAGAGGAAGTGGGCGCGCGCACGGAGGTCGTCGTCGTAGTCGACGGGCTGGCCGGGCTCGGCCAGGAAGAAGGTGGAGGAGCGGGCGTAGAGGCCCGTTTCCTCGGTGAGGCTCCCGGCGTAGCGCCGGAGGAGGGACATGGTCGCGTCCCGCCGCTCGGTGTAGATGTCGGGCTCACCCGGCTGGCTGTTGCTCACCACCTTGAGGTCGAGGTCGAGGGGTTCCTCCTGGCGGAGGGTGAAGCTGAGGCCGAGGTCGCGGACGGCGTCGGAGTAGAGGATGACGCTCGACATGAGGGCGGAGGCGAGGACCATGCCGAAGATGACGGTTGCGAGCAGCCGCCAGTTGGCAAGGCTCCGCTGAGCGACGATCCGCAAGAGGGAGGCGAAGCTGGTCATGAGCGTCGCGCCAGCGTACAGGAGAGGGCCGCGTCACGGCTCCCGGCGGCCGACCGAGCCGCGCTCGCGGGAGGCACGGTAGTCGGTCGGATCGCGGACGGCGTCATAGTCCGTCTGCTCAAGGCGGTGGCACCAGGTCGAAGGGTTCCGGAGCCGCAGTTCGCTGCCCTTGCCGCCCGTGAGCCAGGCGGCCGTTTCGGCGCGTTCCCGACCGAAACGGGAGGCGACGAACTCGAGGGCCGGGAGCAGGTCGGTGTCAGTCGAGCAGATGATGCCGGTGTCGTAGCTGTCATCGATGGCGCCGGCGACGAAGTCGATGGCGAGTTGCACGTCGATGCCCTTCTCTTGGGCGCGGTCCCGGGGCCAGTCTCGGGGGTAGCGCAGGGGTCGGGTAATGACAACGGCCCCGGATCGCTCCCAGGCCGCGCACTGGCGCATGTGGGCAGCATGGGTCCGGGGATCCCTCTCCCCGTCTGGGCGACCCGTGTAGACGCGCACCTGTTCCAGGATGCGTGGGCCCATCGAAGTTCGGCGTGGGCGTGGGCGAGCAGCGAGGAGTTCGCCGAACGCGTGGGGAGCGATGTGCCCCATTCGCCCAGGAGCCCTTGGCGGAAAGAAGGCTTGCCGGGCGCCGCCGTAGACGTTTCGGTAGTCGATGAAGACTTGGACGCGATCCATGGAGAACCCAAAAAAAACCCCCGCCAACGCTTGCGGACCCCTTTGTCAAGGGCATAGTTTGATGCAAGGAGGGGGTTCGGGAGGATTCCGAGCGCACTTGGGGGCCGGGACCGCTACCCTGTGCGGTCATGGGGAACCTTGCCGTCCTCTGGGGGTTGCTGCTGCGCCACGGCGCGGCCAGCTGGCGGATGCTGGCCGTGCTCGCGCTGGGCGTGCTGGTCGCCTCCACCCTGCTGGCGAGCGCGCCCATCTACGCGCGCGCCATGGCCGACCTTGGGCTTAAGTTCACCGTGCGCGACGAGCTGCGCGGCGAGCCCTCCATCCGCGCCGGTATCGAGGCGCAGCAGCTCGCCACGCCCGACTCGCTCGCCGTGCGCGAGGCCGTCGAGGACCGCATCGACGAGCGGCTCGGCTGGTTCGCGCACGACCGCTCCGTCGTCGTCGAGTCGGCGCGACTGACGATCGGGGAGAGCGGCGAGGAACTGCGCGCCGGAACGACGCTGGGCGTGCTCTACGCCATCGAGGGGTTCGAGGAGTACGTCTCCGTGGTCGAGGGGCACTTGCCCTCGGCCAACGGCCCGGACGAACCGCTGGAGGTGGTGATGGGCGCGCGCGCCGCAGCCGTCGCGCGGTTGCAGCCGGGCGACCACTTCCTGCTCATCGAAGAGGTCGACAACTGCGACCGCATCATTCCCCAGGGACTGCAGCCGCAGCTCCCCTGCGACCTGCGCGTCATCTATCGCTACAGCGTGCCGGCCGTGCTCACGGGCATCATTTCGATCGAGGACCCGGACGCTTCGTTCTGGTCGCGGGCCAGCGACCGCTATGTGCAGCCCACCGCGCCCATCGCCGATTCCGGCCTGGTCTCGCCCATGCTCGCGCACGTCGACGCGGTGCTGGGCGACCCGGCGGGGGGCTATCCGGGCCTGGCGGGGCGCTATCCGGGGCTGCCCCTCAGCCTGCGCTGGAACGTCCTCGCCGATATCGACCAGCTTGACCAGGGGAACTTCAAGCGCGCCCGCGAGGACATCCTCGGGCTCAACCAGGACCTGCGCGTCTACAACGGCTATGCCACCAGCCCGCTCACGGTCACGCTCGATGCGTTCGGGCGGAGCGCCGACTTCCAGCGGGCGCCGCTCACGATCCTGCTCGTCCAGATCGCCGCGATCGCGCTCTTCTACGTGGCCCTCATCTCAGTTGCGGTGGTGGAGCGGCAGGGGGAGCAGATCGCCCTGCTGCGCGGGCGCGGGTCGAGCACCTCCCAGATCGTCGCGCTGTACGCCCTCGAGGGGCTGGCGCTGGGGCTGCCCGCGATCCTCGTGGCGCCCTTCATCGCCGGCGGCGTGACGGCGCTGCTCGGCTTCACGCCCGTGTTCAGCGACATCTCCGGGGGCGACCTGCTGCCCGTCTCCTTCGACCCGCTCGCCTTCCCGCTGGCGGCCTTGGGCGCGCTGCTCTCGATCATCGCGCTCACGGCGCCCGCCTTCATCGTGGCGCGGCGGGGACCGCAGGGGCAGCGCCGGGCGCTGGCCCGACCGGCGGCGGGCCTGATCCAGCGCTACTACCTCGACGTCGTGCTGGTTGGGTTCGCGCTGCTCGCCCTCTGGGAGCTGAGCGAGCGCGAGTCCGTCTACACGCCCTCCTCAACGGGCGGCGTCTCCAGCGACCCCCTCCTCCTCGCCTCGCCGGCGTTGATCATCGCGGCGTCGGCGGCAGTGCTGGCGCGTTTCTACCCGATCGTCCTGCGCGTCATCGTGCGGGTGGCGCAGCGCGTGGCGGGGGTGGCGGTGGCGATGGGGCTCTGGCAGCTGGTGCGCCGCCCCGGGCCGTACACGCAGCTCGCCCTGCTCCTGATGATGGCCGTGGCCGTGGGCATGTTCGCGGCCAGCTATACGAGCACCACCGAGCGCTCCTACGAGGACCGTGCCCGCTTCGCCGCGGGCGTCGAGCTGCGCGCGACCGCCAACGACTCCACCTTCCTGCCCGCGGATCCCGCCCGCCTCGAAGAGACGATTGCCGCCGTCCAGGGGGTCGACGACGTGTCCGCCGTGCTCCGCCGCGAAGGGGAGGTGGCCACGCCCAACAGCTCCGGCCCGGAGGTGGCCGTGCTGGGCGTCTCCGGGGACTCGGGCGACCTCCTCTGGTGGCGGGAGGACTTCGCCGACCGCCCCCTTGAGGCCGTCCTCGACCGCGTGGACAGCGGCGAGATACTGCGGGGCATGCCCATCCCGGAAGGCTCGACCGAGCTCTCCGTCTGGGTGAACCCCGCGCTCGACCGCGGCACGGTGACCATCTGGGCGCGCGTGCGTGACGCCACCGGCCGGCACGACCTGCTGCCCTTCGGCAAGCTCAACTTCCGCGGCTGGCGGGAGTTGCGCGCCCCCATCCACGATGAGGTGTTCCGCCCGCTGCAGGAGCCGCTCTCCCTGGTCGCGCTCATCCTTACGGAGCCGCAGAACCAGTTCAACGCCAGCAACGAGCCCGTCTACATCGACGACCTCTCGTCGGTGGATCCGGACGGGACGCTGAACCTGCTGGAAGGCTTCGAGGGCGTCGTCCAATGGGAGGCGATCCCCAGCGCCGAACGGCTGAGGGACAGCCTGCAGCTGAGCAACGAGGAGGCGCAAACGGGCTCGCAGTCGGCTCGCCTGGGCTTCCGCCGCGGCACTACCGGCGAGCGCCGCGGGCTCTTTCCCGCCGACCGCGCCATCCCCCTGCCCGCCGTCGCGAGCGAGGCCTTCATGGAGCAGAACCGGCTGGAGGTCGGCGACGAGGAGCTGATCGAGATTGACGGCATCATCGTGCCCATCATCGTGCGCGACGTGTACGAGCGCTTCCCCACGCTGCCGACGCTCGAAGGCCCCTCGGTGGTGCTGAACCGCGACCAGCTGCTGCGCTGGGGGTACATGGTCAGCACCGCCCCGGGCGACCTCTCGCGGCCGAACGAGGTGTGGCTCGACCTGGCGCCCGGCGCCGACCGCGCGCCCATCATCGAGGCGCTGGACGAGCTGGGGCTGCGACGCATCGTCGACCAGGAAGCGACGCTCGAGTCGGTGCGCTCGAACCCCCTGATCGCGGCCAGCGGCACGGGCATCCTCTCCGTCTCGTTCGTGGCGACGCTGGCGCTGGTGGCGGTGGCGCTGCTGGTCTCGCTCTGGATGGCCGTCCAGCGCAGGCGCGTCGAGTTCGCGGTGCTGGGAGCGATCGGACTGACGCGGCGCCAGGTGATGGCGGTGCTCGGGCTGGAGTACGCCATCGTGGGGGTGGTGGGCGTGGCCGCGGGCGTGCTCGTGGGGCAGTTCGTGGGACAGCGCATGCTCTCATTCCTCGACGTGACTGAGGCGGGCTTGCCGGTCGAGCCCGGCTTCGTGCTCCAGACGGAGTGGACGTTCGTGATCGTCGGGGCGGCCGCGGTAGCGGCCGTGTTCGCGGTGGCGCTCATCGCGACGGTGCAGGCCCTCAGCCGCACCTCCGACGCGGCCGTGCTGCGCACGGAGTAGGCGGCCGCCGCCCGGCCCGCGCCCGATTAGGCGCGAAATTGGTCGAAATTTCCTCAAAACGGACGGGGTAATTCGGGGTTTTCGTCCCTAGGGTTTGGCCATGATGCGCCGGACCCGAACTTCTCTCCCGCCAATCGCCGGTCTGCTTCCCTCGCAGCAGGGGCGTGCCGCGGGCGAGCGGATCCCTCCCGCCACGGGTCCGGCGCATCAGTCCCAGACGGTCATGGCGATCTAGCGCCACGCAGACCGCAAGGAGACCCTGATGCCACGAACCAGCCGAATCTCCCGGATGCTTGCGGCGATCATCGCGATCGCCATCCTCACCGCGGCCGTCGTTGTCTGGGGGGGTGTCGACGCTGAGTCCGACGCCGCCCCCGCGGACGCCAGTCCGGCCGCAGCCACGCAGGCCGCCTCTGAGGCCGCCCGCACTGAGACCGCCCGGGAGGCTGCCCCCACCAATGAGGTCCCGGACACGCAGGTCGCCTCCAGCCCCACTCCGGTGGCGGGCGAGACCTGCGCCAATTGCGCCACTGACGCCTCCGCCGATCGTACGCCGGGGCAGGTCCGCGCCAGCCAGCGGGTCGGCACGGTCCTGGGCATCGGCTACGCCTCCAAGGGGGGAGGCGGGCCCATCGAGGTTCTCGGCGCGGTCCAGGAGCTGTACCCGTCCGATACGACCTTCGAGGACTACGGGCGCCTGCCGTTCGTCGAGACCTCCGTCGACGCCGTCTCCACGTTCAGCCTCGACACCGACCGCACGTCGTACTTGCTTGCCCTGACGTGGGCGAAGGAGGGCTACGGCGTGCAGCCGGACTCGGTGCGGGCGGAAGAATGGGTGAACGCGTTCGACTATCGCTACGACCCGCCCGACGACGCCACGGAGTTCGGCATCACGAGCGCGGCCGCGGGGCACCCGCTGGAGGATGGCCTGCACCTGGTCCGCATCGCCTTCCGGGCCCCGCAGGTTCCCGACGACACGCCGCTGAACGTGACCCTCGTTCTCGATGCCTCCGGCTCCATGTCGTTCGGGAACCGGGTCGCTATCGCCCGGGAAGCGGCGGAGACCATTCGCCAGAGCCTGGGCGAACGCGACCGCATCGCCGTCGTGCACTTCACGACAACGGTTCTCGAGACTCTCACGGTCGAGCACACGACTCCCGACGACGAGGCCGTAGCGCGATCGATCAGCATGCACTCGCCGCATGGCAGCACGAACGTGCAGGCCGGGCTCAACCTCGGGGTGCAACTGGCCGACGAGGCTCGCCGGGAGCGGCCCGACGCCTACAACTACATCATTCTCATGTCCGACGGCGTCGCGAACGTGGACGCCACCGACCCGTTCGCCATCCTCGATTCCTCGCCGGATGCCGACAGCCTGAATCCGCTCCGCCTGATCACGATCGGCGTGGGCCTCGAGAACTACAACGACTACCTGCTGGAGCAGCTCGCCCAGCACGGCAACGGCTGGTACCGCTACCTCAACGACATCGATGGGGCGCGGGAGACGTTCAGCCGCGAGAGTTGGCTCACCCTCTCCACCCCCTTCGCCGACCAGACGCGCGCCCAGGTGACCTGGGACCCGGCAGTGGTGAAGGCCTGGCGCATCCTCGGCTACGAGAACCGCGTGACCCCCGACGAAACGTTCGAGGAGGACCGCAAGGAGTTTGCGGAGATCTTCGCGACGGCGCCCACGACGGTCTTCTACGAGGTGGAGCTGCACCCGGACGACGGGCTGTCGAAGGCAGGCGATGCGCCCCTTCGCCTCGGCGGCGTGGAGCTGCGCTGGGTTGACCCGGCCTCGGGTGAGTCCCGCAGCCAGCAGGCGGATGTGTCGGGCCGCACGGACACCGGCTTCGGCGACTTCGAGGACGACCTGTTCCGGCTGGGCGCCGTCGTGGCGCTCACCGCCGACCGCTACAGCGCCCTTTCCGACGAGAGCGAGGATGCGGAGCCCGCCCCCGCCAGCGTTCATGCCGATCTGACGGTGCTGCGGGAGGAGCTCCTTGCGCTCCGCGTCAGCCTCAGCGGGCGCGACTCCTACCGCGACTTCCGCTATCTCCTCGGCGAACTCGTACGGCTCGCCGGGGAGGCGGCCACGTCCCCGCGCTCTGGCCAGTGACCGGGCTCGCCACGCGGCCGGGGATTTGTCCCTGGTCCTAGCGGGCGCCCTGGGGGGAGACGAGGATGGCCTCCGCGCTGGCGGGGCTGGCGCCGGCGGGGGCGCGCGTCGCGATGCGGTCGCCGCCGGTGATGGGAGAGTCGTAGGGCTCGACGAAGAACAGCGGCACCTGCGCGAATATGCGCACCGTGATCGGTCCATCCGGGCCCGCGAGGGCAATGTCGGCGCCGCCGTCGTCGTAGTGGGCCACGGACTCTACGCGACCCCAGAGGATGGGCAGCAGGCCCGGGTCGCTCAGCAGCTCCAGGCCGGTGAAGCCCGCGGGCGAGCGGGCGAGGCCATCGGCCTGGGGGGCGCCCGGCTGCTCGATGGCGATCACCTGGCGGATGACGTAGTTGCGAACGGGATCGCCCTCGCCGACGAAGGTGAGCCAGTGGCCCGCTTCGATGCGTGAGGCCAGGGTGGGGACGAACGCCTCGAGCGTGGCCCCGGCCTGCAGCGTGGCGGTGAGCGCCTCGCCCTCGGTGTTGGCAGACAGCAGCGTCAGCGAGGCGCCGTTCGCCTCGCGCACGTCGAAGACGGCGGCGGGGTTGGCGGGCTGGGGCGTCACGAACGGCCCCGCCGCCGGGGGCGCATCGCTGCCGGCCGACTGCGAGACGATGAAGGCCACGGCCCCACCCCCCACGAGCAGCGCCAGCACGACCATGACGGCGGCCACGGGCGCGACCAGACGGCGTCGCGAGGGGCCGGGCGGCATCAGCGGTTCTTCGAGTGCCACGGGCCCATGATAGATGGCGCGCCGCCAGCGGGTGGGGCGAGGGAGACGGCGTAATTCCGGCACTGGTTCTGTTAGGGTCGCAAGCGTGATCCAGAAGGGTGCAGGGCGACTCATGGCGACCGTCGCGGTGGCCGCCGTGCTCGGGATGGCCGCAGTCTCCAGCGGCGAGGCACAGAGCGGCGTGACCGCCAACCTTGAGGTGCGCGTCTGGCAGAACGTGCGGGACGACCTCGACATCAGCATCAGCGCCCGCCCCGAGGGTGGCTCGTGGCGGACCCTTGGAACGGTCGGGCTGCCGCTCGACGACGGTGTCAGCGACACGGGCTACCGCTACGGTGACATCGCGCTGGACGTGCCTCTCCGGGCAGGGGGTCCGGCAGCCGCCATTGAGGTGCGCGTCTGGCAGAACATCGGGAACCCGAGACTGGTCTACATCAGCGCCCGGTACGCTGGAGGCTTGTGGAGCACGCTCGGAACTGTCCGCCTGCCGATGGAGGAGCTCAGCCTCACGGGCCGCTTCCGCTATTCGGACATCACGCTCGAGGTTCCAATTCCCGAGGGTGATGTCACGACACTGGTCGGTCGCCAGGGCTTCTGGGGGTTCCAGGATGGCAGCGGCACGTCCGTGCTTTTCGGCGGCAGGGCGGGGGCCGCCCGGCATGTCGCGCTGGCGGCCCACCCGGACGGCCGGGTCATCATTGTGGACAACTGGAACAACGCCATTCGCGAACTCTCGACCGATGGCATCGTGACCACGCTCGCGGGCCGTAACGGCTACGGCGACAGGGATGGATCGACCTCGGTGGCGCAGTTCCAGGCCCTGGGCGATGTCGACGTCGACGGGGAGGGGAATATCTACATCGCCGACCGGGGCAACGAATTGATCCGCAAGATCACGCCCGACGGCGCCGTTTCCACGATTGCGGGTGGGGGAGAAGGGATCGCCGCCGGTCCCGCACTGGAGGCGGAACTCGACCAACCGCGCGGGGTCGCGCTGGACGGCGCGGGGAACCTGTACATCCTTGAGAAGCACCGAATCCTGCGTCTCGCGACGAGCGGCACGCTCTCGGTGGTCGCGGGCGGAGGGGGGCGGAGCCAGGTCGATGGTCCGAGGGAGCGGGCCCAGTTCGCCCACCTCCACGACCTCGACATCGACGATGCCGGGAACGTCTACGTGATCGACATCGACGACGGGCAGAACACCGAGTTCGCAGCAATCCGCAAGGTCGATGTGAGTGGCATGGTGACGACCCTTCTCCACAGCAAGCCGCCGAGCCTTGGCGGGCTGCTGGCCTATCCAAACGGCATTGCGGTAACGGGCGACGGGACCATTTTCATTGCGAACTCGGGGCGCCACCAGATCGTTACGCTCAGCGCCGATGGCGAGCTGCGGGGGATCGCCGGAACGGGGGCTGCAGGGTCGGCCGACGGACCGGCGGGGGCGGCTACGTTCTACCGACCGAAGTCGCTCGACATCATGCCCGACGGTTCGCTCGTCGTGTTCGACCAGGACGGCACCGTCATTCGCGCGATCACGCCCGCCGAGGCGGGCTTCCCACCGGGCCCGGTCGCTCTCGCTGAGGACACGTCGCCCTCTCGCCTTGAGGGCGTGTCGGTGCGGAAGTACGCCAGCCACCTCGGGCTCGTCCCCATTGACCTGACCCTCGCCGAAGACGACACCCTCTTCGTCGGGGACAACAGCGATGGCGTGTGGCGCGTCACGCCGGGCCGGAGATTTGCTACCTTCGCGGGCAACAACGGTTCGGGCTTCGTCGACGGTCCCGCCAGTGAGGCCGAGTTCCGGTCCCCGGAAGGGATCGTCCTCGACTCCGACGGCAACATTCTCCTCGCTGGTTACGGCAACCGGGCCATCCGCCAGATCGCGCCCGATGGCACAGTCACGACGCTCCACACATTCGGCAAGAACCCCCACCTGCTGGAATACGAGAGCGATGGCGACTTGCTGGTTCTCCTCAAGGGAGGGATCGGCGGGGACGAGATCGTGCGCATCACCCCCGAGGGCGCCCAATCGAGCGTGGCAGTTCCCCAGTTCGATGCGATCACGGGCATGGGTGTGAGCCCCGCGGGTGAGATCTGGATCATTGGCACGGACTATCTGGAAGGGACGACCATCATGCGGCGGACCAGCAGTGGCGACTTCGTAACCGTGCTTGAGACCGACCCGGGGCGGTGGGGAGGTCTGTTCTCCATCCACGTGCGCGGAATCGATTTCTCGTCCGATGGCATGGCCTACGTGACGGACGAGAAGTACGGACGCATCCTCAGGATCGCCCCCGACGGGACGGTGGCGACGGTGCTCGATCGGGAGGACTTCGGCTCCGCGAACTTCACGCCGCGGGGCCTCGTGGTCACTCCGCGTGGGCGCCTGCTCGTCACCAGCGGAGGACTGTTCCCCTCGGAGGGGACTATCTGGCAGATCACGCTCCCGGACGAGTAGCCCCGGACTACCTGGCCTTCGAGCCGCCGTCGACCTGGTAGTAGGCGCCTGTCATGAAGGATGACTCGTCGCTCAGCAGGAAGGCGGCGAGGGCGGCCACCTCGTGCGGTTCGCCGTAGCGACGCAGGGGCAGGCCCGCGGCGATGTCGCGGTAGCGGCCCTCGGGGTCGTCGGGATCGCCGCCGCGCTCGATGGACCGCATCATGCGCGTCTCGATGGGCGCGGGGCAGATGGCGTTCACGCGGATGTTGTCGCGGGCGAATTCGAGCGCGGCCGTGCGCGTGATGCCGATGACGGCGTGCTTGCTCGCCCCGTAGGCGACCAGGTGGGGCGTGCCACCCAGCCCGGCCGTGGAGGCGGTGTTCACGATCGCCCCGCCGCCGCGCGCCCGCATGGCCGGTCCGACGGCTTTGAGGCCCAGCCAGACGCCCTTCACGTTCACGTCGATGACCTTGTCGAAGACGTCCTCGGGGTAGTCGGTCAGGGGGGTGACCACGCCCTCGATGCCGGCGTTGTTGAAAAAGGCGTCGATGCCGCCGAAGCGGTCGACGGCTTCACTCACGTAGCGCTCGTGGTCGGCCCAGCGGGTGACGTCGGCGGGGACGGCGAGGGCCTCGCTGCCCGCCTCCTCGACGGCCGCCACGGCGCCTGCGAGGTCGGTCCCCGCGAGGTCGACGGCGACAATGCGCGCGCCCTCCTGCGCGAGGCGGACGCAGGTGGCGCGGCCGATGCCGCCCGCCGCGCCGGTGATGACGGCGACCTTGCCGTCGAAACGCTCGCTCGGGTTCTCCAGGCGCTTGCTCGCTGCCTGCTCGCTCATGACGTCCTCCGGGGGCGGTCCGCCCGCGGGCGTAGTGTAGGAGAGCGGGGCGCGGAGGGGGCGACGGGTAGGGGCGGCGGCGCTATTCTGGGAGTTCGTTCGGGGTGTAGCTCAGCCAGGTAGAGTGCTTCGTTCGGGACGAAGAGGTCCCCGGTTCAAATCCGGGCACCCCGACCATCCTTCTCCCGGGACTTCAGGATCCGCGGCGGCCCGCCGGCAGGCGCGCGAGCGCCTTCGCGAGTCGCTCGCGTACCTCGGCCGCGATGGCGGCCAGCGCCTCGTTGCCCGCCCCGCCCAGCGTGACCGTGGGGTCGACCGCCTCGACGACGATACTGTCGCCACTCGCGTGGACGGCGACGCTGCAGGGGAGGAGGGCCCCCGCGTCGGGGTCCGCGGCGACGGCGCGGCGCAGCAGGTCGTCATCGCACACGCCGAGGATGGTGCAGGCGCCCCCGAGGGCCACGCTCGCATCGAGCGTGGTGGCGATGTCGAAGCCCTGCTCGCGAAGGGCTTCCTTCGTGCGGTTCAGCCCTTCGATGAAATCGAAGGCGGCGGTGCGGCGCAGGGCGAAGGGGCGCTCCTCGACGTGTGACGCGGACATGGCCGGGATGGTAGCAGGGTGGAGGCGGTCGGGGCGCGGTCGACGCTGGGGAACGGCTGTCGCACCCTTGTGGCGTGTGGTTCTCACGCCTGCGGGTGGGCCTCGGGCTGGCGGTGCTGGCCCTGCTGGCGGTCGGCTGCCTGGGAGGGGACGGGAACGAGGGGGTGGAGGTGAAGACGGTAACGCCGGTCTCCACGGAGTCCCCGCCGCCGCGCGTGGGCATCGCCACCGAGGAACCAGTCATCGAGCCGCCCGAACTCCTTGTGTCCGTGAGCGAGGTTGTGCAGGGGAGCGCCATCCTCGTGTCCGTCACCGGCAGCGTGACCGAGGGGGAGGCCGTGTTCCTCGGGCAGCGCTACCCCCTCACGCAGGGCGATTTCAGCAAGTACACCTACGTGGGCATCGGCATCTTCGATGCTCCGGGCGTGCACATCCTGCACGTGCGTCTCACCCTGGCGAACGGCTCGGCGGGCAGCTTCGACCACGAGATCACGGTAAGCGAGTCGCAGTGGGACGTCGCCAACATCTACTACGTCGAGGGGGCGGGCGATCCCGTGCTGGACCAGTCAGAGCGCGACCGCGAGGGCTCCCTCCTGGCCGACACCTACGCCGGGGTGACACCGGAGAAGCTGTGGCAGGGACGCTGGCGGATCCCGGTGGAGGGCGGCATCTCGAGCCGGTTCGGCGAGCGCCGCTCCTTCAACGACGGTCCCGTGGGGGGGAACCATGGGGGTACGGACTTCGGCGCTGCGGAGGGCACGCCGGTGACGGCCACGAACAGCGGACGCGTGGCGCTCGCGCGGCAGCTGGCAATCCGCGGGAACATGGTCATCATCGACCACGGCGGCGGCGTGTTCTCCGGCTACGCCCACCTGAGCGCGTTTGCCGTGGCCGAGGGGCAGCAGGTCGAGAAGGGCCAGTTGATCGCCTTCGTGGGCAACTCCGGCCTCTCCACGGCGCCCCACCTGCACTGGGAGATATCGGTACACGGCGTCCTTGTCGACCCGATGCGCTTCATCGACGGCCGGAACGGGTTCTAGGCGATGCGTCTCACGGTTGAGGTCGAAGGCGAGGGGGAGGCCGGGGGGCTGCCGGGCGAGGGCGCGGCGCTCGTGGCCTTCATGTCGTTTGCGGCGGTGCGGGGGTTTGGCGCGCGCCATCCGCTGATCGCCCTCTCCGAGCGCGTGGCCGACCTGGGCGTACGGCTGGGCCCGCTCACCACCTTCTACGAGCGCCGCCCGGAAGATGCGGAGGACGAGGCGAATCTGGAGCGCGCCTGGCAGGACGCAGCGCCGCTCGCGGCGAGCCTCGGGACGCTGGTCGCGGCGCTGGCGGAGGATGAGCGCGCGGCCGTCTTTGTGCGGCGGGCCGGAGCCGAGACGCTGGCCGCGGAGGCTGCGGCAATGCGCGCCATCGCCGAACGCGCGGGGCGCGCCAAGCGGCGCGTGCGCCTAACCTACGAGCTGTGATTCGCCGCCGCCGGGAAGCCATCAACGCCCGCGAGCGCTGGCTCGCGGGCCCGCAGGCCGCCTTCGCGCGCGCCCTCGACTCCCCCGCGGCGCGCGCGGCCCTCTTTCCCCGAGCTCCAAGAATGATCGAGCTTCTCCAACTCGACACCGCCCGCACCTACCTCGACGTGAGCCTCGGCGGGGGCGGTTTCGCCGAGCTGCTGGCCTCCGCCGCCGGCTCGCCCGCGACACCCGTGGTCATGGACGTATCGGCCTCGGACGATGCCGTCGACCTCGTGGGCTGGCCCGAGCGTTTGCCCTTCCGCGACGCATCCTTCGACGCCATCACGGTGCTGCATGTGCTGCGCGCCCTCGACGACGATGCCGTCCACGGCCTCGCCGAGGAGCTGTCGCGCATCCTGGCGCCGGGCGGGGCGGGGCTGCTGGTCGAGTTCGCGCCCGTGCGCTCGGGGCTGCTCAACGACCTCCACCGGCGCGTCGTCTCCGGTGGCTGCGCGGAGGTCGACCTGCGCGGCTGGGGCCGGATGGCGGCCCTCCTGACGGAGTGCGGTTTCGAGGCGATCGACCTGGTGGAGCTGGGCCCCTTCGCCCTGCCGCCCATCCCGCGGGTGTGCGTCCTGGTGCGGAGAAACCCCTAGCAGGTCGCTTCGAGGACGCCCTGGCGGTGGCCGAGGCGGGGGAGGCGGCGGTTAAGGCCGGCCAGCACCTCGTAGTTGATGGTGTCGATGGCGGCGGCGACCTCGCGGGCGGTGATGGTCTCGCCGCCCTGCTCGCCGATGAGCACCGTTTCGTCGCCGGTCGCGGCGCCGGGGACGTCGGTCACGTCGACGAGGAAGTGGTCCATGCAGACGCGCCCGACGACCGGGCAGCGCCGGCCTCGGACCAGCACCTGCCCGCGGTTGCTGAGCCCGCGGTTGTAGCCGTCGGCGTAGCCAACGGCCACGAGGGCGACGCGCGACTGCCGCTCGGCGCGCCAGGTCAGGCCGTAGCTGACACCCTCGCCGGGGGCGACATCGAACACGCGCGCGAGCCGCGCCTTCATGCTGAGCACGGGCTGGAGGCCGGGGTTGGGGGTGTGGTCGGGGAGCGCGCCGTAGATCCCGATCCCCGTGCGAACCCCCTCGTACTGGAACTCGGGATGGCGGATGGTCGTGGCGGTGTTGGCGATGTGCCGCATGGGCACGCCCCCGACGAGCCGGACCGCCTCCTGGACAACCGCGTCCTGCTGCACGGTGAACGAGTCGTCCTCGTGGTCGGCCATGGCGAGGTGGGTCCAGAGCGCTTCGAGGGTGACGCCTCCGAGGCCTCGCACGTGGCTGGCGAGGGCGGCCACCTCGGCCGGCATGAGTCCGAAGCGGTGCATGCCGCTATCGACCTTGATGTGGACGGGCACGGGCGCCTTGCCCGCGCGCAGCGCTGCCTCGGAGACGGCTTCGGCCTGGGCGTTCGTGTCGACCGTGAGGGTGATGTCGTTGGCGACGGCCGCCGCGGCGTCCTCGGGAAAGGAGTGGCCGAGCACGACGACCGGTCGCGTGACCCCTGTGGCGCGCAGGTCGAGCGCTTCGGGCATAAAGATGACGCCGAAGCGCTCGATGCCGGCGGCTTCGAGCGCGGGCCCGACGATGTCGAGGCCGTGCCCGTAGGCGTTCGCCTTCACCACGGCGATGACGGTGGCGTCGCCGGCGGTTTCGCGGAGCACGCGGGCGTTGTTCGCAAGGGCGTCGAGGTCGACCTCGATCCAGGCGTTGAGGGCCTTCGTGGCGTTGGAGAGGGTGGTTCCCGGGGTTGCGGGACTGCTAGCCGGCACGGCGTCTCCCCTTCCCCGGCGGGCGCTTTGACCCGCCCTCCGGGACGGGCCTAGCATCAGTGGGGTGGAGACCAGGCGCAACCGGCCCGGCCCCCGCCCACGGAGGGGCTTGCGGCACGGTGCGCTGGCGGCCCTTCTCGCCGCCCTGACCCTGCTCTCCTGTGGTGGGGATGAAGCGCCTCTCCCAACACCCTCGCCGACCCCCACTGCGGTCGTCACCGCCACGCCCACGCCCTCGCCGACGCCCGAACCGGCGGCCCTGCTCGACCAGGGCTACGTGCTGCTGCGGGCGGGGCGCTACGACGAGGCGGCGCAGGCCTTCGCGGGCGCCGCCGAACGCACGACGGACCCAGCCGCCCTCTCAACGGCGCGGCTGGGGGAGGCCGTGGCTGCGTACGAGGTCGGAGCCGCAGGGCGTTCGGTGTCGCTGTTGCGCCTGGCGATGGCGGCGGCAGTTCACGGCTCGCCCGAGGAGGCGCGCGCCGTCTACCTCCTGGGTGTGCGCCTGAACGATGCGCGCGCCTTCGACGAGGCGGTGGCGCTGCTGCGAGGCCACGCGGTGCTCGGCAGCGGGCTCGCGCTCGCCCCTTCGATCGTGTCGGAGTACGCGCGCGCCCTCGCGGGGACGGGCGATGTGCAGCGCGCGGAGACGGTCTGGCAGTCGCTGCTGGCGACACCCGGCCTCGGGGACCAGCTGCGGTTGCCGGTGTTGCGTCAGCGGGCGGCCATTGCCCGCGTAGCCGGCGACCTGGAGGGGCGGCGGCGCTGGCTGAGCGAACTGGCGGTTCTCACAGGCGATCCCGTCGTGCGCCACGAGCTGGCGGCGGTGGGCTTCCTGCTGAACGACCTGGACCTCTTCGAGGCGCAGCTGCGCGCCATCATCGCCGAGAGCCCCCACACCGAAGAGGCCCTGCAGTCCGTCCAGGACCTGCGCACTGCGGGCTACGAGGTCGACCCCGGGGACGAGGGGTTTGTGCTCTACCGGCACCGCTTGTTCGGCCAGGCGCGGGCCGTCCTGGGGGCCGCGATCCAGGATTCGCTGGCGACGGGTGAGGCGCTCGCCTTCCGCACCTACTTCCTGGCGGCCTCGTACGACGACGAGGGGTTCTACCTGGAGTCGGTGCCGCTCTACGACGCGGTCGCGGCCTCGCCGGAGGCGGGGGTGTTTGCGCATCGGGCCCGGTACTGGGCGGCGCGCGCCCTCGAGAGCGCCGGCCGCTACGAGGAGGCCGCCGCCCGCTACGACGCCGTCGCGCGGGAGCTCGGGGGCGAGTTTGCGGGCGAGGCGGTGTTCCGCGCCGGTTTCGCGCGGCTGCGGGCCGGAGACCTCAGGGGCGCGATCGCGGCGTGGGAGGGGGGGGGCGCCAGGGAAGCGCGTACGTCCTACTGGCTCGGCCGAGCCTTCGAGGACAGGGGGGACGCGGAGGCGGCGCAGCGCGCCTACCTCGATGCGCTGGCGGTGCAGCCACGGGCGTTCCACGGGATCGAGGCGCGACGGGCGCTAGAGATGGATGTCGGTGGGGATGGACGCTACCGGGCCCTCGCGGCGCCGGCGCCGGTCGACTGGACGGAGCTGGAGGCGTGGCTGGCGACCATCCGTCCGGGGACGCTCTCGGATCTGGCCTCGGAGGCGCCGGAGCTGGCGCTGGTGGGCCTGGGGAGCCGGGCGGCGGAGACGATCGCGCTGGCCGCGGCGCGCACGAACGACCCGTGGGCGCTCCTGTCGCTCGCCCGTACGGCGACCGAGGCAGGTCTGCCCGCGCAGGTGTCGGCCATGGCGGTCGGCATCCAAGAGATACTAGGTATCACTGATGCCGCGCTCCCGGAAGAGCTCGCGCGGCTGAAGTACCCCCTCGGGTATCCAGGCCTGCTGGAGGAGCACGGCAGGGCGAACGGGCTCGACCCGCTGTTCCTGGCTGCGCTGATCCACCAGGAGAGCCGCTGGGATGCGACGGCCGTCTCGGTCGCGGACGCGGTGGGGCTGACCCAGGTCATCCCGCCGACGGCCGCCTGGATCGCCGGCCGCCTGGGCCGCGAGATTGCGCTGGGGGAACTGTTCCGTCCGGCGACCTCGATCGAGTTCGGGGCTTACTACCTGGGCGTGCAGCTGCAGGACTTCGGCGACGCGCACCACGCGCTCGCCGCCTACAACGGCGGCCCCTCGAACGTGGAGCGGTGGGCGCTGGTGGCCTCGTGGCCGCCCGCCGACTTCGTGGAGACGATCGTGTTCCAGGAAACGCGCGATTATGTGCAGCTGGTGATGGAGCACTACGCCTGGTACCGGGCCCTCTACGGCGAAGGGGCTGGCGGTTAGGGGCATCGGATCGTAGCCTAGGCCGTCGAGGAAAGAGACCGTGTCGCCGAAGAGAACGTATCAACCGCACCGCCGCCCGCGCCAGCGCCGTCACGGCTTTCGCCGGCGGATGGCCTCGCGTACGGGTCGAGCGGTGCTGAAGGCACGGCGCCTCAAGGGCCGGAGGCGGCTGACGGTCGTCTAGGCAAGGAGCGCGCGGTGGAGCCACTACGGCGGCGCGCGGACTTCGAACAAGTGTTCGCATCAGGGAAATTCGTACGAGGACGTGCGTTGGCCGTCCGGGTACTGGCGCGTGGGGAGGGTCCGTCGCGTGTCGGCTACGCCGTCGGCAAGCGCCTCGACAAACGGGCCGTGATCCGGAACCGGGCGCGTCGCCGGCTGCGGGAGGCGATCCGCCGGACGCCCCTCCAGGACGGCTACGACGTTGTCGTGCTCGCGCGGCGCGCCGTGCTCGAGGACGAGTTCGAGGCGCTGGTCGGGGATGTGGAGTCTGTATTCCGGCGTGCCGGGCTGCTGGGTGAGGGGGGCGCAGGGTGAGGTGGGTGCTGATCGGGGCGATTCGTCTGTACCAGGTCACCCTCTCGGGTCTGTTCATGGGAAACTGCCGGTTCGAGCCGAGCTGCTCTCGGTACGGGGAGGAAGCCCTGCGGCGCCACGGCGTCTTGCGAGGCACCTGGCTGACGGCGAAGCGCCTGGCGCGGTGCCGGCCGGGCGGGGGCTACGGTTACGATCCGGTCCCGGAGTAACGGAAGCCGTTTGTTTCACGTGAAACATCCTGCTGGTGCCGGTCTTGGGCGCGGGCTCGGGGGTTCGGAAGCAAGTGGTGGGAGGGTGGTGAGCGGAACCCGGCGTCCAGAGGACGACTGAGGAGTCGCGGCTCACACGGGTCCTTGCGCCGGCCTTCGAGTGGAAACAGCCTTCCTGCCCGGTGCCTGCAGGCAGGACATGGCGCCGAGGGGCCGACCGGCAACCTGCCCCTGTGATGGTAAGCCAACCTCGCTGGGCAAAATGCGAGAGATCGGGGTCGCGAGTCCGCAATAGCTGCCCCAAGGGCGGCTGAGTGTCGAAACGGGCGACAGGGTGGTACGGAGCGGGGACTTTGGCCCGTCTCGGGAAGTTGCAGGACCATGGGTTCGCAATCGGTGGCCGGCGAAGAGGAGACGACAACCGGCTTCGGCTCAGGGAAAGGGAGCAGGACAGGGTTCGAGGAGAGGAACTGCGGCAGGAAGGCGCATTCCATTTGTTTCACGTGAAACATGGCGTGACGCTGCGGTCGCCTGGGTTCGGAGGCAACTGGAAGAGGTAAAGGGAGTAGGCACTTTGGTGGAAGGGAGGGGATGTCTCCCCCGAGCCCCAGTTTGTTTGGGAGAAAGAGTGCGAAATGTGCTGTTTCACGTGAAACAGGGACTTACGTCTGCTGACCGTAAGGGGGTTGCTGCTAGGATGCCCGCTGTGCGTCGCGCCAAGCTGCTCATTCCCGTCATCCTGGCTGTCGCCTTCCTCTCCAGCGCCTGTGTCGGTTTTTCCGAGCCACGGGGGTGGGCGGAGCCTGTCTTCGACGGCGACACCGTATACGCATTCCTGGATCGCGACGAGTTCGTCGCAGCCAGCCTCGACGACTTTGGCGCGGAATGGCGCTGGACGTTCCCGGACGATGATCTGGATGCGGAAGAGGAGATCGAGCTCGAGGCGGTGTACGGACCGCCGCTGTTCGCTGGTGAACGCATCATCCTGGCCGGTTTTTCGGGAGAAATGGTGGCCCTGGGCACGGAGGGGCGCTTCCTCTTGGGGCGGGGCAGCTGGCATCGTGATGACGTGGACGGCAGCATCGTGGGTGGGGCGACCCTCGCCGGCGACCGCTTCGCCTTCGGCACCACGGAACAGCGGCTCTACGTGCGCAGCGTCGAGGACGGCGGTTCGGTTCCGGGCTGGCCCATTGATGGGCGGCCCCTCGATGGTGAGATTTGGTCTCAACCGGTAGTCGTCGGCGGGACCCTGTATGTCAGCACCATGGACGGGAAGCTCTACGCCTTCGACCTGGAGACGGGGCAGGAGCTGTGGGCGGAGCCCTTTGACGCCGACGGCGCCATCGCGGACCTCGCCTATATAGGGGATGGGATCCTCTTCGTCCCCACGCTCCGGGGCGAGGTCTGGCTGGTGGACGCGGAGAGCGGTCAGGCGCGGCTGCCCGATCCCTTCGAGGCGGAGGGCTGGGTCTGGACGCGGCCCGCCGTGCAGGACGGAATCGCGTATTTCGGTGACTTCGACGACTTCGTCTACGCCATGGACCTGGCGACGGGGAGAACGCTCTGGACGTACCTCGCGGAGGACAAGGTCAAGGCGCAACCCGTCATAATCGGCGATGTGCTTATCGTTGGCGACGAAGGCGGCACCGTGCATTTCGTGGATCTGGCGACGGGGGTGAGGCGACACGCCGTCAACCTCGACAGGGCAGGGAAGATTCGAGCAGGTTTGGTGGAAAAGGAAGGTTTTGTCTGGATCCTCGGCACTGAGGGCCGGCTCTATCGCGCCGACCCCGAGACGTTCACGGTGTTGGAGCGCGAAGTGCGGGGTCTTCCGTGATCCGCCAGGTGCCCCAGCGGGCCGGTCTCGGGGTCGCCCTCATCGGCGGCGTCGCGCTCGTCTTCGTGATCGCGACCTTCGGCTTCACGCAGTCATTCACGGTCGGGTTGCTCGACCCGATGATCAACGTGCTCGTCATCCTCAACCACGCGCTCTGGGGCAGCTTCGGGCTGGCCGTCATCGCCTTCACCATCCTCGTGCGGTTCGTCACCTTCCCGCTCACGCTGCGCCAGCTCCAGCAGACGCGTGCGATGCAGGCGCTGCAGCCGCGCGTGCAGGAGATCCAGAAGAAGTTCACCGACCCGAAACGGCGCCAGGAAGAGATGATGAAGGCCTACCGCGAGGCGGGCGTGAATCCGCTCGGCTGCCTGGGGCCGCTGGTGCTCCAGTTCCCTGTCCTGATCGGGCTCTTCTACGCCATCCGCCAGACGCTCGCGATCTCCCCCGAAGCGCTCGATAACCTCTCCAGTCACCTCTACTCCTGGAGCTACATCCAGAGCGCCATCCCGCTCGAAGAGAGCTTCATCGGCATCAACCTGGCCGAAGGCGCGTCCATCAACGTCCTCAACCTGAACCTCCTGATCGTGGTGCTGGTTGGCGTTGCCACCTGGGCCCAGTCGAAGACGACGGTCGTGGTGGCGACGGACGAACGGGCGCGCACCCAGCAACAGATGATGCAGTGGATGCTGCCCATCATGTTCATGTTCTTCGGCCTCAGCTTTCCCAGTGGAGTCAGCCTCTACTGGGTGGTCACCTCGATCGTGAGCGTGGGCTTCAACGTCGTCACCTACGGCTTCCCCGCGCTCAATATTCCGCCGTTGGTGGGGCCGCCGAAGCCCCCGGCGCCGGTCGAGGCAACAGCATCAGTAACTTCGGAGGGCGAGGGCCAGTCGCGCCCGCGACCCTCCCGCGAATTGAGGACATCTGCTCATGGATCACGCCGAAGCAAACGGAAAAACCGTCGACGACGCGCTTAAGGCAGCGCTCTCCAAGCTCAACGCCTCCGTTGATGAAGTCGACATCGTCGTGCTCGACGAAGGACAGCGCGGGGGTCGCCTCTTCGGGCGCGGCGCCCGCGACGCCGTCGTCCGCGTCGAGCGCCGCGAGGGCGGGGCCCGCGAAAGCGAGCCCGAACCGCCCGACACGTCCATCCCGCGGGGACGCGGCGGACGCGGGCGCGGCGGCAGCGGTGGCGCTGGTGGCCGCGGCGGTCGTGGCCGCGGTGGCAGCGGCGGTCCGCGCGGCGGCAGTGGCGGTCCCCGTGGTGGCAGTGGCGGTCCCCGTGGCGGCCAGCGAGGGCCTCGCGCCGAACGCGCGCCCCAGCTGACCGAACAGGACTTCTTTGGCGAAGGCGACGCCCCGCCGGCGCGTGAACCCGACCGCAGCGGCCCGCCGCCACGACGTTCGTCCGGACGCGGCGGCAGCGGTGGCGGCGGCGGTTCGCCCCGCCGTGACGGTCCGCGGAGGCGGCGTCGCGAGGAGAACGTCGAGCCTGATATCAATGCGGAAGAGGTCGACCTGGCCGCCGAGGTGGTCGACTCCATCCTCCAGATCCTCGAGATCGACGCCGACATCAACATCCGCGAGCCCATCACGGCCGGGGACGGACTCGGCAGCGCCCGCGCCGTCATCGACATCTCCGGGGACGACCTTGGCATGCTCATCGGGAGGCGGGGCGAGAGCCTGATGGCCTTCCAGTACGTCGTGAACCTGATCATGACGCGGCGCTTCCCCGGCCGGGGTTCCGTCACGATCGATGTCGAGCAGTACCGCCGCCGGCGCGAGGACCAGGTCGTCTCGCTGGCGGAGCGAATGGCCGAGGGCGTGGGCGGCGCCGGCGCGCGGGCGGGGGGCCCGGGCCGCCTGGGGGGGGGAGGGAGGGGCGGGGCGCGGGCGCGCCGCCGGCGAGCCGATCACGCTCGAGCCGATGTCCGCCGCCGAGCGCCGCCTCGTCCACCTCGCCCTCGTCGACGACCCCGAACTCGAGACGAACAGTGTCGGTGAGGGGGACAGCCGCAAGGTCGTAATCAGCCTGTTGGAGGATTAGTGGAATGAGCCCGTCCGCGCCAAGAATCGTGATCGTGGGGAACGTGACCGAGGATCTGACGCCCGAGTGCGTTTGGACGGCGGGAGGGCCCGCGCTCTACAGCGCGCGCGCCACCGCGGCGCTGGGAGCAGACGTGACACTCGTGAGTCGCGTACCGGCGGACTACGACCGGAGCTACTTCGAGGGGCTGACCGTGAAAGAGCTACCGGCCGGGGGCGCTCCCCGCTTCGAGAACAGCTACCCGGAGGGCGGCCTCCGCCGCCAGCGGCTGCACCAGGCGGGAGAGCCGATCGCCAGCGCCGACGTGCCAGCTGGCCTCAAGGCCGATGCCGTCATCGCCGCGCCCGTGCTCGATGAGCTGGCCGAGTCCCCGCCGGTCGAGGCGGCCGTCCGCATCGTCTCGCTACAGGGGGCGTTGCGCTGGGGGATGCCCGGCCGCCCCGTGCGCCGCGCCGGCTTCGCCCCCTCGCGGGCGCGGGCCTTGCAGCCGATGGGCGCCGTCGCCGTGTTCAGCGACGAGGATGCCGACGACCCGCCGGAGCTGGCGAGGGGGCTCTCCCTGCGGGGACCCTCCATCGTGACGCGCGGCGCTCGCGGCGCCTGGCTCTACCGCAGGGGCGCGCGCAGCGTGCTCCCCGGCTTCGCCACCAACGTGACCGACGTCACGGGCGCCGGCGACGGCTTTGTGGCGGCGCTCGCGGTGCGGCTGGTGGAGACCGGCGACCTGTTTGAATCGTGTACATTCGCAAATGCGATGGGCTCTCTTGTCGTCGAACGGAGCGGTCTGATGGAGCTGCCGTCGCGCAGCGAGGTCGACGCGCGCGTGCGGCGGGGGGTAGCGGATGGTTCGTGAAACCATCGCCTTCGTGAACCAGAAGGGTGGCGTGGGCAAGACCACGACGGCCGTCTCGCTGGCCGCGGCCCTGGGGCGGCGGGGCGAACGCGTCCTGCTGATCGACCTCGATGCGCAGGCGAACGCGACCAGCGCCGCCGGCGTCGCGGACGTGCCGGGCCCATCGATCTACGAGGCGCTCATGCTGGAGGTGGAGGCGAAGGACTGCGTGGTGCGGGTGGAGGACGAGCAGTTCGACCTCCTCCCCGCGACGCGCGAGCTTTCGGGGGCGGAGGTGGAGCTGGCCCCCGCCATGGCGCGCGAGCAGCGCCTGAAGAACCTCATCGAGCCCCTGGCCGACGACTACGACTGGATCTTCATCGACTGCCCGCCCTCGCTGGGCGTGCTCACGGTGAACGCCCTCACGGCGGCGACCAGCGTGGTCATCCCCGTGCAGTGCGAGTACCTGCCCATGGAGGGCCTCGCGAGCCTGATGGAGACCCTCGCCCTCGTGCGCAACAACCTCAACCCCCGCCTCCGCACCCTCGGCCTGGTGCTGACCATGCTCGACCGGCGAACGCGCCTCGCGCGCGAGGTGGCCGCGGACGTGATGACCCACTTTCCCAGGCAGACCTTTACCACGGTGATCCCGCGCGCCGTCAGCATCGCCGAGGCGCCGAGTCACGGACAGTCGATCTTCCGGTACAGCCCGGGCAGCCGCGCCGCCACCGCCTACCGCAGGCTGGCGGTCGAGCTCACGGAACGCGTGGAGGTAAGCGCATGACGCAGCCACGACGAGGACTCGGCCGGGGGCTCGACGCCCTCCTGCCCGGCGGCGGCGAAGAGGCGCCCGCCGGGAGAACGTTGCAGGAGATCGACATCGATCTGATTGCGCCGAACCCGGAGCAGCCCCGGACGAACTTCCAGCCTGAGCAGCTGCGCGAGCTGGCGGAATCGATCACCGAGCATGGCATCCTCCAGCCGCTGGTGGTGAGCCTGGAGGAGGAGGGCGGCTACCGCCTGATCGCGGGCGAGCGGCGCCTGCAGGCGGCGCGCCTCGCCGACCTGCCCACCGTGCCCGTGGTCGTGCGCGAGGTGGACGGCTCCGAACTGCTGGAGCTGGCGCTCGTCGAGAACATCCAGCGCGCCGACCTGAACCCGATCGAGGAGGCGCTCGCCTACCGCCGCCTGCTGAGCGAGTACGGGCTCACGCAGGAGGAGGTGGCGAAGCGGGTGGGTCGCAGCCGCGCGGCGGTCGCGAACGCCACCCGCCTGCTGCAGCTGGAGCCCGAGATCCGTCGCAGCCTGGTGGCGGGCGAGATCCGCGAGGGACACGCCCGCGCCCTCCTCGGCATGCCCGAGGGACCGGCCCGCCTGGAGGTCTGGCGCGAGGCCGTGCGCCGCGGCATGAGCGTGCGCGAGACGGAGGCGGCCGTGCGCCGGGCGCTCTCGCCGCGGGCGGAGCGGCCCCACACCGCCACGCCCACCCCGGAGCGCGGCACCCCCCTGCGCGACCTGGAGACGAACCTGCGCCGCGCTCTAGGCACCCGTGTAACTGTCGCCTCGCACCGGGGTGGCGGCGCCCGCATCGTGGTCGACACGTACAGCGACGAGGAGCTCGAGGCCGTCACGAGCAGGCTGCTCTCGCTCTAGGGCTCGGGAGAACGCGAGATGAGCGCTGAGGAACGTCTGCGGGAGCTGGGCATCGATCTGCCGGAACCCGCGGCCCCCGCCGGTTCGTACGTGCCCGCCCGGCGTCACGGCGACCTCCTCGCCATCTCCGGACAGATCCCCGTCACCCCCGGCGAACCGGTCCCGACCGGTCGCTGCGGCGTCGACGTGACCGTGGAGGAGGGCTACGCCCTCGCGCGCCAGTGCGCCCTCAACGGGCTTGCCGCCGCGCGCGCCGCGCTGGGTTCCCTCGACCGGATCGCGGGCGTCGTGCGCGTCGCGGGCTACGTCGCCTCGCCGCCGGACTTCACGCAGCACCCGGCGGTTGTCAACGGCGCCTCCGAGCTCCTCGTCGAGGTATTCGGCGAGGCCGGTCGCCACGCACGGGCGGCCGTTGGCATGTCGTCGCTGCCCCTCGGCGTCCCCGTGGAAGTGGAGTTCCTGTTCGCGCTCACCGCGGACGAGGGCTAGTCGAGGTCCAAAACCCAGCGCATGAGCTTGCCAGGCCCGGGAGTTACGTGTTACGTAAGAGGTAACAGTCTCTTGAGGAAACGTGTCATGCATCCACCTGGCGGAATGCCGCCGGTCCATCCCGGCGAAATCCTCGCCGATGAGCTGGCGGAGCTCGGGCTTTCGGCCAATGCCCTTGCCGGCCATCTGGCCGTGCCCACGAACCGCATCACCGCCATCCTCAACGGTCAGCGGGGCGTTACCGCCGATACCGCCCTCCGCCTGGCGCGCTATTTCGGCACGACGCCGGAGTTCTGGTTGAACCTCCAGAAGACGTATGAGTTGCGAGCAGCCGAGCTCGAATCCGGCGACGAGATTAACACTCAGGTGCAGCCGCGAGGCTAGTCCCCCGCGCTTCGTAAGCGAGCTTGCCCGGTGTCCTGGGCTGCCTTCTTTCGCTAAGAGGCACGACCGGTAAGGTGGATCGAGGGGGTGAACGCCCCCGGGAGGTTCGCCGATGAAGGTCGCCATCACGGGAAGCACGGGACTGCTGGGTCGCGCGCTCGGGGAGAGGCTTGAGGCGCGCGGCGACGAGGCTGTGCGCATCGCGCGCGGCGCCGCGGGAGCCGACGGCGTCGACTGGGCCCCGGCCGAGGGCTGGGTGCGCGAGGGCGCCTTCGCCGGCTGCGATGCCGTGCTGCACCTCAGTGGGGCCTCCGTGGGCGAGGGCCGCTGGACCGATGCCCGAAAGGCGGAACTGCGCTCCAGCCGCATCGATACCACCCGCGTCCTGGTCGAACACCTGGCCGGCCTCGACCCCAAGCCCCGGCGGCTTGTCGTCGCCTCCGCGGTCGGCTTCTACGGTGACCGCGGCGACGAGACCGTAACCGAGCAGTCGGCGCGGGGCGAGGGCTTCCTCGCCGACATGACCGTGGACTGGGAGGCGGAGTCGGAGAAGGGCAATGCCGCCGGCATCCCCACGGCGATGGCGCGCTACGGCGTCGTCTTCGCGAACGACGCGGCTGCCTTTAAGCGGCTCACGCTGCCCTTCCGCTTCGGCGCGGGCGGCCGCCTCGGGAGCGGGCGCCAGTGGATGCCCTGGATCACGCTCGACGACGCCGTGGCCGCTACCACCCACCTCCTCGATAGCGACACGACCGGGCCCGTGAACGTGGTCGCGCCCGTAACCATCACCAACGCCGACCTGACGCGTGCGCTGGGGCGGGTGATGCGCCGCCCGGCGTTCATGATGGTGCCCCGCTTCGCCATGAGGCTCGCCCTCGGCGAGCTCGCCGACGCGCTCCTCTTCGCCAGCCTGCGCGTCGTCCCCGAGCGACTCGCGGCGGACGGCTTCGAGTTCTCGCAGCCCGAGGCGGAAGGGGCGTTGCGCTCGCTCCTGCGGGGCGACTAGCGGCGATGGCGATCTATCGCATGGCCGCGCGGCAGGTCGTGCCCGTTTCGCTGGACGAGGCGTGGGCGTTCTTCTCGAACCCCCGCAATCTGCCCGTCATCACGCCGCCCTGGCTCTCCCTCGAGGTCACCTCCGACCCGCCCGAGGAGATGTACCCGGGGCTCATCATCACCTACAACGTGCGGCCTCTGCTGGGCGTTCCACTCCCATGGGCGACCGAGATCACGCACGTCGAGGACCGCGTGCGCTTCGTTGACGACCAGCGCATCGGGCCTTACAGCCTCTGGCACCACGAGCACGACTTCCGCGAGGTCGAGGGCGGCACAGAAGTGCGCGACACGGTCCACTACGCCGTCCCCTTCGGCCCACTCGGCGACATCGTCGCGCAGCTGGCCGTCCGCCCCCGCGTCCGCTCCATCTTCGAGTACCGCCGGGAGGTGCTCAGAGAGCGCTTCGGAACGATGGGGGAGCGTTAGCCGTCCGGGGTTGGGCGGAAGCCCGCGAGTCGCGCTATCTTGTCAGTACGGCTTCAAGCCGGAGGAGGTCGGTGCCATGCCTGCGCGTCCCGCAGCCGAGACGGCACGCCTCGGCGATGAGATCTATGAACGGGACATCCGGTCACGGGTGGAAGCGACTCACCGCGGTGAAGTCGTCGCGATAGACACCGACGGCGGGAACTGGGCGATTGGCGAAACCGCTCGCGTGGCCTCGGAGCGACTCCTCGGAGAGCATCCGGACGCCGATGTCTGGTGCGTGCGAGTTGGCTACAGGGCGCTCTACAGCCTGGGCGGCGGTTCCCTGCGGAGTGCGGAGTGATCGAAGGGGTTGTCAACGCGGCCCACGAGGCTGTCGTCACTCTTCCCCTAAGGGGTCCTGAAGGCCAGACGCGGGAAGTCGATGTAGTGATCGATACCGGCTTCACTGGGTTCCTGACCCTTCCGCCGGCCCTGGTGACGGAGTTGGAGCTGCCCTTCCTGAGCCGCGGTCTTGCAGTTCTGGCGAACGACAGCGAGGCTCTCTTCGACATCCACGGGGCCACGGTGATCTGGGAGGGCGCTCCCAGATCCATTGAAGCCAATGCGGTTGGCAGCACGCCCCTCGCGGGCATGTCCTTGCTCGATGGCCACGACCTGCACATCGAAGTCGAGGAGGGTGGTCGCGTGGTCATTGAGGCCCGCTGAGGCGTATGGCCATCGCCGCGGCCGAACGGGGCTCGTGTCCGCGCCATCTTCGAGTACCGCAGGACAGTGCTCCGGGAGCGGTTGGGGGGTGCCGAGCGCGTGGGCGCCATTACCCCAGGAAGAGTGCCAACTTGAGCACTCGCTTCACAACTTCGTAAAGCTCAGCGAATATCTCGCGTACGACATGCTTCACACGTGGAGGGTACAGGCCCGCCCGTGAGGCTCGCCCGCTAGCGCACGTCCCGCGCGACCAGGTCCTCGACCGTTTCGCGGCGCTGGAGCAGGCGCGCCTCGCCGTCCCGGACGGCGACGACGGGCGGGCGCAGGGCCATGTTGTAGTTGCTCGACATCGCCAGGTTGTATCCGCCGCTCGCCGGCAGGGCGACGAGCTCGCCCGCCTCCAGCCGCGGCAGCTCCGCGTCACGCACGAGGATGTCGCCGCTCTCGCAGTACTTGCCCGCGACCGTGACGGTCTCGACGGGCGCATCGAGGGGCCGGTCGACGGGCACGGCCTCGTAGCCGGAGCCGTACATGGCCGGCCGGATGTTGTCGGCCATGCCGCCATCGACGGAGACGTAGGTGCGCACCCCGGGGATCTCCTTGCGCGCCCCCACCGTGTAGACGGCGACCATCGCGCGCCCGATCAGCGAGCGTCCCGGCTCGATGTGCAGGGAGGGCTGCTCCAGCCGGTGCTCGGCCAGGGCGGCTGTCATCGAGCGGGCGACGCGCTCGGCGTACTCGGCGATGGCGGGGGCGTGCTGCTCGCGCGTGTAGGCGAGGGCGAAGCCGCCGCCGGGGCTGTACTCGTCGAAGGCGAATCCGTGCGTGTCGCCCATTTGCGCGGCGAAGGCGCACATCACGTCGCTCGCCTGCTCGTACGGCTCGATCTCGAAGATGGGTGAGCCGAGGTGCACGTGCAGCCCGCGCAGGTCGATATTGGGGGCGGCCATCGCCGCGGCCACGGCCCGCTCGGCGTCGCCGTTGGCGATGGCGAAGCCGAACTTGGAATCGAGCACGCCCGTCGTCGTCTTGGCGTGGGTATGGGGGTCCACGTTGGGGGAGACGCGCAGGAGGATCGGCTGGCGCGCGCCCCGCTCGCCTGCGATGCGGTCGAGCTCGGCCAGCTCGTGGAAGTTGTCGACGACGACGCGGCCGACGGGGTCGCCGCTCACCGACGCCTCGAGCTCCCCGGCGCTCTTGTTGTTGCCGTGGAAGTAGAGCCGCGAGGAGGGGAAGCCCGCCGCGCGCGCGATCGCCAGCTCCCCGCCGCTGACCACGTCCATGCCCAGCCCCTCCTCCTGCACGATGGCGGCCAGGGGCAGGCTCAGGTACGCCTTCGCCGCGTAGAGGACCGACACCTCGGGCCAGCGCGACTCGAACTCGCGGCGGAACTCGCGTGCGGTCTCGCGGAAGTCCTGCTCGTCGAACACGTAGAGGGGCGAGCCGTACGTCTCGGCCAGATCGCGCAGGTCGCTGCCGCCGATGCTCAGGCGCCCGGCGGGGGAGAGGGCGGTGGTGTGGGGGAGCACGTGGCGGTAGGGCAGGGCGTCGAGGGAAGCGGCGTTCGGCATGGTCGCGATTATGCGGGGCGGGGTTCGTACCGCCCAACCACCCGGGATGGCGGCGCTGTGGGACGCCCTATACTGGCCGAGTCATGGCGCCCGATAGCGAAGAGCCGCGCCTCTCCCACCTCGACGACCGGGGCGGCGCGCGCATGGTCGATGTCTCCGGCAAGGCGGTGACCACGCGGGAGGCAGTGGCGGAGGGGTTCGTCGCCATGCGTCCGGAGACGCTGGCGCTCATCCAGGAGGGGGGCCTGCCCAAAGGCGACGTGCTCGCGGTGGCGCGGGTGGCGGGCATCCAGGCGGCGAAGCGCACGAGCGAGCTGATCCCGATGTGCCACCCCCTGCCCATCTCGGCCGTCGCTATCGCCCTCGATCCCGTCGGCGACGCCCGCCTGCGGGTCGAGGCGACGGTGCGCACGGAAGGACGGACGGGCGTCGAGATGGAGGCGCTGACGGCGGTCGGCGTGGCCGCCCTCACGGTCTACGACATGTGCAAGGCGGTCGACCGGGGGATGCGCATCGAAGGGGTACGGCTGCTGGAGAAGCGCGGCGGCAAGAGCGGGGAGTGGCGCGCGGAGGGGTAGAGATTCCCTGGATGTCCCTCGGTGGCGGGCAAGCTACCTGGTGTGCGTCGGCGGAGGTTCGGTGAATCGCTCGCCTCGCTGTTCCGCCTCGACCCGGCGTTGGTTCCAGGCTCGCCACTCCCGGTGGGCCTCCGCTCGGCCCTCTGCGCGGCCTTCGGCGCGGCGCTGTTCGCGGATTCGCTCCAGGCCCTCTTCCAGCCGTCGCGCGATAACCACGATGCTCCTCCTCCGAGCTACTCGGTGTCGTCCGGCGGGAGCTCCGAGAACGACTCTCCCTGCGCCTCAGCTTCCAGCCGCCGCGCGTTCCATGCTCGCCACGCCGTGTTCGCCTCTGCCCGGCCCTCCGCCCGGCCCTCCGCCCGGCCCTCCGCCCGGCCCTCCGCCCGGCCCTCCGCCCGACCTTCAGCCCGGCGCTGTTCGCGGATTCGCTCCAGGCCTTCTTCCAATCGTCGCGCGATAACCACGATGCTCCTCCCGATCTCAGTGAGCGCCAGTGCGGCTGCCGCTGCCGTGATGGTCAGGGGCGCTGTATCCGACCATACCCCGAGGGTCGCGTCGAGGAGCGACCCGCTGTCGTTGAAGGCTCGCAAGGCTGCGAGCGCCATGCCCGTGAAGAACAGGCCAACGAAGATGACGAAGTAGGTGTCCCGCGTCTGCCGTTGCACGCTCCATATCGACTCCCGGTCCTGCGGCTGTTCCAGTTGCGGCCCCCGCGTTCGTGCCCGCGGGTGAGCGCGGAACAGCAAATGCTTGCCTCAAGCATACCAAAGGCCAAAAGGAAGTTGCGACATTTGTGCGTCAAGAAACTGACGCGCTCAGCCCTCTCCCCAGATGTGTCGGATGGCGGTGGCGACGCCGTCCTCCAGGGCCGTTCCCGCGACCATGTTCGCCGCTGCCTGCACCGGCTCCGGTGCGTCGCCCATGGCCACGCCGAGGCCGGCCAGTTCGATCATGGGCAGGTCGACCTCGGTGTCGCCGAACGCCGCTGTTTCCGACGGCGGGATGCCGAGCGCGTCGCAGAGTCGGCGGAGCGCCGGGCCCTTGCCGGCGTCGGCGTGCGTGACCGCCACGATTTCTCGTCCGGCGCTGGTGAGGGCGCGCTCACCGCGCAGACCCGCGTCCCGCACGAGCGTCTCGAGGGCGGGGAAGGCGGGGTCGTCGGGGCCCGTGAAGGGGGCGACCACGTAGGCCCGGTCGAGGGCGGTCTTGGTCAGGCTCGCGACGGTCGCCGCGGGCCCCGTCACGGGCGCTTCCAAGGCCGGCAGCCGCCGGAACGCGCCAGCGGCCGTGCCGGCGACGACGCGCCAGTCGTGCTCGTCGCACAATCGGGCGAGGGCACGTGCCGCCTCGGGCGGCAGGGCGACCTGCGAGAGGGGTGTGCCGTCCGCATGGCGGATGTCGGCCCCGGCGGCGCTGATGACGGCGGTCATGGCGCCGGCGAGGGGGGCGAGCGTGGGCAGCGCGACCTCGTAGGGGCGCGCCGTCGCGGCGGCGATGCGCACGCCCTGCGCGGCCAGCCACTCGACCGCCTCGATGACCGCCGGCGAGAGCGTCCCGCTCGGCCCCACGAGCGTGCCGTCGATGTCGAAGGCGGCGAGGCGGTAGCGCATGGCCGTCACGATACGTGAAGCCTCAGGGGCCGCTTTCCGTAGCGGCCGCGAGCGTGGGGATGCCGTCGACGATCGTGACCGGCACCAGCTCGTAACCGGCGACGCCTGCGGCCGTCAGCTCGACGAGGAGGATGGCGGAGTCGTTGGCGGGGTCCCAGAAGCCGTCGAAGACGAAGTTGCCAAGGCTGTAGGCGATGAGCCCGCCGCCGTACGCCTCCAGCGGCTGCAGGACGTGCGGGTGCGAGCCGATGACGAGCGTGGCGCCCGCGTCGATGGCCGCGCGCGCCTGCTCACGTTGCGCTGCGCTCGGTTCGGGCTCCCACTCCATGCCGAAGTGCAGCAGGACGACCACGAGGTCGGCATCGCGGCGGGCGGCAGCTATTTCCTCGGCCATCTTGGGGATGTCGAGCCAGGCGACACCGGGCGTGTCGCCCCTTGCGGCCCACGTGCTCGGGTCGTAGCCGCCGCGCTCGACGGGCACGGTCACGTACGCGAGGAACGCGATCGTCAGGCCCTCGCGCTCGATCGTGGCGGGGGCGTGCGCCGCCGCCCGGTTCGGTCCTGCGCCGGGGCTGAGGATGCCCGCCTCGGCGAGGAGCGCCCGCGTCTCCGCGAGGGACTCCGGGCCGAAGTCGAGGGAGTGGTTGTTGGCGAGCGAGACGAGGTCGATGCCCGCCAGCGCGAGCGCCTCCACGGCGATGGGCGGGGCGCGGAAGGTGTAGGCCTTGGGCGCGGGCGCGCCGGTCACGCCGATGGCGCTCTCGAGGTTGGCCACGGCGATGTCGGCCCCGGCGAGGATGTCCCGCACGCTGGCAAACGCCACCCCCGCGCCCTCCGCCTCCAGCCGGACGCCCACGCTGCGCCCGAGCATCACATCGCCGACGGCTGCCAGCACCACGCGTGCGGGAGGCGGGGAGGGCGTGGGTGGAGGCGTGGGCGCGGGGCTCGGGGAGGCCGTAGCGGTCGGGGTTTGGGTGGCGGCGACGGTGGGGGTGGCCGGCGCGGCAGTGGGGGTGAGGGTGGCCGGCGCAACCGTGGGGGATGGATCGGCGGTGGGCTCAGGGTCGCCCTCCGCGACGCACCCGCCCAGGGCAACCGCTGCGCCAGCCAACGCCGCCAGCAGGAACGCGCCCGCCCGACGGCTGCCTCCCCGGTCAGGCGCCAAGCAGTCCCTCGCGCTTCATGCTTACGTAGCGCTCGCCGGCGATCACGAGGTGGTCGTGCAGGGCGATCCCGAGGGCCTTGCCGGCTGCGGCGGCGTCGCGCGTCAGTTCGACGTCACGGACGCTCGGGGTGGCCCGTCCCGAGGGGTGGTTGTGGGCGAGGACGACGCTGGTGGCGTCGACCACGATCGCCTCGCGGAAGATGTCGCCCATGCGGAAGGCGATGGAGTGAATGCTCCCCGGGAGGGTCGTGGGCGTGCCCAGCAGGCGCCCGCCGCTGTCCGCGCAGAGGATGTGCAGCTCTTCGCGAGAGCGGCCCTGCAGCTGGCCGCGCAGGTACTCGAACACCGTCTCGGGGGAGGTGAGCAGGGGGCGGGCGTCTCCGTCGACGCGGGGCATGCGCCGCCCCAGCTCGATGGCGGCCGCGAGCTGCGCCGCCTTGGCCGGACCGAGCCCGCGCGTCCGCTGCAGCGCCTTCGCGTCCGTGCGCAGCAGGCCCCCCAGGCCGCCGTGCGCGTCGAGCAGGCTGCGGGCGAGGTCGATCACGTTCTCCCCGCGCGTGCCCGACCCGGCGATGATGGCGATGAGCTCGGCATCGCTGAGGACGGCCGGTCCGTGGCGCAGGAGCTTCTCGCGCGGGCGCTCGTCGCCTGCGAGGTCGCGGATGGTGCGGTAGCCGTCGGAGGCGCCCTCTGTCATGCAGGCAACGGCCCGGTCAGCCGCGTTCGATCAGCAGGGGGTCGGGCTCGGGGGAAGATGAGTCGCCGCCATCATCGGGGGGCTCGCCCGCGCCCTCGGGCGGCTCCTGCTTCCGGACGACAACGGCGATCATGGAGGACGGGTAGTACTCGACTTCCACGTAGTCGCCCTGACTGACCGTGAGGTGCTGCACGCGGTCGAGGCGGATGATCTTGTCGTGGTCGATCCGCAGGTAGTTGCTGCGGCTCCCCAGGTCGAAACGCCGCCAGTGGCGCGTGATGAAGCCAGACAGCATGCGTGTGCCGCGACGCAGGTCGTTGATCGCGCCGAGACCCTGGTACCCGAACAAGGCGCCGAAGATCAGGAGTAAAGCCGGCAGGATCCAGCCGTTGCCGTCGCCCGTCACCTCGATGATGAGCAGGTAGAGCCCTCCAGCCAGCGCCGCCAGGAAGAGCGGCGTCCAGATGATGGCCGTGCGTAGCAGCTCCCGCCGTGTCTGTCGCAGCCTGTCGGTGCGTTCGACGGTCACGGTCGCGGCACCAGGATTGTCTGACCGATCTGGAGGGCGGCCGGATCGAGGCCGGGGTTCAGCTCAAGGATTGCCTCGACGGTGACGTCGAAGGTCACGGCGATGTCGGAGAGCGTGTCACCCGCGACGATCTCGTACTCGATGGCGGCGGCCGGTTCGGGGGGGGGGGGGGGGTCGGGGGGGGGGTGTGGCCAGGGGGGTGGGTTGGGGTGGGGGTGGAGGCTGCGTCGCCGTGGCGACCGGCTCGGGTGTGTCCGTGGGCTCGGGGGTCGCGGTTGGCTCCTCGGTGGCGTCGGCGGTGCCGGCGGG
>MKWU01000493.1_pt1 | contig 75132 bp, 75 predicted proteins | sample 809101 | NCBI WGS metagenome assembly MKWU01 (sample SAMN05860141, study PRJNA318959) | sponge metagenome | host: Aplysina aerophoba | place: Slovenia: Piran, Adriatic Sea, Gulf of Piran | collected 2013-05-07 | reverse complement strand
GTGTTTCGCGCAGTCGAGGAGCCCACCCCGCCGCTGCCGCGGCACCCCTCCCAAGAGGGGATGTGTTCTACTCCCCTCCTTGGAGGGGTGGCCCGTAGGGCCGGGGTGGGTTCCTTTTCGCGTCACACGTCCAAGGAGGAGATATCAAAGGTTAATCCGGTACGACGGCGTACACCCGATAGGTCACCTCGTTGGGCTTGAGTTTGCCCTCACCCACCGCCATCAGGTTGTTGAGCCAGGCATAACGCTCGTTGCCAGTCTCAAACTGGATCTGTGAGATAAAATAATTATCCCCGAAATTGGTGGAGCCGCCGCCCGCAAGCGCTTTCCGAATCCCCTCGGTGGCTTCCATACGCGCCCGGTAGGTGACATAGATCGCCGCCCCGTCGTCGCTTTCAAAGACCGCCCGTACATCGAGACGCAGGTTACCGTCCGGGCCGACCAGAGCCCAGTCGGCCCCGCTGGCCCGGACCTTGCCCTTCATCCGTGGGCCCTCGAAGTGACCGCCGGTCAGGTCGGCTACAATACGCTCGCCGAGTGGTCCCTTGCCAACGCTGATCGGGGTGATGAAGGTGGCAGTGTAATCGCACAGGTATTCGAGTTTCATCGCCCGCTCCCTACAGACCGTAGACCTGTGCCGCGTTCCGGCCAATGACCTTCTGCCGCGTGGTGTCGGACATGGGCTCAACCAGCTCGGTCAGCTCAGCCATATAGTTGTCCGGATGGTCGGGGTGCGGAAAGTCCGAGGCCCAGAAGAATTTGTCGGCACCCACAAAGTCCACCACATGACCAAAGGCTTTTTCGTCAGGATCGCCGGAAATCCAGCAGTTGCGATAAAAATAATAGCTGGGTTTTTCTTTGAGCTTGACGGTATCGCCCAAGGGACTGTCAAACACCGCATCCATGCGGTTGAGCAGATAGCCGGCCCAACCCGCGCCCGATTCCAGCACAACCACTTTGATCTTGGGAAAACGCTCAAACAAGCCGTACTGGAACATCGCCGTGAAGGCCTGGAGCGGCCCCTGCGCGCCGTGCACATTGTAATGCCACAGGGCCCATTTCTGCATATCCTTGAAGCGTTGGTGCACCCGCTTGGAGGGTGGCTCACCGCTCGGGTGGATGCCGACCGGGACGTCCAGTTCCTGGGCCTTGGCCCAGAACGGGTCGTAGTCCGGATGGGCGTGGGATTTATTGGTTGGCGTAAACGGCACGAAGAACGCGCCTTTGGCCCCGGCGCGCACCGCCCGCTCCAATTCCTGGGCCGCCACATTCCCATCCCCCATTGAGATATGAGCAATCGGAATCAGCCGTCCATCGGAATCGGAACAGAAATCAACCACCCAACGATTATACGCCTCGGCGTAGGCCGCCTGGAGTTCAAGGCTGTCAACCTCCTCGGTTTCCCATAAGAGGCCGATGCTGGGGTAGATGATGGCTTTCTCCAAGCCCTCCTGGTCCATGCGTGCCAGCCGCTCTTTGGGATACATCGAGCCAAAGGGCGCTTCGCCCACATAGGTGCGGTCCGGATGGGGAGCGGTTTCTTCTTCCGATTTTTTCCCCATCGCCCCAAACTGGGCCAGTTGCCCCGGCTGGGAATACTTCGAGGGTCGTCCATCCAGCTCCAGGACCTCAAGCCCATCCTCATTGGTACGCAGGCGGATGGTCCGGTCCTTGTATCTTGGATCAATATACTTCTCCCAGGTATCAGGTGGCTCAAGGATGTGTCCGTCGGCGTCAACCGCCCCGCTATAGGGAAACTGTCCGTTTGCGGCCATTCTCTATTCCCTCCGTTTTTCTGTGGTGTGAATTGAAACTTGGAAGTATCATTTTTAACCTACACGGTTCGCTTCAGCAAGAGTTTTTAGGCAGGGATGGTTCTCCCCGCTGCTCGACCTGACAACAACCAGTCCTACCCCTACGCTGCACCCTTCCCAAGGGGAGCGTAGCGGCAAGTTCCAATCACTGCGCAACGGCTTTTATCCGCACGCCAGAGTATAGACGTTCTGACATCCGTCCGGCAGCGTAGACTCTCCCCAGGTCGTGCCGCCGTCCTGAGTACCGAACACCTGGCCTTCCCGCGTGCCACAGTACACGAGTTGCGGGTCCTGACGGCTGAGGGCAACGGTCATCATCGTACTCTGGGGGGTGATACCCTGGTCAAAGCGCCGCCAGGTCTGCCCCAGGTCAGGGCTGCGATAAACGGATCCGTTCAAAGTGAGTGCCCCCGGACTCAGCGCGGCGTACAGCGTATGGGGGTCACTGGGAGCGACCTGGATATCACGCGCGTAGGTCAACGGCGAAGAACGCCAGATTTCCATATCCGCCCAGGTCTGACCCTGGTCGGCGCTTTGGAACAGACCCATGCGCGTGGCGAGAAAGACGCTACCCGGCTGCGCAGCGCTCAGCACCAGAGCGTGGGAGTCCATCATGCCTTCGGCATCGGTGTTGCTCAGAATACGACTCTTCAAATAATCCTGATCGGCAAACCGCAGCAGCGCTGAGGTGCAGTCCTCCCAGGTGTCACCACCGTCTGTACTGCGGATGACTCCGCCGACCTCCAGACCGGCATACACGGCATCCGGGTCATTCGGGTCAGCCGCCATGCCGATAATGCGGCACGGAAAACCCATTTCCACCATGCCGGCCGGCTCAGCAAAGGTCAGGCGTTTCCAGCTGTCGCCGCCATCCTCACTCCGATAGATGGCCGCGGGTGCGGTGCCACAGTACACGACCTGGGGATCATTCGGGCGAAACAGCAACGACCAGACCGCCATCCCGGTATCCGGAAAATCCAACCCCTCCCAGTGCGCCCCGCCATCCGTACTGCGGTACGGCCCGTGCTGGGTGCCGACATGCAGCAGTTGCGGATTGTCAGGATGGACAAGAATGGCTCGAATCTCGGCCCGCTCCGGGAGACCCTGGCTCAAAATCTGCCACTCCGTTTCTCCCACTCTTTGACGACACAGACCGCTGGACGGAGTCGTGTGTCCGTTCTTGGAAAACTGCGATGCCCCGGCGTAGACATAATCAGCCATGATTTTCTCCCTTCCTTTTCGCGCTGGAGTCTCATTATTATGGTCAGGGGCAAATATTCAACCCAAACCGCAGAATCTTCAGGGCGAACGGTCAACAAAAAGAATCCGCCTGCCTTGTCTCCGCTGGCGTTCTTCAGCTATCAGGACAAGCACAGGAGGGTATGTGATACACGCATCTCGGGTTCCAACAACGGCCGCGGCGCGCTAACGAACGCAAGGAGCAAAGACAGCCGTGCTGATATCCGTTCTGTCCGTTCTCATCCTGATCGCCCTACTGTGGTCTCTGGGCTGGTATGCCAAACGCTGGGTTTCGACCGATGCCGATTATCTGCTGGCCGGCCGTCAGGTCAGTCTTCTGCCCGGCATTGCCGGGATCTGCGGGATCGCGTTTGCCGGTAGCGTGACCAGCATTATTCCGGGTCTGACCATTCAGTACGGTTTTTTTGGCTGGGTGTGGGGCATTAGTCTGCCGGCGGTCATTGGCTATTGGATATACGGTCTGCTGGCCTGTCCGTATATCCGCCGCTCCGGTGCCTACACCCTGCCGGAGTGGTTGGAGATGCGCTTTGATGCCCGTACCCGTCTGGTCGTCAGCATTGCCACCCTCCTCGGCGTGACTGGCCTGGTCGCCATGAATGTTATTGCCATGGCGCTGATTATGACCGGCTTTCTTGAGGCCCCGCTGTGGCTGATGGTGACGCTTATTCTCGGCGGCCACGTCATGTTTCTCCTCCTCGGCGGCCTGTGGGCGTTGACCCTGACCGATGTCGTGCAGGTCATCCTAGGCTTCATCCTCCTGCCGGCGCTGGTCGGCTACTGCGCGTGGACATTTGGTGGCTGGGAGATGATTCAAGCCCAGTTCGTGTCCCCGGCTCCGTTGACCCAGGGAACGGCCGGGACGTTTCCGTGGTTACGCCTGAGCTATCCCAGCATTATCACCGTCTCCCTGGTGGTCGGCATGTTCATTCAGTGGGGCGGCAACTACTACTGGCTGCGCGCCGCGGCCGCCCGCACCGAGTTTGTCGCCCGCTGGCAATACCTTATTGGCGGAGTCGTCGTCGTCGTGGTTGTTCACGGTGCCCTGGGCCTGCTCGGACTGTACGCGGGGAGTGTGTACCGCACGGCCTTTCTCGATGGGGCCAACCCGATGAGTGCGTATGGCCTGCTGATGCGCGACCTCCCTTCGGGGGTGGCGCTCTTTGGCTTGGTGGCGGCATTAGCGGCCACCATCTCAACCACCAGCAACGCCCACCTGGGGATTACCTCAACCCTGGTGCGCGACCTGTACCAACGCTTTCTACATCCGGAGGCAACGCACGAGCAGGTCTTGCGTATCAGCCGGATTCTCACCGTTGTCACCGGAGGCGGTATTTGGTTGCTCAGTTTCTACCCCGGCGGGCCCTATTTTCTGCTGGCCATTAGCTGCGCGATGCTGGGGCCGGCGGCGCTGATCTTTTTACTCGGGCATCGCTGGTCACGGGTCAGCGCCGCCGGAGCGTTTTGGGGGACACTCATCGGTATGGTCGTCATGCTAGTCTACGAGGGCTTACAGCTAACGGGTGTGACCGCCTGGTCAACCCATACGGTTCTTATCGGCACCCTTGTCACCCTGCCCTTGATCGTCCTGATCTCGCTGGCAACCTCACAACCGGTCAACCAGCGGGACGGGCGCGTAGGAGTGGCCCAGGAACCCTCCGTCCTGACCGCTGAGCACGAACAGTTCCTGGGCCTGCTGCACCACGGCTATGAACAGATGGTTGAGCTGACCGATTTTCTCGGCATGGACACCGCGCACGGGAACCGCTTGGTCGAAGAACTGATAACCGCGGGTCTGGTCCAGCGTCAGGCACAATCAGGTCCGGACTTTTTTACCCTCAGTCTTACACCCCAAGGAACCCAGCGCTGGGAGAAGACTGAAGAGCCCGGAGCGGCCGCGCCGCCCCACTCTTCAGTCCCCATAATTGAGCTCCACATCCTCAGACAGCTTGAAAGCGACCCGCAGACTCTGCGCAGCCTGGAGCGGGTGATTGAGGCGAACGCTGCGACGCTCGGCGTGGTCGTCAGTCGCCTGGAACGACGTGGCCAGGTACACAGCCACGGCATATGGGAGCGTCGTCTCACCTTGTCCGACACGGGCCGCGCGGCCCTCCGGGCGACGGCCCAGAGCTAAACCGCTCCACTCATTCGACCTCCGGCCCTGACAGTTCTCTTTAGAACGGATACACTTCGATATTACTCCTGTTCGAGGTTACTGTATGCCGAGTACCAAGCCGCCGAGCGGCACGCGGGATTACTTACCCGAGACCGTGGCGAAACGACGCTACGTTGTAGCGAAGATTGAGAACGTCTTTCAGCGCTATGGGTTTCTGCCCCTCGAAACGCCGGCCATCGAGAATCTGACCACGCTGTTAGGCAAGTATGGCGAGGAGGGCGACCAACTCCTCTTTCGGCTCCTCCACCGGGGCGACAAACTCACCCGCGCCCTGGAAAAACAGGCCCCCGAAGCCGAGGACCTGGCCGAGTTGGGACTGCGCTACGATCTCACGGTTCCGTTAGCTCGCGTCGTGGCCCAGTACGGCAACAGCCTGCCCAGGATGTTCAAGCGTTACCAGATTCAACCCGTCTGGCGGGCGGACCGACCGGCAAAGGGCCGTTTCCGTGAGTTCTATCAGTGCGATGTTGACCTGACCGGTACCACGTCGCTGCTAGCCGAGGCGGAGGTGATGAACGCGGTCAGCAGCGCGCTACTTGAGCTCGGCTTTTCAAACTTCTCCATTGCACTCAACCACCGGGTAATTCTGCGCAGCATGATAGGGGCGGCCGGTATTGATCCCGACCTTGAGGGTTCCGCCCTGATCGCCATTGATAAGCTGGACAAAATCGGCGTTGACGGAGTGCGGTCAGAACTCACGCAACGTGGGATTGCCGAGGAGTCGGCCCAACGTCTGCTCGCTATGACAACGAGCGCCCCGGAGATGAGCAACCACGCCGTGTTAGAAGCCTTGCGCGAACAGTTATTACAGCCCGAGGCGCAGCAGGCACTCAAGGATCTCGAAACGCTTATGTCCTTAACGAAGGAGGCCCCGGCAGGTTCGCATATTCGCCTGACCCCGGCGCTGGCCCGCGGCCTGAGCTATTATACCGGTCCCATCTTCGAGGTCGTCTCAACCGACTTCAGCGGCTCCTTGGGCGGCGGCGGACGTTACGACAACCTGGTCGGCATGTTCAGCAACAAGCAGGTGCCAGCGGTCGGCTTTTCCCTGGGTTTGGAACGGATTCTGCTCTTAATGGAAGAGCGGAACATGTTTCCAGCGCTGCAACTGACCGCCCAGGTGATGGTGTGCGTCCTGCCGGATACCCCGCTGCCACCGGCGGTCGGACTGGCCTCGCGCCTGCGTCAGGCCGGCATTACGGTTGAGGTCTATCCGGAACAGAGTAAGCTGAAGCGCCAGCTCTCGGCCGCCGACACTCAGCAGATTCCCTATGCGCTGATTCTCGGACCGGACGAGGTTGAACGCCGGCGCTATACCCTGAAGGACCTGGCAACCGGGCAGCAGCAAGCACTGGGTGAAGATGCTCTCATCGCCGCGCTCCGGCCTAAAACACCACCTCCAACTGCGTAATCAGATTATCCCGGTCCCGCAGTAGGCCGATGCCGTTGTACTGGCCGTCGAGGTAGTTGTACTGGATCGTCAGGCGGAACGGGTCGCGCGTCAGGGTGATGCCCGGCTGGACCAGCCAGGAACCCTGCCAGTCGTAGAAGAAGACCAACTGGGGTTTAATCACCCCGGAGCGGAAGGAAGTCGATATACTCAGCGTATTCACAAACTGGTGTTGGTCGATATTGACCAGGTATTGGTTCCGGTTGCCCGGCTCGCTGACTGGAATGGCAAAATGGCCAAAGCCGTATGGCCCGGCTTTGGCCGGCGAGGTGTCGTTAAAATCGACAATATGCGTGCCGAACATCTGCCCGCTGATAATAAAAGACTGTTGGGGATTGAGGGCGCGGATATAGCGATTAATATCGAGGCCCAGCGCCCAGCGCACAACGTGTGAGTGGGCAATATCGTTCTCATACGCCAGCAGCGGCGAGCCGGTGGCGGGATCGATCCCGACCTGGCGGTAACCAGGTGTGATCTGACCGCCGGACAAGACCGGTCCGAGCAGCTGCGTAGCACCCGAGTTCTTGAAGAACGGCTCGTCCCAGAAAACAGCCGCCTCGCTGCGGATGATCGCATACCACTTCGGTATGGGAAACGAGGCGGTCAGACCGGAGATCGCAATTTTCGGATACAGCACATTGGCCTGGAAGTGATCGACGATGAACTGAGCGGCTCGCCCCGCGTCGTACTCCCGCTCAAACGCCGCCAGACTGATCGGGGGATTCTTTCGGGGTGTGACAATACGCACCTCGGGCGCATCCAGAAACGTATAGTAATGCGCCGCAGACAATGTCAGCTCGCCGACCCTGGCGGTGACGCGAAAGCCGCCTCGGGTGTCCTTGAAATTCTGCGCCGGCTTTTTGACGACACTGCGTATCCCCGGCGGGTTCGGGGTGGACCAGGGTGAGCCAGCCGGTGTCGGGCTGGAGATATTCTTGTCAAAGGCGCCGTAGCCCTCAATGTTCAGTTCGGAGAAAGGCCCGACATCCTCAAAGCTGTACACGGCCCGCACCATGTCCAGGGGCACGCGGCGGTCATCCAGGGAAACGAGGAAGCCGCCAAAGCTGGCGTCGAGCGGGTTGATCTGATCCAGCAGTCGAAAGGCGTCGGTCTCTCCCCAGGACAGGTTCTGGCGTCCAATGCGCAAAAAGAGCGCCTCCCACGACAGGTCAACATAGGCCTCAAACAGCCGATGGCGTTTACGCAACGAACGGCGCGGGTTGGTGCGCGAGCAGTCTTTAAGCTGCTGACGCGGGCTGGTCCGTTTTTGTTTGCTGGGCTGCCCACAGTTGGAGAGCAGCGGAAAGCGCTCGCTGAACACGTCGGGTCCATAGTCCCAGACGCCGTCGTACTCCCCCCGATAGGTCATAAAATAACTGATGTCTTCAAGCTGGAGCCACTGTAGCGGTTTGAGCAACGGCGCCAGCACGCTGAGATGACCTTCATAGCTGCCCTCAACCAGGTCCACCAGATCGTGCCGCATTTCGACTTGGACGAAGGTACGGTTCTGGAGCATATTGAAGGCATTATACGGCGTCTGGAGACGGGTGTTCCCGCTCGCGTTCTCCACCGCCAAGGCCGTTCGGTTATACACCCGGCCGTTAAAGCGCAGCGTTTGGGACTCGTCCAGAAAGCGGGCGTATAGCAGGGCCGGCCAGAGCAGGACACTCGCGACCAGGCCACCCAGGCACAACAGCCCGACCTGTCTCAGACGCGCCGCAGCACGTTCATGCGTCGTCGCTTGCCTCCCCTGCACGCTGTTCCTCCTGGCCGTCAGCTCGCCTTCACTTCCCCAGCCGGACCATCTCTTTGACCGTAAACTTCCGGGGTTTGAGTGGTTTGTTGATCAAGACCTTGTCGGCGGTCCACAGGGCGGCGCTATTGCTTTTATAGTCTATCCACACATTCCCTAAGTGGAGATGCGTGCCCTTTACCTCGGCATTGTCCGGATCGTCGGCCGGGTCGCCAAAGGTGTGGAGCAAGGTCCGCCAATGATTTCCTTCACGGTCATGCACAAAGACACAAAAAACCGAATAAATCTGTCGATCAATATAAAAACGACGCTTGCCATACGGGTGGCCGGAATCGTTGGAGGTGGCTTCAAGAACCACGACCTTGCGCAACTCCCACGGCGACTGAGGATACCAGCCGCCTTTGCCGCCATACTCCGGGGGCGTTCCGCCAACAAACCCTGGAACCAGCGCCACCTGCTCACCCAGATACTTCCAGGTATAGTTGTGCAGATAGCCCTGAAAGCCGGCATGATCTTCAATGAGAAAACTCGCCTCGAATGAGGCCGCATGATGGTTGACGACAATGCTGCGCGTGCGGCGACTCTGCGGGTCGTAGGCCCAACCCTTCTGGTTGGTCGTGTCCGCCGCATAGTGAAAAGTGAGACTCTGGGCCCCCTCAAGGTCCTGGGGGCTCATAACAATCGAGTGCTCTCGCCACCAGGTCCCTTCCTTCGCCCACTTCGCTACGTTGAATTCCGGATTCGGACGGAACATGCCGTACCTGCGTGAATAGCGGGTGTCCACCGCCCGTTCGGTATTGCCGGAGCTGTTGATCGTGCGCAGGACGCCTTGGGTTGTCATGGTATCACCCATATAGCGCATGCGGTAATTCCAGGCGGCCTTAAGCCCGGCCTGCGGGTCGGCCGGATCGATCAGGGGGAAAGGCTGACCCAGCGTGTAGTTCTGGAGTTCTCCATCCGCACCGAGTTGGACTTGGCCAGCATGTTCGATCGACGCCTGCATATAGGCATCAAGGATAGGGAAATCCGTTGTCGCCTGCACGGGAATCTCAAAATCTCCGGCCTGGACAACGCGGACGATCTCCGGCGGCAACACCTTTTCGGCAAGCTGGACATTCTCCTTGGTCAGCGTCATGCCGGGCGTTATGCCGTCAATCTGGGGGCTACCGTTGCGGTACGGCAGAAAGCCTTCCATTAGCTGCTGATCTCCGTCCTGGGCATATACGCCTGCTGACAACAGGCCCACCAAGCTCAGTATGCCGGTGAGAGAAAGAACGCTCCGGTTTCTTATTCGCATGCAGCCCCCTCATCTGAGTGAATGTTCATTTTCTTGTAGAGACTCACCGCTTCACACGCAAGAGGCAGGCTTGGGAAGCGCCTTATCTCTTGACAGCCCCGAGTGCTCTCAGATAAGACGGCTGCATCTTTATTCTTAATAATTTGGAGGCAAGGAGGGCCTTATGGCAACACCCCAACCAGCAGTTCTCAATAGAAACATGGGCCAGCACCAGTGGTACGTTCACCTCAGCCGTCTGGATGGCGCTGATATGGGCGTGATCAAATCCGCGGTCCAGCAGTTGCGCAAAGACTGTGCCGACAAAGGCATCAATCTGACCATCGGCCTCGGACCATCGCTCCTCTCGGACCTCACGGACGATGTGCCCAACGATTTCCAGCCCTACGAAACGTTCCGGTCGATTGACGGCAGCGGCAAGGAAGCCAAGGGCACCCAGGAAGAACTCCTGTTCTGGCTGAACAGCGAGAAAAAGGACGAGGTCTGGAAAGCCCAGTGGGATGCACGGGAAGCCCTGAAAGGGCATATGCGGGTGGCCCGCGAGACCATGACCTTCATCTTTGGCGACTCGCTCGACCTGTCCGGCTTCAAAGATGGCACCGGCAACCCCGAGCCCGAGCGGGATGTTGAAGTCGCTGTCGTTCCTGATGGCGAGTCGGGCGCGGGCGGAAGCTTCATTATCGCCCAGCGTTGGATTCACGACCTGGAAGCCTTTAATCTCCTGCCGGTTGAAGAGCAGGAAAAAGTCTTTGGCCGGACCAAGGCTGACTCAACCCGTCTGTCCCCTCAACCCTCCCCCTCCCATCTCTCGCATGTCGAGTTGAGAGAGGGCAAAACGGGCAACGACAGCACTCCCAAGCGGGATGAGATTTCGCGCCGTTCGACTCCGTACGCCTTCCACGATGGCACCGTTGGCCTGTACTTCATGGCCTTCTGCAAGAGCCAAGCCCCGCTACGCGAGCGGATGCGAGCCATGTACGGTATGGACGGTCAGGAACGCGACCGGCTCACCTCGTACAGCAATCCGGCCTCCGGTTCGTTCTACTTTGCCCCGTCGGTGGAAACGCTCGACGCCGCGCTGTCGTAACGTAACCATTAGCCGAGCGCTCTATTCACAAGAGGGACGGGCCCTAGGGTTCGTCCCTCTTTTTGTGTGTTATTCTTACTCGGCATAAACCTCGGGCCGTAAGACAGCAATGTACGGCAGATTGCGGTAACTGCCGGCAAAGTCGAGCCCATAACCCACCACAAACACGTCTTCGATAACAAAAGCGCGAAAGTCGGCTTCATACGTGACTGTCCGCCGGGCGGGCTTGTCGAGCAGCACACAGGTTTTGACCTCACGGGCTCCTTGTTTCAAAAGTGCGCTGCGGAGGAACGCGAGCGTCCGGCCCGTATCAAGAATGTCATCGACCAAAAGAATGCGCTGCTCCCGGATTTCCTGGTCGGTCGGGAAATAATCCAAGCTTAGCCTGCCACCCGTTGTCCCGCCTCCATAGCTCGATACCGCAGCAAAGCTCAACCGGAGCGGAACGGGAAGCTGACGAATGATATCAGCCGTAAAGAGACAGCCGCCTTTGAGCACCGACACAACCGTACAGGGCGCGTCCCGGTAATAGGCCGCGACTTCCTGGGCAACGCGGCTCAGGCCGGCTCGGATATCCGTCTCTGTGAACAGGATACGTTCAATATCCTTTGCCACGTCGGTCGCTCCCGTCCTACGCTTTTTCTCCAGCCGGCAAGTGCCTCGCTGCTCAGAAAATTCTACCGACAGCCAGCCATTGTCGGATTACGCCTGCGGCTAACCCGACCTACAAGGCTCCACATTGGAGCGGATTGTCCTATTCCATCGGCGGGTTCTGGGCCATTTGCGCAATATCGGCGTCCAGCTTGAGCCAGGACTGGGCGCTGTCGCACCAGAGTTGGGCTTCGGGTTTGAGCCAGGAGGTATCGTCGAGCGTGCCGGCCTTGAGGAAATCCATGGTCGGCAAGGCTGCTACATCAGACAGAATCGGTGAGCCACACTTGCCGCAAAATTTACGAATTACCGCCTGGCCACTCGATCCCCGATCATTATACGCTGACAGCTCACCCTCGATATTCAGTGCCCCCTTCGGCACGGCGACCAATATGGAGAAGGACGTACTGGTTTGCTTTTGACAATTTTTACAGTGGCAGATCGCCATCATCATCGGCTCTGCCTCACAGGTATAACGAATATTCCCACATAAACAGCCACCAACAATCTGTGACATGTGCACACCTCCTGTTTTTTGCTATGCGCCGCCTATATCACGCCAGGGGTGAGGGATGAAGAGGTGGAAGTGGCCAGCGCACCAGAGCGACCAGTCCATAGGTGAGCGGAAAGACCGGCTATGATCAGCGTTTGTCAGGACCCTCGTCAAAGCGGGGCAGGTCATCCCGGATCTCATACCAGGGCGCTTTATGACTCACCCAGATATGGCCCTCGGAGCGTACGCCCGGATCATCGTCCAAGGTTCCAATACGAAGAAGTATGGTCTGTGGGTCACGGTCAAAATACGCATACACGTGCGAACCGCATCGAGAACAAAAACAGCGCCTTTTTCCGGGCGACGACTCATAGGCGGTAAGCGCGTCCTGGCCGGTAGCAATGCGGAACCCCGCCGTCGTCACCAGCGCACTCGACCCGTACACCGTGCCATTAATCTTGCGACACGTATGGCAATGGCAGTGCATGAAGCCACGAATCTCCTCGGTGATTTCAAATCGAACAGTCTGGCAGTGACAGCTTCCTGTAACCATATCTACTCCTTCGGCTTACTCTCCTCCTGGAGCGTTGGGAAAAAAGAGCGGCTGGCCGGCGATGGTATAGCCGGCAATCAGACTTTGGCCTTCCGGCCCGACCAGCCAGTCGATGAACTGCTGGCCCAGGCCGGCTTTCATATGCGGGTGTTTGGCCGGGTTCACCAGGATCACCCCGTATTGATTGAAAAGCTGTGGGTCACCTTCCACCAGGATAGTGTAGTCAGCCTTGTTCCGAAAACTCAACCAAGTGCCGCGGTCGGTCAGCGTGTAGGCTCGCATCCCGACCGCCGTGTTCAGGGTTGCCCCCATGCCGGCACCGGCCTCCCGATACCACCTCCCGCCGGTCTCCAACGGATCAACCGCGGCGATTTCCCACAATGCCCGCTCTTTTTTATGAGTGCCGCTTTCATCTCCGCGCGAGACAAACGCTGCCTGAGTTTGGAAAATTTTTCTGAGTGCCGTGCCGGCCTGCCGCAGACCAGCAATGCCTACGGGATCGTTCGCCGGCCCAACAATCACAAAATCGTTGTACATGACATCGAAGCGTTTTACCCCCCAGCCCGCAGTGACAAAGGCCTCCTCCTCGGGCTTGGCATGTACCAGCAACACGTCGCCATCGCCGTTGCGGGCGTTCTTGAGTGCCTGACCCGTCCCGACCGCAACCACGCGCACCTCAATTCCTGTCTTGGCCCGAAAACGGGGCAGAATGGCGTCAAACAAGCCGGAGTTCCGGGTTGAGGTCGTCGATTGAAGAATAATAAAGCGCTCCTCCGCCTGACTGATCCCGCTCAAGAGCAGCCCCAGCATCAGACTGAGGGCGGCACATGCGCACCACAATCGAGACGTTGGTATACGCATTTTCCTCTCTACAGAACGACCCGGCTACTGCCATAAATGTGGGCTGTCGCCGCGCTGGGCTGCTGAAAAAACTGGCGCGAGAGAGAATGTTCGACTACTCGACCCTGCTCAAGAAAAACAACTTCGTCAGCCAGGCGACGGGCCTGAGCCATATCGTGGGTCACCAGGATAATCTTCGTCCCGCGCCTGTGCACAGCGAGAATCAGCTCTTCAATCGCCTCGACGGAGACCGGGTCCAAACTAACCGTCGGTTCGTCGAGCAACAGCACCTCCGGCTCAAGGACCAGGGCTCGCGCAACGGCGACCCGTTGTTGCTCGCCTTGGGAGAGGACTCGGGCCGGGCGGTCCGCAAGGTGAGAGAGGCTGGCAAGTTCCAGGATGTGTCGCAGGCGCTCCTCTCTTTCGGCCCGTGTGTACCGGCGCAGCTTGAGCGCGAAGCACAGGTTGGCTCCCACAGATCGCCGCAGTAAAACCGGGCGCTGGAACACGAGCGCTTGTCGTTGCCGGGCCTGGTCTACCCGTGGGGTTTCTCCCCAGCAGATCTCTCCTTCAGTCGGGGTCAGCAGGCCATGCAAAAGGCGCAGGAGGAGACTCTTGCCCGCTCCGTTCGGACCCATGATGATAGTGCGTCTGTCCTTCTCGATTGTCAGGTCGATACCATCAATGAGACGTTGTTTACCCACGTTATACACGAGCTGACGAACCTTGAGGGGGAACAGGGACTGAGCGGGATCGGTCGATATGCGCTCGGGTTGCAGGGTCTCTACGTCGCTAGGCATAGGCGCTGTTGGACGCATTGAGGCGCAGAAGCGACACTGTGGCGTTTACGCTCAGCGCGATCAGGATAAGAATCAGCCCAAGCGCCAGGGCAAGAGCCAAGTCCCCTTTTGAGGTCTCCAGCGCAATGGCGGTAGTCATCACCCGAGTCACGTGCTTGATGTTTCCACCCACGATGATGACCGCGCCTACTTCGGCGATAGCGCGCCCGAAGCCGGCTAAGGCGACTGTCAGGAGGCTGTACCGAGCGTCCCACAACAGGGCGGCAACGGCCATCTTCGGCGGAACCCCCAGCGATAAGAACTGCTCTCGGTATTCGATGTAGAGGTCCTCTATCACCTGTCGCGACAGACTGGCGATAATGGGTGTCACCAGAACGGTCTGGGCAACGATCATGGCTGTCGGTGTGTACAAGAGATGCAACCAGCCGAACGGGCCCGCGTGAGACAACGACATATAGACCAACAGACCCACCACAACCGGGGGCAAGCCCATCAAGGCGTTTAAGAAGACAATAATCGCACTACGTCCGGGAAAACGCACAATGCCGACTGTTGCCCCAATGCCGAGACCAATAACGCTGGCAATGATGACAGCACTGAGACTCACTCTCAAAGAAAGGAATATAATCTCACTCAGCATGGGATCGGCAGAAACGATGAGCTGAAAGGCCAGGCTAAAGGCTTGTCCGAAATCCTGCATGGGACTGCTCTGTAACGAACGCGACTTTGCCGGCCTCGCGAACCTCGTAGCCTCCGAGTGCAGCCGCGCGTTCTTTCAACTCGGGCGAGGTCACAACGTCCAGCAGGGCTTGGACCGGTTTGGCAAAATACAGCTCTTTGGAGACCAGCAAATCAAACCGCTCCTCGACCATTTCGGTAAATGAGAGGCCCAAAAGCTCGGCCACCGACTGGACGGCCACCCCGACATCCGCCCGTCCCTGGAGCACGAGTAAGCCAACCTCCCAGTGGGTCCGGGCTTCGACCTCGTAGCCCGTGATCCATTCCGGTTTGATCCGGGCCTGCCGGAGTTGCTGATCGATGAACCAGCGCACCCCGGACCCAGCCTGGCGGTTCACCAGGCGTTTCTTCTTCCGCGGCAGTTCGGCCAGCGAGCGGACCGGTCGGCTGCCAGGCCGGGCAATCAATCCGAGTCGGCGATGCCAGAGGGTCACGGCCACCAGGTCGGGGCGTCCGGCTTGCGACACAAACGACGCATTGTACTCGCCGGTCTCGGGGTCCAGCAGATGGGCCAGAGCCACATGGGTCTTCGCTTGCTTCAGCGCTTCGAGACCACCAAAACTGCCCAGGTTGGTCGTGTAAAAAAGGTGTTCAGGGAAACGCCGTCCAGCTAAGTCAGTCAAGGTATCAAGCAAGAGGTCGTTGCTGCCTGCGATTAAGAGCCCCCGTTCGGGTCCAAACTGGACCGCCTCTGGGGGCGCGACGTGCGGTATCGTGGATTGGGTCAGGGAATTCTGCTTGACCCAATCCTCCACCAGGCTTTGTGGGAACAGCCATTTACCGGTGACGCGCGTACACGGAATCGTTCCGTTTCGGATCAAACGGTAGACCTGCTTTTCGTTGATATGCAGATACGCCGCAACTTCGCGCGTACTGAGCAGAGTTTCAGGCATGGTTTTCTTATAAGAAAAATTTAACTGTTTATTACTTATTCAAACTTATTCTGTCAAATACAGACTCTTTGTCTCTTCCATAAGGCGGTGAACACGCCTCATCATGCAGCATGGCTGATGCGCAACCCACAAAAATACGTTACATGCGATGGGCAAGGAGGGAGCATGCTGTACGGAAAAATCATTGATGCGGACGGACACATACTGGAACCTGTCGATCTGTGGCAGAACTACCTGGAGACCAGGTTCAAAGATCGCGCCATTCGGATGGACACTGGTGATGATGGCGTCGAATATCTGGTGGTTGAGGATAAACCGCTGCCCATTACCCGTGGCATAGGCCCGACTGCGGCAGGCATCGGACAGCCTCTGCGAGCGATTTTTGAGCCGGGCCGTTTTGGCTATCGTGATGGCCCCGCGGGAGCTTACGATGCGCAGGCTCGTCTGCAACGCATGGATGCGGATGGCATCGATATCTCGGTGCTCTTTCCCACCCTTGGGCTCATCTGGGAGCCTGGCATTACCGATGTCGAACTCTCGTCAGCCTACTGCCGCGCTTACAACAACTGGATTCTCGATTTTTGTTCCGCCGATCCGAACCGTCTCATCCCGGTTGCCCACCTCGTTCTGCTGGACATTGACGCGGCAATCAAGGAGGTGAAGCGGGTGGCAAAGCTCGGGCATAAAGGCGTGTTCGTGTGTGCCGCTCCGGCCAATAAGCGGGCCTTTTGGGACCGGGCCTACGATCCGCTATGGGCGGTGCTACAGGAGTATGATTTGTCCATTGGTTTCCACACCGCAGTGCACGAAGACTTTCTCGGCCATCAGTGGATTGCCCAGGAAAATACCGACTTCATGGATTCATCGTTTGTGTATTTCCAGTGCCTACCCCTCGTGGCTGACGTCCAGGCGGCCTTTGCCGCACTCTTTCAGGGGGCGGTCTTTGATCGTTTCCCCAGCCTGAAAGTGAACCTCCTGGAGGTCGGCGCCGGCTGGATTCCGCACGCCCTGGACCGTTGGGACTCCAAGTACAAGAAGATCGGCTATAAGACTGGCCTCAAGCATCTGCCGAGTGAGTACTTCGCCCGGCAGTGCTGGATTTCGTTTGACCCGGATGAAACCACGATCGCCTATATGGCCCAGCGCTATGGTGCCGAGCGCTTTCTGTGGGCCTCGGACTTTCCACACTGGGACGGCAGCCTTGACGCGCTGGGCGAGACAAGAGAAGCCATTGCGTCCTTAGCGCCAGAGGCCCAGCAGTGTGTACTCGGGGACAATGTAGCCCGGTTATATAATCTGGCGTGAGTCTTAGAGGGTGGGTTCACGTTGCGTGACCCGTCCGCCCTATCCTCTGACTATTGAAACTCGGGCATGACCTTGGTCGCAAACAGTTCCATCGACTTCATGACCCTCTCGTGCTCCATGCCGCCAAAGTGCATGAACAACAGCACGTGGGACACTTTGCATTCGTCTCGAAGCCAGCGGATTCTGGCCCGGACCGTTTCGGGATCGCCAAACCAGACCAAATCCTCGTCAATCACTTTGTCATAGCTCAACGAGCGAATATATTCGGCCCACGGCTCGAAGAACTGATACGTCTCCGGCCAGGTTTCTCCCTCGGGCAGGGTAAACATCATGGCAAAGTCGTCCAGAAACCACTGCATGCCCTGGCGGGCCTCTTCCTGGGCTTTTTTGGTCGTATCGCTCACGTAGACAAAGGGGTGGCCGACCCGCGGCAGGTCGGTCCGGCCCGTCTTTTTCATGGCCGCGTCAAGCCGCCCAAACAACTGCTTGAGGTCGGCCAGGGGGGTGAGTGAGGCCCCCAGAATAGGCGTAATCCCCCGCCGCAGGGCTTTTTCCATAGTTGAGGGACTCAGACAGGGCTGCCACAGGGGCGGGTGCGGTTCCTGGAGCGGTTTGGGCATCACGCTCACTTCCGGAATGCTGAAAAATTGGCCCTCATACGAAAAGGGCTCGCCGGTCCAGGCTTTGAGAATAATATCCAGGCTCTCGTTAAAGCGCTCCTCTGCCTCTCCCCAGGGGATGCCGTAGCCGTCGAACTCGCCTTTGAACAAGCCTCGGCCCACACCAAAGTCCAGCCGTCCGTCGGACAGCAGATCGACAGTGGCGTAATCCTGGGCAACCTCAATCGGGTTATGCCACGGCAGGACGCTGACCGCCGTGCCCAGGCGAATACGTTTGGTCCGCGCGGCGATATTGCCCAGCAGCACGTGCGGGGAAGGCTTGCCGTGATGATAAAAGGCATGCTCAGCCAAAAAGACGGTACTATAGCCGAGCCGGTCGCCCCATTCGATCTGCTCCAGACCTTCGTCGTATATCTGTTTCATGGAAGAGCCGTCTGGCGTCTGGTTGATAATAAAAAACGAGAAATCCATGCTCTTCCCCTCCTGTCGGGCGCTCCGTCACCACTCTGCCTGCCAACACGGCTCAGGCGTTCGGCTTGAGTGTCGGCTCGACGATAGCACCGTTTTCCACTACCGGTTGCCCATCAAGGAAAACGTTACAGTTTCGCATCGGGATATCGAAATGACACAACGTATGCCGACCCGCCGCCGGGTTCGGGCCCGTGGACAAGAGGAAGTTGCCCGCAAACGCGCGTCCGTCAACGCCGATCGCCTCATCCTTGCTGTACAGGCTGAGGGCGTGCCACAACGCTTTCTCGTGCATTCCCCAGCCCACATGAGAAATCCCGCGGGCAGCCTGGTCTTCCCAGCGGTCCAGGTAATCACGGATCAGGGCCGCATCGACGCCACTGCCTTCAACCCCGGTCACGAATCCGTCGGTGAAATACAAATGCACCGGACTCTCGACGTATTTATAAAAGGGGAAAACAATATCGCCGGGGGCCAGCACCGCCAGCCCGTTCACGTCCGGTGAGGCCGGAAAGACGGCGATCAGCCCCTGACCCCAGTTGGCCCAACTGCCCGGCTCGGCGCAAAACCCGCGTGAGCCCGTCACCAGACTGTCCGCTAGGTCAACACGCATGTCCGTGCCCGCCGGTGAGGTCACCGTCATCGTTTTTGCGGCTTTGGCGAGTTCAACTGCGCGGTCGATGCGCTGTGCTCGTTCAGCGGTGGGCAGTAGACGGGCGAGCGCGTCCGCGGGTTCTCTGATGTAGAGCATACGCGGGCCGTGCTTGAGAATTTCGCCACGCTCCTCTGAGTGAATCAGCCCTTCGACCGAGAGGTCGACAATAAAGTCAACCTGCTTCAGCATCTCAACCACCTCGGGGAATCCGTGCAGGAGCGTGGAGCAGGCATTACCCCGGTTCACTGCGGTGTCGTTTTGCTGCGTCGGGTCAATGGGCAGCATGAGCTGAAACGGCCGCGCCCCGCAGGCGCTCAGACTCGTCAAACTCGCCGCCAGATACTGCGCGGACGAGTCCGGTTCGGTCAGAATCGCCGCGGTCTGGCCAGACTGCACCTGGCACCAGGCAAACTCCTGGGCAAACAACGATGTCAAAGCAGGATTAGGTTGCAACATGCAGCCGGCCCTCCTCGGAATACACTCTGAAAACGCACCTGGGCCAGAGGACGAAACCGTCCCTCTGCAGCCTAGTTGGCGGCCGGTCGAGACACCCCGGCCATAGCGCCTTTGACGGTTGTCTTCAGCGGATATTGGGAATAGTCCGCCTTCAGCTCAAGGGTATGGCCGTTCGGGTCGGTGACGTAGACCGAGGTGCCATAGCCGGTTGCGCCGTACAACTCGACGGGTCCGAAGGTAATCGGTACGGCGTTGTCCTTCAGATACTGGACAATCGCGTCAAAATCGCCGTGCATATGCAGGCAGACATGATCGACCCCCCGCTGGTCTTTCTCCGCCAGCGTACTCCCTTCCGGCAGGACCCGCAGGTCGATCAGATTGCGGCCGCACCGAACCTGATACAGCCCCATGTCCTCGATGACCCGCTCGACGCTCAGACCCAGGACCGTCGTATAAAAGTGCAAAGTATTTTCGACATCCGTGACTTGCAGCACGACATGATCGATACCGTGAAACTGAATCGGACACTCGGATTTCATACATCCTCCACTGGCGCAAAGCGTTTGACATCAAAGCCCTTGATCACGGATGGGTTTTGAAACATCTCCACGGCGTTGGCCACTTCCATTAAGGACAGACTCAGATGGAACAGTCGCCCCGCCTCAGGCGGCAGGGCATCGAGCGAAAAGGCGTTCAGATATGCCATAGCGGCTTCCACTCGCGTGGACATGCAGTCGTAGAAGGCCTGGATATCTTCCATGCTGCTGGCCAGGCGTTTACGGGTTCGCTCGGGTTCCGTGGCGAGCGCCCAGTCGATAAAAGGCTCAAGATCGGCAAACTCAGCGGGCAGTGTCTGTGTGGCCACGGTCTGTTTTACCCCCTCTCCCTCGCTCCGCTCGGTCGGCCCCCCAAGGTGAAGGGGGGCTACGCCTCGGCGTAAAAGCGTTCGAGTACGGTGTGGAAATACCGAATCTGCATTTCTTCGTCCTGGAAATACAGCTCCTTCTTGGCCCGCGAGGCCAGCCCGATATGAATCTGTTCGTGGGCGGTGGCATCCTCTTGCAGGAGATCCCGGAGCAGGCATTTGAAATACTCCTGACCGACGCGCTGGCCGGCGTTTTCGGCCGGCCGAAAGTAGATCTTGATGTCCCAGTCGGTCCGATCGACCGCCTGTGGCCAAAAATTATACGTCATATAGAAGTCGTGTGAGACGCCGCGAAAGAGCAGCAGCGCCATATTGGGAAAGATCGTATAAAAGTCAAAGGAGCCGATGCGGGGCAGGCGATGTTCAGTCTCGGCCACGCTGAACTGGGCGGCCAGCTTCTCAGTGGCCGGACCGACGCGACCCTCGTGCGGATCTGACGAATACACGCTGTGATGGTTGAACAGGCGAACGTCGAGCAGGCGCGTGAACTGCCCGTCTTTCAGCACGCAGAACTCGGGAATGGTCCGGCGGTGCTGAAACGGCAAATGGTACAGCTCGTTCTGGGCGTCAAGAGCGATTTTCCAGTTGGCGTGCTCGTCCACTTTATACCGCGCGGTCAGCGCCAGTTCGCCAAAGCCGCCGCCCTCGAGCTGGTCGGCCACCCCACCCAGATATTCCCGGAGACTCTCGGGTGGACGCTCGGCCAGATGAATAAAGATAAAGCCTTCAAACACCTCGGTGTGGATCGGGGTCAGACCCAGGTCGCATTTGGGCAGATCAAAAAAGTTATCCTCGTCCGGTACCCAGGTCAGTTTGCCCTTGGTGTTATACGCCCAGGCGTGAAAGCCACAGGTGAGCGTACCTTTACACGTGCCCTTTTCATCCCAGACGAGCTTATTGCCACGGTGTGAGCACACATTGTGAAAGCCCCGGACCTCACCGTCCTTGCCCCGAATGATCAGGACCGAGGCGCGACACATAGTCAGGTCTTTGGCGATATAATCGCCAGGGTTTTGAATCTCCTCAACCCGGCCGATATTCAGCCAGGTGCGGCGGAAAATTTTCTCCCGTTCAAGTTCAAAATGCTCCTGCGAAATCAGCGGCTCGGCCAAAACCGGGCCGGTGCCGACCTCCGGGTATTTTTCCGCCCAGCGTTTATCCGCAATTACGGTCCGCATGCGACTGTCTCCTTCCTATATGGCCGCGGTCCGCATCTCTGTGGGGATCACGTCGCCGTCTTGTACAATGAGTTCGTCATCAAGATACAGCGTACAGCCTTTCATGGGCAGGTCCATATGGCAGGCCGTGTCGTTGCTCCCACCGAGTTCGGTGTTGGGACCGGTTGAGAACAGGACGTTGCCGTAGAAGGCCCGTCCGTCCATGCCAACCGTGGGAGCGCCGGTGGCGAGGTAATCCCAGCGCGCGAGATCGTTGAGGCCCCAGCCGATGTGCGAGATGGCAAACGCCCTGGGATCGTGAAAGCCGTCCATATAATTCTTCACCAGCATGGCATCAAAGCCACCGCTGATATCGACGATCATGCCGTCCCGAATGGTAAATGAGACCGGCTCCTGGACGTATTTATTAAACGGAAACAGGATGTCGCCGCGATCCATGACGACCGTGCCGTTGACCCCGGTCTCGCTGCCCTGGGTCGCCAGAAAGCCACCCGGCCAGTGATCCCAGCGACCGGGTGTGTCCGTAAAACCGTATTCGGTCAGAATCGGGAATTGTCCCAGATCGTACTGTACGTCCGTTCCGGCCGGGTTGGTAAAGCGCAGGTTTTGGGCCTTTGCCAAACGCGCCTCGGCAGCCTCGACACGCTCGCGCAGGTCCTGGGTGGGAAAGAGACGCGACAGAACCTCAAAAGGTTCAACCACCAGCAGGATGCGGGTGTCCGCGGCCTGAATCTCCAGCTGTTCTTTTGAAAACAGCAGAAAGATGAGATCCACGACAAGGTCCGCACTTTTGAGGGCCTCAATGGCCGGTTTATTCCCGGCCAGGGCGTTTTGACCCACATCGCCGGCCACGTTTTGTGCTCCGCCCGCACCCCGCGCCGGCAGGTTGACGTTGAACACATCCACCCCCAACTCTCGCGTAGCGATCATAAACGCCGAGGCATACTCAACCGCTTGTTCCGCCTCTGACAGAACCGCAACGGTTTCTCCCGGCTTCACCTTGCACAGCTCAAGCTCCTGCCGAAACAGACTCACCATCGTATTGGTCTGGCTGATCGAGAGAGACATAGCATTGCTCCTTTGGAAAATTCGCACCAGCGAACCGTAGACTGCCGCCTTATGCTGTGGCGTATACCGTTCGCTTATGCTCTGTCAAGCAAAAGTCTTGACAGCTTTTTCCCACACTGCGAGACTCACGCCGTAGCGATTTCTCCCCCCACCCTGACCCTCTCTCCAACGGAGAAAGGGGAATGATGTAAGGAACACACTATGGCAACCAGTCTTGCTGGTACGGGAAAGATGGTCGGCGCTGAGGTCAAGCGGGTTGAAGACCCACGTATGCTCCTGGGCAAAAGTCAGTACGTAGACGATATCCATCTGCCCGATACCCTGGCGGTCGCCTTTGTCCGCAGTCCGTATGCCCACGCGCGTCTCCTCAACATTGATACCAGCGCAGCCGCGGCCCACCCTGGCGTCCGGGCGGTGATCACAGGCGAGGATGTCGCAGAGGCCATACAGCCGCTCCGGGTCGAGTTTGACCCAACGAATGCGCCCACTCACAAGTCCTGCGACTGGCCGGTCCTGGCTCGGGGAAAAGTCCGCTTTGTGGGTGAGATGGTGGTGGCCGTTATTGCCACCGATCGCTATGTAGCCGAGGATGCAGCCGCCCTGGTCGAGGTCGAGTACGACCCGCTCGACACTCTCTGGGATATGGAACAGGCGCTGGAGCCGGACGCCCCCCTGGCACATGAAGACTGGGGCGACAACGTCATGCAGACCCTGGAAGCAAGCATGGGCGAGGTCGATACCGCGTTTCAGGCGGCTGACTGTGTGGTGGCTGAACGTTTTACAACCGGTCGTCATATGTCCCTGCCCATGGAGACGCGTGGCTGTCTGGCTACGTTTGATCCAGTGACGGACTCGCTGACGATCTGGTCCTCGACCCAAGTGCCGCATGTCCTGCGTTCAAACCTGGCGCTCTTATTAGACTTTCCCGAACACCATATCCGGGCCATCGCCCCAGACGTTGGCGGTGGTTTTGGACCCAAGGCGCATGTGTTTCCCGAGGAAATCCTGACTGCCTTCCTTGCCCGTCGTTTTGGCTGCCCGATCAAGTGGATTGAAGATCGGCGGGAAAACCTGGCCGCCGCCATGCACGCCAAGCATCAAATTGTTCAGGCCGAGCTCGGCCTGAAAAACGATGGTACTATTCTCGGTGTGAAAGCACGCTTTCTGAACGACGTTGGTGCGTATTCCTGCTTTCCGTTTAGTTCTGCCCTGGAAGCCGGGCACGCCGCATCGGGGCTGCCCGGTCCGTATAAGATCCCGGCCTATCGCTACGAGGCTGTCTCCATTGTCACCAATAAGGTCACCTTGGGTGCCTACCGCGGCGTGGGCCTGCCAATTGCCATCCTGGTCATGGAACGCTTGCTGAATCTGGGCGCGCAGCGGCTGGGGCTTGATCCGGCAGAGCTTCGCCTGCGGAATATGATCCGCCAGGAAGATCATCCCTACACCACGATTGCCGGCGCAAAGATCGAAAGCGGGAGCCATCAGGAGTCCTTACAAAAGGCGCTCGATATGTTGGGGTATGACAACTTCCGAGCGGAGCAGGAACAAGGCCGAAAAGCCGGCCGCTATCTTGGCGTGGGCCTGGGCTGTTACATCGAAGGCACAGCCCCTGGCTCTTCGTTTTTGAACCTCATGGGCATACAGGTCGGCGGCTATGAGTCGGCCACCGTCCGTATGGACGTCAATGGGAAAGTCACCGTTTTGACCGGCTCTTCTTCACATGGTCAGGGCCATCAGACGACCCTCGCCCAAGTGGCAGCCGACGAATTAGGCGTTGCCGTGGCCGATGTGAAAGTCGTCCAAAGCGATACCGCTCTTGTTCCCTACGGCTGGGGAACCTGGGGGAGCCGAACGGCGGTGACCAGTGGTGGGGCTATTATCAGAGCGGCGACGAAAATCCGGGAGAAGATTCTACGTACGGCCTCACGGCTCAGCGAAATTCCTCCAGATGACCTCGAATTGACGGGCGGCATGGTGGCCCGCAAACAGGACGGGACCACGCTCATGCCGATTAAGACAATCGCCTACCAGGCCATCGTCGCACCCAGCAATTTAGCCCCGGAAGACGAACCCGGTTTAGAGGCAACCACGAATTATGAACCCCCGCCGGCAACACATTCCAATGCGACGCATCTGGCAACGGTCGAGGTGGATGTTGAAACCGGGCAGATCAGCCTGCTGCGCTATATCGTTGTTGAGGACTGTGGCCGGATTATTAACCCCATCATTGTCGATGGACAAATTCAGGGCGGGGTCGCTCAGGGTATCGGCACTGCCATGTATGAACATGCCATCTACGACGAGAATGGACAGTTCTTGACCGGCACGCTCATGGATTATCTCGTCCCTACAGCGGTAGACGTTCCGCACGTCGAGATCGGTCACATTGAGACGCCTTCACCCGATAGCGAGGGAGGAATCAAAGGGATAGGCGAAGGGGGAGCCATTGCGCCGCCGGCGGCGATTGCGAACGCGGTCGCCGATGCGCTCTCCCCGTTCGGAGCCCAGGTGAGCGAAATCCCACTCACGCCGGAGCGAGTGTTGGCGTGTCTCGAACGGGCGAGAAGCGCCACCGGGACACCCGACTAGAAGGAGGACAGATCATGCAGTTCGGTGTGTGTGTCGCCACGAAGATCGATGACTGGCAGTTGATCCAGTATGCCGAAGAACTGGGCTATGACCGGGCCTGGATTCCCGACTCGCAGATGATCTGGTCGGACTGTTACGCCACCTTGGCCCTGGCCGCCCAGCACACCTCACGTATCCGTATTAGGACGGGCGTTTCCCAAGCGAGACAATCCCACTCCCGTTTGACGAGTAAGGAGCACCATCATGGAAGAGCAAAGCAGGTATAGGCTCATACTAATCCTAGCGCTTAGCACTTGGCTGGCAGGGGGAACCTGTGCGCTCGCTCAGGTGGATACGTCGGGTTTCGATCTGAAGAATCACAAAAGTTACCTAAACTGCTCTGTGGAGACCCAGGTAGACATGCTGACGGATGTAGAGTGGCATGTGTTTATGTGTGGAGGGACAATAGTAGGTTCCCCGTCGATTGCCGTTGTGAACTGGAAGGATAATTTCATGGTGCGGATCAACGTTCCCACGCTGGCTTACCTTGATGGCAGTATTCCTGTGACCATTCGTATTGACAAACGCTCCGGTATCAGCGGAATGGCGTCTTGGGATAGCAGAAGCCGCTGGGCTAGTCTTTTTGATTTTGACCTTGCCCCCTCCCTCCTGGATGAGCTGGCTACAGGGGGACGTGTTGCTTTTCGGATCGGGGATGAACAAGCACACATCAGTCTATCTGGGTCGGACGATGCTATTGAAGATTTCCGCAGCAGAATAAGACCTTAAACTAGGAAATTCCATTGACTAATGAGATAATGGACTGGAAGAAGGTCGTTGCGATCCTGCATGAAGCGCTCCCTCAAATCGACAAGGCGCTTAGTCAGGAAAACGTGCCGATTTCGTCCCGCAAACTGAAGGCTTTCGACATCGTGCAGGACACGATGCTCGAAGTTTCCGACTACAAGGCATTTCTCCTCAGCGAGGCACACGGACGATTTCTTATCATCATAGGGGACTGGTATCGTGATCGTTACGGCGACGCCGTCGATGATGATGGTACCTTTGTGTCGATGCTACTTATACATGGAACGCCATTTGCCATGCAGGTGCCCAAAGATTTCAAGATACCCGCCGATGAGCCGAACATGATCTGGATCGGACTTCCGGCATCGGTTCAGGCAGAAGAAGACCCGCTTAGCTGGATTCAGAGTAGAGGCGTGGTCAACGGGCTGTCGAGCAAAGAGCTGGACGTTGTCAGGAAAGCGGCTTTGGAGACCGCAAATATGGTTCGGAGCATCGGCTTTGACGTCAGGTCACTGGAAAATGATGAGAATTTAGACATCGTGGAATTGGCTGGGTCTGTTCGCGCGGATATTCAAAGTAGCGCTCGGAATCTCTGTGAACGGAACGGAGCCTGCCTGCGCTCGGCCACGTGGGACGCGTCACAGGCTACGGAAAAGGCGTTGAAAATTCTTATTCGGCGAAAAGGACAGACGCCGCGTCATATTCACGAGCTTTCCGCGCTGGCGGAGCGGGCAGAGAGTCTAGGCGCTGGGACCATTGATCGCGGAAAGTTGGCGCTAATCCCGTCTGGACGCGCCGCAACTGACATCAGGTATCGCGGCGACATAACGCTGTCCAAGGCCGCTGCCATATATGGTGCCGCGCTGTCTATCATCAGGCAGGTTGTCTTCGAAGCCAAACCCAGCACCGAATACAATGAGCGCGAGGCGCGGTTCAAAATTCAGCGGCCGCCTTGGTTCGACTTCGACACAAGCGCGTTCAGCAAGAAATTGCGCTCAATGATGGGTTAGTGCATCCTCTCTGCGAGCTTCGAGGACGCGCTGGCCTATACATTGATTGGTTGCCAATAGCTCCGCCAACGCGTCGTCCTCCGAAATCCCCACATCCGAACCACCGCTCTTCTCGGCTGAGACCGTATAAACGTGCTATAAACTCAGGCATGCAGCGGAGGAGACCCTTTGGGCCTGGGTTGCTTGTTGCGGCCGCTTTCATCGGCCCTGGAACGGTCACGACCGCCAGTGTCGCGGGAGCGCAGTTTGGGTTTGCCCTGGTGTGGGCGGTCGGGTTTTCCATTTTTGCAACCCTCGTCCTGCAGGAAATGGCGGCCCGACTCGGTATTATTGCGCGCAGCGGGCTGGGCGAAGCGCTCCGAACGGCTATTCGAACTCCGCTCCTCCGTCTCCTGCTCCTAGTTCTGGTGGTCATCGGCATTGGCGGGGGCAACGCCGCCTTTGAGACGGGCAATATCCTTGGCGCGGCGCTGGCCTTGGCTGATGTCTCCGGGCTCCCGACCTCATACTGGACCCTGGTCGTTGGCGGCCTGGCGTTTGTGTTGCTGTGGTCCGGGACCTACGCTGCTATTGAGCGCGTGCTGGTTCTTCTGGTTCTGCTCATGAGTGGGGTCTTTCTGCTGACGGCTCTGCTTGTCCAACCGCCACTCTCTGATATATTGGCCAGATTTTGCAGTCCGACCCTCCCCGCCGGGTCGTTTGTGACCGTAATGGCGCTGATCGGCACCACGGTTGTTCCGTACAATTTGTTTCTGCACGCCAGTACGGTCCAAGCCAAGTGGCCGACGACCCTATTCGCTTCTCAAGCCTTACGTGAGGCACGTCGCGATACGTTTCTCTCGATCAGTCTGGGCGGGGTCCTCACTCTGGCCCTGGTCGCAACCGCGGCTGCGGCTTTTTTTCGCCAAGGGATCGCCTTGGAAAATGCCAGCTCTATGGCTAAACAGCTTGAGCCCCTTGTCGGCTCGCACGCGCACCTCCTTTTTGCGACGGGCCTGTTTGCTGCTGGATTAACCAGTGCCATCACCGCCCCGCTTGCCGCCGCCTATGCCACAGCAGGCATGCTGGGCTGGTCCGTAGACCTCGATACCGGCAAGGTCCGACTGGTGTGGAGTGCGGTCGTCCTGATTGGAACAGGACTTGCCTTTTTGGGACAGCAGCCGCTGCTGGCTATCCTGCTTGCCCAGGCGGTCAACGCCTGTTTACTACCCCTCCTTGCCATCTGTCTCCTGTTTGTCATGAATCAGCAGAACCTTCTCGGTTCGTATACAAACGGTATCCTGGCCAATATGGCGGGCGGCGCGGTTGTGCTTATCGTGACGGGCTTGGGCGTCTTTCAGTTCTTTCGCGTATGGGGGTGATTCCAACCTGACACGATCTCACCTTCGACTGGAGCGGAACGCGTACGGAGTCTCGTATGAGCCATTTGTTTGCCTATCTTTCTCGGATGAAATTTATTCGGCGCTGGAGTTTGATGCACAGCACCTATCCGGAAAACGTCCAGGAGCACAGCCTGCAAGTCGCGCTGGTGACCCATATGTTGGCCGTTATTCGGAATCGGCTTTTCTCCGGCGAAGTGAACCCGGAGCGAGCCGCAACCCTGGCCCTCTACCACGATGTTGGCGAGGTCTTGATCGGCGACCTGCCCACACCCGTCAAGTATTTTAACCCCGAGATCAAGACCGCCTATCAGACCATTGAGCAGACCGCAGTACATAAGCTGTTCAGCATGCTGCCCGAAGAACTCAGAGACGACTACCAGCCATTCTTTGAGTCGACCGACGCTGACCGCGACCACCACGAGTTGGTAAAAGCCGCGGACAAACTATGTGCGTATCTTAAATGTCTGGAAGAGGTCAGTGCGGGCAACCAGGAGTTTTCCCAGGCCGAACAGGCGCTCAAGGAGACGGTTGAGCGGATTGACCTGCCAGAGGTGCGCTATTTTCTGGAGACCTTTGTCCCGAGTTTCCGCCTCACCCTCGACGAGTTGGGTTAAAAGAAGACGCCTGTTCGGAGCGTCTTTTTTTTGTTCCGAACCGCAACCTAACTGGTATGGACCCCATCTCTCAACTACAGTTAAGAAGTACCGCAGGCGTAATCCAGGACACGTCAGGAGGGAGAAAATGGCAGCACAGACCCCGCAGGCAGGCATTATTCCGGAACCGAATCAACATGCCCTCTTTCTGGTCACCAAGGTTAACAATCCGACCGCCACCCGCGAAACAGTCGCCGGGGTGGTTGCGGGTATTCCCGAGTTGGTGACGGCGGTTGGTGGGCACGATACAGAGGCCGCCCTGGTGTGTACGGTCAGTTTCGGCTCGGGCTTTTGGGATGTGCTCTCCCCAGGCCGGCGGCCCAAGGGCCTGCGACCCTTCACCGCCATTGACCTTCCCGGCAAGACCGCACCGAGCACAGGCGGAGACATCCTGTTTCACCTCATCTCAAAACGGCTGGACCTCAATTTCGAGCTGGCCAAACAGATTCAGAGTCGGCTCGGAGAGGCGATAGATGTGTTGGACGAGGTCCACGGCTTTCGCTACCTGGACTCACGCGATCTGACCGGCTTTATTGACGGCACGGAAAATCCGAGTGGCGATGAGGAGCGAGCGGAAGTGGCCCTGATCGGTAACGAAGACCCCGACTTTGCCGGCGGCAGTTACGTATTCACCCAACGCTATGTGCATAATTTTCCCAAGTGGCAGGCCACCCCACAAGACGAGCAGGAAGGGGCCGTCGGCCGCCGCAAGTTGGATAGCGAAGAGCTGTCCGACGAGGTCAAACCCCCAACCGCCCATATCAGCCGGGTAGTCATAGAGGAAAACGGGGAAGAGCTGGAAATCCTGCGCCACAGTTTCCCCTATGGGACAACCTCGGAGGCGGGCCTGTTCTTCATTGCCTATACCAAAGATCTCGATATTACCGACAAGATGCTGCGGCGCATGCTGGGAGCCAGCGGCGACGGGCTGCACGATCATCTCATGGACTACACCCAGGCGGTATCAGGTGCACACTTCTTTGCCCCGTCACTCGAAATGTTACAGGCGCTGGGGAAATAGTGCCTACGGAGCGGTTGGACTCTGCTGATACGCTTCCAGATCAAAGAATAATTCCCGGCCCGGATTCTTCAGGTCCGGGCTCTCGCCCAGCCGGAGAATGCGGGCGGTGATGTTTCCGGGCGCGATGTCGAGCACGCCGACCGTTCCGAGCCGGGTGGACCACAGATGAGGATGGGTGGCACTGCCCGAGTTGATCTGCAAGACCCCGTCTCGATAATCCAGTCGCTCGAAGTGCGTATGCCCGGTGATGATAATGTCCGCGGGCTCACCGCGTAGATACTGCCGTGTCAAGTCGGCAATCGGCCGCTCTTCAGGCTCCATGTCGTGGACCATGACAATCCGCCAGCCTTCGAGATGCAACCACTGCACGTCTTCCACCCGCGGGTCATCCCATCCGCTGTCATTATTGCCCCGAGCCGCAGCGTCGGCGCGATCGCTTCCAACCAATCCAGCACGCGCGGAGAGACGATATCCCCGCCATGGAGAATCAAGTCCACGCCCGCAAAAGCAGCTCTGACTTCGTCCCACAGCTCGCGGATCGTACTAGGCAGGTGGGTGTCAGTGACCAGACCGATACGCATTCGTTGTCTTTGCTCCGGGAACAAGAGAGTTGAGAGTCACGGCCGGGGCGAGACTTCCTCTTCGATCATCATTGTATAGGCATCCCGTATATTCTCCTCTAACTCTTCGAGGGTCTCTCCTTGGCTGAAAATCCCAGGAATTTCTTTCAGTCTTCCGACATACCACCCGTCGTCCATCCAATATTCAAGTGAGAAGTGGCGTTTCATGAAAATGCCCTCTTTCCAATGATAACGTATTGTTGATCCTACATATCAAACGTTTGTTAGAAATCGACCCGACCTGCCTACCGTACTTCGCGAATCACAAAATTCTGTGAACTTTCTTCCATTCAAGCACGAGTGTGCTTCCGGGACGAGCAAAGAGGAAAATCAGCTAGTCTGTCTGCTCCACGAGCCAGCGGGCGGCCTCAACAATATTCTCGGGTGCAATCCCATAGCGCCGGTATAGCTCGGCCTGGGTGCCGGACTGTCCGAACTCGGTCACCCCGAGACAGGTCATCCGTGTTGCCAGCGCCCCGCCAATAAATGACAGGGTATGTGGGTGCGCGTCGTGGAGGGTCACAACCGGAGCGCTGCGCTCATCAGCCGGTACGAGGGATTCCACCCAACTTTCCTGCCGTTGGCCCTGCATATTCTGCTGCTGGGCCACCAGATAGTCGTGGAATAATACGTCCGCGCTGGTCACGTTGAACACGTTGGCAAACACGTCCTGCTGCCTGAGTTGCTGGGCAGCCTCCACCGCTTCCGGCAGCATAGCGCCCGTCACAAAAACGTGGACAACATTCACGCCGGGCTGGTAGTCTTCTTCGGACTGCCAATCCAGCAGCCGATAGCCTCCCTGGAGCACCTGCTGCCGCAGGTCTTCCTCGCCTTCCCGTTCCAGCACCATATTGAAGACGGCCTGGTCCAGCGGCTTGGTCGAGAGCCGCAAATAGGCGCTCTTGCCAGTGTCCCGGTCCTGGAGTTCGGCCAGTGCGGCCAGGAGGATCCATTCCAGCTCAAGCGCATAGGCCGGTTCGTAGTACGTCACCCCAGGCAGTTGGACCCCGATGCCCGGCGTAATGAGCGACTGGTGCGCCCCGCCTTCGGGGCTGAGGCTGATCCCCGAGGGGGTACCGATAACAATGAATTTGGCCTGCGAGTAGGCCGCGTAGATAAAAGCATCGAGTGCCCGACACACAAACGGATCGTAGACCGTGCCAATCGGCAGCAGGGACCGCCCGTACAACTCGTCAGCCAGGCCAAACGCCCCCAGAGCCAGAAACAGATTATTCTCGGAGATGCCCAGTTCGATATGTTTGCCGGTCGGGTTCTCGCGCCAGTCGATCAGTAACGAAATATCGGATTCCCCAAAGTAATTCCTCATCTGACGGCGCGAGTACACACCAACCTTGTGAATCCAGCCGCCCAGATTGGTTGACATGGCGACATCGGGCGAGATCGTGACCAGATAGGGCGCAATCTCGGGCTGCCGACTTAAGGCCAGAAAAATGCGGCCCAGTATGGCCTGCGTTGACAGGACGCCGTGATACGTTCCGCCCAGGCCGGCCGGAATCTCAATCGCCGGCCCTACGTCTTTTTCGGCCGAAGCAAAACGCTGCGCTTCCTCAACCGACCCCTCCCCCTCCTCCAGAAGCGCAGTAATATAGCGAGCCTCTTCGCTGTCCGGGGGAAAGGCGGCAAACTCCTCGCCCTCGGCCACGCCCAACCGCTGGCGGACACTGTCGATCTCCCCAGGCTTGAGCAGCCGCGCGTGGTTGGCGGGATTGCCGGCCAGGGGCAGATTCCAGCCCTTGATCGTATAGGCAAAGATCACAATGGGTTGGGTCTCGATGGCGAACGCCTCGGCAAAGGCTTCGAGCACCCGTTCCAGGTCGTGCCCGCCGAGATTGGCCAGCAGTTCCTTCACCTCATCCGGCTCATAACCGGTCAGCAGCTCGGCCATGGCCGCGTCTTTTTTTCCGTTGTGCTGAATGAAACGATCCCGGATAGTGATACCGTCCTGGAGCAGCAGGCTCTGGTATTCCTCATTGCTCATCTCATCGATCCGGGCTCTGAGCTTGAGTCCGTAGGGTTTACGAAAGACGTTTTCGAGCTGGTGGCCGTATTTGAGATCGATGATATGCCAGCCGTTGGCGGCAAACATTTCCCGCAACTGCTGGGCGCGGCCGTCCGGGACGACGCGGTCGAGGCTCTGGCGGTTCAGGTCCACGATCCACAGCACCCGCGACATCCGCTGGGTATAGGCTTCACCCAGCGCCTCCCAGATATTGCCTTCGTCCAGCTCGGCATCACCGACCAGGGCAATATGCCAGCCCGAGGACGGCTCGTCCGCAGATGGAGCGGTCTGCTGGGCCGTACCTTCGGTGTGGTCGCCCAAATAGTCACGCACCAGGGCACCAAAGAGCGGCGCCACCGCGCCAAGGCCGACCGACCCGGTTGAGAAATCGACTTGGTCCGGGTCTTTGGTGCGGGACGGGTAGGCTTGCAGGCCGCCGTACTGCCGGAAGGCCTTGAGCTTCTCTTGGGACAGCACACCGCGTAAAAACTGGATCGCATGAAAAACCGGAGAGGCGTGCGGCTTGATGGACACCCGGTCACCCGACCGTAGAAAATAAAAATACAGCGCGGTCAGCAGCGTCACCACCGAGGCAGAACTGGCCTCATGCCCGCCGACTTTGAGGCCGTCCGGGTTGGGACGCACAAAGTTCGCATAATGCACAATATAGGTTGACAGCCACAGCACCCGACGCTGGATACGCTCAAGCATGTCCAGGTCGTACAGGTCCCACTGGCGGACGCGGGCGGGCGGCTGCGTATCTGCCACGACGTGCGGTTTCATGCGGCTGGCCTCATAACACTGCTCTGGATGGAATCAGCTTCCCCAGACTACAGGCCAAAGAAGGTAGCCGCATTCTCTCCCAGGATTTTGTTGACCGAGGCTTCGGGCAGACGAGCCAGGGATTCGCGGGTTTTCTTGACCGGCTCGGTAAAGCCTTCGGCATGGGGATAGTCCGAGCCCACAAAAAACTTATCGTCCCCAACCAGCTCAATCATATGCGGCAGGGTCCGTTCGCTCGGGTCGGCAGAAATCCAGATGTTGCGCGCAAAGTATTCGCTGGCCGGCCGCTTCATCTGGCAGGTGTGACCCATATAGCTGAACCGATAGTCCAGACGGTCGAGCCACTCGGCCACCCAGCCGCTGGCCGATTCAATCGTGGCCACCCGTAAGCGCGGGAAACGCTCAAACACGCCATCGTAGATCATGGTGGTAAGGGCCATGCGCGGGTCTTGGATGACATTCATGCTGAGAAACATAAAGCCGGGATCACGGTCGCTATACCATTCGTTGCCAATGTATTTTGCATGGACCACCAGATGCAGTCCGACGGCAATGTCGCACTCCTGGGCCGTTGCCCAGACGGGGTCAAAGTCCGGATGGCCAAAGCTTTTGCCATCGATGGGCAGGGCACCAACAAAGACTCCGTGCACTCCCGCTTTGGCCAAGCGCTGAATCTCCTCAACCGCGGCGACAGGGTTGCGCAACGAAATATGGCCCAAGGGATAGAGACGATCCAGACGCCCCTGACAGGTTTCAACCGCCCACCGGTTATAGGCGCGGCAATGGGCGGCGGCGAGATCCGGGTCTTCAACCAGGTCCTCCCACAGCAACCCCAGGGTGGGGTAGATAAACTGGCCTTCTATCCCTTCGACATCGAGGAAGTGAATACGTTGCTCCATGTCCTCAAGCGAATGACTGAACGCCTGAGTCCAATCAAAGGACTTGAGTCCCTGGCCCGATTCTTTTTGGCCATAGCCGACGGCGACGCCCAAGAGTTCTTCGATGCTGAGATCTCCGGAGTGATCAATCCGCATATCTTCAACCGCAACCGCATACCGGTTGCTTTTGGGGTCTTGTTCAAACCGCAAGCAGCGCAGGCGGTACTGGGGGTCGATGTGCTGCTCCCACAGGTCAAGCGGTTCCATAAAGTGACTGTCCGCATCAATGATACGCGTCATGTCATCTCTCCTTTAGCCGTTTTCGACTGCTCGCATGATCGCCACAAACTGTTTCATCTGCACAAAGAGTTCATCCGGCTGATCCGTTGTGGTCAGCAGATATAAGGCCTGCACGCCAGCCGCTTGGTAGGCTTGCGCTTGGGCGACAGACACATTCGATCCGACCAGGGTGGTAATCTCCAACTGCGCCGCATCGCGGCCGGCCTCCTGCATCAGGGTGTGTAAGGTCTCGGTTTTCTGCCGAATCGTTTCAGGCGAGAGAAAAACCGGTTGCCAACCGTCTCCCCAGCGCGCCACGCGGCGCAGGGCGGGCATGGTATTGCCACCGATCCAAATCGGCGGGTGCGGTCGCTGAACGGGCGGTGGCCCAAAATTCACATCAGCATCAATTTTTCCATAGGCGGTGGTGAGACGCGGGTGCGGGTCCGTCCACAGGGTTTTCATCAGCTTGAGACAGTCCTCGCTCAAAGCCGCCCGCTCTTCGAACGGCACCCCAAGAAACGCAAACTCGTCTTTCAGCCAGCCAATGCCAACGCCACAGATGATACGGCCGCCCGACAAGCGATCCAGCGTGGTGAGCATCTTGGTGACAGCCACAGGATGGCGGTAGGGCAGGATAATCACGCTCACCCCCAACCGGACCCGCGTCGTGATAGCGGCCAGAAACGCCAGAGTAGTGAAACAGTCCGGCCAATCGTGCTCCTGGTACACATGCCACGGCGGATTGTCCATCTTCACCGGGAACGGGGTCTGGATTTTTTGCGGCGGCAGGAGGTGGTCGCCAATCAGGATGGACTCGCAGCCCAGTTCTTCCGCCAACTGGGCCATATCCCGCAGCACGGCGGGATCGGTCACAGCCGCCCCGCTATTGACATGTATCCCGTATTGCATCCGCCTCCCCTGTTATTCGGCGTGAGCTTGGAGAACACCTGGATGGACGTTAGCGCGCACAGCCGAACCCGGTCAAGGGAAAAAGGCGTTACGCCAGATGATCCAGCTTGCCTTGCAGCAGGACGGTCCGGCGTTCTCTTCTCTTCATCCCCTCCTTGGAGGGGTGGCCCGCAGGGCCGGGGTGGGTGTCGAGAGTAATATAGTCACCGGCGCGCCCGTTCACGCTTGTAATCGTATCTGGCGTCCCAGTCGAGTTTGCCGAACAACTCAAGCAGCCGTTCCTGCTCTCGCCGCGCAATGAACTCCCGCAAGGCCCTGTTGACGGTCGCTGCCTTCGTTTTCTCGCCGCCGACTTTGAACGCCTTGTCGAGCAGTTGCGGGTCTATTGCCAGATTTGTCGCCATGGTGCTGTTTCCCCCACCTCAAGACTCACAGGAAATACTCTCACAGGGATGACGTGGTTAAGATATGAAAAAGCCCGAGTTGTCGTAGGTTGGATTAGCGAAGCGTAATCCGACGTACAAGGACCTTGAAGAGCGTACGCTCAAACCGTACACTTGGCGATGTGACCATACGCTCTATCCGACACAGAGGTTTACGTCGGCTTATTGAGAACAACGACCCACGGTTTTTGAGACACAACTTGGCTAATCGGATTCGCAGGATTTTGACGGTGCTCATTCTGGCTGACGATTTGGACAGCTTTATTGACAATGCGCCTCGCGGCTGGCGTGTCCACCGGCTCTCAGGTGACCGGCAGAACGAATGGAGCGTTTCAGTATCCGGCAATTGGCGGATCACGTTTGAAGAAGAGGACGGCACTATTAACCATTTGAACTTGGAGGATTACCACTGATGGAGACCAACGGCATCAAAGTGAACATGACCCCTTCTCACCCAGGCGACTTCATCCGCGCCGAGGTCATTGAAGAGTTGGGGCTGAGCATCACAAAAGCGGCCGCAATTCTTGGTGTGCGACGAGCAACACTTTCGGCAGTCTTGAACGCCAAGGCCGCCTTATCGCCGGAGATGGCATTTCGTGTCGAACAGGCATTTGACGTGAGCATGGACCTGCTCCTACGGATGCAGGCCTGGTATGACGCGTCGCAGATGCGTGCCCGAGCACATGAAATCAGCGTTCAACGCTATAATCCTGTCTAAGCGGTTACCCACCCCACCGCTACGCGGCACCCCTCCGAGGAGGGGAAGTTTAGCGGTACAGCGGTTGCAGGTCCTGGGCGAGTTCCGCCAGGTCGGGGGGACCGACAATGATGCCGTCTTTGACGATCTGTTCGCCGTCGAGCCAGAGCGATTGCTTTGAGAGCACGGCGTCGGGATGGTTCTCGCCGCCGCCGGGCATCCAGAACGGCAGGCCCAGGCCGACCGCGTTATAGCCCAGCACGCGCTGGTCCTCAAGAAAACAGTTGCCCGTGTAGCGCGCGGCAGGATGGATGCCGCAGGTGAAGTGAATGATATAGCCCAACCCCTCGCCGCTGGCCCGCCGCAACGAGCGTTCCAGGACGGTGCCCTCGGCCACGCCGCCCGACACGTCCTGCACGGTGCCGTCTATGGTCAGACTGATCGGCTCTTCCAACGGGGTATAGTACTCGTGGAAGACGGTGTCGAACTTCACCACGCCTTTGACCGAGTCCTCCTTGGGCATAATCATGACCGTGCCGGGGACAAACAGAGCGCCCGGTCCGTTGGCGCGACCCGTACCCATGGCCATGGGCTCACCAATGGTGAAGGTGACATCCGTCCCGACCGGATTGGTAATCCGGCCCTGGGCGCCCTTTTTCTCGACCAGCAGAGCGTCAAAGGCTTGGGTGACGGTAAACAGGGTATCCAGGTTGACCTTGCCAAACAGTCTGACCGTGGACTCGGCGTTCAGGCCCGCGGCCAGATAATAGCGGGTGCGCTTGTTCTGCATGGCTGCGTCAAACGCATTCGAGCCGGCCATATAGGGGAAGGCCAGGTCTATCCATACGTCACAGTTCGTGACCGCGGCCCGGACCGGATCGGAAATATAGGGGTCGCCCAGCGCGCCCTGAAAGGGGAGTTGCGGAGAGATAAGCAGGGCCACCGGCGTATCCAGATTGCGAGCCGCGTTCTGGATGGCCTCAACCGTCTGCATGTTTGAGGCCGTATCTGCGGTGATCAGCACAGTCTCGCCCGACTGTACCAGCAGGACATCACGAATCATGGCGTCCGCGGCTTGGGTGAGTTCCGGTCCGAGATTGGTAATCACTCTGCTACCCTCCTGTGTCTGGCCCGTGCCGTGATATGCCTACTCGGCTTCGAGACGTTCGAGGTAATAGTTGGCGATACTGTGAATGGCGACCTCAAAACGGGACATGGGTCCGGGTTGGAAATACTTGGAATCCATGCCTTGCTGGAGTGACTTGATCATCGAGATGTCTTCGGCCAAGAACTCCTTGAGAAAGTCGTCGTAGATTTTCACTTTTTCCTGAAAATCGGGTAGCTCGAAATGCTGCTTGGGGAAAAGCTGGTACGAAACGCCGACCGTTTTATCGACGCTCTCTCCCGGCCAGACCGACATAAAGCACAGAAAGTCGTGCCGCGGAAACCAGGGGATATTCGGCCGCAGATGGCTGGAATAACCGCCCTCGGCCAGTTTGCCCGAAATCCAGGGGATCGTCCCGAACAGCGAGTCGCCGTTCGGCGCCAGGGTCTTACCCTTGAAATAGCCGTGATAGCCACCCCGCACGGGTCGAAACTCGTAGGACTCCAGCGGCTGCCAGGGGCCGAAGGTGTTCACGTGGAGCACGGCAATATGGTAGATATCGGTCAGGTTTTCGTTCACGAACTTCCAGTTACAATCCAACTCGAACGAGAACTTACTCGCCAGGCGAAAGTCTTCATAGCGGTAGGGCTGATAGGTCCGGGGAAAGTCCATCTCGTTCAGAACGTCCATCAAGCTCCGCGCGGCTGGGTCGAAATTGATAAACAGAAAGCCCGCCCAGGTATCGACCCGGAGGGGAATCAGGCCGAAATCCTTGGTGTCAAAGCCCTCCATTTCCGCGGAGTGGGGCGCGTTGAGCAGCCGGCCGTCCATGTCATACGTCCAGCCGTGGTAGGGACACGACAATGCCTTGTCACAGCCCTTGCCAAACGGGGTGCCGTTGTCGGGCTCGCCAAATGCGATCTGAGTCCCCCGGTGGCGACACACATTGGAGAAGGCTCGAATCTCTCCCTGGCGGTCTTTACAGATGACAATCGGCTCGCCCGCTACCCGAAAGGTCAAATAGCTGCCCGGCTGGTCCAGCTCTTCGACCCGGCCCATGCATAGCCATTCTTTTTGAAAGATGCGTTCTTTCTCGCGCGCATGAATCTCGGGCGAGGTGTAAAAATGGGCCGGCATATGCCGCGCCTGGGACAGCGGCTGCCGGGTCCGGACGGCTCCCTCACGAACGGGTTGGGATAGTTGTGTCATAGCTCTTTCTCTCTTTTCTCTTCACTGGGAGCGCGGGCATCCTGCCCGCACCCCTCTAGCCCATCAAGCCCTCGTCATACATACCCCGGATGGGTTGTTTATCCGCAAAACGGGTAAAGCGAAAGGCGTCGATATCCGTGCCCGGCTGCTTGCCGTTGATAATCAGCTCGGCCATCATCTCGCCCACCGCCGGGGCCAGCTTGAAGCCGTGGCCGCTGAATCCAACGGCCATATACATTCCGCCTATCCCCGGCACGGCGTCCAGAATGGGGTGCCAGTCGGGCATGACATCAAAAAATCCCGAGTAGCCGCTGTGAAAATAGCCGGTCTCAAAGCGCGGAAAGCGATGCGTGACATGGCCCGTCATCTCAACCGTTCTGTCATAGCTGACGCCGTGGTCGTAGTGGTCGGGATCGACCCGGTCGTTGAGTTCAATCGGGTCCAGCGAACCCACCAAGGTCAGGTCTGCGCCCTCGGGCCGGGTGTAGACCTGACTGACGAAGTCGTAAAACAGGGGATGGCGCTCGGCGGCCTCGGCGGGCCGCTTGACAAAACAGATGTTGTGGCGGCAAACGGTCAGGGGAATCGCTACCTCCACCATAGCCGCAATCCGATCACCCCAGGCGCCGGCCGCATCAATGACCGTCGGCGTAGAAAAGCGGCCCTGATTGGTGACCACCTCGGCCACCGCTCCGCCCACCAGCTGGATGCCGGTGACCTCGGTCCCCTGATGGACCCGCACGCCCAGCTCGCGTGCCCGCCGGATGAAGGACGAGGTGGTGTCGGACGGGTCGGCGTAGCCAGAGTCCGGCTCCCAGGCTCCGCCGGCCAGGTCTTCCACGCGCGTGCGCGGTTCGATTTCGCGGATTTCTTCGGGAGAGATCAAGCGGGTGTTGATCCCGACGCGGCGTTGCATGGCTACCACGTTTTTGAGCGCTGCGAGATCCTGCTCGGGGACGCCCATCAGATAGCCCGTTCGCGTGAAGCCGGCCGATCCGCCGATTACATCACCGAAGTTTTCAAACACGTCCAGGCTGCGCCGCACCATGCGCGCGGTCACCTCGGTTGAATAGTGTTGGCGAATACAGGCCGAACTTTTGCCGGTGGCCCCGGAGGCAATGAAATTTTTCTCCAGGACGGCGACATTGGTGATGCCCCGTTTGGCGAGATTGAACGCAATGCTCGCTCCGGTCACACCCGCACCGATAATCACGACATCCGCTGTGTGGGCCATACTCCCTCCTGAGCGTCCGCCCTATCACCGGCGCATCCTATAAGCCCTCGTTGTCTGCGCGCAACCCATGCTCTTGGCCCTGCCCAACTCCATCCTGCCATATCTCGAGCGCCTGACTTTTGGTAAGACGGCCACACAACGAACCGAAAAAGGAGAAAGCCATGGCTGACAAAAGTCTGGAAACACAGGTACGGGAGATGTTGGACCGAGAGGCGATTCGAGACCTTCCACAGCGGTACTGCCATTATGTGTGGCAGCAGGACGTTCCTGCCGTGGTCAGCCTCTTTACCCCAGATGGTGAGTTTGATGCCGGTGGAGCACAGCCTACGGCAAAGGGGACCGAGGCATTATTGGCCGCCTATGAGCAGGGGCTGGCCGCTCTTGATCCCCGTCCTTTTATCCATAATCACGTCATCGACCTTGAGGGCGACCGGGCCACGGGAACGTGTTATCTGGAGCTGCGCGCCACGCAGGATGGCCAGAGTGTGATTGCCGCCGGGCATTACGATGACGTGTATGCCAAGATCGACGGAGTCTGGAAGTTCCGCTCACGAAAATTCAACGCCTATTATTTTGTGCCGCTCAAAGACGGCTGGGCCAAGTAGAAGCCGGCTCAGGCACGACGGGGCAGCCGGGCCCTATTTCGCGGATAAGGGGTTCTGTGGGACGGAGTGGCAAGCGCATTGGCACCAGGACTACGGAGCCCCCGTACTCACGCCTAAGGATTATCGGGGCGCCACGAGTACCCACGCCAGACGCCAGCACGGGCGCTGGCGACAAATCGTTGAGACCATCAATGGGCACCTGACGCGCACCTTTGGCCTGCACTTCCCGGGTGCCCGTACCGCCCACGGCTTACTGCCCCGCCTGACCGCCAAGCTGGCCGCCGGCACTCTCGGCCCCTGGCTCCCCCCCCGCTTCGGCCGGCCCGCCGTGGCCGTTGCCCCCCGCTTCCTCGGCGGACGCGGCACTACGCCTCCCCCGTCCCGAGCGGGGAGGCGAAGGGAGCAACCCGGTTGTCTCGTGTCTGCGGGGGACTCTTGGGAGGATATTATCAAACATCGTTCTTCTCTCACAAACATTCTAAAAAAATATAGGGGGGGTCTCCGACCGGAATGCAATGAAATCAATAACTTATTGAACCACAGGGGGTCTTTTTGTGCACAATTTGATGGCTTATTGAACCGTGAGATGTCCTTTTGTGCGACATTTAATGACATATACGACCGACAGGAGCGCCGCATGCGGCGCCCCGACACAATTATGGCCCAATCACCAATTCAAGATCAGCCATCTGTTAAACAGCGTTCTATACCCGGTGGGCGCCGCTCGCGTTTCGCTCAGAGCGTCTTCGGCTGTCAAGCCGGAATATAGGCGCGCATTGGCCTGTATTCAATACCTGCATTCCCCGCTCTCCCCGCGCTCGGTCAGGGCGCCGGTGCCGCCAAACGCCCGTAGGGCCGCGGGCGCCCGATCGTCGAGACCATCCAGGGCCCCCTCACCCGCCCCTGTGGCCGGCACTTTCCGGGCGCCCAGACCGCCCACGGCTTGCGGACCTGCAGCGCGGCCCAGCGGGCCGCCGGCAATCTCGGCCACGGGCTTCAGCACCGCTTCGGACGGCCCGCCTTAGCACGCACCACCCTCGTCCCTGGCTCAGCATTGACAGCACACGTCTTGGGAGGGAAAGGTCAGAGTCGAGTGTAGCCCTTTCACCGCTCTCCCCTCCTTGTAAAGCGTCCTATCCCGCGTACCCTATTTCTTAGGAGCCCTGAACACCGCAGGAGGAGCCGCATGACGACCATTGCATTCCCTGAAGACGCGTATAACCAATCCCTTGTTGCCAACGTCCATCCGCGTGACTGGACAAACCCGGAGCCAGCGTCGAGTTACAACCTGGTCGTCCTGGGTGGAGGCACTGCCGGCCTGATTACGGCGGCTGGCGCGGCCGGCCTGGGAGCGAAGGTCGCCCTGGTGGAACGGGCACATCTGGGCGGCGACTGCTTGAACGTCGGCTGCGTGCCGTCTAAAGCCCTGCTCCGAGCGGCCCGCGCCGCTGCGGATGTTCGGGACGCGGGTCAGTATGGCGTCGAAGTGCCGGATGGAGCCCGAGTGAATTTTCCGGCGGTCATGGAACGCATGCGCCGACTCCGCTCGGAAATCAGCCCGCATGACTCGGCGCAGCGCTATCGGGACGAACTCGGCGTGGATGTCTTTCTGGGCGAAGGACGTTTTGTCGAGTCGGACAGCGTGGAAGTCGACGGCCAGCAGTTGCGCTTCCGGCGGGCGGTTATCGCCACGGGCGCCCGGGCCATGCCCCTGCCGATTCCCGGTCTGGCGGAAGCCGGCTATTTAACCAACGAAACCGTCTTTTCCTTAACCGAACTGCCCAAACGGCTGGCCATCATCGGCGCCGGTCCCATCGGCTGTGAAATGGCCCAGGCGTTTGCCCGCTTCGGGTCACAGGTCACCCTCCTGGAAGTGATGCCCCAGATCCTCATCCGCGAGGACAAGGACGCCGCGGCACTCATTCAAGACGCCCTGATTCGGGACGGCGTCTCGCTCGTCCTTGGCTGTCAGATCACCGGGGTGGAGCGGGACGGCCAGGACAAAGTTATTCGGGTTGAAAAAGATGAGCAGCAAGAGGAAATCCGTGCGGATGCCGTCCTCCTCGGAGTAGGCCGCGCGCCCAACGTCGAAGGGATGAACCTGGAGGCCGTCGACGTGGAGTTTGATACCAGACAGGGAGTAAAGGTCGATGACCGCCTCCAGACGACCAACCCGCGTATTTATGCCGCGGGTGATATTTGCTCGCCGTATAAATTCACCCATATGGCGGATGCCCTGGCCCGTATTGTGATCCAGAACACCCTGTTCGTCGGGCGGGCAAAGGCGAGCGCCCTCACCGTGCCGTGGTGCACCTATACCGATCCTGAAATCGCGCATGTCGGGCTGTATGAACATGAGGCGGAAAAACAGGGTATTGCCATCCAAACTTTTTACCAGGAGATGGGGCAGGTCGATCGGGCCGTGCTCGAAGGCGATACCGAAGGCTTTGTGAAAATCCACACCCAGGCCGGCAAGGATACCATTCTGGGCGCAACGATTGTGACCCGCCATGCGGGCGAAATGATCTCAGAGCTGACCTTGGCCATGGTCGGCGGCCTGGGGCTCGGCACCCTGGCCAGGACCATTCACACCTATCCCACCCAGGCTGAAGCAATAAAACGGGCCGCGGACGCCTATAATCGCACCCGGCTGACCCCCAGGGTCAAATCGCTCTTCACCAAATGGCTGGCCTGGACGCGCTAGGGAGGTTCGCTCATAATGGTGAGATACGAAGCTGGGGCGCGACGCGCCGTGCGACAAGAAAGGTGAGACACCCATGACTCAACTCAGGAATGTCCTTTCCGGAGGGTTCTTTCTACTCTTATGTGCTGCCGTTTCTGCCTCCATCGCGCTGACGCCTACGGTCGGCAGTGCTGAAGATGCAAAACAGAGCCCGCAGACAACCTATACCAAAAAAACGATTACCCATGCCCTGGCGGCGCGGATGGTCGAAGCGGCTATCGCCCACGCAAAAGAACTTGGTGTCAAGCAAAATGTGGCGGTTGTTGATGACGGCGGGAATCTGAAAGCTTTCGCCCGTATGGACGGTGCTCCACTCCTCGGCATCGAAGGCAGTCAACGCAAAGCGTATACCGCGCTATTCGGATTTGGCACGGCTGATTTTTATAATGCCATCAAAGACAATCCGGCTCTGTTAGTGGGATTGTCCCATTTTGAGGGAGCAACCGTGGTTGGTGGCGGGTTGCCCATTACAATAGACGGCGAAGTCGTTGGAGGAATTGGCGTCGGGGGCGGGACGGTCGAACAAGACATTTCCTGCGCCGAGGCCGGGCTCCGGGTCTTGGGAGAATAATCCTCCGGACGGACGTCTCAGCTACGCGGTGTCGGGTCCTGCAAAACACCTCGCTTTTCAGGCGGGAGAGTCCGGTGACTCGAACCGCACCGCATACCCGCCAAACTTGCGCACGTTCAGCACGCCGGTATCAAAAATAAGGTACTGCCCCTTAATGCCCAGCAACGTGCCTTCGATCTCGGGCGTCTTCTCAAAATTGCGTGACTTGACCTTGGTCGGATACTCCAGCACGGGGTAGGTAAAAGAACGGCTGTCCTCCTCCTCAAGCAGCGCGAGTGCACCTTCCCCGGCGGCCCGCGTTTGGTCGTGCAGTTCAGCCTGACACAGCCCAAGGAGATCGTCTCGCTTGGCTGCCAAGTCCGCCAATTCGGGCTCGCCCTTGAGCATACGCTGCCAGTTGGTGCGATCGGCTATATGCTGCTTGAACATGACCTCAAGCAGCCCGGCCTGATAGCGACTCTGCACCCGAAAAATCGGCAAAGCCTGTACCGCGCCCTGATCCATCCAGCGGGTTGGAATCTGACTCCCGCGCGTAATGCCGATTTTCAGGCCGGATGAGTTGGCTATGTAGACATAGTGAGGCTGCATACAGTGGGCCTCACCCCAGGTCGGCTCACGACAGGTGCCCTGTTCGTAATGACACAGTTCGGGTTTCACGATGCAGATGTCGCACTGGGCAAGGCTCTGAAAGCAGGGATAACAATAGCCCTGATTGAAGCTTTTCTTGGTCTTGCGCCCGCAGGCAACGCAGTGAATCTCGCCGGCAAATCTGAGACGCACGGTTTTGCCCAGTAAGAGATTTAAAGCGACCTCCTGCTCGCCGACCGGCAAGCGATACTCCACGGGCGGACCCGGCTGCGTTCGCATCTTGCGTAGATTGCCCTGCATCGTTGGTCTCTCCCTTTTTTCTTTCCTGAGGAAACCCACCCCGGCCCTTCGGACCACCCCTCCAAGGAGGGGATTACCAGAGCAGATTACGTTCTGTGTCGCCGCCCGTCATTCCTGCGAAAGCAGGAATCCAGCCCTCTCACCCCTCGGCTTCTGGATGCCGGATCAAGTCCGGCATGACGAAAGCGCAATAGCATGGCTAGAACCTATCGTAAAATGCTCTAGCGGGCCGAAAGCCCGTACCACTCACATCTCGGGATCAGGTGGATAGTGTTGCCGCCGATAACGCACATGCTCGATGTTGATCCGGTGCCGAAAATCAACGTATAAACTCCCCGGTCTGCCGATCAGCGTAAAATCATCGGCAATACCCACCCCGCCGATGCTCAGCAGGATATGACAGTTCGGACACAGACATAGCATATTTTCGGAGGTATCAGGGCCGTTGTGCGGGGCTTCGAGGGGTCGGATATGCACCGCTTCGGCATACGACCCGGCGGTACCTCTGAGTTGGACGCCGCATATCTGGCAGCGATAGTGGTAGAGCTGCTTGAGCTCCTGCACGTGGAGGGCTTCTTGGACGACTCGTTCCTGCCGCTGTGTGTCTGCATCCATTTTGACCAACCGAAAACGCCAAATAAAAAATCCGGCTCGTCCAACGCCCCGCCAGTAGTCGTCAACCGTGAACAAGCCATCGTACCGATAACCGGAATCGGGCGCATAGGGAGAACGGAATCCGGCTCCACGGATAACGCGGACGGGCAGGCCGTGCAATCGGTTCTGGGCCAGAGCCAGATTGCCACGAATGAGGACCTGGTTGCCTATCTGCTCGTGGGTCTGAGGGTCGCGCCCGCCGTGACCGGTATAAAAAATGGTATGCTCGTAATCTTCCCCATCTTCATAGCCGCCAGCCAGAACCACCGAATCGGCGCCCGCCTGCCCGCTGCCGGCAATACCGGCGATGCGGGGCCGGTGTACTCCAGCTCTGGAGAGTGCCTGGCGAGAGACGAAGTGGGAGCCAATCGGATAGCCTGGAATATGGCCAAATCTGCGTTCAGACATGGGTCCATGCCAATAATTACAACCGGGCTATGCACACGGTCTCCATGGTTTTCGACCTTCAGAATTGAAACCTTCTGAACACGCCTGGGCCGACAAAGCAATACAGAAACGGTGAGCAGTGACGGGCAAGGCCCGTGCTCCCCAGGAGTATTGAGCCTGGAAAGGGAGGAGCCCCCTCCCCCTAGGGGGAAAGGGAGGGGGACGAGGTGACGGAAATGGGTCAGTTTGAGGGTCAGCCCGGAAAAGGGATGACTTTGCCCTGGGGCGCGGCAGAGTCCCCGCGCCATTTGCGCCGACTCTTCTGTAATGCCTTGAGCACGGCCTCGGCTTCCGCTGGCGTAAGGGTCAGCGTTTGCTGCCGACACCAACCCAGGCCCGAGCCCCACGTCAGACGCCGGAAGGCAATGCTCGGCTGTTCGTCTGCCTGGCCGTTGGGATCATCCGCTTGGGGAAGCTCCACGGCAATCTCCAGCGCGGTATCGGGCCGGGCGGTGGCAGATGCCCCGTCTGGAATGGTTGTCACTATTTCGTTGGTACGCATGTCTGTGTCCCTCCTCTATACGCTGACAGAACTCGCTATTCGTCACGGTAGGGGCGACGCCTGCGTCGTCCCTACTAAGGCGACAAAACGGCTGACCCGCCTCCACCCCGTTGTCATCCACTGTTTGCCGTGTGCTTCACGTAAGAATCCTTCGACGCCGTCGAGTTGCTCGATGAGGTCGAGTCCTTCATCTTCCCCTAAAATTAAGAGGGCCGTGCTCAACGCCTCGGCTTGGGCCGCGCTCGGAGCCACAACGCAGGCCAAAAGGTCGCGCTGCACGGGCCGGCCGGTCCGAGGGTCAATAATATGGCTGTAGCGCCGGCCTTCGACCTGCATACTCTGGCCAAGACTCCCGGAGATGGAAACGGCCTGATCGGAAAACATGGCAAGGCCGATGATCTCTCCATTCGGCTGACGTAATAGTAAGCGCCAGCCCTCCCCGTCAGGCGGCCGGCCAAACGCCCACAGGCTGCTCTGCCCAAAATTGAGCAGGGCGCTTGTCAGCCCCTGTTCATGGAGCTGTCTGGCGATCTGATCGAGCGCATAGCCTTTGCCGATGCCCCCCAGGTCCAGCGCCATGCCCGGCGCAGGCAGACCAACGCGGTGGGGCGCGGCAAAGTGCAGCTTCTGACTCCCAATGAACCGCAGGGTATGGCGAATAGCCGCCGCGGTTGGCCGGGTTTGGGTTGTTGCCGCGTGTCGCCATAAGCTCAGGAGTGGCCGCACCGTAATGTCGAAGGCGCCATTGGTCAGGTCTGCGTAGCGCCGCGAGAGACGCAGAACATCACTCACTTCGGCCGGAACCGCCTGGAGTCCTTGTCCGGCCTGGGCGTTCAAATGGCTGAGCGGACTGTGTGGAGCATAGATGGTAAAAAGATCGTCAAAACGCCCCGCCGTAGCAAAAACCTCGTGCCACACCGCGCTCATCTGCGCCTGGGGGGTGGACTCTGCCCGGCACAGCGTGGCCTGAAAAACCGTGCCCATAATATAGCGGCCATCGGTCTCACACGCCCGGACAGGACTGCCGAAGACCAGAAGGCTCAGAACGACCGTCCAAGCCCCAATCCCGAATCCCCACCCCCGCATCATTCCACCATCTCCCCTGCGGCACCCAGGCCGACATTTTCTTCTATGTCAGCCGTACCCCGCTGCCCGCCGACCGGTCGCGCCTGTCGGTAGTGCTCTTGCGAGCCACGAAAAATAGACCACAGGCAGATGACGACCAGCACCGCCAGACTGATTTCCAGGGCGAGAAAGCCGGCAATTTTCAGATAAGCAAAGCCGGGATGGACAAAGCGCACCAGCCAGCCGCCGCCCTCATTGATCAGGGCAGAAAAAAACGGAATGATAATCAGCCAGGCTTTCAGGTTCGGCGAGATAGGTACGAACAGCATCAGATGCGTCAGCGTCAGCAGCAGCAGTCCCATGGCGAATAAATGGAAATGCGCCACCTCCAGCATGCCCTGATAGCTGCGCGGCTGCAGAAAACGCTCTTCCGAGCCCAGATAGTATTCCGTCACCGAGACATAGCTCAGGTCCATCTTCTGGAAATACAGCAGGGCGTTCGTCAGCCACAGACCGATGACATAGATAACGAAGATGACGATGATGAGTTGGAGCAGCCGGTTTCTGGACCACTCGCCGGTAACGACAAAGCGCACGCTATTTTTTCTCCTGAATCAAAATCTGAAAAAGGGCCAGGACTTTGCGCACGCCTTGGGTCGCGGCCTGGGCGGTCAGCGTGGAGCCCATAATACCGTGGATGTCCTGGCGCAGGCGTAGTGAAGGCGTCAAGCGCTTCTGATCAAACTGCTCCAGCCAGCGCTCCGAGGGCAGGTATTCGGCCGGCTCGTAAAAGGCCAGCACCAGGAGTTTTTGTAGTGTACCGTCGGGTGACACGACCATCAGAAACGTTTCTGGAAAGGTTCGCACAATATGTGTCTCAATAAAGGCGTAGCCCTGTACGCTGTCAGCCGTATGGCCGACGTGAAAGGTAGCCAGCTTGGAAGTGACCGAGGTCTGCGCCAGGGCCTCAACCCGCTCGACCTGCTGCGGGGTGAGGAAGAAGGTTTGCGTCTCGATGCGGTCTGCCTTAGGGAATGCCACCTGTAATGCCTCTGCCTTGGAATAAAAAACCTGGGCCTCAATAATGGTGGCACTGCCCAGCAGTGCCACCATGCTCAGAACGTACTGAGCAACACGGGCTCTAGAAAACAAAGCCAATGCCAAAGTTGACCTCGTCTTCGCGCTCGTTGTCATTATCCACGGTATCGAAATTCCGATAATCCACCTTGAGCACTACGTTCGGGTGGGGTTTATAGCTGACGCCGGTGGTCCAGATGCGATGCTCATAGCGACCCTGGGCATCCCAGTCGGCGGCCATCTCGGCGTGCTGGTCAATATAGGAGAAGCGCACAAAGGGCGACAATTGCTGTTGGGTGGTCCCCAGCACCAACGGCATAATGTCGTAGGCCAGCTCGGTGTAGAAGCCGTACATCTCCTTGGCGATCTTACCACCGCCACCGATGCGGTTGAGTTCGTCCGAGTCCTTCAGGTGGGACATGGCGAACAGCGCTCGCGCCTCCAGCCCTTGCCAACTGTACAGGGCGTGCAGGTCCCAGATGGTCAGCCGCGCACCGGGCAGATTGACCTTGCCGCAGCTCCCGTCTACGCACTCGAAGTACTGACTATCGTGGGTTGACTTGCCGGTGTACACCGAGCCACCGAACTTGAGGTTCAGCATAGGCGTGTAGTCCAGCCGCGCCGCAAAGGCGATATCCTCGGCCATGGCCTCGCCGCCCTTCTGGCGCGTGCTGCGCAAATGCTCTTTCAGTTTAAGAGAGGGTTTGGTCACACAGTTACCGTCATCGTCAGGCGTACACGCGGACGTATTGCTCGCCGCACCTTCAAGCGCGTTCATGGCGTAGAGGCGGTATTCGAGGCCGGGTAGCAGTTCGCCGAACAGCCCGATGCCGTTCTCGCGCCAGGTCGAAGGGATGATACGCCGCTCAACCTCGGGCCGCTCCACGCCGTTGAAGAATACGGGCTCGTGCAGTTCGTTGACGATACCCAGCGGGGCGAGCAACATACCGGCACGGAAATTGGCCCAGTCCCACATCAGGAAATCGAGATAGGCGAACTCGACCGATACCGAACCACCGGTGCTGGTCGAGGCGTGCTCAAACTCTAACTCAGCGTTGAGGATGATGCGGTCGGTGAACTTATAGCCGGTGTACAGCACAAAGCGCAGATAGTCGGTCGTGTCGCGGTCGCTGCGACTCTTGTCGCTCACATCCTTGCGGTAATATGCCTCGCCATAGCCACCGATCGATAAGCCCTGCGAAACGCCATAAATCTTAGAGGCCGCCGGTCCCAGGCCGTATCTGCTGTCTTCCATGCTCAGCGGCTGGAAGTCGGGCACGGTCAGGCTGGTGCGCAGCTTGTCCACTTCCTCGGCCAGGACGTTCTGACGGCGGGCCTGTTCCTGCTCCGCCTCCTGTTCCTGCTTTTGTTCGGCCCGCAGGCTTTGCAGCTCGCCCTGCATCGACGACATAGCGTTCTGCATGTCCTGCAATTGCTGTTCAAGCTGCTGCATCCGCGCTTCATCCACGGCATAGCCGCCCGTGGGAATGCCCAGTACAAGAGCCAGCGCGCCCAAAAGACATATGCTTTTCCACATTAGAATCGGTCTCCTCTCTGTTATGTGATAGGCGCTGGGATTCCGTCCTCGGGCCGCTCGAATGCGTCTCATAATCAACTGCCGACAAGTCTTCCGCCGCCTTCCCTCCTCTTGGTCAAATTTATTTTGTTGAAATTGAGAATCATTATCAATTTCATTTGTCAACACCGCCAGCACGATTCGGCAGGAGTGCGAGTTGTTCTCGTCCGCGCTTTGTGATTTTTTTCGGACAAGAGGTGATGAGGTATGAATATAGATTTGGACCTGAATATATGTGACAAACTCTTAACCACCACACGCTCCATACGAAGGCGTCTCGATCTGAGCCGTCCGGTCCCACCGGAACTGATCGAAGAATGTCTGGAAGTGGCGGTGCAGAGCCCCTCAGCCACCAATACCCAGAAATGGCGCTTTATGGTGATTCGCGATGCGGACAAACGGGCCGGTATCGCCGGACTCTACAAACAGGCGTTTGAGTCCTACTGGGAGCAGGCCGACGACGCGACGTATGGGACCACAGGACCCGCATCGACCCCTGAGGAGGCACGGGGGAAACCTCCCCCGTACAACAGCCTCCAACGCATGATCGACTCCGCCGTCTATCTGGGCGACCATCTGCACGAGGTTCCGGTCCATGTCCTGTTCTGCGTCGAGGATCAGGTCCGCGATGTACCGCTTTTCGACCAGGCCACGGCCTACGGCTCCATTCTGCCCGCGGCTTGGTCATTTATGCTGGCTGCCCGCGCGCGGGGCCTGGGCTGCTGCTGGACCACCGTGCACCTCACACACGCCGACGAAGCGGCCAAGCTGCTCAATATTCCCGATACTGTGACGCAGTGTGTGCTTTTACCCGTGGCCTACTATACGGGTACGGATTTCAAAGCGGCCCGGCGTATTCCGGCCACTCAACTGACCCACTGGGACACCTGGGGACAGAAACGCGACGGGTCATAACGGTCTGTCGGCGTATTTTCGGACAGGATAGGCCGAGCAAGATAGACGGGGCGGATGCTTGAGACGATAGCCGGCGCAAACGGGGGTGGACAACCGGGCACGACGACGCGCTGGCTGGTGGACGCGGTCGGTCTGAGCTGTACCCTGGGCTACGCCGCCCTCGCCTTTCTGGCGCGGCCGCCTGGCGACCCCGACCTAGCGGTCTTCTTCAGCCTGATGGCCTGGACCGGCCTGCCGGTATTCGGCCTCTTCCTGTACTGCCACCAGCGTGACGAACCGGTCCCGCTCGACCGCCTGCTCTTCTGGGCCGTCGCCTTCAGAATCTGTGGGCTGGTCGGCGGGCCGCTGCTCGAAGACGACTTCTATCGCTATCTGTGGGATGGCTATCGTTTTGCCACGACCGGCACGCCCTACGCCGCCGTGCCGGAAGCGTTTTTCACCGATACCAGTGTTCCCGCCACGTTCCACGCTGTTTTGGACGGGATTAACAATCCCGAGTTGCCGACCATCTACGGCCCGACAACACAGTTCATCTTCCTGCTGGGCTACTGGCTGCGGCCGGGCAGTATTGCAGCCTTGCAAGGCGTGTTGATCGTCATTGACCTTGCCACTGTGATCCTGCTGCTGCGCCTGGCACCAGCACGGAACGTCATGCTGTACGCCTGGTGCCCGTTGGTGGTCAAAGAAATCGCCTTCACCGCTCATCCGGACGGCATCGGCGTTGGCCTGCTGCTGGCCACGCTCGTCCTGGCCCAGGGGCACCGCTGGCGGAGCGCTGCGGTGTGCCTGGGTCTTGCCTGTGGGGCCAAGATATTCGCGCTGGTGCTGGTGCCGTTCGTTCTGGTCGGCGCCACCATCCGGCACTGGGTCCTGTTCGGCACTACGCTGGCGGTGTTATACGCGCCGTTCGCTCTGGGCGGCGGCACCGACCTGAGTTCGCTGCTGGTCTTCGCCCGTGAGTGGGAGTTCAATTCCGCGGCCTATGGGCTGTTGACACTGGCGCTATCGGCGTTCGAGGCCAAGCTTGTTTTAGGTCTGGCCTGCGCCCTGTTCTGGGGCTGGTATTATTGGCGGTATCGTCGGGAGGAGGGACAGCCTGCTCCGCGCGGTGACTGGGTTTACGGCGTACTGCTGGCGGCGTCGCCGGTCATCAATCCGTGGTATCTGCTCTGGGTACTGCCCTTTGCGGCGATCTTCCCCAGCGTATGGGCCTGGACGGCCTCCATGGCCGTCCTCATCTCCTATGTTACCGGGCTCAATGTGAATGACTACGAATTGCAAGCCTATCAGCAGCCGCTCCGGGCACGGCTGCTGGAATTCGGCCTGATTCTGCTGGCGCTGGCCTGGTCCGCGTCGAGGCGCGGCCGCCGTAAGGCTCAGTAGACGTCGAACGAGTAGCCGAGCGACATGCTAAAAACGTCGGACGCCGCGGTATTCCGGCCTTCGATGACCGATGCATACTGAAACCCGAGGTTGATACTGTCCGTGACCGCAACATTGAACCCGCCACCGATGAGTTCCATCTCCTCTTTCAGTTCGGGAAAAACATTTCCGATCGGAGAGAAGCCGGGGTCGCCGATGTCGAAGCTGGACCATGGGGTGTCCACGCGATAGTAGCTGATGTTCAGGCTTACGCGGTTGAAAAGGATGATTCCGCCGGACAGGTTCAAAAAGAGATTGTCCGGGATATCGTTGCTGCGGTTGCGGTATCCGAACTCCGAGGACAGAACGAACATATCGCCGAGAAACTTGCCGGCCATGCCTGAGACCTCAAACCCGTCGCCGCCATCACCAATCGAATTGATGTCGCCGCTTTCGTAGTCTCCGGCGATGATCCCGCCGAAACGTATGGCGAGAGTGGGCAGGAGCGGGCTCTCGGTGATCGTCTCGTCAAGGAGACGATAGGTGATTCCCAGGTTCACATCGGCCAAACCGTCAGGACTCTTCTCACTGATCGCGCCGTTCCCGCGTGAAGGGTCGAAGCCATAGTGACCTTGCGCATAGCCGATGCGGCCATCTATGGCGAGGTTGTCCAACAACCCGTAGCGCGCCTCCAGATATGTCGTGTGCTGGACGAGATCTTCTCCGACGTTCCCCGGTGTCGGGACTTTTGTGGTGTTGCGATAAAATTCGTCCGCCGTCTGGTAGGTGTAGGACAGATTGACATCTCCAGCCCCTGGTGCGGGGAGCCAGGGCGAACCCGCACGTGCTGGCGCGGCAGTAAAAAGGAAAACGGCCACAGTTGCTATAGTAAAGGCCGGAATACAGGCTAGTCGCATAATATAGACCTCTCTACTTCATCGGTAAGGCGGCTAAGGAGCGTGGCGTGGCCGACGGGTCAAACAGTTACAGCTTGTAGCGGCGAGTCAGGTAATAATGGACGAGTTCCTGTTCGTCCACACTGCCGCAATCGGTCCCCTGGCTGCCCGGACACAGCACCTGGATATGTTCGTCGTCCGGTGTGCCCGGCTTGCTTTCCGCATCACGCGCTTCGAGGCTGTTCTTCAGGCTCTGAGCCCGAGTTTGGTCCAGCTCGCCCCGTTGGATGGGGCAGGAGGAGCACACGAGCTTCTTGAAGGTGAGCTTCTTGCCCTGCGTGTACGCATCTCGGGGGCTTATGCCTCCGCCTATCGAAATAGAGCCCGAGGCGGACGCGGATACCTGCCACAAGGCTCCGAGAACAACGAGGGCCAATACACCGATCATCGCTTTCATATGGATTCCTCCTACAAAGGTGTTGCGTGTTTCCAGGGTTCCCAGGGGCGGAGCAGACTTCGTGGAATCGAAGTATGAGGGATAATGAAGAGTCTTGTTGACGACCATAATGTGAGCCGGAAATAAGTACAAGGTTTTATTTGACTATAAATTATGCAGACTGTCTGCATGATTTATAATTCCGCAATATAATGTAAGTCCGAGATAGAGCGCAAGCCCCCTTGTCGGCATTAACGAAGAGTAAATCGACCAGTCCCTTGAGCAGGGGGGTGGCTGTGTCGCAAATCCGTGTTGTCTGGTATTCATTGCCAGCATTCCAGAGCGAATTGACTTTTACTCCTAGGCTGCGTTGTATGGGGTGCATGCTGAGCAGGCTTGTGACTGTATGGGTCGTCGTACTCGGTTTGCTGTGCGCCAGTGCGTCAGCCGCGCAGGACTTACCGCCCGACATCCTGGCCGACCAATACCTGTTAGAGGCGACCGAGGCGATGGAGCAGGGAGAGCTGCAAAAGGCGGAACGGGCGTTCAAGAAGATCGAGGCCCTGGAGAGCGAGCCGCCACCGACGTTTGCATATTTCTACGGCAAATTGCTGGCTGAACATGGCGTCGGACCGGAGGTGTGGCGCAAGGGGCAGGCGCTGCTCAAACAGTTCGTCATCAGTGTCGGTCGAGAGTCAGAATACTACACCCCGACCCTGAAGTTACTGTCCATGGTGGAAGCCAAATTGGAGGCAGCACGGCGGGCGCAAGCGGACGATGCCGCGTATGCAGCGGCGGCCGCACAGGATACGCCAGAAGGGTATGCAGAGTATTTGCAGAGATATCCCGCTGGACGGCATGTCGTCGCAGCACAGGCGGCACAGCAGCGGCTGCGCGCAGAGGCCGCCCGGCAGCGCATCTTCGTCCAGGTGAACGCACAGATGGTGCGGATTGAGGGCGGCACGTTTACGATGGGTTGTCAGGGCGGATTTTTCAGTGAGTGTGACGCTGATGAGAAACCGGCCCATCAGGTAGCAGTACGCAGTTTTGAGTTGAGTAAATACGAAGTGACCCAGGAGGTCTGGGTCACGGTGATGGAGGAGAACCCGAGCGAATTTCAGAGCTGTCCCCACTGTCCGGTTGAGAATGTCAGTTGGGAGGATGCGCAGGCATTTCTCCAGAAGCTGAATACTGGGGGTGGACGATATCGATTGCCGAGTGAAGCGGAGTGGGAATATGCGGCGCGGGGGGGATCACATGGCCGGGGCTATGAATATGCGGGGAGTGATACCCTGGATGCGGTCGGGTGGTACGAGGAGAACAGCGGAGAGAAGACGCATCCGGTGGGGCAAAAGCAGGCGAATGAGGTAGGGTTGTACGACCTCTCGGGGAACGTCTACGAGTGGGTGCAGGACTGCTGGAATGAGAATTACAGAGGCGCACCAAGCGACGGGCGGGCATGGGAGCGGGGGGATTGTAGTCGTCGGGTCCTGCGCGGAGGCTCCTGGCACAGCATACCCAGGAGCCTCCGCTCGGCCTTCCGTAACTGGAATACCGCCGACAGTCGGAGCAACTACTCCGGGTTCCGTGTCGCCCGGAGTGTGGATTAGGTCCTGACTCCTTGCCTCCTCTTTCCCCGCTTCCATGAGGCGATATAATAAACGAAATGCGCCGCGTCTATCTGGATGTCTGTTGTCTCAACCGGCCCTTTGATACCCAAGAACAGGATCGATTACGCCTGGAAGCAGAAGCCGTACTCCTAATCCTGAAGCATTGTGAGGCCGGAGAGTGGCACTGGGTCACGAGCGCTGTCGTCTATCATGAAGTGGATGCAGTCCCTAACCAGGATCGCAGGACTAGACTCAAAGAAATGTTGAAGAGAACGGACATGTTTGTGCCACTCAGTGATGCAATGGTTGAGCGGGGAGAAGAACTGAAAAGGATAGGGCTCAAGGCTTACGACGCGCTGCATGTCGCCTGTGCGGAACAGGCGCAAGTTGATGTTTTCCTCACGACGGATGATCAGCTGTGTCGAGTGGCGGCTCGGAACACCCACCGTCTCAAAGTGCGTGTCGAAAACCCTTTAACCTGGCTGCAAGAGGAACAAGAACAATGAACGAACCGACACTGACATTGGACCAAATCCGGGCGCGGGGCATCCAGGTGCTTGGGGAGCAGTTGGGCATCGTGGGGATGGTCCGCTTTCTGCAACAATCGGAAGTCGGCTGGGGTAACTATACCGAGGAGAGGCAGCAGTGGTTGGGAGACCCAGATGTCAAGGTGTTAGCCCAGGCCATACAGACGCACTATCCGGACAAGCCAACCGACTGAACCCCTGACACCGATTTATGGGGGGCCATGAAACGGGATTGTATGCAGTGGCTCATCATCATACCTCTGCTCCTGCTGGTGCCAGTTCTTGCCCCCGGCCAGACCGCCCAAGAGATCGAAGACTTGTTCTGGCGGAGTGTGGAGTGTGAGAGCGCACGGCAGGTCCAGGCACCTATCCCAACGGGGCGTATGTGGCCGAGGCGCAGGCGTGTCTGGAGCAGCAGCGCTTCCAGACAGACCGGGAGATCGAGGATGTGTTCTGGCGGAGCGTGGAGTGTAAGAGCAGGCTGCAAGTGCAAGCGTACCTGGAGGTCTATCCGACGGGGCGCTATGTGACGGAAGCGTGGGCGTGTCTGGAGGGACAACTTGGTTTGAACCGGGCGGCACGAGTATTGGTCCAGCAGGGTCTCGCCGCCGTAGGGCACGGTCCAGGGCCGACGGATGGGTTGTTCGGTGGAGCGCAGACACGGACCCGGCGGGCTATCCGGGCGTGGCAGGCGGCCAAAGAGATGGACGAGACGGGATATCTGACGCGGGAGCAAGCGGACACGCTGATGGCGTTGGGACAAGAGGCGGAGGAAGCACGACGGGTGGCGGAAGCGCAAGTAGAACGGGCAGCACGGGCGGAAGCCGCCTGGCAAGCCCGCGAGGCGGACGATGCCGCCTACACCCAGGCGCAACGAATAGACACGGCGGCAGCCTACGCAGACTACCTGCGAGCCTACCCCACAGGACAACACGGACAGGAGGCGCTGGCGCTCCAAGCGACGGGCGATCATGGGATAGTGGGAATTGTAGTCGTCGTGCACTGCGCGGCAGCTCCTGGGCTGGCACGCCGAGGGCCATTCGTTCGGCCCGCCGCAGCAGTGACCCCTCTGACTATCGGAGCTACAACGACGTCGGATTCCGGATCGCCCGGAGTTTGGATTAAGTCTTGAATCTTTTCTGGCGGAGGTCGGCAGAGCGGATCGTCAGCCGATGTAAGGCGTCAGGCAGTCAGCTTCACTAACGCAACGGTGAGGCTGACAGTGAGGCCAACAATGCCGGCGGCCATGAGCCACAGTTGGCGGTAGAGCCGAGCTTCCAATTCAGCGATATCGGTCTTTAATTCGGCCCTGAGACTGGCGATGTCACGCTGCACCGTAGCGATATCGACTTTTGTGGCAACGTTCTCACCCATAGCATCGCCAACTGTGGCAACGACCGCTTCGGCCAGGGGTTCGTCGGCTCCAGCTTCTCTGAGCAGCTTGACGGCCTTGTGGGTGTCGAAGGCAAGCGTGGCCATAAAGTTTCTCCTCGTGGTTCAACCCCTCACAAGATGAACCCGACAGGCTCAAAAAGCAAGCGTATTTAGGATATGGAAAAAGACTGACGCTCTGGAGAGCAAGGATCATATCTGCACTCAGCGAGGTATGAAGACGCATGAAAATCATCCTACCTTTCCTCTTCGCCCTTTTGCTCTGCGGCCCGACGGCCGCTCAAGACTTACCGCCCGACATGCTAGCCGACCAATACCTGTTAGAGGCGACTGAGGCGATGGAGCAGGGAGAGCCGCAAAAGGCGGATCGGGCCTTCAAGAAGATCGAAGCCCTGGAGATCGAGCCGCCACCGATGTTCGCGTACCTCTATGGCAAGTTGCTGGCCGAATACGGTGGCAATGTGAAAACTCTGCGCAAGGGCCAGTCGTTACTCAAACAGTTCGTCATCAGTGCCGGGCGAGACTCAGAATACTACACCCCGACCCTGAAGTTGCTGTCCATGGTGGAAGCCAAAGTAGAGGAAGCACGGCACGCACAAGCGGACGATGCGGCCTATGCCCAGGCCCGGCAGGCCGACACGGCCGCGGCATATGGAGAATATCTGCGAGAGTATCCCACCGGGCGACATGCGGCTGAGGCGCAGACACACCAACAGGAGCGGGCCGAGACGGAACGGTTGGCGCAGCTCCCTCGTGAATTGCGCAACAGCATTGGCATGGAGTTTGTGCTGATTCAGGCGGGGACGTTTCAGATGGGCTCGCCGGCCACGGAACCGGGACGAGATGATGACGAAGGGCCGGTACACCAGGCGACCATCAGCCAGCCGTTTTACCTGGGGAAGTATGAAGTGACACAGAGGCAGTGGCAAGCCGTGATGGGGAATAATCCTTCGGATTTCTCCGACTGCGGCGCAACCTGCCCAATAGCGGGTATATCCTGGGACGGTGCGCAGAAGTTCATTGCGGAACTGAACCGGCAGGAGGGCCCATACGTGTACCGACTCCCAACAGAAGCGGAATGGGAGTATGCGGCGCGGGCGGGGACGCAGACGGCGTATCACTTTGGGAATGCGGCGAGCGATTTGGAGTTCTATGCCTGGTACGGCGAAGTGCTCCTCTTCGGCAGCATCCATCCGGTAGGACAGAAGCGGCCGAACGAGTGGGGGCTGTATGATATGCACGGGAACGTGTGGGAGTGGATAGCGGACTGGTATGGCGAGTATCCCCGTGGTTCGGTGACGGACCCCCGTGGCCCCTCTACCGGTGTCTCCCGAGTGACTCGCGGCGGACATTGGAACGGTGCAGCCCGATACTGCCGCGTTGCAAATCGCAATAGGGGGCCATTATCGCCTAGTTTCCACAGAGGCGACTCAGGCGGCGACGGCGGTGTCAGCCTGTACTACGGCTTTCGCCTGGCGAGAACGCCCTAACCCCGGGCCTTTCGTTTCGCAAAAAATCAGATAGTAGAGGCGGGCAAGGAGAACAATGCCTATGAAGCAACTCACTAAATGGGCGCGGCACCGCGGCCGGCTGGTGCTGAGTCTGGTCACAGTGGCCCTGCTTGTCGTCGCTCCCAGCTTCGCTCTGGCCGCACCCTCATCGACCCTGCTCGAGTTCTGGAACGCGAGCGACGAAACCAATACCGAAACCATCGATCACAGCGCCTGGCAGAACCTCCTGACCACCTACCTCAGCTCCCACCCGTCAGGTGTCAGCCGCTTTGACTATGCCGCGCTCAAGGCGAACGCAGAAGACACTGCCAAGCTGGCCGACTATCTGGCGCATTTACAGGCCCACGATCCGCGAACCTATGCCAAGGCCGAACAGAAAGCCTACTGGATCAACTTTTACAACGCGCTCACCGTGCAGGTGGTCGTCAACGCCTATCCCGTGGATTCCATCCGCGACATCCACGAGAGCTGGATTCCCTTATCCGGCCCCTGGGACGACGTGCACGCTACCGTCGCCGGCCAGGAGTTGACGCTCAACCATATCGAACACGGCATCCTGCGGCCCATCTGGCGCGACAACCGGATTCACTACGCGGTGAACTGCGCCAGCTATGGCTGTCCAAATCAGTCGCCAACCGTCTTTACCGCCGCCAACACCGAGGAACTGCTTGACGCTAGCGCGCGCGCCTATATCAATCATCCGCGCGGAGTGGATTTCGTGGACGACGATTTCCTGATGATTTCGAGCATCTATAACTGGTATGTGGAGGATTTCGGCAACAGCCAAGAGACCGTGTTTGCACACCTCATACAGTACGCCGAGGCAGGACTCGCGGCCCGGCTCAAGGACTTTGCCGGGTCAGTGGACTACGAGTATGACTGGAATCTCAACCAGCCTTCATATGTGCATGAGTGATGGCTGTGCTTCATGATTCTTCAGTCCTCCTCGTTTCCAGTTTCTCCAGGACCCGCTGACAGAGCCCTGGGGCAATCCAAATATCATTTCTGTCTCTAATCGTCTCAATTATGGCTTGCGTCTCATCAAGTTGTAACGCGCCCTGTTGATGAGCTTGTATAAGAACCCCTAAGGTTCCTTTGATCGTTAGGCCACGAGCTTGGGCTTCCTCACGAGCCTTCAGATCATCGAGCAGCACAAGGTCAGCGGAATCGTGCAAAGCAAGATAGATAGCCTGTTTTTCACCAGTATTGAGCGGGAGGCTGGCAATGTCAGGCGGAACGTCCACATCACTGATCCTACTTACTCTCAACTGTCCTCGTTGAACTGCTATCCGGGTCAGTAGTGCGTCTGGATAGTTTCTTTCGCTCCCACGCACGCCAACCTCAATATAAACGGCTGTGGGAATCCTGACTGAGCCATACAGATGAAATAATACGTCGAGGAGTCCGAGCTTCCCAAGTGCTATCAGCGGTCCGGAGTTCGTAACAACCTTCACCCGAGTTCTTCTTCCACCATCTTTTCCGTCCAGCGCGGGGATACTCCGAACGCCTGGGTCTGTTGTTGCATCTCGTGCTGGGACAAGCCTGCGAGTTCTGCCGCTCGTCCAAATGAGACAAGTCCGCGCTGATACAGCATGAGTGCTTCCTGAATCTTCATCTGCGACAGACCGAGTAAAAGCAGTTCCCCTAACCTATCTTTATACGCCTCCAGGTCCGGCATACGCTCATCGGGTATTTCGACTGTTGTTGTTGCCATCGTCTTGACCCCTTTCCCCGAGATTATCTCCCGTAATCGACGCCCTTTCGTCAGGGTCTGGAAAGCCGGAAACTCTCGCTACTTCGCTCGCGGCTCCGACAAAGGAATCTCGCCCGTATATTTCGTCTCCGTTGATGCGGAGACAGGTTGCCTGCCGTTGGCGTGACTCACAACCTGAGTCTGCCCTTGCCGCGCCCGGACCCAGGCAGCAAAGGTCGGCGGTTGAGGTGGGTCGAAGCCGGTCTCTGCTTTACAGCGTGCCTTCAGTTCGGCAATGTCGCCACCGAAATCGAACAACTGGGCTGGACCGCGCTGCCGCGCCAGCTCGGCACGGAGCGCAGTTGTGGCCGGCTCATCCACACTCAGGTCGTCCCGCAGGACCACGCCGTAGCGTTTGGCTCCTTCCCGCGTCACCAGTCCTCGATCCACATCGGTCGCGACTGTGTGGGCTGGCCGCTCCAGCGGATTGCCCCAGCCACCGCCGCCCCAGGTCTTGAACAGCAGCTTGTCCCCAACCTCAACCCGCACCCGGTCACATTTGGACGGCAGCAACTCACGCCTGCCGTCCGTACGTTCTATGATTTTCGTACTCCGGCCGCCCGGCAGGCCGCCCCGCACTCCCCAGGGATAAGTCAGCCAGCGGTCATCGTGTACGGAAAGCACACCTGGGGCCAGGAAGCGGTAGCCCACGTTCATGGCGTTGCCGCCCCGATGCAGGCCCGGACCGCCGCTGTCCGGAATGGTCTCATAACACTCGATCCGCACCGGGAAATAGCTCTCGATAAACTCGTTCGGGACGTTCATGAACTTCGGCCATAAGGAGTGGCCGTCCGGCCCGTCGCCACCCGGCTTGCCGGGAATACCGCCAAAGCCGATCTGGAAGAGCAGGAACCAGTCCCCGTCCCGGTCGTAGCCCGAATACATCAGATGCGGGCTGTCCGAGAAGCCGGCCGCACACATATAGTCGGGGTTGGACTGGCCTAACAAACCACTCAGCACATCAAAGATGCGGGCCAGGGCGTGAGTACGGCTCGTCAGGGCCGCGGGTTTGAGCGGCTTGAGCAGACAGCCTTCGGGAATACGGACGTCAACCAGGTCAAAAAACCCATCGTTAAGAAGGATCTGGGGATCGAAAAAATTGATCATGAACTGGCCGCAGAACATCCGAAACATCTGCTCGCTCAGGAGAAAATTAATCGAGCCGATCGACTGCGGGTCGGTGCCGCTGAAGTCAAAAACGATCCGCTCGCCTTCACGCCACAGGCTACAGGCGATTTTGTACGGCCCCATGCCCATGCCGTCATCACAGATATAGTCCTCGAAATAGCGCTTCTCTTCGGTAATGGTCTCGTTGATGAGCTTCTGCATGGCGCGCCGGTTACGCTCCAGAAGGTCGTGCAGGGCGGAGACATACACCGCCTCGCCAAACCGCTCGGCCATTTCAACACAGCGGCTGGCGGCCATCCGACAGGCCGCCACAATGGAATGAAAATCGCCCCGGTTCCATTCCGGAATGCGGCAGTTATGCAGGATAACGCGCAGGATTTCTTCCTGGAGGACACCTTTGCTGAAAATTTTGACCGGCGGGATACAAATCCCCTCCTCGAATATCTGTTCGGAATCGGTCGGCATGCTGCCCGGCACCTTGCCACCGATGTCGGCCATATGTCCGAACATGGCGGACCAGTTAATCAGCCGGCCATTCTTGAATATGGGCATGCACACCAGCCAGTCGTTGGCATGGCTGATGGCGCCGTCACATGAATACGGGTCTGAGGTCAGGAAGATATCGCCCTCTTCAATCGTTCCGTCATATTGCTGGGTAAAGCCGTGTACCGGCGAGCCAAACTGGCCGGCCAACAGTTTGCCGTCCCGGCTGGTAATGACCGGAAAGCCGTCGCGCTGATCGCGGATGATGGGCGACATGGCGGTCCGAAACAGCAGGGCGTCCATCTGCTCCCGCGCGGCCACCAGGCCGTTTTCAATCAGGTCAAGCGTAATCGGATCGACCGGAACGCGAGGAAGGGGAGTATGCGCTTGCGGATGGGTCTCAATAATCGTGGCCGGCATAATCGCTGCTCCTTCTTATGGGCTGGCGCAAAGGCGCACTCATACTACACCAAGCCGCTCCCTAAGGCGAGCCAATCCCCAACCTGGTACTGTCCTAATTAGGCAGTTTCGAGCTTTTGAACTATTGGAAAATCAAATACTTAGCCCAGCAAATTAGGCAGTTCAGCGTCAAATTAGGACAGTACCCCCAACCTGGTAGTGGTTCAGTTTGCTTGTTCCCCCTCACCCCAGCCCCCTTCGACTGGGCTCAGGACGGGCTCTCCCTCCAGGGGAGAGGGAGCAGATTGTCCCTCCCCCGGCTGAGGACGTGTGCTGCAGATTACATTATTCGGCGCCCCCCCGCTCCCCTGCGCCGTACCTGTCTGCGCCAGGGGGCCGGGAGTGCGGGCTGCCAGCCCGCAAGCGGCCCGGTCCTGGGCGGCTCCCGCCACAATATGCATCACACGTCCTCAGAGGGGGGCTCCGCAGACAGGAAAGCAGGGTGACGGGGACACGACCCAATCACCCATTTTTTATAAACCCTGTAATTCTACCAGTGACTATATTGACAACCTATGAAACTAAGGGTACCAACTGCATCTGCAATTTAATTGTATCTGCAATATGACTGTATCCGCAATTGATAACACACGTAGAGCAAATAACAATGCAGTGTAGCCACTCGTCATTCCTGCGAAAGCAGGCATCCAGAAACGCTTCGGCCCAGGGTGGTATCGAGGCGGCGTATCCCAACACCCTGAGGAATTGTCCAATTATGCTTCGTCGTTTGTTCATCTCCCTGCTGGCCCTCGTCGGTGCCAGCCTGGGCGGGGCGGTTGCCGGCCCCGGCACGGCGCAGGCGCAAGGGAGCGACATCGACTTGATCGTCAGCATAGAGGTGCCCGCCAGAGTTACAGCCAACTCTCTCGGATCAGGTCCAACCGTTACCCTTACCAATGGGGGGTCCGACACTGCTTACGCAGTAAAAGTGGTGATTGAGGCTGACAATGTCTCGCTGGATCCGACGTCCAACTCACCACCAGGGAAGATCGCAGGGCCGCCGATAGGCAGCGTTGCGCTCCGTGATGCCAAGTTGATCTGGAGCATTGACCGGCTGCCGGGGAAGACCTCACACGCTTATACCGTCATCCCCGCAAAGTGGGCGTCGGGGATACAAGTGGTGCAATATGTGGCCACAGCCAGCAGTCGCGGTGCTCTTGAGCCCGCGCATAACAACCGCGCCGAAGTCTGGCAGGTGAGAAGAACCGGTAATTTCGACGCGGCGAAGCCGGGCTACGCTGTCTCGGTGGCAGTTGACGATCGTTTTCCGCAGTCCGGAGGAAGCACTACCTTTACAGTTAAGGCATCGATCACAGCTCAAAAGGATGCCTCAGCTCATCTCAGAGATGCCCGGGTGGCCCTTGATCTGCCTGCGGGGCTGACCTTCTCAACGCCTACCCCTCCTCCAACAGGCACCTATGATCCCAACACAGGGATATGGACCATTGGCGATTGGCACCTTACAGGATCCCCCCCGACAAAGGCTCACTCGCTGACGCTGACGGCGACGCGGGGCGCCAATACCGTGCTGAATGAGCAATGCGTGACCGCGGAAATCTCGGCCAAGCCACCGGAACCAATCCGCCCAACGGTGGACAGCCAGACGGCAGACAACCGGACGACGGTGTGCCTGGGTGCGCCGCCCGACGAGCTCGTGCTGTTCCAGAGCGGAGAGGTCGAGCTGTGGACGCCCTATCCGTGCGTCAGCAAGACCACGCATCCCTGCACCACTGCTGATACAGTGGAAGTTGTTACCGTAACAACCATCGAAAAATGGGGCAGCGGGCAGATTATCAAGTCCAGCCCGGAGAAGGTCAACGTCTTCATACAGGTCGATCCGGCTAAGGGACGTACAGTGGACACCCACGCACAGAGCGTTAGCACGGTCTCGTGGCAGACGAAGCGGACGGAGACCTCACACGGCAAGACTACTGTTCTGGTGCCGGGAGTCACAATCGGCTTTACGCGGCGAGAGTTCAACGATGAGATAGCGAATTGGAGCACGATGGTCATTGCCGCCAGTGTCAGCGGCATAATCGACCCCGCCGCCTCAGACCAAACCTGCGACATGGGCGACCCAAGTCCCCCGTGCGCCCCTGGCCGTATGAAAGTACGTGCTGTCACCACCGGGAATACCATCTTCGACCCCAACCCCAGCCATACAAGAAATCCGCTCAATCTCACCAGTCCATCGAACTCCTTCGTTAAGTTTTTTGCCGAGTTTGCGACACTCGGCACCTACGTGGTGGACTTCAAGGCGGATGTGACCCACACCAACACGAACGTGTACAGCGGCACGAACCGCTCCATCTTCCACGTCGGCCCCGTCGCGGAACTAGCGGTCCGCGACGCCGGCCCCAGTCCGGACACCACCCCCAGCCAGCGCGCCTTCACCATCCTCGCCGTCAACAACGGCCCGGACGCCGCCCCCGCGGCCCAGGTGACCGTGGACCTGCAAGGCGCAACCGTCAGTCAAGCCATTGCCAGCCAGGGCAATTACAGCAACGGCGTGTGGACCATCGGCGAGTTATCAATCGACCCCACCATCGCCCCGACCCTGACGCTGATCACCACCGCCCCCGCAGACACTCCCATCACCGCCACCATCACCAACACCCAGGACTACGAGGTGTGCATCAGCAGCAGCGGCGACGACCTCGATCACGATAACGAAACGGACTGCGAAGCCGTCAGCGGCGCCAGTTGGCACACCGCCAAGTACTACGACTACATCAGCGACAACAACGAGGCCACCATCACCGCCCAAGTCGGCACGCATCGAGCAACCTCCACCGCGAACATCACCGTGGAGTGGACCGCCCAGACTGGGGCCTCCTCCTACCAGATCTGGCGCCAGGGCAGCCCCTGGACGCTGATCGCGGAGGTGCCCGCCGGCCAGACCAACTACATAGACCAGACTGCCGAACCGGGCAGAGCCTATCTCTACACGGTGCGAGCGCTGGACGCCCAGGGCATCCCGGTGTCGATGCAGACGATTGTGGCAGCGGTTCTGGCAGCGGCTCCGGTAGCGGCACCGGCACCGGCCGGCCCCCACCGACCGACCACCACGGCGATACCCCGGCCACCGCCACCCGCCTCGCCCCGACTGCTCGCGTCGGCGGCCTGCTGCACTACGGCGACCAGGACTACTTCCGCCTCGTCCTGCCCCGCGCCGGCCTGCTGCATGTCGAGACCAGCGGCTGGGCCAACACCGTCGGCACCGTGTGGCAAGGCGGGAGAGAACTCGGCACGGCTGAACTCGGCGGACGACTCTACAACTTCCGGCTCGGCGTGCCGGTGCAGGCCGGTCCGGTGCTGATCCGGGTGACCGAGCGGAGCGCGACCGCCTTTGGCAGCTACGGGTTGCACGTGCGCTTCGTGGCCGGGCAGCTTGAGCAGCCGCCGTCCGTCAGCGTCCAGAACGGCCTGGGCATGGTCAGCGGCTGGATCTGTAGCGCGGACGCCGTCACGCTGGAGATTGACGGCCAGCCCTATGGCCCCGCCCCCCTGCCCGCCCCCACTCCCCCGGCGCCCGCCCCCGTCGTCGGCAGCGGCGGCTCGGGACTCCCGCCCCGGACGGTCGATCCCCACGACCTGTGCGGCGACGCCGCCCACGGTTTTGGCCTGCCGGTCAACTGGAACCTGCTGGGCGACGGCGAACACACCATCATCGCCCGCCTGGACGACATCGAGTTTGCCCGGACCCTCGTGCGGGTGACGACCCTGGGCGAAGAGTTCGTGCGGGAAGCCGCCGGAGAATGTCTCGTGCCCGACTTTCCGCTGCCGGACCAGAGCGTCCACCTGAGGTGGCAGGAGGCCGGACAGCACTTTGCGCTGACCGACGGGAGTGCCCCGCCGCCCGTCAGCGCCACCCGCGCCAGCCCCGTCACCGGTGCGCTGGAAACCCCGGCTGCCAGTTCCTTTCAGAGCGGCTGGGGCGTCATCACGGGCTGGGTGTGTGCGGCCGAGGAGGTCGTCGTCGAGATCAACGGCACGCCCTATGCCGTCGCGTATGGCACCGAGCGGGCCGACACGGCTGCGGTATGTGGGGAGGAAGAGACGGCCAGCGGCTTTGGGCTGGGCCTCAACTGGAACGCATTGGGGCCGGGCGAGCACGCGGTGGTGGCCCTGGCTGACGGCGAGGCGTTCGGCTGGGCCACAGTGCGGGTGACGACCCTGGGGGCGGCGTTCGTGCGGGAGGCCGAGACCGCGTTCGTGCGGGGCGTTGCGGGCGAGTGTGTGGTTGAGGACTTCCCGGCGCCCGGCGAGGCGGTCAGCCTGGAGTGGCAGGAGGCCACGCAGAACTTCGTGATTTCCGGTGTGGAGTAAGGCCTCGGCAGTGCCCGGACGGTGAGAGAACCGCAGGCCGCGGGGTGGGTTCGGTGCCGGACTGGCCGCCCAGCGCAAAGCGTTCGGAGAGCGATTGACGGCTCTGGAGCAACAAATAGCCGAACTGCACGAGCGCATGGCGCATCTGGAAGGCTTGCTGACGGGCTGCGCGAGGCCATCGCCATGATGCCCATTCCCAGGAATCAGCCCTCGCCAGAAGGGGGACTGCCGGGCCGGGGTGGGGCTCCAGGAGTGCGGGCTTCCTGCCCGCAACGCGGCCAGGATGGCCGCGCTCCCAGGAGGCAGGAGCAAGAAAAGAACCCCTCGCCCCCTGGGCGAAGGGGGGAGATGAGGGCAAGAGGGACCGGCATGCCATGCCCGCGTACGCGCCGAGGCGGGAGGACCGTGCTCAGGCCTCCGGTGTGATCAGGATATTGCCATACGCATCGACCCGACCGATATGGTCGGACAGAATCAAGCTGGTCGAGTCCATTTCCATGACGATGGCCGGACCCTGGATAACGTCCTGGGCGCGCAACCGGGCGCGGTCGTAGATCACGGCCGGCCGGTCCGTATTGTTAAGAAACACAGGCTGTTCCCCCATTGCCGCGCGGACCGGATTGCCGTCTCCCGGCTCGGCGCGATAGGGCGTCACCGTGGTGGCTGTGCCTTGCACAACGGCCCGGATATTGACCAGTTCACGGTCGGAGTCGAGCGCAAAGGTGTATAACTGCTCGTGCAGGCGATCAAACCGCTCCCCAACTGCCGACAGCCCTCCGTCCTGCAACTCCTGCCGCTCCAATTCCAGGGTGAGTAGCGTGCCCTGGCCGTGGTAGCGGACATCAACCTCAAAGCTGGTCGTTTGTTCTGCGCGCGGCACGTTTTCGGCGTCAAGGGCGCGGGCCGCCGCCAGGGCGAGTTCGTCACACGCCGCAATCACCTCGGCCGTCTCAAGCTGCGAGAACGGGCGCAACAGGGTACGAGAGGTTTCGTTCCGTAAGCGGGTTGTGGCGTCCCCATAGGCACACAGCACACCCGGCCCTCTGGGAATAATCACCGGCCAGGCACCCAGCAGCCTGGCCAGGGCATTGGCGTGCAAGGGACCTGCTCCGCCAAAGGCGGTCAACGCATAGTCGCGCGGATCAATACCCTGCTGAACCGAGATCAGCCGCAGGGCGCTGAACATTTTTTCATTCACAATATCAATGATGCCGGCTGCGGCCTGTTTGACCGACATGCCCAGGCCGTGTGCGACTGTTCCAACGGCCTGCTCGGCCGCGGCGAGATCAAGAACCATTTCTCCACCCAGCCGAGTCGCGGCCGGCAAATAGCCCAGCACGAGGTTGGCATCCGTCACGGTGGGCTGACCGCCGCCTTTGCCATAGCAGGCCGGACCGGGGTCGGCGCCGGCACTGTGCGGACCGACACGAAGGGCGGCGGTCAGCTCCGGCACGTGGGCAATCGAGCCCCCGCCGGCCCCGACCGAGCGGACATCAACAGAGGACGCCCGGACCGTCACATCACCGACCGTAGTCTCACGCCGGAGCTGGGCTCTGCCGTCTTGCACCAGGGCAACATCGGTCGAGGTGCCGCCCATATCAAACGTCAGCAGGTTCTGATATCCAGCCTGGCCGGCCACCCAAATGGCTCCCGAGACCCCACCCGCGGGGCCGCTCATCAGCAAATTGACAGGATAATGGCCGGCGGCCTGGGCCGAGGTCAGCCCGCCGGCCGAGCGCAGGATGTGGAGCTTGGGCTCCCGCATGGTCTTGGCCAATTCAGTCCTGATGTTGCGCACATAGGTTTCGACCACCGGCCGAACGTAGGAATTCGCCACCGTGGTAATGGTCCGCTCATATTCCTGCATTTCCGGAATGACCTCGGACGACAGGGAAACGGGCAGACCAGGCAGTTCTTCTGCCGCCAACGCGCGCAGGCGTTGTTCGTGCGTGCCGTTGGCATAAGCGTTAATGAGAGAAATGGTCAGGGCTTCGATCTGCCGGGCGCGCAGGCTGCGCAGGGCCTGGCGGGCCTGGGCTTCATCCAAGGGGTCCACGACCTCGCCCGTAGCACTGATGCGTTCGGACACCTCAACCGTACATTCCAGCGATGCCAGGGGTTCGCTTTTGTTATACAGCACCCAGCCGCTCAGCGCGCCAGGCACAAAGGAGCGTGCGATCTGCAACACCTGACGGTAGCCCTGGGTTGTCACCAGGCCCACCTTGGCTCCGCTACCGGTAAGAATAGCGTTGGTTGCAACGGTCGTGCCGTGCAGCACGTGAGCAATACTACGGGCGTCCGCCCCGGCCCGTTCGCACACCAGCGCAATCCCGTTGAGTACGCCCAGAGACGGATCGGCCGGCGTTGACGGCACCTTGGCGGTGACGGCGCTGCCGCGTTCTTCGTCAATCAGCAGGCAGTCGGTAAAGGTCCCGCCCACGTCTACGCCAAGCCGGTAGGACATCAGACTTCAATTCTCACCGGCCCTTCGACTCCGCTCAGGACAGGCCATAGCGGGCCGGTGCTCCCTGGAAATGCTTGTAGAAGCTTTCCCTCGCACTGGCAAGACATCCAACGGTGGGAAGCATCCGTTCGTGGCTAGTCTTTCGACGCCACCCAGAACAGGCTAAGTAACAGCCCATGCGGCAAGAACTGACGGTCTACTCCATCTCCGTAGGGCTCGCCTTGGCCGTGATCATGGGTGCGGCGAACGTCTATCTGGGCCTCAAGGTCGGCATGACAGTGTCGGCCTCCATTCCGGCAGCGGTGGTTTCCATGCTGCTCTTGCGCGTTCTGCTGGGCAGACAGTCGGTGCTTGAAGCCAACCAGGCCCAGACCGCGGCGTCCGCGGGCGAGTCTCTGGCCGCCGGCATTATTTTTACCATGCCGGCCCTGGTCCTGGTCGGCGTCTGGCACGAGTTCGATATGGTCTTGACCACGCTGGTTGCCCTGGCCGGCGGCCTGCTGGGGATTGTGCTCATGATCCCGATGCGCCGGGTGTTTGTCACCGCCGACACCCTGCCCTTTCCCGAAGGCGTGGCGTGTGCCGCAGTGCTGCGAACCGGTCAACAGGCCGGTGATCAGGATGCCCGCCAGGTCATCCAGGGAGCCCTGTTTGGCTTTGTGTTCAAGGCGCTGGTGAGTTTTTTCGGCGTCCTCAAAGGGACGCTCGAAGGAGCCTGGCTGGTGGGCAAGAGCGTGGTCTATCTGGGCAGCGACCTGTCCGTCGCTCTGTTGGGCGTGGGCATGATCGTCCGGCTCAATATCGCGGCCCTCGTCTTTCTGGGAGGCGGGCTGGGTTGGCTGCTGACCCTGCCCATTTTGAGTGCGGGCGTCGCCAGTCCCGAAAATCCGGTTGAGCGCGCCTATGCGGTATGGTCACAGCAGGTACGCTATATCGGGGTCGGCGCCATGGTCGTGGGTGGCGTGGTGGCCATCGGACAGGTGTGGAGCGGCTTGGGTGAGGCCGTCCGGGCACTGTTGCCAGCGGCCCGGACAGGGCCGACCGAGACTCAGGACGCGTCTCAGGATATGCCGCTGGCCTGGACCGGCGCTTTGGCTCTGGGCTGCCTGGTCCTCACCGGCAGTGTATATTTTCTGTTTACCGGGCGGGTGGATGTGACCCTGACGGCTACCACGATCATGTTCGTCATGGCGCTCTTCTTTACTGCGGTGGCCAGTTATATCGTTGGCTTGGTTGGTAACTCCAACAGCCCGGTCTCGGGCATGACCATCACCACCGTGCTGGCTACCGGGCTGCTGCTCGTTCTGTTTGGCTTTACGGGCACGACCGGCATGCTGGCCATCCTGGGCGTAGCCGCGGTGGTGTGCTGCACGGCCTGCACAGCCGGTGATGTGTGCAACGATCTCAAGACCGGTCAGTTGGTCGGCGCCTCGCCCCGCCGCCAGCAAATCATGCAGATCGGCGGCGTGGCCGTGGCCGCGCTGATTATGGCACCCGTCCTGCAACTGCTGCACGATTACACGCCCGGCGGCATTGGCGGCAAGGAACTCGCCGCTCCCCAGGCGCAACTGTTTGCCAGTCTGGCACGCGGTTTTTTCGGTGACGGTCAGCTGCCGTGGCATCTGGTCGGGATCGGGGCCGTGATCGGCCTCGCGCTGGTCGGGGTGGACCGGCTGCTCGCCCGACGGGGCGTAGCTTTCCGGCTCCATCTCATGCCGGTCGCGGTCGGTATGTATCTGCCCTTCGGGCTGAGCGTTCCGATTTTTCTGGGCGGCCTGCTGGCCGCCCTCCTGCACCGCCAGCGGCCCACCACCTCGGAAACCGCGGCCTCTCAGCCCGGCGTGCTGCTGGCCTCGGGGGCCATTGCCGGCGAGGCCCTGACCGGCGTCGGCATTGCGCTGGCCGCCAGCCTGGGGTTCAGCCGCCTTGGGCTTGGCCTGCCGGACGGACTGCAAACCGGGCTGAGTTTTGTGGCCGTACTGGTCGCGCTGCTGTTTTTCTATCAACGCAGCCGGTGACTCGCCGAGTTTATAAGACCTTCTCCTGGGTCCGGTTTCGTGATTGAATATCTGCATGGTCTCGCCCCAGCCGACGCTGGCCCAACTGCTCGCGGTGCTCGGCGAGTATCTCGCACTCGACGACACCGACTGCCGCAGCCTGCCGCCCGCAGCCTACCGGTCGTCCGAGCTGTACGCATTGGAGATCGAGAAAATTTTCAAGACCGCCTGGCTGTGTGTCGGGCGCGCGGAATATATCCCCAATCCCGGCGACTATTATGCCTGCGAGGTCCTGGGTGACATGCTCATCATCGTGCGTGGTGACGACGGCAATATCCGCGCGTTATCAAACATTTGCCGGCACCGTTTCATGCCGCTGGTGCAGGACTCGGGCAGCACGCGCCGTTTCGTCTGTCCCTATCATGCCTGGACGTATGCGACCGACGGCCGCCTGCTGTCCGCGCCACATATGGAAGGCGCGGGTCGCTTCGACCGCGAGCAGTGCAGCCTGCCGCGCTACCGGCTCGAAGAATGGTTCGGCTTCTTGTTTATCAATCTGAATGAAGACGCACCCCCACTCGCCACCCAAATGCGAACCCTCGAAGGCTATATCGCCAACTATCGCGTGGCCGGGCAAAAAGAGATTTTTCATTACGAATCCGTCTGGGACGGTAACTGGAAGCTCTCGGCCGAGAATTCGATGGAGTACTACCATCACATGGGGCTGCACAGCGACACGGTGCAGGACGCTATGCCGGGCCAGAATTCGTATACTCCGCCGCCGCCCGCAGATTTATCCTTCACCCATATGCGCTGCCGCATGAATGAGGCGTTCAAATCCGGCGGCCATACCATGACACCCAGAGGACGCCTGGACACCTTCACCGAAGAAGACCTCACCACCGGGTATATGGTCTATATCTGGCCGGCATTTACCATGGCGATGCGGCCCAACGGTAACAACTGGTTGAGCTTCCACCCGCAGGCACCCGAGCGCACCGGGATTCTGGGCGGCTACCTGGCGTCGCCGGACCTGCTTGAAGTCGCCCCGGATATCGGTGAGCAGCGCCGTGATATCATGGAGCGCGTCAACGAACAGGACAAGCTGGCGACCACCGAACTCGCCAAGGCAATGCATTCGAGCAAGGCGGCGCGCGGGCCGCTGAGTCCGTTCGAGCAGACCATTGCCCAGTTCTACCGCTGGCTCGCTCGGGAGCTGGTCGGCCAGCCAGGAGTCGCCTGATTCACCGCCGGAGTCTCAGCTCTGCTCATAGGCATACGCGGCCCGCAGCAGCACGTCGTCTTCAAAGTGCCGGCCGACCAGTTGCAGGCCGATCGGCAGCCCCTCGTGCTCGCCGCAGGGAACAGTGAGCGCCGGATGACCCGTCGCGTTGAACGACCCGGTATTGTGGATCATGTTGGCAAAAATCGACAGAAACTCGTACGGCGAGAGTTCCTCTTCGGGCATGGGCGGCGCGGTAAACGGGATCGTCGGCATGAGCAGTACATCGACGTCCTCAAATATCCGCTCGTAGGCGGCCCGCAGTGCGCGGGTAAGGTTCTGCGCCTTGGCATAGTAGTGCATACCGTAGCGCTGGTAGGTGTATTCACCGAGCAGCAGCACGAGCTTCAGGCCCAGCGGCAGATCGTTCGCGCGCGCCTTGATGGCCCGGTGCATGAAGTTCACATGATCCAGGGCGTAGTGGCCCGACCAGCCGTGTCCCCAGCCATCCTGCTTATTGGTCTCGTTCCCACCCTGAATCATGAGCGGCCACAGAATCGCGTTGCCGTCCAGGTGCATCGGGACCGAAACGTCAGCCAGCGTCGCCCCAACACGCTCCAGCACCCGCGCGGCCTCGCGCACGGCCGCGTCCACCTCAGGCATGGATTGAGCATGGCCGAAACCCTGGGTGAGGATGCCTATCCGCAGGCCGCCGACACCCGCTTCGAGCTGGGCGGTGTAATCTTTGACCTGGACGTCTTTCTGGCGCGGGTCCAGACCGTCCGCACCGGCCACGGCCTGCAACGCCAGGGCGCAGTCGCGCACCGTTTTCGTCATCGGCCCGGTATGATCGACCGTCGGGTCGAGACCGGCCAGCCCGGTATGCGGCACCAGGCCGAAGGTCGGCTTGAGGCCCACGATGCCGCACCAGGCTGCCGGAATGCGTATCGAGCCGCCCTGGTCGCCGCCCATGGTGATATCCGCGTCGCCGTTGGCGACCACGACCGCACTGCCGTTTGACGACCCGCCGGCACAGTAGCGGCCCGTGGCCGGCCCGGACGGATTAATGGGTTGCGGTCCGGGGTAGATGCTGAGCCCGATCGCGTCGAAACAGTGTGAGCCATTCACCACCTTGCCTATGATCTCGGCGCCGGCGTCGAGCAGGCGGGTGACAATCGTCGCGTCTTCGGTCGGCACATAGCCCTCCATAAGGCTGGAGCTGTTCATCATCGGAATGCCCGCCACGCGCACATGATCCTTCAGCCCGACCGTCTTACCGGCCAGCGGGCCGTCGGACGCACCTGGGATGGAGCAGCGCCACGCCCAGCCGTTGTCCCGGTTGTCATCGGTCGCCGGCCGCGCCCCGAAATCCCGCCGCGGATACTTGACCGGAACGGTGGGGGCGACCAGTTCGTCAAGGCGCCGGTAGGCCGGCAGCATCTCGCGGATATACTGCGAGAAGCCGTCAACCTCTTCGTCATGCACGTCAAAACCGAAGCGCCGACCGGCGTCGCGCAAATCCTGGGGGGTGGGCATACGCACAGGCATGGGTAGCCTCCTTCTTTTTGCGGAATCATACGGCACCCTATCCCGCGAATGCAAATGAGACACGCCGCCTCACTCAGCCAGAAGCCCCGCAGTTTGCGCTCCCCCCTCAACGGGCCGATAAGGATTGAAACCCTTGAGACTCCTGGCATACAATGCCCACCTGGTAAAAGCACCGGCCTTAACAGATCGGTGAGGATTGAAACAAACGGAGGGAATCCAATGGGCAAATACATGTTTCACGCAACGTACACGCAGTCGGGATTGACCGGGTTGCTGAAGGAAGGCGGCACGCGGCGGCGGGAGGCATTAACCCAGACCATTGAGGGTATGGGCGGGAGCGTGGAGGTGCTGTACTACGCCTTCGGGGAGCCCGACCTGTACATCATTGCCGATCTTCCCGACGACGCCACGGCATCGGCCGTGTCCTTGACGATCGGCGCCGCCGGCGCCCTCAACATCGGCATCACCGTGCTCGTGACACCCGAAACCGTGGACGAGGCCATAGGAAAAAGCGTGCCCTACCGGCCTCCGGGAGCCTGATACGCCGGCGGCCTGGGCGGGTGACTGTCCGGCTACCGTTTATATTCTCCCCTGCCCTGAATATCCCCTCTCCCTGGAGACGTGTGATGCACATTCCCAGGAACGGGCGCTCGCCAGACGTGAAAGGCCGCCGGGCCGGGGCAAACCCACCCCAGCCTACGGCCACCCCTCCTCGGACGTGTGATGCATATTAGGGGGCACTGTAGGAGGAGCGTGTCGAGGATAGGCTAAGCTCACTTTCCCTACCATAGGAGGTGAGCGATGCCCATGGATCTCGACACGTTCCTGGTGGCTTTATATACCATCGTGGACGATCTGTACCAGCAGCAGGCCG
>MKWU01000489.1_pt1 | contig 75274 bp, 74 predicted proteins | sample 809101 | NCBI WGS metagenome assembly MKWU01 (sample SAMN05860141, study PRJNA318959) | sponge metagenome | host: Aplysina aerophoba | place: Slovenia: Piran, Adriatic Sea, Gulf of Piran | collected 2013-05-07 | reverse complement strand
ACGTTGCCCCGCTGTTTAGGGAACGCGTCTGCTATAAGTTCGTATTGTTCTGATGTCAGTTCCATACGTTAACGATACCGACCGGACACCCCAACCCCTGGCATTTAGAGTCAACACGCCCTAGTTATCCCATACTCCATATATCGCTATCCGATGACAGTTTCAAGGGGATGGTTGGTCGGAGAACTCCCTGTAAACAAGAGCGATATGGTGCTGGGGACCGGCCAGAAGCCATCGGGAAGGGTTCCCGGAATTGTCAGCCGGCGCCGAATCCTTGCAGGACGATCTCGCTGATCTGGTCGACCTGTTGCTCGAAGCTGGCCGCCGCGGCCCGGAACTCCACCACGGCCGCCCGGCGGAGTTCGCCGGTGTCGGGTGCCCTCAATCCGGCGAGGGAGTTGGCGGCTGCTTCGGCCACCGCGGCCGCCGACTCGTAGACCCGCTGGTGAGCCTCGGTCAACCCTGCCACATCCTCGGGTGGACGGTGGAGCTCCACCGCCTCGCTGAACACTACGGCGCGCTCCGAGGCAGCAACCATGGCGGCCTCCGTATCGCCGAACGTAACGCCCGTCTGATCCCGGTTCTCCCAGTCGTCGTTGACGGCGTTCAACTCCTCGACCAACGCGGCCAGCGTGGCCTTGTCCTCCTCCAGATTGGTGAGGTACACCTCGATCTCGGGCGGCAGGACGGTCGTAGGGGTGGTGTCCTCCGGCGTCTCGGTCTGATCACCCTCGGCGGTGGTGTCATCAGGGGCCGCCGAGGTCGCGGTCGTGGACGGAGCAGTACCCGATATCCCGGCCGTGCTCTCAACGGTGGGCGGCTCCAGACGGTTCACCCAAACCCAGGTGAACAGGATCATTCCCAGTACTACCAAGGGCAATACCCACCGGCCTGGCCTGGGGTCGGGGTTGGACAACATAGCGAACAACGTTAGTCCGCACGCGACCGGATTCCCGGTTATCCCTGCTCGCCGGAGTAGCCGGCCGTGCTGGAAATGCCGGGATATTCGGGGTATGTTGCGGGCAAGCGCGATGTTCGTCGGCACCGGGAGGAACGAAAGGGTCCGCCCGTGCCAAACCTTCCACCTCCAACCGACGACCAGGTGAGCGAGCACCTCCCGTGGGAGCAACTCACCATCCCTCCCCAACCCGACCGCAAGATACTGATCTACGGCGTCGCCGCCGGGCTGATCGTGGTAGTGCTGGGCATGGTCGTCTTCCGGCAGATCAACCGGCCTTCGGTGGCTGATCTGATGCCGGTCACCCCGATTTCCGTCGCCTCCGAGCCGCTGGCTACGACCACCACACTCCCGCCGGTGGCTGACCGGGAAGGACCGGTCCCGGCCACCGTGGCCTTGGCCGAACCGGAGGTCACCGGAGGGCTATCGGAGGCCGACCTCATGGCGGTCGATCGGGAAGGTACGGAGCGCACCGTGGCGGGAACCGCCGAATGGCTGGTGCTGGAATTCTTCACCATCGATCCGTCCGAGGTTTGGACCGAGCGGGTGCAGGCCGCATCGGGCCTACGACTGCCTGACGGGTTGGCGCCCGAGCTGTCCAGCGCCGGGACGGTCTCCTATGTGGAATGGACCCGGACCCGATCACTCACACAGATCGGACCGGACACCTACCAAGCCCTCGTCCTGATCCGCCGGTTGGTGGCGCCGGACGGAGTCAGCTTCCGGCGACTTCCGGTGGAGCGGGTGGAAGTCGACCTCCGCGTAGAGCCGGATGGCGAGGTGCGTGCCCTTTCGTTGCCCGAACTCTCCACACCGACCGAGACGGAACTGACCCAGCTGCCGGACACTGAGCTGGTATGGGTGGTGGACTCGGCCGGCATCGGATGGCCGATGACACGTTCGTAGTTGCTAGTTGAGAGTTGATAGATAATAGTAAAATCCATCAACTACAAACTAGGAACTAACCATCTAGTCCAGAAACTGCCTCTCGAGAATGGCTGTGACCGCGGGGGCGATGCCGGACCAGTCGGCGTCGGGATTCTTGGTGACGGTGACGAAATCAGCGGTCATGAAGACGCTCATGACCCCGTCGATCCCGAACAACTCACCGGCCACGGGATCGTCTCCGGCGTTGGCCGGTACGTAGCTACGAGGACCCCCCACCTCCACCCCGACGCTGAACTTCAGCGCGTTGGGATTAGGGGTGTGTTGGGGAACGATCGGCACCGGACCTCCTTTGCTGGAGATGTTAATCCCGTCCCCTGTCGCACAACCTCGCAACCACTACCATCACCTTGTGGTCTGTCTGCGAAACAACCAGGCGTGCTCTGGCGGCCATCGGCGCCCCGTCGCTGCGTTCCGCTTCCTCAACGTGCCGCTGCGGGCACGCCCTCGTCAGCGGGCCCTGCGAGGAACACCGCTGCCGACGCCACACCACACCGCCATTCCGCAGACAGACCACTAGCCGTGCAACCGTCCCCCGAACTAGAGCTCGAGCTCCGTCACCGGCTCGGTGACGAGCAGGTAGCCTCCGACCCGCTCGACCTGTACGTATTCGGCAAGGATGCCGGACTCGTCCGCGGCGAGCCGGGGCTGGTGGTCTTCCCCCGCAACACCGACGAGGTGGCCACCATCATGCGCCTCGCCGGTCGCCACGGCGTGCCCGTGGTACCGCGCGGATCGGGAACCGGCCTGGCAGGCGGGGCGGTCACCACCGGGCCCCATGTGCTCCTGGTCACCACTCGCATGAACCGGATCGGCCTTGTGGATGTTGAGAACCGGTGCGTCTGGGTACAGCCCGGGGTCATCAACCTGGACCTCAGCATCCATACCACCCCGTTCGGGCTCCACTACGCGCCCGATCCCTCCTCCCAGTCGGTATGCACGATCGGAGGCAACGTGGCCAACAACTCGGGGGGGCCGCACTGCCTGGCCGAGGGCACCACCGTCAACCATGTGCTGGCAATGGAGATAGTGACACCGGATGGCGACGTTCTGCAGGTGGGCGGGCCGGCGCCGGATCCGATCGGGCTCGATGTACGCGGGTTGATGGTCGGCTCCGAGGGGACGCTGGGCATCGTCACCGACGTCCTGGTGAACCTGCTGCCCAACCCACCCGCGTCCCGCACCATCCTCCTCGCCTTTTCGGAGGTCGAACATGCGGCCGCCACCGTATCGGGGATCATCGCCAACGGGCTGATCCCGGCAGCCCTTGAGATGATGGACCAGCCGATGACGATCGCGGTGGAACGTTTCGCAAACGCCGGCTTCCCCACCGAGGCGGCGGCCGTGCTGATCGCCGAAGTGACAGGGCATCCGTCGGCGGTAGACGCCGAGGCTGAGCTCGTACGCCGGCTCGGCGCCTCCCATCGGGCGACCCTCATCCGTATCGCTTCCGACGAGGCTGAACGGAAACGGATCTGGCTGGGTCGTAAGTCGGCCTTCGGCGCCATCGCCCAGATGAACCCCGACTACTACCTGCACGACACGGTGGTACCCCGGACCCGGCTGGTGGAAGCCATCGAGCAGACCTACGCCATCTCGGAGCGTCACGGTATCCCGATGCTGAACGTCTTCCACGCAGGCGACGGCAACCTGCATCCGCTGATGTCGTTCGATGCTTCCATTCCAGGGGTCATGGAACGAGTGGATGCGGCCGGGAAAGACCTCATCGAGGTGTGCGTGGCCATCGGCGGTTCGTTGTCAGGTGAGCACGGTATCGGCATGGAGAAGCGCGATTACATGCACCTCGTCTTCGACGAGATGGATCTCGATGCCCAGGCCCGCATCCGTGAGGCCTTCGATCCCGGGGGAAGGCTGAACCCCGGCAAGATCGTTCCGCAAGGTTCACGATGCTTCGATTTCGGCCGTCCGCCGCCGGTGGGGGCTTGGGTGTGAGCTCGGCCACCTCTGCTCGAGGAGGCTCGGACCCACCGACCGCCACACCGGCGACGCTAGAGGAGGCGGCCGGCCTGATGGCCAACCTGCCCGCCGGAGGAGACCGTATCCGCATCGACGGGGGCGGCTCGCACCGGGGTATCGGATACCCGGTGACATCCGACGTGATCCTTTCCACCTCCCGGCTGGATCGCGTGGTGGCGTGGGAGCCGGACGACCTGACGGCGGTGGTGGAAGCGGGCGTCCTGGTGAAAGACCTCGAGCAGATGCTCTCGTCGAAGGGCCAGACCGCCCTGCTGCCCGAGCAGCCTGGAACCGGCACGGTGGGCGGGGCGATCGCCACGGCCACATCCGGATGGCGGCGTCACCGGTACGGCCCGATCCGGGACCGGGTGCTGCAGATAACCCTGGTGTCCAGCGATGGTCGGGTAGTCACCGCCGGTGGCCGGGTGGTGAAGAACGTGACCGGGTACGACATTCCCCGCCTCGCCACCGGCTCGCTCGGAGCTATGGGCCTGATCGCCCGGGTCTGTCTCAAGTTATGGCCGGTCCCGCAGGCGTCTGCGACCGTGCCCGTGGCGTCCGCCGAAGAGGCACTCGCGGCGTCCTATCGCCCTCTAGCCGTGTTGGAGACCCGGGAGGGCGCTGCCGTTTTTCTCGGAGGCACCTCCGAAGAGGTAGCGGGCCAGGCGGCCGCGCTGGGCTCCGAACCCACCGCCGGGCTGAACTGGCCGAGCCATCCGTCCGGATCGGTTCGCTTCTCGGTGCGGACCCCGCCTTCGTCCTTGCGGGGCATCGTCGATCGGCTCGACCCGGGCTGGACCTACCTAGCCCAGTTCGGAGTCGGCGAGGTGACGGTCGCCACCGACGAGGCCAGCCTCGAAGAACTGGGCGAATTGAGGCGCCGGGCCGAGTCCCTCGGAGGTGCTCTTGTGATGCTGGACGCGCCCGCATCGATGGTCCGGACATTCGACCCGTGGGGAACGCCGCCCCCGTCGATCAAGATCCAGCGGCGCGTCGTCAACCTGTTCGATCCCGGCCGCAGGATCAATCGGGGCATCCTGCCGGGCCGGATCTGAGATGAGCTGGGTAACCCGTGACGCGCCCCGAGCGGACGAGCTCTCCTCGTGCATCCAGTGCGGGCTGTGCCTGCCGAGCTGCCCTACCTTCCGGCTGACCGGACTCGAGACCGCCTCGCCGAGGGGACGGCTGACCGCGATGGCGGCGGTCGCCGCCCGACGACCGGTGGACAGCCGCTTCGAGGAGATCATGGGCGCATGCCTGCAGTGCCGCGCCTGCGAGGTCGTGTGCCCGTCGTTCGTGCCGTTCGGCCGGGCCATGGAGGGCGCCAGAGCCGAGATAGCCGCCCAGACGTCGGGCGTTGACCGCTGGCTCCGAAGGCTTGTAACTGCCCGCCTGCTGCGGAGCCGGATGGCGGTTCGGCTGGGGACGTTGGCCGCGTCGATCGCCCAGTCATCCCGGCTCGGCAGATTGGCGCCGGGTCGGATCCGGGGCAACGTGGCAGGGCTTCGATCGCTCAAAGGGAGACCCCGCTCGATCGTCGGACGGACTCGGGCCGCGCAGGGGGAGAAACGGGGAGTGGCCGCTCTCCTGGCCGGTTGCGTCATGGACGCCTGGTTCGGAGATGTGCACACCGCCACCGTCGAGCTGCTGGCGGCGGCCGGGTGGGAGGTGGTGTCGCCCCGGGGTCAGACCTGTTGCGGAGCGCTCGCCGCGCATGACGGCTGGGCGGACGACACCCGAAAGATGGCCTCCGTGAACATGGAGGCCTTCCGCGGCGTGGATCTGGTAGTCGTCAACTCGGCCGGGTGCGGGGCCCACATGAAGGAATACGACCATTGGGTCGACGGCGGGGAGGAACTTGCCACCAGAGTGGCCGACGCCAACGAGGTGGTGGCGGAGGCGATCGCTGACGGAAGGCTTCCCCGATTGAGCGCTGATGGCGACCGGGTGGCGGTGCAGGACCCTTGCCATCTCCGGCATGTGCAGCGGATTACCGACCAACCCCGAGCAGTCCTGGCAGCGACTGGGCTGACCGTTGTCGAGATCGACCCGGACGGTCGATGTTGTGGAGCGGCGGGTATCTACAGCCTGCTGGAACCCGACATGTCGCGCCGGCTCGGTTCCTCCAAGGCGGAGCAGGTGCAAGCGACCGGGGCACTTCTCGTAGCCAGCGCCAATCCGGGATGCGAGATGCAGTTACGCACGTACTTGAGCGAACTCGGACATACCGCCCGGGTCGCTCATCCGGTGGAGCTCTACTGGGAGGCACTGCAGCGGGCCGAGAGACGGGCAGCCGTCCGGTGACCGGCTACCCACCATACGACCGGCGGAGCCGGAACCTCTTGGAGCTGCTTCCCCCGACTCTCCAGCCCGGTCCCGAGGTCTGGCGGTGGGCGACCATCGGCGTCCACTCGCTGCGGATGGTGCTCGGGGTATTGCTCGCGGTCATCGGCACCGGGCTCGCCGGAATGGGGATCGGGTTGGCCCTGGGTGGGTTCGGCCTGCTCACGCTGGACCTAGCGCCGCCGGAATCCGAAGTCCTGGCGGTCGGGGTGGCCGTGTTGATGCTCGGCGCGGCGGTAATAGGCCTGGCCGTCGAGGGAGGGCTCGGGCCTTCCGGTCGGCGGGTGGAGGCCGAACCGTGGGAAACGCTCCTTACCTGGACGCCGGCCATTCTGGTCAGCATCTGGCTCACCGCTCGGCTGGCAAACCTGGCGACCTCGACCCTGGCCCGCTTCTCCGAGCTGTTCGACCTCGTGCCGGCCTATCTGGACGTGGTAGGCGGCCGGGCCTGGCCGGCCGCTCTGATTGCCCTCGCGCTGGCCTGGCCGGCCCTCCAGTACGGAGCGCCCCGCTACCCGTGGATCGCCGCCAACGTCCCATCCCTCCTCTACGCGCCCTGGATCGTCCTCGTCATCCTGGAATTCCGGCGCGGCTAAGCCTGAAGGAAAAGGTGCCCGGCGGTGGGGTCTACATGCGAGCCGGAACTTCTATGCCCAATAGGTCGAGCAGGAGCTCCAGGACTCGGCGGGCGGTCCGGACCGTCCGCAACCACGAGGACTGCACGGCGGGGTCGGGCTCGGTCAGGATATGGCAGGCCTCGTAGAAACGACTGAAGTCGGCGGCTACCTCGTAGGCGAACTCGGCCAGATGGTTGGGGGCACGCAACTCCATGGCCCGGTCGATCACCTCAGGTAGCTGAAGGAGGCGGAGCACGAGCCTGGTCTCCGTTTCGTGGCCCGGCGGCAGGACGGCGCCGGGCGCCAGTCCCCGGCCAGAGGCCCGGGCGAGGATCGAATCCATGCGGACGGCCGCCATCTGCAGGTAGGGCCCGGTCTTGCCTTCCAGCGCGGTGAACCGGCGCACATCGAAGACGTAGTTGGAGGTGCGGTTGTTGACCAGGTCGCCGAACTTGAGGGCGGCGATCCCGACTTGGCGAGCGATAACCGCCCGTTCGTCCCCGGAATAGCGGGCCGCCAGATCCGACTCTTCCATGCGGGCCGCCGCGGCGTCCGTGACCATCTCGATCAGGTCTCCCAACCTGAGCACACCGCCCTCCCGCGTCTTGAAGGGGGTTCCATCCGGGGCGTTCATGGTGCCGAAACCGATGTGTTCCATGACTGCCCGGCCGGATACGCCGGCCCGGCGGGCGGCCCGGAACACCTGCTCGAGGTGGTAGGACTGGCGGGCGTCGACCACGTAGAGGATCAGGTCCGCCCTCAATTCGGCGACCCGCATCTGGACGGTGGCCACGTCGGTGGTGCCGTAGAGGAAGGCCCCGTGGGAGGTCTCGAGCACGAGGGGTGTCATCCGGGCCTTGTCGTCGGGCCGGCTCACTTCGATCACCACCGCTCCGTCCGACCGGACCGCGATCCCCCGGGCAAGGGTTTCATCCACCAGCGGCCGGAGCAGATCCCGGACCGTGCTCTCCCCGTACCAGAGGTCGAACTCCACCCCCAGGTCGGAGAAATCCTGCTCCTGGGAGGCGCGGGACACCCGGACGAAGTGTTCCCAGAGCGCCACGTACCCGGGCCGACCCGACTGGAGGTCGGTGGTGGCCCGCCGAGCTTCCGCGGCTACCACCTCGTCATCCGCGACCTGGCGAACCATCCCCGGATACCACTCCTGGAGATCGGCCAGTGTGATGTCTAGCGCTTCTTCGTAGGGACCCTCGTAGGATCCGTCGAAGTGCGCGAGGTCCGGATGACGGCGGCGGGTGGCCACGATGAGCATGCCCATCTGAAGTCCCCAGTCACCGAAGTGGGCATCTCCCAGCACCTCGTGCCCAGCGAAACGGAAGAGGTGCTTGAGGGTGTCCCCGATGATCGTGGCCCGGAGGTGCCCGACATGCATTGCCTTGGCGACGTTCGGCCCGGCATAGTCCACTATCACGTTGAGCGGGTGCTCGACCGGAGGTACACCTAACCTCTCGTCCCCGGCCATGGCGTCCCCGCAGTCGGCGAGGGCCCGGCCGGTCACGGTCAGGTTGATGAAACCCGGCCCGGCGATCGACACCGAGGCGAGGCGGTGGTCGCCCTCGATCCGCGCCACCACTTGCCGGGCTATGTGACGAGGGTCACGACCGGCGCTTCGAGCGGCAGCCAGCGCGCCGTTGCACTGGAACTGGCCAAGGTCGGGACGATCCGAGACTTGAACTGCGCCGAACGAAGCATCCAGCCCGGCGGTTTCGAAACCGGCCGCGACGATCCTGGTCAGATCTGAGAGAAGGCTCATACGAATCCGGCAGGATAGACCCGGACCGCGGATGAGCGGTGACGTGCCCTCAAGCGATCACCGGACTACCGGCCAGCTCCCGAGCGATCGCGAACCAGGCCCCGGCGACCATGAAGGGACCGAACGGTAGGTGATCGTGGCGGGTGATGCGACGCAGGGCCAGTAGCACCACGCCCACCGCCCCGGCCGCCAGGAACGCACCCACCATGGCCACCACGGCGGTTTCCCAGCCGTGGTAACCGGCGAACATCCCCAGCAAGAATGCCAGCTTGACATCGCCCATCCCGATGGCACCTCGGGTCACCAGCGCCGGGATCAGGAGTACTACGGAGTAACCGAGGCCGGTCACCAGCGCCTCCGGTACGTCGCCGATCCGACCGTCTGGAAGAGCCCCACCGGCCACCAGGAGCAGGCCCACCACGGTGCCGGGTAGGAGCACCCGGTTGGGGAGGCGGTAGCTCCGCAGGTCGACGAAGCTCAGCACGACCGTCACGGCCACCATCCATAGAAGAGCCGGCAGAGCCCACTGCGCGCCGACCACCCAGACCGTACCGGCCCAGGCAGCCGCGGTCACCGGCTCCACCAGCCGGTAGACCACCCCGGCGGACCGGTGGCATCGGGGACAGGGACCCGTGCTTCCGGCCCACCACAGCAGAGGCAGGTAATCCGCCGGTCTTGGTGGACACCCGCAGATCGGGCGGCAAGCCATGACCGACCTCACCGGCGCCCGCTCCAGCTCGGCCCGGATCAGTGTCACCAGGAGCCGGCCCGCGAAGAGGCCTGCCACTCCCGCAACCAGGTAGAGAGACACCGCTTACTCGGTGGCCGGATCCCGGTGCGCGGCGAGCGCCGCCAGCATGACGGTCGGGGGTACCTCCACGCCGGTCCAGATGGCGAACGAGGCCGCCCCCTGGCCGACCAGCATCAACTCCCCGGAGGCCACCGGCAGATCCCGCGCCGCCAGGGCGTCCTCGGCCGGGGTCTGCCCTCGACCGTACGCCAGTTCCAGCAAACCCCCTGCCTCATCCAGCACGCCGGCAGGGAGGGATTCGCCACGCATGCCCAGCGGAGTGGCGTTGACCAGTACCGCCCCCGCCACCGGTTGCCCCCACGGTGCGACCACGGCTCTGGCACCCACCCGGGCCACTAGGTCGTGGGCTGCTTCCGGCCGCCGCGCCGCCACCCAGACCTCGCGATCGCCCAGCGCCAGGAGGGCCGCTGCGGCGGCCGAACCCGCTCCCAGCAGCAACACCGGAGCATCGCCGGGGAGCCGGGCGTGCTGCCAGGCGAAGCGCACTCCTTCCGGGTCGGTGGACTCCGCATGAAGCCGGCCGTTCTCCATCCAGAGGGTGTTGGCGCCGCCCGAGCGGACCACCGCTCCCGAGCGCCGGTCGGCCAACCCGGCGGCCAGCGCCTTATGGGGCATCGTCACGTTGGCGCCGGCCAAACGCCCGGACCGGAGGTCGTCTGCAGCCCGTCCCATGCCGCGGCGGTCAACCTGGCGCCGGCTGTAGGAACCCTCGAGCCCCGCGAACTCCAGGGCGGCAGCATGGATGACCGGCGAGAGCGAATGGGCTACCGGATCGCCCAGGACCGCCAGACGCAGGAAGCCCATTCGAATCAGCCGATCCCCAGAGCGTCCGCCTGCTGCTTGGCCACCAGGAAGTCTTCGTACTCCCTGAAGAAGGAGTGGGATCCGTCCTCCGAGGTAAGAACGTAAAAGAGATAGTCGGTATCCGCCGGCTCGATGACCGCTTCGATCGACTTGGCGCCGGGCGCACCGATCGGTGTCGGCGGGAGACCCGCTATCCGGTAGGTGTTGTAGGGAGACTCGAACTCGAGGTCATCGAGAGTGGGCGACCGGCCCCGGTCGCCCAGGGCGTAGAGGACGGTGGCGTCGATCTGGAGCGGCATGCCCCGCTCCAGCCGGTTGTTGATGACGCTGGCGATCAGGGGCCGGTCCTCATCGGTCCCGGCCTCGGCCTCCACCAAAGAGGCCATAACCAGGCCTTCGTAGACCGAGAAGCCCCGTGCGGTCACCGGAGACCAGTCGTACCCCTCCAGGCGTCGCTCCATCTCGGTCGCCAGCCGTTGCAGCATCTCGGGCGGGGTTGCATCACCGAAGAACTCGTAGGTGGCCGGGAAGAAGAGTCCCTCCCATACTGCACTCTCGAGACCCTGGGGCAGGTAGGGGGAGGCGACGTCCCCGCTCACGAGCGCGGCCGTGAAATCCTCTTCCGAGTAGTTGCGGCTGGCCAGAGCCAGGACCTCCAGGAGCTCGCGGAGACGGAGTCCTTCGACCACCGTCACCCGGAACACATCGAGGGGCGGCCCCGCTATGAGAAGGTCCACTATCTCGTCGAGGTCGGTTCCGGTAACCAACTCGTAGGTACCGGCCTTGAGGAGGCTGCCTGCCTCACGAGTCCTGACCAACGACTCGAACTCGATGGCCGAGGGCACCACACCGTTGCTCACCAGGATGCCGGCGATGCTGCGTGCGCTGGACCCGGACGGGATCTCCACCATTACGGTGCGGCCCGGTTCGACCTCGACGGTCTGATCTGCTCCGCCGAGCCCGCCCAGCCTGTTGACCCAGTTGCCCAGGCCGGCGCCCCCTACTACCAGAGCGTATGTGACGACAGCCGCTACCAGCAGGCCGGTGATAGCACCTCGGGCGCGGATCAGCCACCAATCACGACCGCCGTTGTAACCCTCCGATGGACGATCCGGTCGCCGGTAGGCGCTCATTCGACCCTCGTCCGGGCTTGGCTATCGAGATAGCCCTGGAGCATCACCGCGGCCGCTACCTTGTCGATCCGCCGGCGTCGCTTTGCCCGGGATGTCCCAGCCGCCACCAGGACGCCTTCCGCGATCCGGGTGGTCAGCCGCTCGTCGTACAGGACCACCTCCACCCCGACGAGGGGACGGAGCCCATCTACGAACCGGCGGGCCCTGCGGGCAGCAGCCTGTTCGGTGCCATCGAGCGATACCGGCAACCCCACCACCACCTTGGTCACATCCTCGGAACCGACCAGGTCGGCCAGCCGGCGTTGGAGGCCGGCGTCCGCCTCGAATACAGCGAAGGGGTGGGCAGCGATACCCAGACGGTCGGAAAGAGCCACACCCACCCGCCGACTTCCGTAGTCGATGCCCATGATGCGGCTGGCCCCTTCCGGTCCGGCGCCCATCAGGCACTCAGACGGCGTGCTACCGCCTCCCGAATCGCGTCCAGAGCCTCGCCCACCTTGTCGCCTCTCGGTCCGCCTGCCTGTGACAACTCGGGATCGCGACTGCCCCCTCCGCCGAGCAACTTGGCGCCCACCAGCACCAGATCGGCCACCGAAACACCCTGGTCAACCAGGTCACGGGTCGCCAAGCCGACCAGCGCCCCCTTGCCCCCCGTCCGGCTTCCCAGTACCACGACACCGGACCCGAGCCGGTCCCGGACTTGCGCCCCGACCTGACGCAACGCCACCGGAGCATGATCGTCGAGCTCGGCCACCAGCCATGAGGTATCGCCGGTACGCCGGGCGGCGCCGGCCAGGTCGGCGGCGATCGCGGTCCTTTCCTGCTGCCTGCGCTGATCCAATTCGCTCTGGATGGCGTCGGCCCGCTCGGCGAGGCGGCGCACCCCCGCCGGGACTTCCGACATCGACAGGCCGAGGAAGCGACCCACGTCGGTCAGTTGCTGCCTCGCCTCCCTGGCATGCGAATAGGCCGCCATACCCGTCAGAGCTTCCACCCTGCGCACGTTCGATCCGATTGAGGACTCCGAAGTGACCAGCAGCGGTCCTATCTCCGCCGAGCTGCCCACATGGGTGCCTCCGCAGAACTCGACCGAGAAGTCGCCCACCGAAACCACCCTCACCTGCTCACCGTACTTGTCGCCGAAGAAGGCCAGGGCCCCCATCGCCTCGGCTTCGTCCTTGGACGTCTCGAGCAGCCCTACCCGATGGTTGTCCACCACCCGCTGGTTGACCAGCTGCTCCACGTCGCCGAGTTCTTCGGAAGCCACCGCCGTGTAGTGGCTGAAGTCGAAACGGAGGCGTCCGTCCTGGACCAGAGAACCGGCCTGGTTGGCATGTTCACCTATCACCTCCCGCAGCGCCCAGTGGAGGAGGTGCGTGCCGGTGTGAGCCTTGCGGATGCGGTCGCGCCGGGGGCTGTCGATGCGAGCATCCACCTCCTGGCCGGTCTGGACGAAGCCGCGGGCCACTCTGCCACGATGGCCGTGCAAGCCGGTTATGGCCGCCTGCGTGTCGCCCACCTCGATCCGGCCGGTCACCGACTCGATCAGCCCGACATCGCCAACCTGCCCGCCGGCCTCGGCGTAGAAGGGTGACCTGTCCAGGAAGACTTCCACCTCTTGGCCGGCCTCAGCTCCATCCACAAGCTCCCCCTCCCGGAGGATGGCGAGGACCAGGGCAGGCGAATCGTCTCGGACGTAACCCAGGAAATCGGTGGGGCCGATGGTGTCGAGAATGCGCTTGTAGGACTCGACGCGGACTGCCTCCGCTCCGCCCTTCCAGGCGGCCTTGGCCCGCGCCCTTTGAGCGGCCATCTCGGCCTCGAACCCATCCAGGTCCACCGCGCGGTGCTGCTCCGCCACTATCTCCCGGGTGAGGTCGATCGGGAAGCCGTACGTGTCATGCAGCTTGAAGGCCAGAGCACCGGACACGACGTCGCCCGTCTCCGAACCCGCCAGTGCCTCGTCGAGCATCTGGGTACCGGTGGCGAGCGTGCGCCGGAACTGGGACTCCTCCCGCTCGAAGACGTGCTGGATGAAGTCGAGGTTGGCCCTGAGTTCCGGGTAGGCGTCCTCCATGATGTCTGCGGTCACCTCGGCCAAGCGGGGCATGATGAGGCTCTCGCTACCCAGTTGCCAGGCGTGGCGCACCGCTCGCCGGATCAGGCGCCTCACCACGTAACCCCGACCTTCGTTTCCGGGCAGGGCGCGGTCGCCGATGAGGAACGTGGAGGCGCGGGCGTGGTCGGCGAGCAGGCGAAGCGTCACGTCGACCCGTTCGTCCTCTCCGTAGGTCCGGCCCAGGGCGCCCGACGCGGCAGCCAGGACATCATGGACGCAGTCGGCTTCGAAGAGGGTGTCGACTCCCTGGAGGATCATGGCCAGACGCTCCAGCCCGGTGCCGGTGTCTATCCCTTTGGCAGGGATGTCGCCGACAACGTGATAGGGCTCATCCTGGATGTTCTGCATGAAGACCAGGTTCCAGAGCTCCACAAACCGGTCCTCGCCACCACCGATCGGGCCTCCGTCATGCCCGTAGGCAGGGCCACGGTCGATGAAGATTTCCGAGCACGGACCGCACGGACCGGGAATGCCCATCTGCCAGAAGTTGTCCTTGCCGCCCCGCTGCACCCGATCAGGGGGTACCCCGATCGAGTCGATCCAGATCTCCTCGGCCTCGTCGTCCGTCTCGTAGACCGTGTACCAGAGGAGCTCGGGATCCAGACCGAGCGGCCCGGTGACGAAGTCGAAGGCGTAGCGGATGGCCAGTTCCTTGAAGTAATCGCCGAACGAGAAGTTCCCGAGCATCTCGAACATGGTCAGATGGCGGGCAGTGGTGCCGATGATGTCGATGTCGACCGTTCGCACGCACTTCTGGACGCTGACCGCTCGGGGCCAGGGGGGCTCCTCCTCCCCCAGGAAATAGGGCTTGAACGGAACCATGCCGGCGTTGGTTACCAGCAACGTGGGATCGGTGGGAATCAACGACGCGGACGGACGAACTACGTGATCGCGTTCGGCAAAGAAGTCGGTGAAGGCGCGCCGGATGGCATTGGCTCGCATCCGTTGCAGGTTAGCCCTGAGTAGCGAGTTGCCGGTAACCCCAGGTCAGGAGCCCAAAACCCTCACTCCATACCCGCACGAACCCCCAGTCCATGACTTGGGTCAATGGCGCGGATCGGCCGCCCTGGTGGGACGGCCCAGTGCCCTGTCCCATTCCTCGAGCCGGTCGGCGATGCCCGCCTCCCGGCCCTGGCGGGTGGGTCGGTAGAGGACCCTCCCTTCCAGCTGCTCCGGCAGGTAGGGCTGGGGATGGAGGTGTTCCGGTCCCGTATGAGGATCGACGTAGCCGGGCGGCGTGCCGTCCACGTGCGACGACACCAGCCGCCCGCCGGTGGAGCGCAGGTGAGCGGGAACGGTGGCGGCGGGGGTCTCGTCGACAGCCCGCCGGGCCGCTCCCATCGACCGCTTCACCGAGTCGGACTTGGGAGCGGTCGCCAGGTATACCGCGGCCTGCGACAGGTTGTAGGCGGCCTCGGGCAGGCCGACCATGGCCAGGGCCTGAGCGGCGGCCGCCGCCTGGACCAGAGCGTCCGGGTCCGCCAGGCCGATGTCCTCCGAGGCGAAGATGACCATCCGTCGTGCCACGAACTCGGGATCCTCGCCGGCTGACAGCATGGTATGGAGCCAGTAGAGGGCGGCGTCGGGGTCGGAGCCCCGCATCGACTTTATGAAGGCGGAGATGACGTCGTAGTGCTGGTCGCCCTTCTTGTCGTAGCGGATGATGCGACGCTGGAGGGCCTCCTCAACATGGCGGTAGGTGATGGTGGTCCGTCCTCCCTCGCCGGCAACGATGGCGGACAGCTCCAAGACGTTGAGCGACAGCCGGGCGTCACCTGCCGCCCGCCGGGCCAAGGCCTCGGCCGCCGAAGGGTCGATCGCCATCTTTGCGCCCCCGAGCCCCCTCTCGCGGTCGGTTAGCGCTCGCTCGAGAAGCTCTAGGACTGCTGCAGCGGAGAGCGGAACCAGCCGGAACAGCGTGCATCGGCTGATCAGGGGGGAGTTGACCTCGAAGAACGGGTTCTCGGTGGTAGCGCCGACCAGGATGACCGTGCCGTTCTCGACCGCGGGCAGGAGAGCGTCCTGCTGAGCTTTGTTGAAGCGATGGATCTCGTCCAGGAAGAGCACGGTCCGGGTCCCTTCCTCCCCGAGCCGGCGCTCGGCCCCCTCCAGAACCCGGCGGACATCACGCACACCGTGGGCAGAGGCCGTCAGCTGCTCGAAGACCGCGTCGCTCTCGGAGGCCATGAGCCGGGCCAGGGTTGTCTTCCCGGTGCCCGGCGGTCCGAAGAGCAGGACGGACACCAAGCGGCCCGACTCGACCATGGCGCGGAAGGCGGCGCCCTTCCCCAGGAGCTCGGGCTGGCCCACCACCTCTGGCAGGGACTGCGGACGCATACGGTCGGCCAGCGGGGCCACCCGGCGGCGGCGTCTTTCCCGGCCGGCCGAGAACAGGTCGGGCCCGGACGGCATCCCGGTTACCCGTCAGGATCTGGCGGGGTCGGAAGCCCCGGAGGGGATTGGTCTGTGGCAGCAAGGGCCACCTTGGTATCAGCGGCGAGATCGAGGCCGAGTTCCTCCAGATGGGCATCGACCACCCGGGTGGGGGCGGTGGTGAGCGGATCGGCGCCACTCTGGGTCTTCGGGAACGGGATCACCTCTCTGATACTGGCCTCGTTCTGGAGGATGGCTACCAGGCGATCGATCCCCACCGCGAAACCGGCATGGGGTGGTGTCCCGTAGCCAAGAGCCTTGAGGAACCAGCCGAAACGGGACTCGGCCTCCTCATCGGAGATGCCGAGGGTCTCGAACACGGCCCTCTGCGTATCGGGGTCATGGATCCGTACGGACCCGGAGCCCAGTTCGGACCCGTTGAGCACGAGATCGTAAGCCTGGGCCACCGCTGTCTTCGGACTCCCGCGCATCTCCTCCACCGAGACCGGAGCGGTGAACGGATGGTGGGACGGAACCAACTCACCCTCCGCGGTGGTCTCGAAAACCGGAAAGTCCACTATCCAGACGAAACGCAGCTCCTCATGGCTACCGGGCCGGCCCAGGTCCAGACGGATCGCACCCAGCACCGAGGAGGCCATAGCGGCCTTGCCGGCCACCAGCAGCAACAGGTCGCCCGTCGATGCGTCCAGTGCCCGGGTCGCCTCCGCTATCTCGGCGCCGTCCAGGAACTTGGCCACGGGCGACCGCCAACCGCCGCCGTCCTTGACCACGGCCCAGACCAGGCCTGCGGCACCCAATTCCCTGGCCCGGCCCACCAAACCGTCCAGCTCTGCCCGGGAGGGATTCACCGGCCCGGCGTTGATGCCCCGGACCACTCCCCCCGCGTCGAGGGCACCGGCAAAGCCGCGGAAGCCCGTGCCCGAGAACGCATCCGACAGCTCCGTCACTTCCATGCCGAACCGTAGATCGGGCTTGTCGGTGCCGTAGCGGGCCAGCGCCTCCTGGTGGGTGATCCTGGGTAGCGGTAGGGGGAGCTCTACGCCGCGCAGGTCTCGTACCACGGCCGCCACCACCCGTTCGATGGCTGCGAACACATCCTCCCGTTCCCAGAACGATCCCTCAAGATCCAGTTGGGTGAACTCGATCTGGCGGTCGGCCCGCGTGTCCTCGTCCCGGTAGCAACGGGCGATCTGGTAATAACGCTCCACACCCGCCACCATCAGCAACTGCTTGAAGAGTTGAGGGCTCTGGGGCAGGGCGTAGAACCGGCCGGGCCTTAGCCGGCTCGGGACCAGGAAGTCCCGAGCGCCCTCGGGTGTCGAGTTGACAAGCGTAGGAGTCTCCACATCGAGGAAGCCTGCGCCGTCGAGAGTACGCCGGATTGCGCTGATGCACTTGGAACGGGCGCGCAGATTGGCGGCCATGCGGGGGCGGCGCAGATCGAGATAGCGGTACTCGAGCCGGACCCGCTCCTCGGAGTGGGAGCGGTCGTCGATCATGAAGGGGAGCGGGGCCGCGCGGCTCAAGACCTCGAGCAGACCGGCCTCGACCTCGAAGTCCCCGGTGGGGAGATCTGGGTTCTCGGTCCCGGCCGGGCGGCGGCGGAGCGTACCCTCGACCCGGACGCAGTACTCCATGCGGAGGTCCGACGCCGATGGGACCACCGCCGGATCGACCACCACTTGTACTATCCCCCGACCGTCCCTCAGGTCGAAGAACGAGATACCGCCCAGGTCCCGGACCCGAGCCACCCAGCCGGCCACCTTCACGGGCTGACCCAGCTGATCCGGTCCGAGCTCGTCGGCGAAGTGGGAACGGTAGGCGGTCATCCCCGCCCTCCCCCTGGACCGCCGATCACCCACGCGGCTACCTCGCCGGCAGGGATGGTGCGCTCATCGCCAGAGCTGAGATCCTTGGCCGTCACCATCCCCTCGTCCCACTCGGCGCCGATCACCACCGCTGCCGCCGCGTCACGTCGATTGGCCGCCCGGAACTGCGCTTTGACGGATCGGCGACCCGCCACCAGGTCACACCTGACCCCGGCTGCTCTGAGACGACGGGCGAACGCGTGGGCGAGGCTGCGGCGCTCCTGGTCGGCCACCACCAGGAACACGTCCAGCGCCCTCGCCGGAGGGCTTTGCCCGGCAGCCGAAAGTATCCGGTCAAGCCCGAGTGCCAGGCCGACGCCCGGCAGATCCCCACCGCCGAGCAGCCGTGACAATCCGTCGTAACGACCGCCGCCGCCGACGGCGTTGTGGGCCGCGGCATAGCCGGGCGGTATGTACTCGAACACGGTGCGGTTGTAGTAGTCCAACCCGCGCACCAACCGGGGGGCCTGCTGGTATGCGATTCCCCGTTCCTGGACACCTGCGATGAGTTGCTCGTAATGGGCGGCAGCCTCACCGTCCAGATAATCGACGGGAACGGGGGCATCGGCCACCACGTCTCGGTCGGCTTTGGAATCCAGTACCCGCAAGGGGTTCGTCTGGATCCGCTGACGGGCATCCCGGGAGAGCAGGTGGCTTCGCTCGTCCAGCCAACCCGACAGCAGGGCGTGGTATGCCACCCGATCCGGGGTGTCACCGATCGAGTTCACGTGCACGACCACGTCGCCGAGGCCGCAATCCAGCAAGTAGCGATAGCCGAGCTCGATCACCTCCAGGTCGGCCTCGGCGTCACGGGAGCCCAGGTACTCGACCCCTAGTTGCCAGAACTGCCGGCGACGGCCCTCCTGCGGACGTTCGTACCGGAAGCAGGGTCCCGAGTAGGCACCCTTGAACTCGCCCGACAGGCCCGCCTGTATGTAGGCCCGCAGAACGCTCGCAGTCACCTCGGGACGGAGGGTGAGATGCCGACCTCCCTTGTCCTGGAAGCTGTACATCTGCTTCTCGACCACCTCGGTAGCCTCACCCACCCCCCGCGCGAACAGGTCGGTGGCCTCGAATATGGGGGTGGCTACGTAGGCATATCCGTACTGCTCCGCCAGTAGGTCCCAGGAACGAAGCAGCTCACGCCAGCGCCGGGACTCCGGGGGCAATATGTCGTCGGTGCCCTTGGGCGCCCGGAAGCTCATTCACACACCTACCAGAAAGGGATTGGAACGCCGTTCGCGGCCCACCGTGGTCGAAGGACCATGGCCCGGCATCACGGTGACTTCGTCGTCGAGAGGGAGCACTTTCTCCTTCATGCTCGTCATGAGGGTCGCGTAGTCCCCACCGGGGAGGTCGGTACGGCCGATCGAGCCGGCGAACAGCTGGTCGCCCGAGAAGAGTATCGCCTCTTCGGACGAATAGAAGCAACAATGGCCGGGAGTATGTCCGGGTGTAGCCAGCACCTCAAGCCGGAGGCCGGCCAGGGCGAGAGACATGCCGTCGGAAAGATGCCGGTAGGTCTCGGGCGGTCGGTAGTCGCCGGGCGGAACGGTCCCCATCAAGATGCGCATCTGATCCTCCGGGCTCCGGGCCAGGTAGTCATCGTCTGGGTGGAGGTAAGCGGTGACCCCGGTTCGAGCCGTGAAGTTTCCGGCGCCTCCGAGATGATCGACATGGCCATGGGTGAGCAGCAAGGCCGTCGGGGTCAGATCGTGCGCCGCCATCAGACCGGTGAGGGGGTCGAGACAGTCCGGTGGAGCATCGATGACGACCGCCGGCCCGCCCGCCTCGCGGGCGACCACGTAGGTGTTGGTGGCGGCCAGCCACAACTCGAGTCGGCGGATGAACATACGGAGGCCAGGTTAGAGTCGACGGATGGCGCTGTGGAATGGCGCCGCACACGCCTGTCCTGTATCAACCCGGCCTCAGCCGGAAGGCTTCGTAGACGCTGGCAATCCGGCGCACACCCGCCAGCAGGCGGTCGAGCTGGCCGGGATCCGATAGCTCTACTTCGTACCGGAGCACCGCGACCCGGTCGCGATCGGTCCGTGAAGACGCCCCCACGATGTTGGCGCCCGCATCCGATATGACCGAGGTGATGTCCCGGAGAAGGTTGGGCCGGTCGAGTGCCTCCACCTGGATCCACGCACTGAAGCTGCTGAGCTGGCCCGGCGCCCAGCTCGCTTCGATCATGCGCTCCTCCTGGTCTCGGAGGCGCCGGATGTTGCTGCACTCGGTGCGATGGATCGACACTCCTCGACCAATAGTGACGAACCCCACCAGATCATCGCCGGGTACCGGACTGCAGCAGCGGGCGATACGAACCCAGACATCATCGAATCCTTCCACGATGACACCCTCGCCGGCCGGTCGATCCGTCCTCCGCCGCACCGGATCGAAGGTTCCGAGATCCTCCCCCACCACGGGCACCGACAGCACCCGTTTGATCCGACTAATGACGGTTTGCGGGGCTACTACGCCGTCCCCCACCGCTATGTACATCGTCTCCGTGTCGCGGTAGCCGAGGGCAAGGGCCACGTCGTGAAGCACCCTGGTCCGCTCATTCTTGATGATATGAACCCGATCCCGCCTGATCAGGTCCTGGACCGTTTCCCGTCCCTGCTGGAGGGACTCCTTCCGGCGAGCCCGCGAGAACCATTGCTTGATCTTGGAGCGCGCCTTGGAGGTGCGGACGAAGCCGAGCCAGTCCCTGGTGGGTCCGGAGTCATCGGATTTGGTGGTGATGATTTCTACGATGTCGCCTGATTGGAGCTCGGTGGCCAGCGTCACCAGCCGTCCGTTCACCTTGGCCCCCACGCACCGGTGCCCCACTTCGGTGTGCACCGAGTAGGCGAAGTCCACAGGAGTGGCGCCGCGCGGCAGGGTCTTCACGTCCCCGTGCGGGGTGAGCACGAACACCAGATCCTCGTACAGGTCGAGCTTGAGGTTCGCCAGGAACTCGACCGGATCCTCGTAGTCCTCCGGCAGGTTGCGAAGATCCACCATCCACGCCAGATCGGTACTGGTCCCGCCTTCCTTGTATCTCCAGTGGGCGGCGATGCCGAACTCCGCACGCATGTCCATCTCGTGAGTTCGGATCTGCACCTCCAGCGGCTTGCCGTCCGGACCGATCACGGTGGTGTGCAGGCTCTGATACAGATTGAACTTGGGAAGTGCGATGTAGTCCTTGAACCGCCCCTGGACCGGAGTCCACCGGGAATGGACCAGCCCCAGCGCCCCGTAGCAGTCCTTGACGACCTCCACCAGGATGCGGATCCCGATCAGGTCGTGGATGTCCTCGAATGACAGCCGGCTGTCGACCATCTTGCGGTAGATCGAATAGTGGTGCTTCGGGCGTCCTTTTAGCGTCGCGTCTATACCGACCCGGGCCAGTATCTCCCCCGCCTCCGACATGACCTGGCGGATGACGGCCTCCCGTTCGGGCGCCCGCTGGCGGATGAGGTCCTCGATCTCCTGGTAGCGGCCCGGATAGAGGATCTCGAAGCAGAGGTTCTCCATCTCGTGCTTGACCTCCTGGAAGCCCAGGCGATGAGCCAGCGGCGCGTAGATCTCCAGGCTCTCCCTCGCCTTGACCTGCTGACGCTCCACCGGCAACGGATGGATGGTCCGGAGGTTGTGGAGCCGGTCGGCGAGCTTGATGATGAGCACCCGCACATCCTGAGCCATCGATACCACCATCTTGCGGATGGTCTCTGCTTGGGCCTCCTCCCGCGTGATATCGAACTTCACTCCGTCCAGCTTGGTGACCCCGTCCGTTATGTGGGCAACGTTCTCGCCGAACAGACGCTCAACCTCGTGGAGCGTCAGGTCCGTGTCCTCCACCGTGTCGTGGAGCAGTCCGGCGGCGATGGTCTCCGCATCGAGCCCGTACTCGGCCAGTATCTGGGCGACCGCGATGGGATGGGTGATGAAGGGGTCGCCGGACAGCCGGAACTGGCCTGCATGGCGGCTCTGAGCCAGGTCGTAGGCATGGATGACGATGTCGTCGTCAACATCCGGGAAGTGGCGCCGCAGGGCTAGGAGGATCGGTTCCAGCTCTGCTTGGGCGGCATCATGGCGACCGCGTGCTACCGCGAGGTCCGTCATGGCTCAGCTGTCATAGGTCAGGATCGAATACAGATCGACTCCGTCCAGTGCTTCCCTTCCACCCAGAAAGGTCAGCTCGATGAGTACCCCCATGCCGACCAACTCCGCGTCCAGGCCTCGGATCAGTTTGGTAGCCGCCCGGGCCGTGCCGCCGGTGGCTATCACGTCGTCCACGAGCAGCACCCGGTCGTCCGGGCCCACCCCATCGACATGAACCTCAAGCGCATCAAGCCCGTACTCGAGCTGGTACTCCTCCTTGCGGGTGTGATAAGGCAGCTTGCCCGGCTTGCGCAACGGTACGAAGCCGGCACCGAGGATCAGGGCCACAGCCGGCGCCAGCACGAAACCCCGGGCCTCGATCCCCGCCACCATGGTCACGCCCGAGTCTTCGAACGGTACCGCGAGCATGTCCACGGCCAAACGGAGGCCGCTGGGATCGGCCAAGAGCGGTGTGATGTCCTTGAACGTCACCTCCGGAACCGGGAAGCCGGGGACGTCGCGGACCAGCGTGCTCAACCGACCGGCATCCATAGCGCTCATGCTACAGGTGGCGGGTCGGATACAACCGAGCGGCCGGGACGCGGGTGCTCATTTCTCTCTCCTACCAGCGGAGCGCTGGCCTCTGGAACTGAGCCGGTGACCGGAGACACTGGATACGCCGGCCCTGCGTTCCGACCGGTAACGGCGCCTCGACCACTCGGTCTCCCGTTCCTTCCACAGGGCGAGCAGCGGCGCGGCCACGAATATCGACGAGTAGGTACCCGCGCCGATCCCGACGAACAGCGCCAGGGCGAAGTCGCGGAGGGTGCCGGCTCCCAGCAGCAACGAACCGATGAAAAGCAGGGAGCCAACGGGGAGCAGGCTGGTGAGGGAGGTGTTGATCGAGCGCATCAACACCTGGTTCATGGAACGGTCCACCAGATCGGTGTACGTCCGCCGATCCTGGTCGGACTCCACATTCTCCTTGATCTTGTCGTAGACGACCACGGTGTCGTACAGGGAGTACCCGAGGATCGTCAGCACCGCCACCACGGTGGCTGGGGTGACCTCGAAACCCACCAGCGAGTACGCCCCTGCCGTCAGTATCAGGTCGTGCAGCAGGGCCGCTATCGCGCCGATCGCCATCTTCCACTCGAACCGGATGCTGATGAAGATCACGACCACGCCCAGGAACACCAGCAACGCCTGCACCGCCCGTCCGGCGATCTGGCGCCCGAACGTGGGGCCCACCGACTCCACGTCGGTCAGTTCGATCTGGGTCCCGGTCACCTCAACCAGTGACAGCACCATCGCACGCTCGGTGTCGAGATCGACCGCTTCTGTCTGGATCCGGACCTGCGCGCCGTCATCGACCAGCTGCACGCGGGCGGCGCCACCCTCCGATCCGAGGGCCGAGCGGATGTCGCCGATCCCGGCAGCAGCCGGGTTGGGCATGCTGATGGAGGTCCCACCGGTGAAATCCAGGCTGAGGTTGAGGTTGCGGATGGCCAGGCTCAGCAGGCAGATCGCTATCGCGATGCCCGAAACGATGAACCACCGGCGGGCCTGACCGACGAAGTCGATGGATGTCTCACCGCGGTAAAGACGACCGATCGCGCTCATCGGGAGGCCTCAGGGGACAGCCGCTGCCCGGTGGTGCCCCGGATGCTGAAAAACCCTCCGTCGCCGAGACGGCCCCGGGCCATGATCCCCGACGCGTTACGCGTGAACACGGTGAATACGATCACGTCGAGCACCGTGGCGATGCCCAGTGCTTGGGCGAAGCCCTTGACCGGCCCGATCGCCAGTGCCCATAGGAGCACCGCGCCGACGAACGATACGAAGTCGGCGGTGAGGATGGTCCGGAAGGCTCGCCTGTAGGCCACCCTGGTGGCATCGACCACGGTCCGGCCGTTGCGGATTTCCTCCTTGGTTCGCTCGAACAGGACGATGTAGGAGTCGGCGGTGATCCCTACCGAGACGATCACCCCGGCCACCCCGGCAAGGGTCAGGGTAAGGCCCTGCCAGGCTCCGAGCACCCCGAAGATGACCACCAGGAAGCTGCCGAACACGCTCAGGCCCAGCAGGGTTACCAATCCCAGGGACCGGTAGTAGACCATCAGGAAAAGCACCACCAGCGCCAATCCACCGACGCCCGCGAGCAGACCGGCTCGTAGGGAGTCCTCTCCGAGAGTGGCGGAGACTTTCTGGACCGAGGATCGCTCGAATGCGACCGGCAACGACCCATAGCGCAACACCGTGGTCAGATCCTCCGCCTCCGCCTGTACGTCCCCCGAGGCGCCCAGGGTTATGACCGCAGTACCTCCGGTGATCCCGTCCGGACCGACGCCGGTTGAGATCTCCGGCGCCGACACGACTGCTCCGTCCAGCACTATCGCCAGCCGGCGGTTGGGGGTTCCCACGGGATACTGGGCGAGCAATCCGGTGACCGCCGCAAACCGGCCTGCGCCCTCTCCGGTCATGTTGAGCTGCACGGTCCATGCGCTATCGGCATACTGCCCGAACAGCGCCAGGGCCGAAGCCACCTCCGCACCGGTCAGGAGGCTGGGCGCCGTGGGTAATCGGGAGCAGTCCAGCCCGTCGTTACAGATGCCTTGGCGATGGGCGGCGATATCGGCCGGACCCACCTCGTAGATAGTGACGATGTTCCCCAGGTCGTCGTATTCCGGGATGAAGGACCTGAGGGCGTTGATGTCGTCCTCGATGCTGAGCCCGGTCTCGGGGTCGACGCCGTCGGGAAACACGAAGCCTTCGCCCTGTTGCTCAGCCTCCAGCTGGATCGGCGAGAGGGCTCCGGGTAGGCATCCCGCCGAGAAAGACCGCGTGGTGCAGGCCACGACCGGCCGGAAGGACAGCAGCCCGGTTCTCCCCACCGCGTCCAGCGCCCGTTCCTGATCGGTGACACCGGGTAGCTGGACCAGTATCGACGTCCCACCGGTGATCGAGATCTCCGGCTCCTGGACGCTCCCGAAATCCTCGATCCGCCGCCTCATGACCTCGACCGCGGTCTCGATCACCCCCTCGTCGGTGCCTTCCGGCCCCTCCAGGATGACCGAGGTCCCCCCCTGAAGGTCGAGGCCCAGCCTGGGCGTCCAGCCGAGCGCGAAGATCGCGGCCAGCCCGCCCCAGGCGAGGCCCGCCATGATGACGACCGCGAGCCAGCGGCGGAACACGGGAGAGTTCTACTCCTAGGCGGAGTCGTCGGCGTTCATGCGGGCGGCGACGGCGCTGCGCAGCACCCTGATGCGCCCTTCCTCGATGCCGAGGGTCACCCAGTCGTCGCCCAGCCCGACAATGACTCCCATCAGGCCCCCGATGGTGCGAACCTGGTCGCCGACCTCCAGGGCGGACGACAGAGCCTGCTGCTTGCGAGTCCGCTTGCGCTGCGGCCGGATGATCAGGAAGTACATGAGCCCGCCGAGAAGCAACAGCGGCCACAGGACGCCAAGACCGCCACCGGCGTCGGTCTGGGCAATGTAGGCAACGGACACGTTTCACACCTCTTTCCTACGGGTCTCTCTTGGGACCTGCTCGGATACGTACCCACCGTTGGGGGGTGTGTCGATGCTAGTGGTCTGACCAAGGACCCGGAAGTTGGCGGTTACCGGGATGAGCCCTCGAGTCCTCGAGTCCTCGCCGGCGTCGGTCCACGACACGCCTATGGAATCCGGCGAAGGCGCCGGCCGCGATGGCCGCCCTGGCCTCGTCCAGCAACCGGTGGGTGGCGGCCAGATTGTGGATGGAGAGAAGCCGGGGTAGCGACAGCTCGCGGGTGGTGGCCAGATGGCGCAGGTAGGCACGCGGATAGGTGCGGCAGGTCGGGCAGGTGCAGTCGGGATCGAGAGGCCCTTCGTCTCCGGCGAACCGGGCCAGACGGATGTTGTAGTCGCCCCGGCTGCTGATGACCTTGCCGTGACGGGCCAGCCGCGTCGGCCAAACGCAGTCGAACAGGTCCACTCCCCGGGCGATGGCTTCGAGCAGCCCTTCCGTGTCTCCAAGGCCCATGAAGTAACGGGGCGCCTCGGCGGGCAGGCCGGCCACCGCCGCCTCCACAGACTCGTTCCGGCGTCCGAGGTCCTCGCCGACCGACAGGCCTCCGATCCCGAACCCGTCCACATCGAGTTCGGCGGTGCGGCGGGCGCTGTCGTAACGCAGGTCGGGATCTGCGCCTCCCTGAACGATGCCGAACAGCGCCTGATCCTCCCTGCTACGAGCCCGAACCGAGCGTTCGGCCCACCGCAAGGTGCGCTCCATGGCCTCCACCACGGCCTCACCGGGCGCCGGTAGGCCGATGCAGACGTCGAGCACCATGGCGATGTCGGGACCCAACTCCTCCTGGACTAGCACGGCCTGCTCGGGAGTCAGGAATTGATGCGAGCCGTCGTAGACCGACCGGAACCCGCACCCCTCCTCGGTGATGGAGGCTCGCAGGGAGAAGGCCTGGTATCCGCCCGAGTCGGTCAGGATCGGACCGTCCCACCCCATGAACGTGTGGAGCCCACCCACGGCCGAGATGCGCTCGGCGCCGGGCCGGAGCATCAGGTGATAAGTGTTGGCAAGCACCATCCGGGTGCCGACGGCGCGCAGATCGTGCGAGTCGAGGCCCTTCACCGCCGCCCTGGTAGCGACCGGCATGAAGGCGGGTGTCTCGACCGCGCCGTGGGGGGTTACGAGACGGCCCCGGCGGGCCGCACCATCCTCAGCCGACCACTGGTAGGTGACCGGGCGGGCGCGGGTCATCGGGAGCCGACCGGGGTCGGTGCTCGCTCCAGGAGCATGGCATCGCCGAATGAGAGGAAGCGGTAGCCGCGGCTGCGGGCCGTCTCGTAGACCGACCGCCATGACTCCCCCACGAAAGCCGCCACCAGCACCAGCAACGAGGATCCCGGCATGTGGAAATTGGTAAGGAGGACATCCACCGCCTCGAAACGGTAGCCGGGCGTGATGTAGAGGCTCGTAGAGCCCCGGTACGGGGCAGGTCGTCCGTTGCGGCAGGCGGTCTCGAGGGCCCGGACCACCGTGGTTCCCACCGCCACCACCCTGCCTCCGGACCGGCGAGTTTCCATCATCCGTTCCACGGTTGGCCCGGGCACGTCTATCCATTCCGAATACATCTCGTGATCGGCGATCTGCTCGGTCGTGATCGGGCGGAACGTGGCGAGGCCGATCTGGAGTTCGATCCGCGCCAGGCCGACCCCCCGTTCCGCCAGTTCACCCAGGGTACGGGCGGTGAGGTGGAGACCCGCCGTGGGGGCGGCGGCCGAACCCACCCGGGCCGCGAACACCGTCTGGTAGCGCTCCGGATCGTCGAGTACCCGGTGGATGTACGGCGGGAGCGGGACCAGGCCGGCGTCGGCTATGGCTCGCTCCACCACCTGATCCTCCGTTGCGCCCGATGACGTGCGGAGTGCCAAGTCGACCTGGCCCTCCACCGGATCGGTCTCGATACGGGCCATCAGGCGACCGACCCGGACCATGGAACCGGCTCGAAGGCGACGTGCCGGGCGCACCAATGCCTGCCAGCGGTCGCCCCTGCGGCCCAGTAGCAACAACTCCACCCGTCCGCCTGTGGGTTCCCGCCGTCCGATCAGGCGAGCGGCCCGCACCCTGGTGTCGTTCACGACCACCAGATCTCCGGGACGCAGCAGCCGGGGCAGGTCCCGGACCGTCCAATCGGTCAGATCGGACGCGCAGAGCAGGCGTGCAGAGTCGCGGGGCTCGATCGGAGATTGGGCGATCAGGTGATCGGGTAGGTGGTAGACGAAGCTGGAGGTCTTCAACAGATCAACCTGGTGGTGGGCCAGTGGTCAGTCTGGCAGGGACCACTAGACCATCAGAGGTGGCTCGCTACAAGACCAGAACAGTCCCAGTCCCAACTGGCCACTGGTTACTGGTTCGTTTCCGTTCCGAGGAGGGAGAACTGCGCGGACCCGGGCGGCGGCTGCTGGCCGAGGTGCTGGTAGGTGAGCGCGGTGGCCATCCGCCCTCTCGGGGTGCGCGCCACCAGACCTCGCTGGACGAGAAACGGCTCGTAGGCCGACTCCACGGTCTCCGGCTCCTCCCCCACCGCGATGGCCAGGGTGGTGAGCCCGACCGGGCCGCCACCGAACTTCGACACGATGGCATCGAGGATCAGGCGGTCCACCTTGTCCAGACCGAGGTCGTCAACCTCCCAGAGCTCCATACCGGCCTCGGCGGTGGCCTCGGTGATGCGTCCGTCCGCGCGCGCCACGGCGTACTCGCTCATCCTGGTCAGGAGGCGGTTGGCAATCCGCGGGGTGCCGCGGCTACGGACCGCCACATAGCCGGCTGCACTGTCGGTGATCGGAACGCCGATGATGGTCGCTGACCTCGTCACGATCCGCTGCAAGTCATCGGCCTCGTAGTAGTCGAGCCGGTCCACCATGCCGAAACGATCGCGGAGAGGAGCGGTCACCGTTCCGATCCGGGTGGTGGCCCCGACCAGGGTGAAGCGGGGCAGGGTCAGGCGGAGCGACTGAGCGGTGGGACCCTTGCCGACCACGATGTCGAGCGCGAAGTCCTCCATCGCCGAGTACAGCACCTCCTCGATCACCCGGGCCAGGCGGTGGATCTCGTCGATGAACAGCACGTCGCCGTACTCGAGCCCGGACAGGATGGCGGCCAGATCGCCGGGGCGTTCGACGGCGGGGCCGGAGGTGGAGCGGAGCTGAGCCCCCATCTCGGCGGCGATGATCCGGGCCAGGGTCGTCTTTCCCAGGCCGGGTGGCCCCGACAGCAGCAGGTGATCGAGGGGTCTGCCGAGCTTGGTGGAGGCCTCCATGGAGATGGCGAGACGCTGCTTGATCATCCGCTGTCCGACGAACTCGCTCAGCGCCTTGGGACGGAGCAGCACCTCGCTGGCGTGATCCGCATCGGTGGGATGGGTGGCCAGGAGGCCGTCCTCACGCACCGGGGAGGCCCTTATTCCGACCCATCAACTGGAGCGCGCTCCGGACCATCTCCTCGACCGATCCCGTCAGCGGTATCTCCTCGAGAACTGCTCGAACCTCGGCCGCCACGTACCCGAGGGACTCGAGGGCTTCACGGACCTTTGCCACCTCCGAGGAGGAGGTGGAGCTCTCGACCATCGAGCCCAGCTTGGGTCGGAGATCGAGTATCAGCTTCTCGGCCTTCCGCTTGCCGATACCCGGAGCAGCTACCAGTGCCGCGACATCGTCCGTGGCCACCGCATGGCGCAGGTCAAGAGGGCGCAAGGTCGACAGGATCGCCATGCCCAGTGCGGGCCCCACCCCGCTGGCGCCCAGGAGGATCCTGAACATGTCACGGCTGGCCCGCCCGTCGAAGCCGTAGAGGGCCATATTGTCTTCCCTCACCGCGAGATGGGTATGCAACACGATCTCCTCGCCCAGTCCGGGCAACGAGATCAGGTCGCGAGGCGTTACGTTCACCTCGTACCCGACTCCCCCGACCTCGATCACGACACCCGACTCGCCCTTGGCGACCAGGACGCCCCGGAGCCGACCGATCATCCGGCCACCCCCCGCGCTGCTGCCTCCACGCGGCCCAACCGGTTGCCCATGCTCTGCATGTGGCAGAGGGCGATGGCCAGGGCATCGGCGGCGCCCGCCGGGTGGCCCTGCGGCTGCAGTGGGCGGCGGGGGAGGGCCGGGCCGCGGGCGCGGTCGCCGGGTGCCGCCGCCGGCCGCAGGCCGAGACGCCGCGCCACCATCTGCTGCACCTGTTTCTTCGAAGCCCGGCCGTCGCCGGTGACGATCGCCTTGACGGCCGAGGGGGAGTACTCGAAGACCTCGAGCCCCGCCCGGGAGGCCGCCAGCATGATCACACCCGAAGCCTGGCCCACCTGAGTGGCGGTGAGACGGTTCCGGTTGACGAAGACCCGTTCGATGGCCATCACCTCGGGCCGGACCTCTTCGATCAGTTCCCTTAGGTCCTGGTAGAGGACGTCCAGCCGGGTGGCGGTCGGCGAGCCGGCTTCCGTGCGGATCACGCCGGCAGCGCTGACATCCGGCGAGCCGGCACGCGTGCAAACCACACCGAACCCGGTGGTGGTGAGCCCGGGATCGACACCGATCACGAGCACGGCGGCTCCGGGGCCGGTAATGCGAACATATGTTCTAGTCTAGTCCGGGCTAGGTACGGTTCCTGGGCTTTCGGCCCTGCAAAGAGCCTTCCCTACCAGTCGTCGGGGTCCACACGCTGGCTCCGCAGCCACTCGATGACCCGATCGCGATGGAACAGGAGGCGTCCCTTGACGCGGGCGCAGTCGATCCAACCCTCTCCGATGAGGCGGCGCGTCTCCTCGATCGAGAGACCGAGCAGGTCGGCGACCCCGGGCACATCAAGGACCGGCGGGAAGAGCCGAGGATCGGTACCGGCATCCGATCGGTAGATCAAGCCGTCACCTCGTGGTCGCAGGGCGCGAACAGCAAGTACCGCTCCATGTCAACCCGTGGTGGTGGGTGTGGTGACGGGAGAGACGTTAACGTCCGTGATGATCTGGTCCCTCACCCAGGCGATCACGTCGTTACCGACATTCGTGAGCCCGGCCCGGAGGGCGAACACCACCAAAACCCCGACCACGATCCAGGCGAGGATTGTCGAGGTCTCGGCAGCTCCCTCCTCGTCCCGAAGCCGCCGGGTACGGGCATGGACCCGTGCCATCGCCCTAGCACCTATCTTGATCTTCACCTTTGCTCCTTTCTGTTTCGGAATTGCTCGATACGACCCGACCAACGAACCACCCCACCTGCCGACCGTCCGAACCGCTACACCATCACGGCCTTATCCCCCGAACACGATCGACGGGATCGGAGCGGCCATGAACAGCATCGTGATGGGCGCGAGAACGACGACCACCGGTATGACCATCAGGATCCGCCGGCGCGCCGCCGCCCTCCTGAGCGCATCTCGACGCATCGCCCTCAGGTCCTTCGACAACCCGAGCAGCGCATCAGAGAGATCGGATCCCTGCTCCTGGGACCTCGCCATGACGCGGTAGGTCCGGGCCGCCTCCGGCTCCGGCGTGAGCCTTTCTGCCCGGGCCATGGCTTCGGCGAATACCCAACCCCGATCGTGCAGGTGGAGCACTTCGGCTATCTCCTCCACCGCGATCCCGCGGGCGCGGCCCACCACGTATCGCAGACCCTGGATGGGTCCACCGCCCACCCGGGTGTACATGGCCACCAGTTGGTTAATGGTGTAGAGCTCCGAACGGATGGCCTCACGGCGGCGGCGGACCGCTTCGGATAACCGGGCACGAACCTGGAGAGCCCCCAGGGTCACTCCGGCCGCCATGAACAAGATCACCCTCGCACCGGACCCGCCACTCAACAACGCGACTCCTCCCAGCCCGGCGGCGTACACGACCACCAGGCCGAGGGATTGCATCCGGTATACCCGGGGTCGCGTGGCTTCCTCCAAGTCCGGGAACAGACCTGACTGCCGGAGCCGGATGGCCAGTTCCCGATCGTCCATCGGCATCAGAATCCGCGCCAAGGGATACGCCATCCCGGTCAGCATCGGTCTCAGCAGGCGGCGAATCACGCCGTCGCCGGCCGTTCGTACCGGATCCATCCGGCCCGCGTAGTCGGGGCCCGGACCGAATTCCATCCTGGCCGCGCTGGAGTACGGCCGTACCCGCGACGCCAACCGGCGAGGTGGCTTTATCCACAGCGCAACCCCGGAGACGGCGAAGACCACCGAAGAGGCAACCGCCAGGACCGTTAGGCCGGCGTTCATCGCCACCCTCCCCGATCAACGTCTCCGGCGCCGGCCAGAACGCGCGGCTCGCCGGTCGACCGACCGATGTACCTCAGGAGCGCTACACCGATCAACGACCACACCACCGCCGCGAGGACCACCACCAGACCGGAACCGGAGCGATAGAAGTCCCGGTACTGGTCCGAAGTCTGGGTAAGAAACAGCAGCAGGAGCCACGGAATCAGCACCACCACCCAGCTCTCGATACGCTGCTCGGTCCCGTCGGCCCGTATCTCGGCCTCCAAGCGAAGATCTTCCGTTATCTCTCCGATCACATCCCTGAGCACCTCGGTTACGAGACTGCCGCCGTGCTCGTGCGCTAGCACCAGCACCTCCAGGACCCGATCGGAGCTGGGGTCGCCCAGTTCTTCCTTCATCAGCTCCAAGCCACGAACCACACCCATCATGCGGGCCATGAGACGGAACCGACCGAACGCAGGGCGGAGCGGCGCCGGACCCCGCTCGGCCAGGTCGCCCAGAGCCAGCGTCAGCGTCGACCCGGCCGAGATCGCCGCGAGCACATCCCGAAGGGCATCTGGCCAGGCTTGACGGATCTGGCGAAGCCGTTCGCGACGTCGGCGCGTGTAGAAGGCATATGGCGAGGACGCCATAACCACGGCCGGCATGATCGCCAACCACCAAGCCTCTGCGATAAGGGTCGTCGCGGCCAGTGTCGCCAGACCCAGGACACCGGAAGCGGCAAGGAACTGGGGCGGGCTCAGGTCGCTTCCGGCCTGGACCAGCCAGAGGTGATAGCGGGACAGGTCGCGTCGGACGGCTCGCCGGCGGCGTAGCGCGGTCGTGTAGCCGGTGAACACCCCGGCCGCCAAATAGACGGCGACGGCCGTAGCCAGGGACGCCAGCAGCCTCATGGCGACGGCTCCCAGGAACCGGAAAGGATGGCTTCGATGCCGGCGCCATCGGGGAGAGACCGTTCCAGCCGCTGGTGGATCCCGGTCGGCGGGAGTACGCCGGTCCACTCGAGGGTCTCGGCGATGTCGCTCCTGAGGAACAGGGGCTCGGTCGCGAAACCACCGCTCCGATGGCTGGAATCAAGCGCCAGGATCTCCATGACCTGGCGCCGGATGCCTGCCTGGTCACCGGTGAACTGGTCCCGCCGCAGGTGTACCACGAAGTCGATGGCTGTACGGAACACCCGGGTCAGGATGGCTTCGGTCACATTCTCACCTGCCATGAGAGCTGCATTCACCAGCGCCACCAGGGCCGCTGAGGCAGAATCGGCGTGGATGGTGCAGGCGAAGCCGCACCCGGCGTTGACCGCACGGGTGAGCTCGAAGGCCTCCGATCCCCGTACCTCGCCGACACAGATGAGGTCGGGACGCTGGGCCAGCACCACCTTCACCAGGTCCCGCAGCGTGTAGCGCCGGCTGCCGTCAAGGTTGGGAGGGCTCGCCTCGTAGAAGCTCCCATGCAGCAAGGGCATTGCGAGTTCCCTGACCTCCTCGCACACCCGGACACACCGATCGGCAGGAACCGACCTCAGATAGGCGCTCAAGAGAGTGGTCTTGCCCGCCCCCGGCGGCCCGCTGAACAGGATGGTGGTGTTGGCTCGGGCCGCCAACCACAGGAACGCCGCCGCCGGCCGGGACAGCACACCGCCCTCCACGAGAAAGCTCAGGTCATAGTTCTTGACCGTGTACTTCCGGAGGGTCACCGACAGGCGATCCGCCACCGGCGGGATAACCCCCGTCAGGCGGGCCCCGCCCCCCAGGCACCCCCCCCGCCCCGGGCGGGATACCCGCGGTCCGGCGGCCTCGCCCACCTAGCCCCCGCGCCTGCTCGATCGGGTTGGAAACATCGAGCCGCCGGTTGGTCCCGGCCAGAATGCGGGTGACGATCTGGCGGTTCTCCTCCTCGGAGGTCGGGGTGTCAAGGGCCTGCAGGCGCCCGGATGAATCGATGAAGGTCACCCGCTCGCCCTCGATGAAGACCTCTTCTATGTCGTTACGATCGATCACCGCGGTCAGCGGTCCGTAGCCGACCAGAGAATCGACCAGCCTGGCTCCGATCTCGACAGGATCGCGAAAGGGTCGGACACCGCGGCCGCCGAAGGCCCTCCTCTGGTAAGCCGATACCAGCTGGTCCACCTCGGCCCGGATGGTCTCGCCGTCCTCAAGAGGATCCAGCTCCAGCTCACCGATGCGTTCCGCGGCTCGCCTTCGCAGAACTTCGTACGGGCCGGTGCTCACAACGCGTCCCGGTCGGTACCGCTCACCATTGCGCCGCCGAGTTTTTCCACGGTCCTGATGAAGGATCCCTTCGGTGCAGGCGTTCCGTTCCACACGGCCCGTTCCAGGCCGGTGTCCGCCGGGAGCCAGGTTATGGAATCGGGAACGAGGCTTCTCAGCAGCTCATCGCTGAGCTCGCCTCTCTGGAACTTCGTGAGGGTGCGGGACTCGAACACGATGTGGAGGGGCGCAGCTGTGAGGGTGCGCGCCTGGGCGGACCAGGAAATGGTTCTCGACAAACCGACCGGGGTGGGCTCGGCCATGCAGACCACCTCTCCCGCCAGTCCGAGCAGAGCCCGGCTCACATCGAAGCGCCCCGCACGAGCCTTGGCCGAACCCGGTTCTTCAAGATACGGAGAGGCCTTGAGGATCACCTCGTCCGCCACCTCCGAGATGGTCTCGACCAGGTCCACCATCTCCTCGGCCTGCACCGTATGCCAATCTGTGGGATCGGGCAGGCCGGTCAGAAGCGTTACGCCGTACGGTCCGGCCACGAATGAATCCTTCACGTCACCGCGGAGTAGCAGATGGGCGTCGAGGGCCGTCAGTAGATTCGGAACGACCGGTAGGGAGAACCTCTGCGCAAGCATCGGCGTGATGGTGTCCACCTCGATCACCATGGCCACACGCTGGCGGGCCTGGAAAGCCCCGGCCAGTATGACGGCCACGTCAGCCGCCACGTCACCGCCGGCCACCATCGTGATGCGGCCGAGCCGAGTTTGCTCTCGGACCTTGGCGGTTCCCATACGTGATCGAGGCAGGCCGTCGAAGGCTACGGTTGCGACGATCTCCAGGATCATTTCCGGGCCGCCGTCGGCAGACGCAAGGCCGTCCACGCCCAATGCCAGGAGGCGCTCCCTACCCAGATCGCCCGAGTCGGGGTCGAAGATCCCCACCACCTTGCGGCCTTCCTTCTGGATCCGATCCACCAAGCGCGGGCTCAGGAAGCTGGTGATGTCATCGATCAGCAGGATCTCGTATTCGGTCTGCAGCGCCTCCGTTGCGGTGAGTACTGTTCCCTTGAGGCGGGCACCCCCGAAGTCGCTGAGGAACCGCACCAGTTCGGAGGCCCAACCCCGTTGCGACCCGGCGATGGCGATGACGGGCTCGAATCCGATCATGATCCTGGCCCGAGCGCAGCCAGCAGGGTTTCCCGGATAGCCGGATAGCCACGGTAGGCGGGCAGGCCGGTAGATCTGAGCACATGGATCGAACCGGAATCGAGCGCCGAGGCGATCAGCAAGGCCTGCACCGGGCTCACCGAAACGGTCAGACCGAAGCCTGATCCGGACAGGCCGCGTGTACTCGCTGTCACGGCCAGCACCTCGATACCGGAAGCGACGAAGCGGCTTCTGTTCCCCTGCACCAGCATCACATCGATACGATCACCGACATGGAGAGCCCCGCCGACGGCTCGATCTGGCGCGATTGGAATGCTCATCGCCCGCTGCCCGTCCGGCGTAGAGACCGGCCTCAGGTCGTCCGCCATCAGGGGCGCACCCGCTTCCACGTCGCGAACCACCACCTGCCCGAAGAGGTTTGCAAGCCGTTCCCGGGAGAGCGCGCGATCCACGAATGGTCCGTCCGCATCCACGTACCGGTAGGAAACGTCGGTGCTGTCCAACCGGCTGCCGGCGGGTATGGCGTGGGCGGCCACCGGAACGTCGACCGCTTCGCCCTCGTCCCGGAGAATCAGCACATTGAGCAGGAAGGCCAAGAGACCGGCGGTGATCATCACAGCGTGACCGAAGGACAGGCGGCTGAACGGGCTCCGCCTACGGCTCGCCGGACCCCGGGGGGTCGCCGACGTCCATGCAGGTGCGTTGGGGCCAACCATGTTCACGCTTCTCCTCTGCCGTCATCCGTAGCGGGTTGACTATATCCCATTGTTGCAGAGGAATGCGATAGTGTTGAAATAATTTTTTATCACTTAAAATAACTACAAGTGATTATCAATTACAGAAAATGAGAACTGGATGCCACAACTAATGAAGGGTTTGAAGTGTTCCTATCCGGCTGGCCCGACCGGTTGCCCGGAGCCTGAGACGCGTGCTGCGACCCTGCTAAATAGGCTTGGTGCGGCGCATCACGTAGGCCACCCGGTCAAGGGCAACATGTATCTGCCCGATCGCGGTGCTCACCGCAACATGATCTCGTGCTACCCAATCGATCTTTCCCGTGAAGCCGGATTCTCCGCCCCGGCAAACCACTTCGAAGTCTTCTTCGATGAGTTGGAGCATGCCCATCCGGGCGAGAAACGTCTCAACGGTATGGCTCTCGGGCCGTCCCTCGCCAAGGGTCGGCAACACGGCCAGGGCGTCGACACCCGATATGCAGACCTCGGCCCGGCCGTTCGGCGTCTCCATGATCATCAGATCATTGCGAACATACACCGGCAAGCCGTCCAAACGGCGCTTACCCACCAGGATGCGCACCATGCGCCCCGCTTGGGAAGCCTCCCACGCAACGTCGGACATTCTCTTCCGGCGGGCCGCCAAGATCATCGCCTCGGACTCGGCTACCTCGAACTCCTGCCGGATGCGCGTCTCCATGCGCCGGTGCAGCCCCAGATCGAAAGGATCGTCCCCAAACACAGATGCTCTCCCACACTGGCTTCTTATCGGCAAACGATGCTCACGTCCAAGAGTATCGCTACCGGTGGGACGACGATGCGGGCTCCCTGACGAATTTTCCGCGTTCTGGTATTTCGACGTTGCTTTTGAGTCGGTTTTGGGCGTGAGCGGGTAGGTACTGCCCTGGACGAAGGCACGACTGGCCGAGGATTGATTCCACTCCAGCGCCTTGCTCGCCTTTGCCCGACACCGCAGGGCGGGATCAGGCTAGATGTCTCGATAGGTAGTCGATCACCACGCCGGGATAGAGGGCATGGAAAGGACGGGAGAAGTTTTGCATGGTGACCTTCTCCCTCACCCGGGTCTCGTAGTCCTCTGCGTCCAGTTGGAGCGAGTGGTTGGCTCCGGGCACGACTCGGAGTTCCACATCATCGTTCCCCGCTTCCCGGAGGGCGCGGACCGTGTCGAAGGCGTCCGCCGGCGGCACGTTCAGATCCTCGGAGCCGTGCAGGACGAGGGTGGGTGCGGCCAGGTGGCGGAACTGGTCTTCCGGCGGTAGTTCCAGGTCGTAGCGGAGGCTCGACAGGTCGCGGGTCCTCGTCTCGCCGTCGATCTCGGCCACGGCCATGGACTCGCCCTCATCGATAGCCCTGACGATGGCGTCCATCATCAGCGCATCCTCGTAGGCCTTGGTTGAGTGCTGCTTGACCCATGCGGCCTGGCGCTCCCCGAGGCTGAGGTATTCGCGTACCAGCCGGTAGTTGTACTCGAGCAACCCGGCGATCGACCGGTACAGGGCGCCCTGCAGCACCGCCGCGTCGGGTTGGCCCACCTCGAGCGCCACCCGGCACAACACGTATACGCCGGCGCTGTGGCCGAGCATGGCGACCTTGCCGTTGCCCTCTTGGAGGGACCTGACCCATCGCCAGACCGCCCCGGCGTCGGCGACCTCCTGGGCGCGCTGGACCCCCAGCTCGCCGCTGCTCTCGCCGGCGCCCCTCCGGTCGAAGCGGAAGGAGGCGATACCCGCTTCCGCCAGGCCGTGGGCCAGGATGGCGTACATCCCGCGCTTGGGGACCCCTGGCCACAGCCTCGGATCCGCATCCGCATCCCTGAGGTCCGAGAAGGTCCCTCCCAGCAGGAGGGTCACCGGCCACGGTCCTTCCGTTGTGGGCAGGGTCAAAGTGCCGGCCAGGGTCGCGCCGTCTACTTCGACCAGGCGGGTCTCGGCGCGGAAGGATCCTGCCGCGCTCATCCGCCTACCCCATCACCCAGTTAGGAAAGGGCCGGGGCGATAACTAGCCGGGGAAGGTGACCGGCCCGACCACGTCCTCGACGTCCCCGGCCTCGATGACCACCCGGCCCCGGTCGATGGCCGACTGCTTCATCGTGTCCAGGTCCACGTTGGGAGGCGGGGGAGCGAAGCTGAGCACGAACGAGACCGTACGGGAACCCTTGTTTTCCACCCCGAAAGGCATCCCTCTTGGAATGTGCAGGGCGTCCCCCGGCGTGAGGGGCACGCGGTCCTCATCCAGGATCCCGTCGAGTTCTCCTTCCAGCATGAAGAGGGAAAGCTCGAAAAGCTCCGCCTCCTCCGCATCCGGCGGCATGTATCCCCCTACAGGCACGTGCGCCACGTAGGAGAACAGTTCCTCCCCGGCGACCAGCGGGCGGTAGTAGTAGCCGTCGTCGGCATGCTGGTACGCCTCGACTTCGGTGAACCTTCGGATGGACATCGGAACCTCCTGGGAGATCTCATCGGTCGGCCGGCGACCCTCGCCATGTTCTTATGCTGGTGGCTCATCCAAGGCTACGAACAGCCGTTCCGAGGCAAAGACGCTGATGCCGACCTGCCGATTCTCGACCTCGACGGTTATGCCTCCGTAGGGGTCCTTCTGCACCAAGCGGATCCGGGAGTCGGGCCGGAGATCGTTCTCGTCGAGAAAGCGCATCATTTCTGCGTCGAGCTCCAGCTCCTCCGATATCCGCTCGAGAGCCAGCGTCTCGCCCCTCTCCATTTCGGCCAGGGGCTTCATCCTGGGCGGCTGGTAGCCGGCGCCCGGAATGGGATTGCCGTGGGGACAGGTCATCGGATCGTCCATGGCGTCCCACATGGCCTTCTCCACGTCATCCGAGATCATGGTCTCCCACACCTCGGCCTCCTGGTGCACCTTCGCCCAGGGAAGCTTCAACACTTCGGACAGGAACCGCTCGGCGAGCCGGTGCCGGCGCACCACCACCGCGGCCAGGTGGCGGCCCTCTTCGGTGAGGCGAACTTCGTCGGAGACGTTGACCAGGCCCTCCGCCGTCATCCGGCGAACCATCTCGGACACGCTGGCCGGGCTCACCCCCAGCCAGCCCGCAATGCGGGCCTGGAGGACCGGTATGCCGGCCTCCTCGAGCTCCCAGATGGCCTCGGCGTATTCGCGACATCGAACGGAGTAGCCGGGATCGGTCATGTGACCATCGTAGACACGATGTGTTCGGATCGCCCAAGAGAAGGACCGGCCAGCCGAACCCCTGTCTCGGTCGCCAGGTGGGTCATCGGCACGTCGAAAGAATCGGTGGGCACTCCGTCGACCACCAGCGCCTCGACCGTCACCCCGACTCTCGCCGCGCTATCGGGCACCGTCAGCAAGAACCGGTCGTAATAGCCACCGCCGTGCCCCAGACGCTCGCCATCCGGCCCGAACGCCAGGCCCGGCGTGAGTACGACCGCTACGGTCGACGGATCGACGGGTGAAGCAGTGGCCACCGGTTGCTCGAACCCGAACCGGTGCCGCTCGCGAGGCGCGTCCACCGAGTGGAGGGTCAGGGGTCCGCTGGGCGGGGTGCGCGTGACGGCGAACGTCCGGCGCACCCGATCCCGTACCGGCGTCACGTCGATCTCGTCGGGGAGCGGGAGGTATATGACCACGCTCCCGGCCTGAAGGCCTGCCCCGGCGAACCACTCGACTATTCCGTCGACGGTCGCAACGGCCTGGCTCTCGGGAATACCCGGCCGGCGCATTCGCCGAGCCCAGCGCCGGAACTCCTCCTTGCCCGCACCGGACGGCGGCGGCGCGTCATGAGGCTCCCGGTTGCTCATCGTGGTCTGTCCGGCCGGACGGCTCTAGAGCTCGAATGTGGTCCGGCGCGGTCTGTCGACAACTCACGGGGATAAGGAGGTTCCATCCGGGTGAAGTTAGCGACTATTGCGCCTCCGGATCAGCCATGCGGACTACGAGGGTGCCGAAAAATGTCCCGTTGGTCCGATAGTCGGCGACCAAACGCCAAAGCCGAGGCATCGCGGGCGAACCTATCCCCGTCTTTTTCAGCACCCTCCTGACGGGTATCGGACCGCCGCGCAGGGTAACCTGCCCGGCAATGCGCACACTGGCCCACGGCCTCCGATCGAGCTTGACCTTTGTCATCGGGATTCCCTTGACCGCGGCCTGCGCGGTGGCGGCCATCCTGCACACGCTGTTGAGACCGCCAGGGGGCTTGCTGGACCGGATCCCTCACTTCTGGGGTCGGACATGGTGCCGGGCCGCGGGCGTGAAGCTCACCGTAGAAGGCTTGGAACGCATCGACACCAACCAGGTATACGTGGTGATCTCGAACCACCAGTCGGCCTTCGACATCTTCGCCCACTTCGCGGCGTTACCGGTTCCGATCCGCTTCCTGGCCAAGCGGGAGCTGTTCAAGATCCCACTCTTCGGAACGGCCATGCGCAGGCTCGGGATCGTGGAGGTCGACCGGGGCGCCGGCCGAGCCACCCACCAGGCCGTCAACCGGGGCGCCGCCCACAACATGGCGCTAGGACGCTCCCTCATGATCTATCCGGAAGGAACCCGATCACGCGACGGTGCGATGTTGCCCTTCAAGAAAGGGGCCTTCGCCATCGCCCGCAACCTGCGGGTGCCCATCCTGCCCACCGCGATCACGGGCAGCCGCGAAGTATGGAGCCCGGGATCCAAGATGATCCGTCCTGGACACATCACCGTAACGATCCTGGACCCGGTCTCGACCGAGAACATGACGTTGCGGGATCTCGGCGGCATGACCAACCAGGCATTCTCAGCAATCGCGAGGGTGGCCGATATCGAGGCCACCGCGGAGCCCAGCGACAGCCGTACGTGACCGGCGATCTCCGCCGGCGGGCACATCCAGGAAGCATCGAGGGTTACGTGCGGAGCGTCCCGGACCTCCACAGCCGGGCGCGACGCCGGGGGTCGACCAGCCGAGCCCTCCGAGCCAGCCACGCCAGGTACCCGAGTCCGACGATTTCCTGACCGATCGGTAGCAGATCGGCGGCGGACAACCTTGCGAGTCCCGACCAATCCGTTTCGATGCCGGCGGGAAGGTCGTAACCCAGCATGGGCCAGAGCAGGAGTTGCGGCTCGATCCACATCAGGTCCAGCACTAGATGCAGGATCGCTCCGACCACGACCACCACGGCCCGCTTCCGGCCCCGGCTCCCGCGGCGAGTGAGAACCAGGGCCGCCACCAGCAATCCGATACAGAAGGCGAGAGAATGGCCGATGAGGCGGCCTGCGCCCGTCCCGCCGGCCGGAACCGACCAACCCACCACCCATTCGATTGCGTCAGGTAGGAGAGCTCCGATAGCCAGGAAGCGGAGATCCGCGTCAGGGTCCTTGAATGCCAGCCGGAAAAGGAAGAACGCTCCGCCCAAGTGCCAGAAGATCATCCCCGCCTTGCGCCTCCGGTCCCAGTGGTCTGTCCGGGGAATAGTGGTCGGTTATGCGCCAGCCGCCGGCGTTCCTCGCAAGGCCCAGTGACAAAGCCGTACCCGCAGCGGTACGTCAAGGAGGCGAAACGCAGCGACGGGACACCGGAGGCAAGCAGAACACACCAAGCTGTTTCACCGACAAACCACCTGTGGTGTGGATGGATTCAGAGGCACAGGATGGCGGCGCAGTTAATGCACTGGGGGATGGGATCCGAGGCCACCTCTTCGTACTCCGCAACCGACATCTGCAGATGGCAAGCGCCGCAGACCCTTCCGTCCACCTCCCCTACGACCACCCCACCCCGATGCTTCCTCAACTGGATATACTTTCGGAGCAGCCCCTGCTCGATCTCCGCCGCTATCTCGGCCCGCCGTTGACGGTACCGCGACAGCGACGTGTCGATGGCCGCCTCGAGCTCGGCGACCCGAGCCACCAACCGGCGCTCGGCCCCCGATGCGGCCGCCGCCGTCTCGCTCGCTGACTTCTCTTCCACGTCCAGGCGCTCGCGCTCCTCGAGCAACTCGAGCAGCTCGTCCTCCATGGTGGAGACCCGTCTGCGGAGGTTACCGACCTCCATACGTAAATGGTCCGCTTCCCTGGCGCTCATGGCCCCCGCGAAAAGGCGCCGCTCCTGCTCCCGGACGCGTGTCTCCGTCATGGTGAGGTCGTCCTCGACACGGGCCGTGGATCGCACGACGGCCCGCAGCCGGTCGTTCACTTCCGAGTGGGCGGAAGCGGTGGCCGCGGCCACGCCCGCAGCCTCCCGAAGCTCGGCCCGTTCGGGCAACGTCAGGCGGTCCCCGCGTAGCTTGTCGATCAGCGAGTCCACCTGTTGCAGTTCGAGGAGATCCGAGAAGCTGGTAAATCTTTCCATCAATGCCCCCACGGATTGTCGTCGCCCCCGACCAATTCGACGGGCCTGTCCACGATGCCGGCCACCAGATCGTAGAGGGCTCGTACACCCGGACGTTCCGTCGGAGCATGGCCTGCATCCACCATCACCATTCCCGAGTCTGCCGCCCGTCGGGCCTCATGATGCGAGACGTCGCCCGTTACGTAGGCATCGGCGCCGGCGGAGATGGCTTCCTCGACCTGCGATCCACCAGAGCCCGGCAGCACGGCCACGCGGCGGACGACCCGGCCTAGCGAGCCGGAGAGGCGCGGCCGGGCACCGAGCCTTGCCTCTGCGAGGTCGGCAAGATCGCCCACCGAGCCACCGAAGGATCCGCACCGGCCGAACCAGATCTGGTCCCCGGCTCCGGTCATCGAGGATGCGAAGCCCTCGGAGTCTCGAATATCCAGGGCGGTGGCCAACGAATCCGAGGTTCCGCCCGGAGCCGCGTCCCAGTTGGTGTGTACCGAAATAACGGCCACCTGCCTTTCCGTCAGGGCGAAGACCCGTCCCTCCGCGCCGGGCACGGCGGTTATCGAGCTCAAGGGACGGAACAGCAGCGGGTGGTAGGTGACCACCAGCTCCGCCCCGACAGAGAAGATCCCATCCAGGACCGTGGTGGTGATCTCATGGACCACCGCCACGGCCGAGATCTTCCGCTCCGGATCGCCGATCTGGAGACCCACCGCGTCCCACTCGGCCGCGGAAGCGAACGGCGCCCGCCGGTCGATTGCCGCAAGGATCTCACCAACGGGAATTCTCATGATTCCGGCAGGGCCACCGCGCCGGGGAGGCCGGTACCGGCGGCCGGAGGGGAATCCACGATCTCAGGCGACGCCTGAGACCTCCCACACGCGGGCCTCCCAAATGGACCGTGAACCGCGGGTGCTGATCCGGACCACGCCGCGCTCCACGAGGTCGGAAAGCACCTGGCTGGTAGCGAGCTTGCTCGGTAAGGGTATGGCCCGCTCGGTGAGCTTCCTCACCTTGGTGTAGAGGCGCCGTGCGGCCTCGATGATCGAGGACTCGTCCTGGAGGGATCCGGTGGGCAGGAAGAGCCGTCCGCCGGCGCTAAGGCGGCGCCTGGCCTCCACGAGCATGCGAATTGGAAGCTCGCTCCCCCGGGTGCCTCCCCCGCCCCTGGTCGGGAACCAGCCGCTCTCGTCCGCAAGGGTGTCGGGGATGCCGGACACATCGCCGATAATAACGTCTGCTCGGACATCGTCGGCAAGGGGCTCGAACAGGTCGCCCTGATAGAAGGTGATCCGATCCGCCACATTGTTGGCTTCAGCATTGGCGCGACCCACTTCGATCACATCCGGGCTCTTGTCGATGGCGTGTACGTGGCGGGCGCCGAGCTTGGCGGCAATGATCGACAGCACGCCTGATCCGCATCCGACATCGATGGCCACCTCGCCCTCCTGGATGTGAAGCTCGCGAGCGATCAAGGTCGAGATGGTGGACGGACGGAACGTGGTGTCCGAAACCTGGAGGTTCATCGGGCCGAGCCGGCCCTTCCACAAGAATTCCTCGGGCACCCTTTCCCGCCTCCGTGACGACTACGGGGCAACGATAGCGAATCGGGAGCCACCCGGGAACCGGAATTGCCGGGCGAAAAACGTCGCATCAGACTGTTGGGGACGATTGCCCCTACGTGAACGGCCGGTTGAACCATGCGCATCTCGCCCGACTGGATACATCAGCGTCTCTCCGACGCCCGGTCGGCCACTCTCGGAACCACCGATGGGGCGGGCCGGGCCCACCTGGTGCCCATCGTGTTCGCCTATCGAGACAGGGTCATCTACACCGCGATTGACGCCAAGCCGAAGACCACCCTGCGCCTGCGCCGGATCCGCAACATCGAGGCCAACCCGCATGTGTCCGTGCTCGTGGATCACTACGAGGACGACTGGGACCGGCTCTGGTGGATACGGCTGGACGGGACCGCTCTGATCGCGAGCGGCGGGCCCCTCCGGGAGACTGCCCTCGAGCTCCTGACGGAGAAGTATCCCGTGTATGCCGGCCAACCTCCTCCCGGCCCCGCCATAGCGATCACGGTGGAACGTATCCGGTCCTGGTCAGCCTGCTGATGGCGCACTTCACGCCCTCCCTGTTCGACTTCCTCGAAGACCTGGCCGCTAACAACCGGCGCGACTGGTTCCAAGCGAACAAGCAGCGGTACCGGACCGACGTTCAGGATCCTCTTCTCCGGTTCGTGGACGACTTCGAGGATCGGCTCGCGAGCATCAGCCCCCACATGGTTGCCGACTCCCGGCGGTCCGGCGGGTCGGTATTTCGCATCTATCGCGACGTCCGCTTCTCGAAGGACAAGACCCCCTACAAGACCAACGCCGGGGTCCAATTCCGCCACGAGGCGGGGCGGGACGTGCACGGACCCGGGCTCTACCTGCACCTCGAACCCGGCATGGTGTTCGCCGGCGCCGGCCTATGGAGGCCGAACGCGACCACCGCCGGGAAGATACGGGAAGCCATCGTCGAGGACCCGGATAGATGGCGCCAGATCGTCGACGAGCCGGACTTCGCATCCACCTTCACCCTGGAAGGCGAGTCGCTGAAACGCGCCCCGAGGGGTTTCGACCCCCACCACCCCCTGATCCACTACCTGAAGTTGAAGTCGTTCGTGGCCACTACCAGCTTCTCGGAAGAGGAAACCTGCGCCCCGGACTTCATCGACCTCTACACCGACACCTGCCGGATGGCTGCGCCCTTTACCGGACTCCTCACCGCCGCGGTAGGCCTCGACTGGTAGAGGTGGTTCGGGGCCGCTGGCTGAGGCCTTTGGATACCCCGCGACTAGTCGTCAGCGACTTCGATCAGGAGCCGGCAGTGGTCGCTTGCTCCCCATTCGTCGACCTCATTGAGGGCGCGCACGGTGATGCCTCGGTGGAAACCGCGTGAAGCGAACGCCCAGTCCAGTTGGTTCGTGGCGGTTTCGGGGGTTTGGCTGGTTGTGTGGTAGGTGGGCACATTGCGGGTGTCAGCCGGTAGGTATTCGGGGGTCGGGTCCGCTTTCCTACCGTCCGGGTATTGGGGTCCCAACAGTTCGAGGCCGAGCGCGTCCATCCTGTCGGTGACGGTGCGTTCGCGCAGCACGAACGGCTCATCGTCCTTGCCGCTGAAAGCCATGTTGAGGTCACCGGCGGCGAGGATGCGATGCGTGGTGGGGTCCGTGCTACCTATGAACGCGGACAGGTCCGAGATGATCCGGTGCGCGGATCCGTCGGGGTAGCCGATTGGCATGTTGCTCTTGGCGGATGGATGTGGGCTGATCCAGCGGGCGTACATGGACACCGCGATGAACGGTGCGGCATCTCGGGGAATGATCCGCGCGGCGGCGATGGTTCCTATCCCGCTGACCGCGATCTCGTTCTCGGCTGTCATGCTGATCGGGCTGACCTGTTTGAACCACTCGACCTCGACCCGGTCCGATAGCTTCACCACCTTCGGCCACCGCTCAAGCAGATACGGGAACTGGTCTCCATACCACTCCGAGTTCCAGTAGTGGGAGTCCCAGTGTTCGCGGGGGCCGGTGTCTACCTTGCCGACCACATCCCACGGTACCTTGCCTGTTTCCTGCAACAGAGCCACGTCAGCGCCCATTTCTGCCAACTGGCGCCACGCGTTGTGGAGCTTCTTGATGTTCCAACACACGACCGTCGTAGCCACCTCGGGTCCCGTCTCCTCGATGATCTTTTCCGCCGTGACCCTACCCACCCGCTGTGACAGGCCAGCCCCGTCCGGCTCGTCGGAAACACTCTCAGCTATTGAGAGAGTCCGCGATCTCCTCCAATTGCCCTACCACGGAATCAAGTACTGCGCCGTATTCCACCCCGACCGGAAGCATGAAGCCATGATTCTGGTAGCCCAGCTTCTTCGCCGCCGACTCAGGACCATCCCAGAAAACAAGCCACAGCGGGGTCTCTTTCTCCCGGACCCAGAGTCCATAGTGGACACCGAACCAAGCACCCCACCACCTGTCCTCCTTCCCGATTTGAATGTGTCTACCGTATCCGTGGGCCCGCGGAGCGACTTTCAGTCCCGTCGTGTTCACGAACCCACATCCTTCCGCCTGCGCAGTCGTGTCATCGACGAGCCTTTGCATGTCGCGCATCCGTCGCGGGAAGGCAGGAGCGAACTCCTCCGAACGTAACGGCAGGAAAGCCTCCCGGTCCTGGCGTTCGCATAACGCACTCAGCTGCAGGATGTCCCGCTCGGCGGCCGAATCGCCGTCGGCGCCGGCGCGAGACGACATCGCGGCCAGCAACCCCCGCCAGCTGGTGAGCATCAATCGGCGTGGGCCCCCACCGACCGTGACACTCCTCAACCCCTCGATGCCCGCGTCGGTCCCCAAGTCCCAATCGGCTTTTTTGGCCCTGCTGCAGATCTCCGCCCAGAGGGTCACCAGCCGCTGCTCCGGCGCGACGAAGAGCAGAACGGCGGGATCACCGTCTCTTGGGAGACGCTCCAAATACGTCTCGGGCTGCTTGTCGGTAAGACCGGCCCAGAACTTCACCTCTATGAGCGCCCGCTCCGAACCCTGTCCATCGTAAGCGACGAGGTCCAAGCGTTCTTCGTTCTTCCCTATGACCTCGGTTGCCACACATTCGAGGGGCGCCACGTTCGCGCCTCCGGTCCGGAGCGTCTCCCGCAGAGCCTCCCGGGCAGCCACGGATCGAGAGAGGATGTAGCCGAGGGTCTCGGTCTGCCCGGGGAACTTCCAGGCAACATGAGCCAGGAGGGAGTCCCGACCTTCAGCGGCCATGAGCATGGTCCTTTCTCACGAAATCAGTGGTTCAGTTGATGGCGGCTTCCCGAGTCAGCGTCGCCGTGTACTGCCAAGGCAGTGACAGCCCGAATTGTATGAACTGCCAACCGCTATGCCACCGGGACGGGACCATCGGTGGCAGTAGTATGGGGGTTGGAGTCAGCCACTGGAAGGGGTGTACAGATGGCAGAGAAGCCGTCGATCAAGGTTGTTGTTCTGGCATTCGCGTTCGCGATCGCTGCGTTAATCGTGTTCTCCCTCACTTCGTGAGGCTGAAGCCGATGCTCCACCCGATCAAGTGCCACCGTTTCGGGTAGCACTGTTGGAACACCGTCCGCCCGGAACCCGGCCACCTGTATCGGCCGGGTTCCGGCGCGTATGGGTTAGCTACCTTCCGGTTCGGTCGTCGCGGTGGTGACACCCAGGTAAACGGCATTTTCAGGGCTCCCCTTGAGCCCTTATGAAACAATGGTGGGCGTTGACGGGCTCGAACCGCCGACCTCTTCCTTGTAAGGGAAGCGCTCTCCCAGCTGAGCTAAACGCCCTACGAACATCCTATTGTAGAAGAACCCCCTGTGGAGCGGCCATCCCCGGCGCCCTACGCCGGATCGCCACCGTTCGGGAGCCGTACCCGCCAACCATCGGCCCGGCGCGACAGCAGGGCGTCGGCTTCCCGGGGACCCCAGGAGCCCGCCGGGTAGAGGGCAGGCCGGAGATCCGCTTCGAGTAACGGTGTGTAGAGCCTCCACGCCTGCTCCACCTCGTCGGAACGAACGAACAGGGTGCGATCGCCGGTCATGATGTCGTACAGCAGGGTCTCGTACGCGTCGGGAAGGTCGCCGAATGCCTCCTCGTAGGCGAACGACAACGGCTTGGTGGCCAGCTCGGGATGGTCGCTCGGCACCTGTACATCGAACAGCAGCTCGAAGCCCTCGTGGGGTTGCAGGCGGACGAAGAGGACGTTTCCCTGATGCCGGCTCCGGTCGAAGGACTTGAAGAGCGGCACCGGCGGCTCGCGGAACGTGACCGCCACCTGGGTCAGGCGGGTCGCCAGTCGCTTCCCGGTCCGCAGGTAGAAGGGCACCCCCTGCCAGCGCCAACTGTCGATGAAGACCCGCAGCGCTGCGTAGCTGGCGGTGTCCGAGCCATCGACCACCCCCGGCTCCTCCCGGTAGCCGCGGACCATTCGTTCGTCGATCCGGCTGGCGGTGTACTGGCCCAGCACCACGTCGTCGGATGTGAGCGTCCGGATCGACTGCAGAACCTTCACCTTCTCGTCGCGGATCGCCTCAGCATCGAACGACACGGGAGGCTCCATCGCCACGAGGCTCAGGACTTGGGTCAGATGGTTCTGGACCATGTCGCGGAGCGCTCCGGACCGGTCGTAGTAGCCCGCCCGGGATCCGATACCGAGATCCTCGGCAACGGTTATCTGGACGTTGGAGATCCGATCACGATTCCAGACCGACTCGAACAGCGGGTTGGCAAACCGGAACACCAGAAGGTTCTGGACGGTGGCCTTACCGAGGTAGTGGTCGATCCGGTAGATCTTGCTCTCGTTGAAGCTCTCGTGGAGGATGGAGTTCAGCGCCACTGCGGACTCCAGGTCGACACCGAAAGGCTTCTCCACCACCAGACGGGTCCAGCCCTTACCGCCGGCCAGGCCCGATGCGCCCAGGCCCCTGACCGTGGTGCCGAAAGCCGCCGGGGGCAGGGCCAGGTAGAAGATACGGTTGCCCGACAACCCGTGGTCTCGCTCTATGGCCTCGATGCGGCGCCTCAACCCGTCGAATCCGTCCACGCCGAGCTGGTGGTATTGCATCACCGCGTCGCACCAGTCGGCCGGACCGGCGCCGGGGGTGTCCAGCGGCATCTGGCCTGGAGAGGCCTTCTCGATCGCGTCGCGGGTCCTTTCCCGGAACACCTGGTCATCGAGAGCCGCGCGGGAGACGCCCAGGATGAGGCATCGATCGACCAACCCGTACTGGCGGACCAGGTGATAGAGGGCCGGCGCCAGCTTCTGGTGATACAGGTCTCCGGTGGCGCCGAACACCACCAGCAGGTGCCGGTCGACCGCCCGGGACCCGACCGTCGGCAGCGACTCCACTACTACCTACGCTCCACCGGCAGGCACGCCGGGGAGGCCGCCGAAAAGGACGGGGCCAGGTTGGCCGCGATGCCCCGACCTGGGGTTTCGTTGCTGACTGGCCAACCGGACATTTCTCAGTGCCCTCGTAGGAGGCCGGCCACCGTCTCGATCGCAGAGCGTGGGTCGCCGGTGAGCCGGACCCGCAGCAGGCGGCGGTCCCGGCCTGACAGGGCTTGGTAATCGCCGGCCGCCTGACCCTCGAGCAATTCCCCGAAGCTGAAATCCCCCTCCGGGATCTCGATATCGAGATCCGGCGAATCCACCAGCTGGAGGAACACCCCGTTGTTGGCGCCGCCCTTGTGGAGCTGGCCGGTGGAGTGGAGGAACCGGGGTCCGTAGCCGAGCGTGACCGCCACTCGGTACCGATCCCGGAGGAGCGGCACGAGCGACTCCAGAATGGGCGTGGCCGGACCGTCCATGGGAAGGTATGCGTGTATCCCGACGTAATCGCCAGGCTCGATCATCGCCGCCCAGGCCCTCAGCGCTCCGGTGAGCCGGCGGGAGTCGCTGGATGTCTCCGCGACGCTGCCCTCCAATCCCCCCGGCGACATGGCTCGGCGAGCCAGGTCCTTGGCCACCTGAACATCGGGCTGGTCGAAGGGGTTGATCCCGAGAATGGATCCGGCGGACGCCACCGCCATCTCGCTACGGAACATCTCCGCCCCCAACTCGTCCAGGTGACGGAGGGTTACTCCGACCATCGGGTGGCCGCGGCGCCGCAGCCCGGCCTGGACCGCCTCCCACTCGGGAGGCTGGTCTCCCTCGAGGGCCATGAATACGAACAGGCGATCCTGCCCGTAGATCTCGGGATCACCCAAGGGCTCACCGGCCACCGGGACGATCCCCGTATCGTTCTTGCCCGTACTCTCCGCTACCAGCTGCTCGATCCAGGCGCCGAAACCGGTGACCGCCGGTGAGCAGATGTAAGTGAGCTTGTCCCGGCCGGCCAGGGCCGATTCGCCCATGACCGCGCCCAGCCGGAGTCCCGGGTTGGCGGCAACCGGACGATCGGGCCCGCAGTCGTCGGCCATTACGGCCGCCTTCGCCAGAAGGCTCTCGATTTCCATACCGATCAGGGCGGCCGGAACCAGACCGAACGGCGTGAGCGCCGAGTAGCGCCCGCCCACGTCGGGCGGCGCGGCGAAGACCCGGCGGAATCGCCGCTCGCCGGCCAGGGCCTCCAGGCCCGAGCCCGGATCGGTCAGGGCCACGAACCGGTCGCCCGGGCGATCATGAACGCTCGATACCATCCCCCAGAAGTGGCGGAACAGCGACAGGGTCTCGATGGTGCCGCCCGATTTGGAGGCCACCAGGAACAGGGTCCGGACCGGATCGATGCCGGCGGACACCGCCCTCACGGCCTCGGGGTGGGTGCTGTCCAGAACGGTCAGCGAGGGATGGCCGGGGGCGGTCCCGAACGTGTCGGCGAACACCTCAGGGGCCATGCTCGACCCGCCCATCCCGAGCAGCACCACCCGGTCGGTCCCGGCGCGTGCGTCCTCGGCGAAGGCATTGATGGCGGGCACCTGGTCGGTGGCGTACGGCAGCTGTAGCCACCCCAGCCGGTTGGTGAGTTCAGGAGTCGGCTCGGGCGACCACAGGGCGTGGTCTCTGTCCCACATCCGGCGCGCGTACTCCTTGGCGGCCCACACCCTCAACCGATCGTCCACCCGACCCGACAGGTCTCCCAAGGCGTAGGCAACGGTAGGTCGGCTCCCCCGCTCTGGCATCGATATCCACTCCGGTGTTTGAGGCGGCCCTGACGTTACCCGCATCCGTAAGGATTCTTCTAGCGAACATATGTTCGTCTATACTGCCTTGGGCCATGGCAGAGCTTCGCTGGATCACGACCGATGCGCCCGGTGACAAGAGGGCGTTGTTCGACACGGTGGTCGAGCGCCGGATCGGCCGCGGCGCCTACAGGGGCCTCGAGTTCCTACATGTGGAGTCCCGCACCATCATCAACCGCGTGCCGCATTCGTCCGCATTGCCCTTCGAGTACACCATCAACGCCTACCGCGGTTGTAGCCATGCGTGCACCTACTGCTTCGCCCGACCCAGCCACGACTACCTGGGCCTCGGTATCGGGCGCGACTTCGACACCAAGATCGTGGTCAAGGTCAACGCACCCGAGATCCTGCGCCACGAGACCGCGCCGCAGCGCTGGGCGGGCCATCCGATCGCGATGGGAACCAATACCGACCCCTACCAGGCGGCGGAGGGCAAGTACAAGCTGACCCGCCAGATCGTCGAGATACTCGCCGAGCGGGGCAACCCGTTCTCGATCCTCACCAAATCGCCTTTGGTGCTCCGGGACCTGGACGTCCTGACCCAAGCCGCTGAGACCGCCGAGATCAGCGTCAACTTCTCGATCGGAACCCTCGACACCGATGCCTGGTCACGCTCGGAGCCGGGAACCGCCCACCCCCGCAAGCGTCTCGACGCGGTCCGGCGGCTCAACGAGGCGGGTGTCTCCTCCGGCGTGCTTATGATGCCCGTCCTTCCCGGGATCTCGGATCAACCGCAGCAAGTGGAGGAGTTGGTCAAGGGCGCCGCCGAGGCCGGGGCCCGCTTCATCATGGGCGGATACCTGCATGTACGCGGACCCCTCAAGGACCATGTGCTCGGGTGGATAGATCGGGACTACCCCCACCTGTCACGGTTCTACCGGCACACGTACGGAACCAGGTCCTACGCTCCCCCGGCCATGCGCCGGCGTCTCGGGGGCCTGATCCGGCGCTCGAAGACAGCCCACGGCGCCCCCGGCGGGGAGCGCCGACCGCCCCGCGATACGACTCCCGGGAAGCAACCCGACCCCCAACTCGCCCTGTTCTCCTGATGGGGCGCCGCGCCCGGCCGCCGGAGGTCCCGGACGGCCGGACCGGATAACCTCGTCAGGCGACCACCGGCACCTCAGCCAGCGCCGCCGCGATGGCGTCGGCCGGGTACTCGTAGTCGTGGAGATCTCCCGCCAGGAAGGTGTCGTAGGCGGCCATATCGAAGTGGCCGTGGCCGCACAACGCGATGAGGATCACCTTCTCCTCACCGGATTCACGGCACTCGTTGGCCTCCCGGAGCGCCCCCGCGATGGCGTGGGTCGGTTCCGGTGCGGGGATGATCCCCTCCGTCCTGGCGAACAAAAGGGCGGCCTCGAAGCACTCCACCTGGGCGATGGCCTCAGCCTCCATGAGCCCGAGCTCTACGATGTGCGAGACCAGCGGCGACATTCCGTGATACCGCAACCCGCCCGCATGGATGGGATCCGGCACGAACCCGTGGCCCAGGGTATGCATCTTGATCAGCGGCGTCATGCCGATGGTGTCGCCGAAGTCGTAGCGATACTCGCCCTTGGTAAGCGAGGGGCATGCCGCCGGTTCCACAGCCCGGATGGTGGGGTTGATGTTCCCGGCCAGCTTCTCCCGCAGGAACGGGTACGACAGGCCGGAGAAATTTGAGCCACCCCCCGTGCAACCGATGATGACGTCAGGCGTCTCACCCACCTTGGCGAGCTGGGCGGCGGCCTCCTGACCGATCACCGTCTGGTGCAGGAGCACATGGTTCAGCACCGAGCCGAGCGAGTAGTTCACATCAGCGTTGGTAGCCGCCACTTCGACCGCCTCGGAGATTGCGATGCCGAGGCTGCCGGTGCTGTTGGGATCCTTGGCGAGAATGGCCTGACCCGCGTTGGTCACCTCCGAGGGACTGGAGTGGATCGAGGCACCCCATGTGCGCATCATGGAGCCCCTGTAAGGCTTCTGATCGAACGAGGCGGCCACCTGCCAGACCTCGCACTCGAGGCCGAACATCCGGCAGGCCAGCGCGAGAGCGCTTCCCCATTGACCGGCGCCCGTCTCCGTGGTCAGCTTCCTGACACCTGCTTGAGCGTTGTAGTAGGCCTGGGCAACCGCGGTGTTCGGCTTGTGGGATCCGGCCGGGCTGACCCCCTCGTACTTGTAGTAGATGCGGGCCGGCGTATCGAGTTCCCTCTCCAACCGGTGTGCCCGGTACAAAGGGGTGGGCCTCCACAGGCCGTAGATCTCCCGGACCGGCTCGGGGATCTCTATGTAGCTGTCCTGCGAGACCTCCTGGAGGATGAGGTCCATCGGAAACAGTGGCGCCAGATCGTCCGGGCCCACCGGCTCGAGGGTTCCGGGGTGGAGCACCGGAGGTGGCGGCGCCGGCAGATCGGGGATGATGTTGTACCAATGGGTCGGGATGTCCGACTCGTCGAGCAGGATCTTGGTCGGTACGGTCATCGACTACTCCTCCGCCTAGCCAACCTAGGCTCCGATCGCGAGTACAGCTGGAAGGCCGAACGGTACACGCTTGGTCCCGCGGATGCCCACCACCGGCTTGCGAGGTCCGGTCCGGTCTGAGCCCGTGGCCCATGCAGGCACGCCGCCGCTCACCTGGGGTTCCGCCTGCCACAATGAGACCCGTAGCCGCTTCCGAGAGACCTTCAACACCACCATGGCACCGACCGGCCGGCCGGCCCCTCCCGACCCGAAGGACTTCCTAGGCTTCGACGGTCTCCTCGATCCCGAAGAACGCCTCCTCGGAGACACGGTTCGCCGGTGGGTGGCCGACCGCGTGCTCCCGTCGATCGGCGACTGGTTCGACGAGGGGATACTGCCGAGGGAGCTGGCCACCGAACTGGGCGGGCTGGGTCTGCTGGGCATGCACCTGGACGGATACGGATGCCCTGGCGCCTCCGCAGTCGAGTACGGATTGACCTGCCTCGAACTCGAGGCAGGTGACTCGGGGCTCCGCAGCATGGTGTCGGTCCAAGGTTCGCTGGCCATGTTTCCCATCCGGGAGTACGGGTCCGAGGATCAACGTAGGGAGTGGCTGCCACGAATGGCTACGGGCGAGGTCCTGGGTTGTTTCGGCCTCACCGAGCCCGATTCCGGCTCCGATCCCGGCTCGATGCGCACCACCGCGCGCCGCGACGGTCCGGACTGGATCCTCAACGGCACCAAGACCTGGATATCCAACGGGTCGGTAGCGGACGTGGCCATCATCTGGGCCCGAGCCGACGATGGAGTCCGGGGGTTCATCGTCCCCACCGATACTCCGGGCTTCGCAGCCCGAGACATCCCGCGCAAGCTCTCCCTCAGGGCTTCCCATACGTCCGAGCTGACCCTCGACGACGTGCGCCTTCCCCGGGAAGCAGCTCTGCCCGGGGTGTCCTCGCTGCGCGGTCCGCTGTCCTGCCTGACGGAGGCCCGGTACGGCATCGCCTGGGGGGCGATCGGCGCCGCCCGCTCCTGCTACGAGGCGGCCCTCGACTACGCCGTTACCAGGCAGCAGTTCGGCCGGCCGATCGGCGCCTTCCAGCTCATCCAGCGCAAGCTGGTGGACATGATGGTCACCGTCAACCGGGGACTGCTGCTCGCCCTGCACATCGGGCGCATGCGGGATCGGGGCCGCGCCGGCCCCGAGCATGTGTCGCTGGGCAAGTTCGATAACGTCCGGATGGCGCTGGATGTTGCTAGGACCGCCCGGTCCGTGCTGGGAGCGAACGGCATCACCCTCGACTATCCGGTCATGCGCCACATGAACAATCTGGAATCGGTGATCACCTACGAAGGCACCAACGAGATACAGACCCTGATCCTCGGCCAATCCCTCACCGGATTCCAGGCCTTCAAGTAGGAGGGCAGCGGCCACCCCCGATGACCATCCTCATCGGCCTCGTCTCCCCACTGTCCATCGGGCTGGCCGATCACATCGGGACCAACGTTGGCCGTCGCGGGCGTCTCCTGGCCACCGTGCTCTCGATCTACGTCTTCACCCTGCTGTCGACGCTGATCCTGGCGGTGTGGTGGGGCGGGAGCCCCTCCGGTTCCGACCTGGTGCTCGGCAGCTTCTCCGGGGTGTCTTCCGGGATGGGTCTCATCCAGCTCTACCGGGGCTACACCACCCGGGGCACGGGGATAGTGGGACCGGTGGCCGCGGTCACGGGAGCGGTGGTCCCGATCGGGGTGGACACCATCGTGTCGGGTTTCCCCTCGATGGTGGTCGGCTCGGGATTGGTGGTCGGGCTTATCGGCGTCTGGCTGATCGGCATGAAGGATCCCGGAGCGGGATGGGACGTCATCGCCATGAAACACGGCTTGGCCTCCGGTGTCATGTTCGGCATCACCGCCACATTGCTCGGATTGACCGGCGATGACGCCGGGACCTGGCCGGTGGTACCGGGCCGGGTGGTCGCCGTAACCTTCGTCCTGCTGCTGATCCTCATCCGAAGGGAAGCGGTTTGGCCTCACCGGGGTACCACTCGTCAAGCCGTCATAGTGGGCATGCTGGGCGGGATCGGGCTCGGGAGCTTCACGCTGGCCGCCCAGGTCAACCTGGCCGTGGCCGGCCTGTTCTTCCAGATGGCCTACGGTGTCACGGTCCTCTTCCAGGTCCTCTTCTCCGGAGAGCGCACCACCCGCATCCAGCTGACCGGGTTCGGAGTAGCGATCGTTGCCCTGGTGCTGATCATCCTGGGTTAGTGGTCTGCCTGTGGAATGGCGGTGTGGGATGACCGCCAGAACGCACCAGGCTGTTTCGCAGGCAGACCACAGCGGCCACCCAAGTAGAATGCAGGAAGCCCGGGGGTGTAGCTCAGTCGGCAGAGCACCTGGTTTGCAACCAGGAGGTCGTCGGTTCGAATCCGATCACCTCCACCGGTCACCGGACCGGGGACTCCGAGGGTCATCCGCATACGAGGGAGACAGGCCATGCAACGGGCAGTCGTAGTCGACGCAGTCAGAACACCCACCGGCAAGCGGAACGGCCGGCTAAACGGCTACCACCCGGTCGACCTGGCCGCCATCCCGCTGAGAGCCCTGATAGAGCGCAACCAACTCGACCCGGCCCTGGTGGATGACGTGATCATGGGATGCGTGACCCAGACCGGCGAGCAGAGCTTCAACGTGGGCCGGAATGCTGCACTAGCGGCCGGCTTCCCCGAGGACGTGGTGGGCACGACCGTCGATCGCCAGTGCGGCTCGGCGCAGCAGGCCTCCCACTTCGCCGCCCAAGGAGTGATGGCCGGCGCCTACGACGTGGCCATCGCGGCCGGCGTGGAATCGATGAGCCGGGTGCCGATGGGAATCACCGCCCAGCAAGGACCCGGTCGGCCGTTCGGGCCCCGCATGGTCGAACGCTACGCCGACAGCCTCGTGCCGCAGGGGATCTCGGCGGAGATCATCGCCGAGAAGTGGGGCCTGTCGCGGGAGCACCTCGACCAGATCGCCCACCACTCCCACATGCGAGCCGCTAGGGCCACGGCCGAGGGCCGGTTCGCCCGGGAGATCGTCCCGGTCGAGATCCGGACGAACGGCGCCGTGGAGAAGATGACCGCCGATGAGGGCATCCGTCCCGACACCTCGCCTGAGCTACTGGCCGGGCTTCCACCGGTCTTCAAGGCGGACGGCGTGGTCACCGCCGGCAACTCATCGCAGATCTCGGACGGCGCGGCCGCCGTGCTGGTCATGTCGGAGCGGAAGGCCGGTGAGCTCGGGCTGGAACCCAAGGCCTACTTCTTGCAATTCGCATTGGCGGGCGTGGATCCGGTCAGCATGCTCACCGGACCGATCCCGGCTACCGCACGGGCCCTCGAGAGGGCCGGATTGGGCATTGACGACATCGACCTGTTCGAAGTGAACGAGGCCTTCGCCTCCGTGGTCGGGATCTGGCTGGCCGAGAACGGCGGGTCCGACCCCGAAGCCCTCTGGGAACGGACCAACGTGAACGGCGGGGCGATCTCCACGGGCCACCCCCTGGGCGGAACGGGCGCCAAGCTCACCGCCACCCTGGTACACGAGATGGAGCGCCGGCAGGCTCGTTACGGACTCCAGACGATGTGCGAAGGTGGGGGCATGGCCAACGCCATGATCCTCGAGCGGGTCGAGTAAGCGGTGTTGGAGGAGACAGGGGTCGACCTGCCCACCACATGACGCTGCTCAACATCATCATCGCCGTTGCGATCGGCGCAGCCATCTGGACCGCCTCGATGGCGGTGATCCGGGCCGTGGCCAATCCTCCACCGGCTATCGATCCCGATGATGTGGTGGAGACCCGCCGGCGCTTCCGGTGCAGCCTCTGCGGCACCGAGGTGACGATGACGGCCACCAACACCACCGCTACCAACCCGCCGCGTCACTGCCGCGAGGAGATGGACGAGGTACCGATCACCTGAGCCGCGGTGAGGGCGAATCCCCGGGGCGCCCCGATATCCACAGCATGGGATAACTCCGTGGAGAACTACAGGGGTGTAACTAGCCCTGATCATTCATGCTCCCAGCACACCTAAGCGCACTAGGCCACTTCAACCTCTCAATTATGGAGCGGCTGCCCCTGAGCTGGCGGTGAAGGCCGCGCCAGGCTGAAGACGGGGATGTCAGATGGTTATCACCCCAGGTCAGCCGACCCGAAGCGCCGCTCCTTCACCTTTCAAGCCCCCATCCATAAATGATCGGGGCTACTCCCGAATCAGCGGCGGATGGCGCGGCGCGGCGTAGCGAAAACCCGGAAAGATCGGAGCAACCCGGGGTTCAGTGATAGTTGGTTGTCATCAGGAAGCCCCCGCCCATCGAGGCGAGGCCGACCAGCAACAACCATGAAGGCGTGTCCAGCACGTACCGGGTCACTACCAAAAGAACCCCGAGACCCATGAGACCGAACATAACGGCCACGTAGAGCTTCGATGATTCCTTGGCCTTCTTCCCCCGGCTCGCGCTCTTGGGCGGTGTCGGGCGACGCACCGTCTTGGACTTACGACGCCCCTTGGATTCCGGCATGCGGACCAGGCTACCACCGCTGGTTCCAAGCCGAAGGTCCCGGGTCCCGATGGCGGGAGTTCCAGGCCAACGGTTCGGTAGGCTTGGCGGGCGATGCGGGTGCTGGTTCTGGACAATTACGACAGCTTCACCTTCAACCTGGTCCAGTACCTGGGTGAACTCGGCGCCGAACCGACCGTCGTCCGCAATGACGAGATGGATGCGCCCACCGCCGCCCGGTTCGAACCGGAACGGCTGGTCATCTCACCCGGACCCGGGCGGCCCGAGAACGCCGGCTACACGGAATCGTACATCGGACACTTCGCCGGGCTGGTGCCCATCCTGGGCGTATGCCTCGGCCATGAGGCCATCGTCACCTCGTTCGGCGGCGCCATCGACCTCGCTCCCCGGATAATGCACGGCAAGACCTCTTCGATCCGTCACGACGGCAAGGACATCTTCTCCGGCCTTAAGAATCCCTTCGTCGCGACGAGATACCACTCGCTGGCGGCGAGCGCATTGCCCGACGTACTCGAGCCGTGCGCATGGAGCGAGGACGATGTCGTCCAGGGAGTAAGGCACCGGGAGCTTCCCATCCACGGCGTGCAGTTCCATCCCGAGAGCGTGCTCACCGACGAGGGGATGGCCCTCCTCGACAACTTCCTGACCCGCCCGGCCTGAAGACGGGAGCTTTTCAGAGAATCCGGTTGGCCTTAGGCCGGCAACGAAACCCCAGGTCGACGTGTAGCGGGCCAACCCATCCCCCCTCTTTCTTAGCAACCTCCTAGCCCGGATATCGGGCCGGAGGACAATCAGTGATTGTGCTCGTCGTGGTGGAGGTCGGTGGGATCGGATTCCAGGTGGATGGATCGTTCGTGGGAGTGATGCCGATCCGTCTCGTCGTGATGAGGATCATCGAGGAATAGGTGGGTGTCCTCCACGTTCATCAGCCCCAAGCCGTACGCGGCCGTCATGTGGGATGCCTTCAGAACTTCTCCGGGCGGACCAGCGGTGACAACGCGCCCGGCCAGGAGTACCACGTAGTGGGCATCCCAGGCCTCGGCCAGGTCATGGGTCGTGACGATGACCGTGCAACCGTGCTCATTCTCGGAGCGGATCGTGTCCCGCACCGCCTGGATGGACACCACATCAAGGCCGGTGGCCGGCTCGTCCAGCAGCAGGATGTCATGGTCCTGGGCCAGCCCTTGGGCCAGCAGTACCCGGTGGCGTTCCCCGCCCGAGAGTCGGGAGAGATGGCGCATCGCGAGGTGGGTGATGTTGGTCCTTTCCATCGCCTCGTCAACCATCCTGCGATCCTCCTTGGTGAGGAAGCGCAGCTGCCGCCCACCCGCATAACGGCCCATGCTCACCACCTCTCGAACGGTGACCGGTAGCGAGGGATTGACCTTGGTCTCCTGGAGTACGTAGGAGGTGCGATAGGCCCGTCCGTTCCTGGACCCCACGGTGACGCTGCCCGACGCCGGCTGGACCAGGCCGGCAATGGCGTTGAGCAGGGTCGACTTACCTGCGCCGTTGGGCCCGATCAGCGCCGCGATCGATCCGGCCGGGATGTCAACGCTGGACTTCTCGACAACCGTCTTGGACCCGTAGCGGAACACTGCGTCCCGAACCGTAACCGCCGGTCCGTTCGCGCCCGCCGCGTCCCGGTTCAGAGCCTCGACTGACGCCACGGCCGACCCCTATTCTTCTTCCGGTTCCGAATTCTCACCCTCGGAGTCCACCACCGGGGCAGTGTAGTCTCCGAGCACCACCAGCACGGTCTCGCCCCGCATGAACTCCTCGCCCGGGCCTGGAGCCTGGCGGGCGATCCTGCCTTCCAACGCGGGCGCATCGACCGCTGCTCTGGAGTCGGCAACCTCCAGCAGGAGACCCAGCGCGGTCAGGCTCGCTTCCGCCTCCTCCGGGGTGGCGCCGGTGAGGTCGGGAACCTCCACCAGATCCGGTCCCGTGGATTCGTACACGGTGACCATCTCGCCCACCGGCAGTTCCGTACCCCCCGGCGGATCGGTACGGATGACCACACCCACCTCGTGGCTCGAGCTGGGCTCCTGGACGACCTGTACCCGCATCCCGGCCTCCCCGAGCAGGACGATCACGTCAGCAACCGGCCGGCCGGCCAGTTCCTCAAGCGTGAACATCTCGGGACCTTCGGAGACCACCAACTGAACGCTCCATCCCGGGTTCATATCCGCTCCGGGAGAAGGTTCCTGGCCGGCTACCACCCCGGCCGGCACCTCGTTGTTGCGGGCGAACGTGGTTGAGACCTCCAGACCGAGCCCCTCGAGCATTCCCTCCGCTCGATCACGGCTCAGCCCGATCACCCTGGGCATTTCGATGGGCTGGGGGCCGGCCGAGATCACCAACTCGACAACCGACCCGACCGGGGCTCTGGCCTCGCCCTCCGGATTCTGGCTGATCACCACGCCCACCCCTATCGTGTCGTGGCGGGCGGTGCGTTCCGTGTAGACAAACCCTTGACCCTGGAGTTGCCCGATGGCGCGCTCCTTGGTCGAGCCGACCACGGTGGGTACTTGCAGTTGGGCCGGCCCGTCGGAGACGACCATATTGAGAGGAGATTCCTCCTCGGCCACCGTTCCCGCCGCCGGCTCGGTCCGGATCACCGAATCCTCCGGAGCCTCCTCGCTCGGCTCCCTGCTCGGCGTGACCAGGAATCCCGCCTCCTGGAGCACGATGAGCGCCTCGTCCCCGGATAGTCCTGTCACGTTGGGAACTTCAATGGTCACCACCGGCAGGGTGGTGGAAGGCGCAGGATCGTTCGAAAGGCTGTTGAGTAGGAGGTATGCCCCGAGCACCACGCCGGCAGCCAGAAGGACGGCGGTGAGGATGAAGGGGAGCTGCGAGGGTTGGCGGGACTGGCCATGCAAGCGGCGGTAGTCCTCGTCGGCTCGGGGCGGGGGAGGCGGCAGGTCCGGAGCGGGGGTGGCCCGGCTGGGAGAGGAAACCGGGGTCGGGCCGGCCGGTGAAGGTCGACCCTGCAGCAGAACCAGCAGGTCATGGTGGATGTCGGCCGCCGTCTCGTAGCGTCGATCAGGGTCCTTCTCGAGAGCACGCATCACCACGTTCTCGAGCTCCAGCGACACGTCGGTATTGAGCCTGCTCGGCGGCACGACCTCGGCGGTGACGTGCTGGTAAGCCACCGACACCGCGCTCTCCCCCCTGAAGGGGGGACGCCCCACCAGCATTTCGTATAGCACCACTCCAAGGCTGTAGATGTCCGACCGCTCGTCCGCCGGGTCGCCACTGGCCTGTTCGGGGCTGAAGTAGGTGGCCGTGCCGATGACCGATCCCACCTTGGTCAGCCCTTCGGTGGCGTTGCGAGCCCGGGCCACGCCGAAGTCGGTCACCTTGACGCTGCCGTCCGTCGTCAAGAGGACGTTGCCGGGCTTGATGTCGCGGTGGATGACACCGCTGCGGTGAGCGGCGTCGAGCGCTTTGGCGATCTCGGCTGCTATCTCGGTTGCTCGACGCGGCAGGAGCCTGCCCTCGGCCTGGATGATGTCGCGCAGGGACCGCCCCTTAACCAGCTCCATGACCATGAAGTAGGTGCCGTCTTCCTCGCCCCAGTCGTAGACCGACACGATGTTGGGGTGGCTCAGGTTGGCGACCGCCCGTGCCTCCTTCCGGAAGCGCGCTACGAAGGTATCTGTCTCGGCGTACCGGTCGTGGAGGATCTTGACGGCCACCTTGCGGTCGAGAAGGCGATCCCGAGCCTCGAACACATCCGACATGCCGCCGCGCGCGATCTGCGCGGTCAACTCGTAACGACCCAGCGAGTTCGGAGCAACCATTCAGGAAAGTACCGCTATACCCGTACGAGAGGGCTCGGATGGTGGCTGACCACTTTCACACCAGGTAGTTTGCCACGGGCGAGTCCCTTAGCGTTTGTTTGTCAGTGGTCTGGGGATCATGTCGATCCAGGCTTCTAGCACCGTGCGGCCAATGGAAGCCGCCGCCACTCTGCCCGGCTCGCCGGCATAGACGACTACCGCCACCACGATGGTGGGGCGGGTAGCGGGCCAGACCCCGAAGAACCACGCAGCCGGCTCACCCGCACCGATCTCGGCAACTCCAGAGTTGCCGACTGTGTCCACCGGGCCATCCCGGGCATCGCCGACCGCCAGCGGCCGGCTCTCTCCGTAGAGTGACAGGGCGGCTTCGTAGCTGAAGGTATCGGTCATTGGTTCCGGATCCGTTTGCTCCACTTGATTGGAGTCGGCGTCGAACACCCGAGCGGTTACGTAAGGGCGCATCATCAGCCCGTCTTGTCCGGCTGCGGCCACCCGCGTGGCAATGCCCAGCGCCGAACGCGGATCCATTTCGTCGAGCGTGATAGTTCCCCCGGAAGTCAGCAGTCTCGGCAATGACCCCGCTATCGCGCGATTGTCGAGGGGGCCGTCCGGGCTTTCCGTAAGGGCGTCCCACACCACCGCGGCGTTCGTCCCGACCAGGGAATTGGGATTGAAGGACGGTGAACTGGCCATCGCCAGGACCTGACCGGTGGCAGGATCGAGGGCTACCACCGCGCCCCGCCGATCGCCCAGGGCTCGCGCGGCCTTTACCTGAAGCTCGTGGTAGAGCGTCAGCTGGATCGAACGGGGTCGCAAGTCATCGCCGAGCAGCGCGTTGAGGATCCCCGAGGCGGTCAGGTCGCGGCGCGAGCGGAGAAGCGAGGCATGAGCGGCTTCCACGCCCCGATCGCCGAACAGCGCCGACGAAAACCCGACAACATGCGCATACACCGACCCGTACGGGTACTCGCGCCGGTATACGCCGGGATCGAAAGTATCGGGCACCGATCTGGCCAGCACCACCGCGTCCGCTGAGACTATCTGGCCGCGTTCCTGACCCGACCTGGTCAGCTCCACCCGCGGGTTCCGGGGGTTCTCACGGAGCCGGTCGGCTGCGATGGCCTGCCAGTAGGTGAGGTCCACCACCAGAATCAGGAAGACGATGCCGAGTACCATGGCCACCCGGCGGACCGGCCCGTTCATACCCGTTCCTCGTGGCTGACGCGGGCCAGGACGGCGAGAAGGATGAACCCGACCATCGTCAACGACAGCCCGTACGACAGGAAGGGAATCGGCATGGCCGTACCGGGAAGGAGCCCAACCACCCCGGCCACGGACATCGCGGTCTGGGCACCAAGGAGCAACGACAGCCCACCCGCAAGGAGTTTGTGGAACACTTCCCTGGCCCGCAACGCGATGCCGAACCCGGTGACCACCATCAGGGCGTAGGCGGCCAGCACCACCACGGTCCCGGCGAGGCCCAATTCCTCTCCAACGGCCGCCAACGCCAGGCTGGTGGTCGACTCCGGGATCAGGTCGGGGTCACCAAGACCGAACCCGGTACCCGAAAGGCTCCCCGCCGCCAGCCCGAACAGGCCCTCGGCGAGCCGGTTGCCCGGACCGTCCGGTTGGGTCCATGGATCCGTCCACACCGTTATCCGGGTCTGGAGACCTTCTGATAGCCAGGGACCGGCAGCCAACCAGAGGAATCCCGCGCCGAGACCACCGACCAGGTAGGCAACCCGGTTGGTAGCCATGTAGGCCATCACGCAGAACACTCCCACGACGATCATGAACGTTCCAGGGTCCCGGATGGCAACGCCGATCAGGACGAGCCCCAACAGGGTGAGTGACGGCCAGACCGTCGTGACCCGAGCCGAGATGAGCGAGGCCGTATAACGACCACCGGCGGAGAAGAAGGCCTGCCGTTCGGCCAGGAGGGTGGCGAACAGGACCACCGTCACCAGCTTGACAATCTCTCCGGGGTTGAGAACGACCCCTGCGCCCGATTCCCAGGCCAACCAGATCGTGCCACCATCCGAGCCCAGAGACGGGATCGCAACCAGTCCGGCCGCGAGGGCCAGGAGAGGCCACCAACCACCGCCGCGATGGTCTAGGCCCTTTTCGGAGACGGCGTACAGCCAGAGGGCTGCCATGGTGGCGCTGAGCAACAGCCACCAGCCATGAAGGCTCGCCAGGTCCTCGTCCAAGCGGTAGATGGTGACGAACCCCAACGCTGCCAGGATGGAAGCCGTGGGAATCAGGAGGGGTGTGGCGTCCGGCGCCCACGCCCGTAACGCCACCAGGAGCAGCCCGAACGCCAAGGCCAGCACCAGGAAGGCCGCCAGCGGCGGCGTGGCCCGCACCTCCTCCCGGGCCAGGTTGACGAGCAGGACACCGAATGCCGCCAGGCCGGCCGACCCGCAGACGAATACGAACTCCGCCGTCCGGCTCATCGAATCGGGCGATCCGGACGCCAGCACGATGCTCGAAGAATCATCGCGACCGGACGGGATGATCCGTTCAATCCCCGCTCGCTTCGTCCTCTGCGATCGCCACCACGATCACGGACACGTTGTCCAACCCTCCCGACCGGTTGGCGGCCTCGATCAGCGCCCAGACCGCATCGGATGGGGCCTCGCTCTCCAGGATGGGGGCAATCCGATCATCCCTGACCATCGATGTAAGACCGTCCGAGCACAGCAGCAAGCGATCTCCTACCGAGACCTTCAGCCGAGCTCCATCGACCACCAGATCGTGGCCGAATCCCAGCGCCCTCGTTAGGACGGACCGGTCGGGATGGTTGCGGGCCTGTTCCGGCGTCAGCCGTCCGGCATCGAGCTCATCCTGAACGAAGGTGTGGTCGTTCGTGAGCTGATTGAAGCGTCCGGCATGCCACCGGTAGGCCCGGCTATCCCCGACATGGGCGAGGGTGACGTCGCCGTCAGGACGTAGTTCGGCGACCGTTAGGGTGGTGCCCATTCCGGCCAGCCGGGGTTCCTCGAAGACTCTGGACTTGATGGCATCGTTGGCCGCCCGCACCCCCTCCTCGGGTGTCCCGCCGGCGGCGACTAGCTTCTCGATGGCCAGGCTGCTGGCCACCTCCCCACCGCGGTGGCCCCCCAACCCGTCCGCCACCGCCACCAGTAGCGAGCCCGAAGTCCGACCGTCATGCTCCGGATGGATCGAATCCTCGTTCTTGGGACGCCTGCGTCCGGTGTCGCTTCCGGAAGCCCAGACGAACCTCACTTCACCTCCATTACGGTCTTGCCGATCTGGATGGAGTCACCCCGGCTCAGCGCCACGACTGCGGTCACCCGCTTCCCGTTCACGTAGGTCCCGCTGGTGCTACCCAGGTCCGCCAGGGTGAGCGACCCCTCCTCGGGATCCAGCCGGGCATGGAGATCCGACGCGTAGGCGTCGTCGATGTGTACATCCGCCTCGCTTCCGCTGCCCAGCACGATCGGTTGACGAACATCGATCTCCAGCCCGTTCTGGGTATCGCTCCTGACCACGGTCAACCCGGTCCCGGGACCGCCCAGGACCCTCCAGGGCTTGGCGCCGACATGCTCTGCCACCGCGGTGGCCACCCTCCATACCAGCAGGTAGACGAGGGCCACGAAGATGAACTTCAGAGCGACCAGGATCGCCGCCGGCATCTAGATGTCCACCTTCAGACGGCGGCCGACCGCGCCGGCGGATGCCCGCGCCATCCGTACATCAGCATCCTCGGGGTCGCGCGCCGGTGCCACACCGGTCAGTCTACGTCACCGGATAGCCGCGCCCACCCACCGGCAGCGCCCAACTTTGCTGAGCCGAGCCACCGACCAAGCCCAGAACGTCGAACACCGCCAAAGTTGGGCGTATGATGGTGAGTATGCTTCATACAGTGCTGGGCCATGGAACGCTCGAACATTGCTGAGCTTCACTACATCACTCACGTCGACAATGTTCCCTCCATCATGCAACGAGGGATTCTCAGTCGCTATCGGGTGAATCGAATGCGAGACGTCGATCCGTCATCCATCGCCGATCCGGGAATTATTGAACGGCGGGCTGGTCGGCACATCCCGCATGGACATCAGAGGACACCGCTCGACAGATATGCGAACCTCTTCTTCAACGCCAGAAACGCTATGCTATATCGCAGGATTCATGACTATGACCCGGCGCACCGTATCAGGGCTGAGTTGCTCGCTATTCTCCGTGTCGCTCCTTCGGTCCTCAACCTACCGGGGGTTGTCATCACCGAGATCAATGCCGCTGCGGACGTTGAGCCCCGATGGTACACGGTGGAGGAAGGCCTTCACCGTTTGGATCGCAGTGAGATTTTCGCAAGAGTTTGGGAGGACCGCGATCACAAGCAACGCATGATGGCTGAGGTGCTTGTGCCAGATCGGGTTCCAACCCACTACTTGATCGGGACCTACCTGGTATCGGAAACAGCCTCAATTGAGGCATCATGGTCCATGACGCTACCGATCACTCTGAATCCTTACCTTTTCTTCAAAGGAGAGCCGGGATGACCAGACCAAGTAACGTGGATATTGTCGTTGGCGATATTTTCGAGTCACCTGCCCAGACACTAACGAACACGGTTAACACCGTAGGGATAATGGGCAAGGGTATAGCCTTGGGTTTTCGGCAGCGCTTCCCCGACATGTATGAAGACTACTTGATTCGTTGCAGGAAGGGAGAGGTCAAACTGGGCGAACCATATCTGTTCCAAGGGCTATTAGAGCCATGGACTCTCAACTTTCCAACCAAGGAGCACTGGCGTTCGCCATCTCAACTCGATGCGATCCGTGTTGGGCTTAAGTTCCTCGCGAGCCACTATAGGAAATGGGGAATCGAGTCATTAGCCGTTCCATCACTTGGTTGCGGAGAGGGCGGGCTGGATTGGCACATCGTTGGTCCCACTCTCTTGTCGGGGCTTGAGGAACTGGATATCCCGGTCACCCTATACGCACCATTCGGGACACCAGCCGCAGAATTGGTGCCGGAGTTTCTTCGGATGGACAGCAGTAGTTCTACGAGGTCTCGGGTTCCTGCCTCCGAGATTGCGCTTGCTGTGATCGTGGAAAGGATCACTTCATGGCAATACCACTACCCAATCGGTAGAACAAGCTTCGAGAAGGTCTGCTACTTCGCAACTCGGGTGGGCATCCCCACAGGCCTCCAGTTCGAACAGCGACCCTATGGTCCTTACTCTCCCGATAGCAAACGGCTGAAGGCTCGGCTCATCAACAATGGGATAATCCACGAGTCTCGACAGGGCAAGATGTTTGTGATGAGGCCAGGGCCGACCCTGACGGACGCCACGTACGCCTTCCAAAGTGAGATCGAGACGTGGGAGCCTCTCATTGAAAGGGTTGTGGACCTGTTTCTTCGGTTACCCGGAACCCGCGCGGCCGAGTTGGTTGCGACCGTGGACTATATGGCTGAATTACTTGCTCACCAGCATCACCATCGAGGTGGGGTAACTACGGAGGAAGAGGTTGTAGAACATGTCAGGCAATGGAAGAAGGACCGTACTCCCGCTATTTATGAACATCAGATCAGGAAAGGGCTCCGCACTCTTGATTACTTGGGTTGGGTCGATGTCCAGATCAGTGAAGACGATCTGATGGCAGTCTGAGGGGGTCGTGAGCATGAAGCCACGCGAGCGTCCCGTAGTGGTGATCGCCGAGGTGCTGGCAGCAAGTTGTGCGGAGTACCTGCGGGACACCTGCGAAGTGGTGGAGGCCGCCGGGGAACCCAGGTCCCACCTCATGGACCTGCTCTCGGATGCCGAGGGGTTGGTCGTCCGCAGCGGCACCAGGGTCGACCGGGAGCTCATGGAGGCCGCACCGCGGCTGCGCGTGGTCGGCCGGGCCGGCGTCGGGGTGGACAACATCGATCTCGACGAGGCCACTCGTCGCGGCATCCTGGTGGCCAACGCTCCGCTGGCCAACAGCATCTCGGCCGCCGAGCACGCCTTCGGGCTGATGCTCGCCCAGGCCCGCAACATCGCCCGGGCCGATGCCACCATACGGGCCGGCAGGTGGGATCGGGCGACCTTCCGCGGGGTCGAACTCCACGGCAAGGTCCTGGGTTTGGTGGGTCTGGGCCGGATCGGCACTCTGGTGGCGCAGCGGGCGCTGGCGTTCGGGATGAGCGTGCTGGCCTACGATCCTTACATCACCGCCGACCAGGCCCGGCAGGCGGGTGGGGAGCTCAGGGACCTCGACTCGCTGCTGGCGGACTCGGACTTCATCTCCCTCCACCTTCCGAGGACCCCGGAAACCGAGAACCTGCTCGACGCGGCCGCTTTCGCCAAGATCAAACCGGGTGTGCGGATCGTCAACGCCTCCCGGGGTGGGATCATCGATGAAGAGGCCCTGGCGGCGGCGATCCGCTCGGGACAGGTGGCGGGGGCTGCGCTGGACGTTTTCGCGAGCGAGCCCCTGGTCGGCGGGCCGCTGGTAGAGCTTCCCGAAGTGGTGCTCACCCCCCACTTGGGCGCGTCCACGGGCGAGGCCCAGGACAAGGCCGGCCTACATGTCGCCGAGTCGGTGGTGGCGGGGTTGATGGGCGAGCCGGTTCCTGCCGCCGTCAACCGGGTCTGATCACCTCCGCTCTCCCTGACTGTATTCTTATGCATCATTTGTGTATAGTCATGCAATCATGACGTTGAGGGTTGCAGTACTGGGCGCCTCCGGGTACGCGGGCGGTGAGCTCATCCGGCTGGTGGACGATCATCCGGTGATGGAGATCGCCTACCTCGGCGCGCACAGCCGGGCCGGATCCCGCCTGGGCGACGTCCATCCGCATCTGGGCGGCGGGGCTCGCCGGTTGGAGCCGATCCGCTCCGACCTCGCGGACGGCACAGACATCGCCTTCCTAGGCCTCCCGCACGGCTCGTCATGGGAGACGGCCCATCTCCTGGCCGAGGCCGGGGTGGCTGTGTTCGACCTGGGAAGCGACTTCCGGATGGACACTCCCGAGCGATACGAGGCCGCATACGGGAGCCCTCACCCCCTCCCCGCCGAGCTGTCTGCCTGGCTGTACGGGCTACCCGAGTTGTTCGGCGACACCCTCCCCGGCGCTCGCCGGGTGGCCGTCCCTGGGTGCTACCCGACCTCGGCGCTGCTGGGCCTCGCCCCACTGCTGTCCGCCGGCGTGATCTCGGGTCCGATCGTTGTGGACTCGATGTCGGGCGTGACCGGCGCCGGCCGGGGGCTGCGGGCCGACCTCCACTACGGAGCGGTGGACGAGAGCGTCCGCGCCTACGGCATCACCACCCACCGCCACCGTCCCGAGATCGAGATGGGGCTGGAGGCGGTGATCGGTGTCCCCGAAGCGGTGCAGTTCACCCCCCACCTGGTACCCATGCAGCGCGGCATCCTCTCCACCTGTTCCGCCACGCTCACCGCAAGGGGCGCGATCAAGCCGGTCCTCCGGGAGGCTTACGACCGGACGGCCTTCGTGGACGTTATAGACGTACCTCCCCAAACCCGGTGGGTGGTGGGCTCCAACCGCGCCCTGATACACGCAGCCGAGGACGGACCCACCGGACGCGCGATCGTCACCGTCGCCATCGACAACCTCGGAAAGGGCGCTGCCGGGCAGGCGATCCAGTGCGCCAACCTCGCCTTGGGCCTCCCCGAGGCAAGCGGGCTGACCGCGGTCGGGTGGTTGCCGTGACAACCGGCCACACCGCACCCACACCGCACCGGTCGCGCATCGCCTCCGCCATGGCCAAGGCCAGGGTCCTCACCGAGGCCATGCCCTACATCCGGGAGTTCGCCGGCAAGACCGTAGTGATCAAGTACGGTGGTTCGGCGATGGTTGACGACACCCTGCGGTCGAGCTTCGCCCGTGACATCACCCTCCTGGGTCTGCTGGGCCTCCGGCCCGTGGTGGTTCACGGCGGCGGCCCCCACATCTCGCGCGCCATGGCTCGGGCCGACATCGAACCCCGCTGGGTGCGCGGGCTGCGGGTCACCGACAAGGCCACGCTCGGTGTCGTCCGGGCCACGCTGGCGGGCACTATCAACCCCGACATCGTCGGGCTGTTGGAGGCTCATGGCGCCGACGCGAGAGGGTTCCGCGACCTCGACAACAGCCTGCTGGTCGCTCGCCGGCTCCACCCCGACCTGGGCTTCGTGGGTGAGATCGTGGGCGTGAACACCGGCCCGATCCGCGAACTGCTGGAAAAGGGCGTGGTGCCGGTGGTGGCGCCCCTGGCTCACGGCCCCGACGGCAACGACTACAACATCAACGCCGACACCGCGGCGGGTGCTCTGGCCGCGGCGCTGGAGGCCCGGAAGCTCATCTACCTCACCGATGTCGAGGGTCTGTACCGTGATCTCGACGACGAGGACAGCTTGATCGAGGCCATGTTCCTGGACGAACTACGGGAATTGCTGGCGAGCGGTAGTGTCTCGGCAGGAATGCTCCCCAAGCTGGAGTCGTGCATCAAGGCGCTGGAGAACGGCGTTCCCCAGGCCCATATACTCGACGGCCGGATCCAGCACGCCGTGCTTCTCGAAGTCTTCACCCCGGAAGGAATCGGAACCATGATCACACCCGGAGACAGATGGTGACTACCGCCCCGACCATCGCCGAGCGGGAGGCCGCTTCGATCATCCAGACTTACGGCCGTTCCCCGGTCACCTTCGTGCGCGGCGACGGGTGCCGCCTGTACGACGAGGACGGGAACGACTACCTCGACTGCCTGTCCGGGATCGCGGTGGCGTCGGTCGGGCACGCCAACGCAGCGGTGGCCGCGGCGGTGTCCCGGCAGATGACCAGGCTGGTCCACGTCTCCAACCTGTACTACACGGTTCCTCAGGTAGAACTGGCCGAAAGGCTGAGGGCACTCTCGGGACTGGACCGCGTGTTCTTCGCCAACTGCGGCGCCACCGCCAACGAGACCGCCATCAAGCTCGCCCGGCGGTGGGGTCAGAAGACCCGTGGCCCCGAATGCTACGAGATCGTCTCGTTGCTCGACTCCTTCCACGGGCGGACGCTCGCGGCCCTGGCCGCCACCGGTCAACCCAAGAAGCAGGCTGTCTTCCAGCCCCTTCCCTCGGGTTTCGTCCAGGTACCGGCCAACGACATCGACGCCATGGCCGGGGCCGTCGGGCAGCAGACCGCGGCCGTGATGATCGAGACCACCCAGGGAGAGGGCGGCGTTCTCCCTCTGGACGTGGATTACCTGCAGGCTCTGCGCGAACTGTGCAACGAGCGCGACGTCCTGCTGGTCCTCGACGACGTGCAGGCCGGCGTCGGGCGTACCGGGTCGTGGTTTTCCTGGCAGGACCTGGGGATCGAGCCCGATATAGCCACCCTCGCCAAGGCGCTGGCCAACGGCCTGCCGATCGGAGCCTGCCTGTCGACGGAGCGGGCGGCGGTGTTCGACTACGGGGACCATGGCACCACCTTCGGCGGCGGCCCCGTGGTTACCACGGCCGCGCTGGCCGTGCTCGACGAGATCGAACACCGGGACCTGCTCGCCAACTGCCGCCAGAGGAGCCGGCAGCTCGTCTCCCGCCTCATGGCGGTGCCGGGAGTCACCACCGTCCGGGGTCGCGGGCTCATGCTCGGCGCGGTGCTCGACTCCCCCCGGGCCGCCGAGGTGAACCAGGCGGCCCTGTCCAACGGGTTGCTGCTCAACAACGTGACCGCGGACACCGTGCGCTTCACCCCGCCCCTGGTCATCACGGAGGACGAAGCCGAGGAAGCGGCTTCGAAGTTCGAAGCCTCGCTCGGATAGGTACTCGGAGCCCTCCACAATCCCCGGACAATCCATCTTCGGTTCCTACCATTGCCGCGTTCGCAAGGGAGGAGAGAACGATGAGAGTCCGGTGGGTCTACGTTCCCGTGATGCCCCGGCTGGTGGCGGTACCGCTGCTGCTTCTGGCCCTGGTGACACCGGCTTGCGCGGCCGGGAACGAGGTTGAGCCACACCTCGGTGACGGATCGCTCGGTCTCATCGAGGTGATCCCTGGCCGCCAGATTCAGGTCCGTGCCTTCTATACGAACGGAGGAGACCTGTCGCTGTTCGGCAACTCGGCAGAACAGGCGATCGTGTTCGCCGTAGAGGACTACGGCCCCATCAAGGGCCGGAAGGTCAACCTCGGGGCGGCGCTCGACGACACCTGCACATCCGAAGGCGGGCTCGCCGGCGCCCAGGTCATCGTCGCTCAGGGCGACGTGGCCGGGGTCATCGGGACCAACTGCTCGATAGCTGCGGCCTGGGCGTCACCGCTCCTTACGAAGGCGGGGATGGTGCTCATCTCCCCCGGCAACACCGCGCCGTCCCTCACCTCCGACCTGTCCGGCAACGAGGGAAGCGACCACTTCCCGGGCTACTACCGGACGGCCCACAACGACCTCATCCAGGGCGAATCCGTGGCTCATTTCCTCAACGGAGAAGGCGTGATGAGCGCCGCGGTGGTTCACGACGGCGGCCCCTACACGATGGGTCTGGCCACCGCCTTCTCCAACGCGTTCGCAACACACGGCGGCACGATCACCGGTGCCTGGGAGGTGGACCGCGAGGACGAGGACCTGGTCCCGGTTCTCACCGAGATAGCCGCGGGCGAGCCGGAGGCCCTGTTCTTCCCGCTCTTCTGGCCGACCGGCCGTTACCTGGTGGAGCAGGCCACGGAGATGCCAGGGTTCTCGGAGATGGTGTTCGCCTCCGCCGACGGACTGCTCAACGACGATTTCCTGAGCCTGCCCCAGAGCGAGGGCGCCTACGTCTCCGGTCCCGACTCCCGCTTCGGGGACAACCGCAACCAGAGCACCGGCCGGACCGCCGCCGCGCTGATCGCCCGCTTCGAAGAGGTCTACGGGCAGGCGCCTACCGGCACCTACTGGGGACACGCCTACGACGCCACCACCCTGCTGCTCGACGCCATCGCCGCCGCCGCCTACCTGGACGGCGGGACACTGGTGATCGACCGGGCCGGGATACGCGAGCACCTGAACAGCCTGTCGGGGTACGAAGGCGTGACCGGTGTGCTCAGCTGCGACGAGTTCGGCGACTGCGGGGCGTCGGGGGTGGTCATCTACCAGAACGTCGACCCGTCGGATGTGGCCGCTACCAGGGAGAATGTGGTCTTCGAGATGGCGCCCGACACCGGCTAGACCCGGCTCTCCCTCACCGAGCACTGACCCGCGACACAGCGCTCTCCACATGGATCAGCTGAGAATCTGAGACAACGGTGGTCTTCCCCGGATGATCTCAGGCCGGGGCTCGTCGTCTGAATGCCACGACCAGCACGAACAGCCCACTTGCCACCAGGGTCATGGCAGGACCGGCCGGCAGGTTGAAGTAGTAGGAGGAATAGAGGCCCGCGACCGCGGCCACGGTCCCCAACGCCGCGGCCGCCATCATGACCGGGACGAAACGCCTCGCCAACAGGTACGCCGTGGCGGCGGGTATCACCAGCATTGCCATAACGAGAACGATTCCCGCCGCCTGAATCCCTATCACGATGACGAGGGCGAGCATGACCAGAAATGCGTGGTCCGCCACCTTCGCCCGCATGCCAATGACCTGCGCACCCAGGGGGTCGAAGCTGGCGAAAAGCAGCCAATAGTGGAAGCCGAATAGCCCCAGGATGACCATCACGGTTATCCCGAGGGACACATAGATGCCGGTGGGGGTTACTGCCAGGACCTGCCCCAGAAGCAGGTCTTCAATATCGACCGTGATCGTCCTTGAAGTCGCCAGCATCACTAGTCCCAGGGCAAACATGGACGCGAACAGGATGCCTATGGAAGTGTCCGGGCTGAGACCCGCACGCTGGCTCAAAGTCCTAACCAGCACGGCCACGCAGACCCCGACCGGGACTGCGACTATCACCGGGTTGATGCCGACTATGAACCCGAGCACCAATCCCGGAAGCACGGCGTGGGCGAGAGCGTCCCCGATAAAAGCGAGGTTCCTGGTGACGGCGTACGCGCCGACCAGCGGACACATCACGCCCACGAGGATCGAGCCGATAAGGGCTCTCACCATGAAGCCGTGCTCTAGGGGCACGACAAGGAAATCTATCACGTCAAGTTGTTAGCGCTCCCCGTCCATGGTGAGGTACACACCGTGGGCACCGTACAACTGCTCCATGACCTCGGACGTGAACACCTGGCCGGGAGGGCCACAGGCGCACACGTGGCGGTTCAGACACAGTACCTGGTCGAAGCGGCCAGCCAGGTTGGTCAGATCGTGAGTCGCCAGAAGGATGATTCGCCCTTCATCCCGCAGGGTCCTGAGGACCCCGACGAGGGCTTCCTGGGCGCCTGCGTCAACCCCGCTGAAGGCCTCATCGAGCAGGAGCACGCTTGCCTCCTGGGCCAGCGCCCTGCCGATGAACACCCTCTGCCTCTGCCCTCCCGAAAGCTCCGTCATCAGAGCGGAGCGATGATCCCACAGGCCCACCCGGCCCAGGCACGCGTTGACGATCTCGCGGTCTCTCTTCCCGGGCCGCCGGAACCATCCCAGCCTGCAGCAGCGGCCCATCATTACAACGTCCATCGCGGTCACGGGGAGCCGCCAGTTGACGCTTTCTTGTTGTGGCACGTATGCCAGCGCTCCGCTCTCCTGTCCCCCACGGTGAAGGGTTACCGTGCCCTGGCGAACCGGGAGCAAGCCGGCAATGGCACTGAAAAGAGTGCTCTTGCCGACTCCATTCGGTCCGACAACTCCCATCAGGGTCCCCGCATCCACGTCGAAGGTGATGTTGCTCAGGGCCCGGTACCCGCCGAACTCGACAGTCACGCCCTGAAGCGACATGCTCGCCCTGTGTGAGGCCGGACCGGTGGTCACTTCAGTGCCTCGACAATGCGTTCCACGTTTGTCCGCACCATGCCGAGGTACGTATCGGCACCGCTGCCCTCCGGCCCGAGGGAGCCCGAGTAGAGCTGGACCAGGCTCGCACCAGTCTCCCTAGCTACGGCTTGCGCCAACTTGTCGCTGACCGTCGTCTCGCCGAACAATGCCGGCACGTTGTGCTCCCGTATCACGTCGACCAGGCCCGCGATGTGCTCCGCGGAGGGCTCCACATGAGTCGCCAAGGACGGTATCACCAGCCCAACGACCTCAAACCCATAGAGGCTGGCGAAGTAGGCGAGGCTGTCATGTGACGTAACCAGCAGCCTGCGATCCGGCGGCACCATTCTGACATGCTCCTGGGTCCAGGCGTGAAGCTCGTCCAGTTCTTGCCCGTATTCCGCAGCTCTCTGAAGGTAGGCGTCTGCGTTCTCGGGATCTATGGCCGCGAGCCGATCGGCTATTACGTTGACCGCTACCTTCACCCGGATCGGATCGAACCAGAAGTGCGGATCGAAAGCACCGTGGGCATGCCCGTGTTCATCTTCTTCTTCGTGCGCCTGTTCATCCTCTTCGTGCGCGTGTTCATCCTCTTCGTGCGCCTGTTCATCTTCTTCGTGCGCCTGTTCATCTTCTTCGTGCGCCTGTTCATCTTCTTCGTGCGCGTCGCCCGAGTCGGCGATACCGACGAAGGCCAGGCTCGACGGCGCGCCACCGACGTGCCACTCCTCTTCGATCTCCATGTGCGTGAGATGGACCCCGAGGACATGACCGCTGTTCGGGTCGGCGATGTACATCATGTCGCCGACGACGACCATCGCGGGCGAGGGACTCCCGAACACCATCTCGAACG
>MKWU01000487.1_pt1 | contig 75626 bp, 65 predicted proteins | sample 809101 | NCBI WGS metagenome assembly MKWU01 (sample SAMN05860141, study PRJNA318959) | sponge metagenome | host: Aplysina aerophoba | place: Slovenia: Piran, Adriatic Sea, Gulf of Piran | collected 2013-05-07 | reverse complement strand
AATCCAGGGGTGGTGGCGGGGCACTACAGGGGCGTTTCCCCGCCTCGCCACCCCTGGATTCCCGCTTCCGCGGGAATGACGACTCGGGGGATTGGCGCCTCACCAGTTTCGACACAGCCGCTTCCGCGGGAATGACGACTCGGGGGGTTGGCGCCAATTACGCCGCCTGGGTCTCCGGCACTTCCACCATCGCCGAACCCAGTGCCCCGCGGTAGGCCCGGTCCAGGGCCAGGCAGTCCCGCGCCGAGCGGATGATCAGGGCGCCGGTGTCCGCGTCGCGCACGTATTTCTCGAACACCGGGTCGAACATGTCCGAGTGGCCGATGTCCGCGGTCATGTGGAGCTGGGTGTTGGCGTCGAGCTTCTCCACGGAACCCACGATCTCGTGCGCCTTCTTCATGGCCATGCGGTGGGTGAAGCCGCCGCCCTTGACGATCTCGTTGTTGTTCTTGCGCTCGGTGGTGTGGTTGACCATCAGGGCCTCGATCCACGACCGCGTGGAGCACAGGTGGAACCACGCCCAGAACGCGGCCCGCGCCCCCGGCAGAAGCTTGGCCTCGTCCGCGGCCGCGGCCATCTCTTCGTCGGTGAGGTGGGCCGATCCCAGCCGTTCGTCGAAGATCAGCTCGTCCTTCTCGTGCTCCCAGATAGCCCGCTTCACGTCCAGGGGCGCCTTGCCCGCCGCCACCGCCCAGCAGTCGCGCCGGCTCTTGATGTAGTGGGGGTAGTGGAGATCGAGGATGGCCTGGCGCGCCGCGGTGAGGCGCACCCCGAAGATCCGCCGGTATTCGGCGCTCTCGAAATGCCGGTTGACCATCTCGTCGACGACGGTGCGGGCCTTCGTCCACTCGCTCATGGGTCACCTCCGTTCCGGCCGTTCCCGCCCCACGGCCGGGCCGTGCCGGGAGGGTTGGGCTCGGGAGACACGCGTGCGCTCAGACGGGCCAGCCGTGCTCGGAGACGTCCACGCGGTTGTCCTCGGGATCGGTGATCCAGCTCTCCGCGATGGCGCCGTAGGTGTTGGCGCTGGCGGTGGCCTGCGTCGAATCCTCCACCGCCTTGACGCTGTCCACCACGAAGCCGAAGTGGTGGATGCCGTAGGGCAGGTTCGGACTGCTGATCAGGGCCACGTCGACGTACCCGTCGGAGAGGTAGATGGTGCCGTTGGGCCCCCGGCTCTTCTCCTCCAGGCCGAAATGCTCCTTGTAGTATTCCGCCACCTTGTCGCGGTCGTGAGTGTTGATGGCGATGTGCCGTATCCTGGGCCGTGCCATGGGATTTCTCCTTCCTGACGACTCCCCTCGAAGGGACTATGTGGTGTCTGGTTCAGTTTCCGATAATGTTCCTGAGCTTCGCCTTGACCGCGGGCGAGGCGGCCAGCACCTGTTTCACCTGGGCCGCGACGTCCCCCGCCGGTACGTGATTGATGGTCATCCTGGTCTTCTTGGCGAGGGCCAGAAACTAGCCGGGCACCATCTTCACGTTGGCGCCGATCAACTGCTTGAGAATCCTGGGCTGCTCGCGGGTGCTGCTGCCCGCCGCCCCCATGGTCAGCGTCTTTTTCGACTTCACCAGGTCGTCGAGGGTCTTGACGCCGCTGAAGCCCATGAACGCGCACACCGGCATGCCCACGCTCGGCGCCCCGATCCACTGGAACCTGGCGGCGTCGAACTTGATCCCGTCCGTGCCCATGGTCTGCTCCATCACGAGGCCGCTGATGAGCATGGCGAAGGTGAGACCGTCCGGCTTGGCCACGTTGTACAGGTAGTTGGCGGCGATGAGGCTGCCCGCCCCGGGCATGTTCTGCACGATGAGGTTGGGCTTGCCCGGCAGATGCTTGGGCATGTGGCGCGCGATGGCGCGCGCGTAGGTGTCGTATCCGCCCCCCGGCGACGTGCCGACGATGAGCCGCAGCGTCTTGCCGCTGTAGTCCGGAGCCGCATGGGCCGCGGTGAACCAGCACAACGAAGCGATGAGTACGAGACAACCGCGGGTCCTGATCTTGGGCATGAGCTCCTCCGGGCGCGAGAACGCGATTGCTGGGCGTTGGCGAAACCGGAACCACCTTTGGTGTATCACCCCCTTTACTCCGCTTCGGTCTCCCGGTTCAACCCCGGCGGGAATGCGTCGGACCGTAGTCTCATGGCGCCGCCGGTTCGCAGCGAAATCGCGGCTGGTGTATATCGATAGGGAGTTGTCGCCTTGTCCCCCCAACCGGTACCGAGGCGAGAGGCAACGGCCACAAGGGAGAGCGACACCATGGACAAGATACAGTTTCCCTACCGGTCCGCGAGTCATCTGGCGTTCCTTCATGTGGCGGCGCAGTCCGGCGCGTGGGAGGAACACGGCCTCGACGTGGAGTACGATGCCTACATCAGCTCCGAGGACGCCCACAAATTCGTCGCCGACGGCAGCGTCGAGTTCGTCGGCGGCAACCACGTCTCCACCTACGGCGCGCGCACCCGCGGCGACCAATGGCTCTACCTGGGGCAGACCGTGAGCTGGCTGGACCACCGGCTGGTGGTACGGGCGGACTCCGGCATCGACGAGGTGTCGCACCTCAAGGAAAAGGTCGTGGCCATCCGCGGCAACCACCCCGGCCTCAACACGTGGCTGTTCCTCAAACAACACGGACTCGACCAGGACCGCGGCGACGTGACCCTGGAACGCATCCGCGGCGCCGCCACCTGGGAAATGGTTCGCGACGGCGACGCCGACGCGGCGCTGGTGAACCCGCCCGCGGACCTCTTCGCCCAACGCGCCGGGTTGAAGGTCATCGACGTGGACCCCCTGCCCATGGTGTGGTTCACCACCATGTCCAGCGGCCGGAAGTTCGTCGACGGTCATCCGGACATCGTGGAACGCTTCCTCAAGGGCGCATGCCAGGGCATCGCCTACTTCAAGACCCACCGGCAGGAATCCATCCAGATCATCCAGGACCGCTACAAGACCGACGGCGACCTGGACCTGGAGGCCGCCACACGCCTGTGGGAAAGCATTTCGAAGATCCTGAGCCCGAAGCCCTACGCCTCGTTCCAGGCCGTGGGCAACGTGTACGAGCTGGCCAAGCGCAAGGACCCGGCCGCCGCGCAGATCGAGGCCACGTCGCTGTGGGACTATCATCACCTGCGCAAGATCGACGACAGCGGATTCATCGACAGCCTGTACCAAACCTGACGAGCGCGCCTACATCCCGAGGAGCGCGCGCGACCCGGCGGCCTCGCGAGGGCCGCGCCTCGAACGTTCGTGAAACCACTCATGACGGCCACCACCACCGTACTGGTTACCGGCGCTGGCGGCTTCGTCGCCACGCGTGTCGTCCTGGAGCTGCTGCGCGCGGGTTATCGCGTGGTGGGTTCGGTGCGGCAGGCCACGCGCGCGGAAGAGGTGCGCGACGCCGTCCGGCAACATCTACCCGCCACCGCCGCGCTGGACGAAAACCTGCGCTTCGTGACGCTGGACCTCACCCAGGATGCCGGCTGGAGCGAAGCCATGGCGGGCGTGGACGTGCTGATGCATACGGCGTCGCCCCTTCCCATGGAGCAGCCCAGGGACGAGACGGAGCTGATCCGGCCCGCCGTCGACGGGACCTTGCGGGCGCTCGGAGCCGCGCGCGCGGCGGGAATCCGCCGGGTCGTGCTGACCTCCTCGTCCGCGGCGATAACGAACCAAGCGCCGCGACCCGACAAGGAACGCTTCGACGAATCGGACTGGAGCGACCCGGAGTGGCCCGGCATCACGCCCTATGCCAAGTCCAAGACACTGGCCGAGCGGGCGGCGTGGGACTACGTGGCGGAGAAGGCGCCGGACATGGAGCTCACTGCCATCAATCCCTGCCTGGTGCTCGGCCGGCCCCTCGACGACCGCTACGGCACCTCGCTCCGCATCGTGGAACGGCTCCTCCGCGGCAGGGACCCCATGGTCCCGAACGTTGGCGTCCCCGTGGTGGACATCGACGACGTGGCGCGCATGCACGTGCGCGCCGTCACCGCGCCGGGAGCGGCCGGCAAGCGCATTCTCGGCGCCGCCGCGTTCATGTGGCTCGCCGAGGTGTCCGCGGCGCTGAAGGCCGACCATCCGCAACGAAGGGTTCCCACCCGGACTGCGCCGGACTTCCTGATCCACGTCGTCAGCCTCTTCGACCGCTCAATTCGCGCCATCGTGCCGCTGCTCGGGCGGCGCTACGAGCTGGAGAACGCCCGCGCGCGCACTCTCCTGGATCTCGACTTCATACCGGGTCCCGATAGCGTGCGCGCCACCGGGCGGTACATCGTGGAGCGCGGACTCGCGGGATAGCCGCCGGCGGCGCCGTGGAACCCGCCCAAGTGGTGGGCGACGGCGGTACCTGCTATCCTGCCGTACATGAGGATCAGCTTTCTGCACTTCGTGCGTCACGTGACGGTCGTGACGGCGGCCCTGGCGCTCGCGGCCTGTGGCGGGGGCGGCGGGGGCTCGGCCGATAGGATGTTGGGACCGAGGGATCGAGTGGAGGGAATCTTCGCCCGCTCGGACACCATCGTGGCCCCCAGCCTCCACATCGCCTACGACTACTCCTACCGCGACCGCACGGAGAGCGACCACGTGGTGCTGTCGTGCTTCGACGAGGCGCCCTGCGATCTTCAGGGCGGCTTCGTGGCCGACACCGTGTTGGACGTCCTCGACCCCGCGGACGACGTCGGCAAGTCCGCCGCCGAGATCGGCGCGCGCGGGGGGTTCGAAACCGCCATCGCCCCCAGGAGCATCTTCCACATTCTGAACGAGGTGGCGGAAGAGGTGGACAGGGCGATCCCGGGCGACCTCGCGCAGATCGACGCGCCCACTTCCGCCCACAGCTACGGCTTCTGGGGCGAACACGGGTTCGCGGCTCTGGAACTCGGGCAAGCCTCCGTGGCGTTACGGGTGTTGGGGATCCTGGTTCCGGCCCAGGTGGGGGTGCGCTACGCGACAGCCTTTACCGCGGGGGACGCCACCGGCACCAACCCCACGGGGCTGGGCCGGGCGACGTGGACCGGCATCGCCGAAGCCGCAGCCACCGACACGTTCGCGCGCCACGAGGGGACCGCCAGCGTCATCATTCCGGAACTGTCCGCCCCCGCGGTGGACGTGGTCATCAACCTGTCCGGCGCTTCCTCCCCGCTCGCTTGGTTCGGCCTGCCCCTCACCGCTGGGCGTTACGCCAGTTCCGCAGGACGCAACGGCCACCTGACAGGGCACTTCTACGGACCGGATCACCGCGAGACCTACGGCGCCTTCGATACCCGCGACGCGGCCGGCACCGATGGTTACGTCGGCGTTTTCGGAGCGAAACGTCTCACCACGACCACGCCGCCCGCGCGTCCGTGACGTCCGTTTCGGGCGAACTTCGGCGAGGCTCTGCCAAGGCTTACGCCTACTTCCCGGACACGAGATCCTTGTACTTGTCGAGAAGTTCCTTCGGCGCCCCGTAGAGGCCGGCGACGGTCTTCTCGATGTCCTTGGGATCGGCGGGCGAGATGACCAGGTTCTGCCGCCTGGCCTGGTCCAGGAGCTCCGGACTGCTCAGGGCGTCCATGAAGCCCTTGCGCAGGATCGCCACGCGGTCCGCGGGCGTGCCCGGAGGCACGGCGAACAAGCGCAGCAGCTTCCACGTCCCTATCAGGAAATCCGCCATGCGCTGCTGCTCGGCGTTGAGGTTGAGATCCTTGAGCCTGGCGATGCCCGGGATCGCCTTGATCCGCGGCTCTTCCCCCATGGAGAGGATCGGGCGCACGAGGCCGCTCTCGATGTAGCGCCGGTAGTTGCCCTGCATGGTCTGCTGGGACATGACCCGCGCGTCCAGTTCCTTTCGTTCCATGGCGGCCATGACGTTGGATGTACCGCGATAGCCCATGACCGCCTTGATGGGATAGCCCAGGTGGCGCAGGAAGAGAGTGGCCGCGGTGGATGCCGAGCCGACACCGGTCGATCCGGCGTGCAGGGGCTTCTTGGAGTTCTTGAAATCCTCGAACGTCTTGACGGGCAGGTCGCTACGGACCCAAAGGACCTCCGGCAGGCTGCCGATGGCCGGATCCGTGATCCAGTTGAACTTCCGTGGGTCGAACTTGACGGTCTTGTCTCCCACCACCGCATCGACGAGCGAGCCCGCGTTGAACGCGACGATCGTACGGCCGTCGCCCGGTTGCATGGCGTAGACGCGGTTGGCCGCGGCCTTGCTCCCCGCTCCCGGCATGTTCATTACGATGATCGAGGGATTGCCGGGGATGTGGGCACTCAGGTAGCGGCCCACCAGGCGGGAGAACGTGTCGAAGCCGCCGCCCGGACTGTAGCCCACGACGATGCGGACCGTCTTGCCCTTGTAGAACGGCTCGTCCGCGGCCCAGGCGGCGCCGGCCACCAGCGACAGCGCGACGAGTCCCATCAGCGTCGAACGCAGTATCTTCATCGTGCATTCCTCCCTTGGACCATTTTGGCCCGTCAGGACCCCGGGTGCGGCTTCGCCGCCCCACGGCATACGGTCAACGGTTCCGAAGTTTCGCGGGACCGCGCCTTCAGCGACCCGCCTTCGCCTTCAACTTGTCGATCAATCGCACGGCCACCTCGATGTCCTCCTCCATGGTGCGCCCGCTCACGCCCACGGCGCCCACCACGGCACCCTCTCCGTCCTTGACGAGCACACCGCCGCCGATGGACGTCAGGTTGGCGTCGCCGTAGGCGGCGATGCCGCGGTTCCCGACCATCTTCTCGATCTCCACCGAGTCCCGGCCGAACCACAGGGCCGAGTATCCCTTGTTGTGGGAGAGTACACTGGAGCGGTAAGGAGCGCCATCCATGCGCGTGTAATGCACCAGCTCCCGATGTGGATTGAGCACCGCCCACGACACCGGCCGCCCGGCTTCGTTGGCCAGCTCGGCCATCAACTCGCCGGCCGCTTCGTGAATCACGCTGTGAGACAGTTCCGCCACTTTGTCACCTCCGTTGGGGTCGTCGATAAAGAGTGTTGTCTATTTGATCGCCGCCCGCGGAGTCAAGCCGTGGAGGGCTACAAATCTGCTCTGCGGAGGTCGTGGCGCCAGGCGAGCATGCCGAGGGTGGCGCCGGCGCACACGACGGCGCCGAGCATCAGCGTGGCCGCCGAACCGACCACGGATGCCACCAGTCCGGTCTGGGCCTCGCCAAGGCCGGGCATGCCCACGCTCAACATCCGGGTGAAGCTCGACACCCGGCCGCGGAGCGCGTCCGGGGTGACCGCCTGGATGACGGTGTTGCGCGGAATGGCCTGCATGGCGTCGAAGAAGCCCAAGAGCGCCACCATGACGAACGACGTCCAGAACCAGGGAGAGAGGGCGAGGCCGGCCAGGCACGCCGCATAGGCCAGAATGCCGCCCACCACCACCAAGCCCTTGTAGCGGACATCGCCCACGCCGATCATGGCCGCGGCACCCACGAGCGCGCCCACCGCCGGCGCGGACGAGAAGAGCCCGAAACCTGCCGCGCCCATGCCGAAGCTCGCCGCGATGATCGGCAGGAGTACACGAAAGCTGCCGAAGTAAACCGCCACCACGTCCATGGCCACCAACACGGCGATGATCGACTTCACGCGCACGAACGACAGGGCCTCCACCAGGCTCCTCCAGGCCGACTGAGCGGTGCCCGTGTACGCGGCTCGATAGTTGACGAACATCAGCACCAGCGCGCTCACCAGATAGACGCAGCCGTTGAAGCCGTAGGTCGCGCTCGTGCCCGCGACTCCGATCATCACGCCGGCCACCGCCGGGCCCACGAGCTGCGCCAGCTTCCATGCCGTGGAGGTGAACGCGAACGCGTTGATGAGCAGTTCCCTGGGCACCAGGTTCGGCGTCATGGCGGTGCGCGCCGGCGCGCTGATGGCCACGAACGCGGAGCTCACCATCGAAATGAGCAGGATGTGCCACAAACGGACCGCGTCCGCGGCGATCAAGACCGCCAGCAGCAGGTTGGCCGCGGCGCTGGCGAGCTGCATCGCCATGATGAACTTCTTGCGGTCGATGCGGTCGGCGATGATCCCCCCGCCCAGCGAGAAGACCACGATGGGAATGCCCCGGGCCAGACCGGTGAGGCCCAGGAAGGCCGGCGAATCGGTCAACTCGTAAACCAGCCACAGGTCCACGATCCGCTGGATCTGGTTGCCCATGGAGGCGCTGACCACCGCCGCGTAGAAGTATCGGAAGTCACGGTAGGCGAACGAACCGCCGGCGCGCTGGAGTCTGGCCTTGGTCACCTGGAACATGGACCGGGCACGTCAGGCGATACGAATGAGTTCCGTACCCGTTCGTTCGTATTGCGACCCGGCCGCGGTCGAGAAAGGGGACCGGTTCGTCATGATCGAACGAATCCATATGTGGCGTTCGTTATCAAAATATTCTATTTCATCATCAACGCTAGGCGTTGGAACGGTTTCCATAAGTCCTTTTCAAGATGATTCGCGTGCCGCATTTCATTTCCGAAAGAGAAAGGAGTGCCTTGACAGCGTATCGACCCTTGTAGTATTGCTACTGTGTGAACTAGCATACTCCAACAGGACGGCTCGGGCATGATACGAATCGTTCTCACTGCGCGGAACAAGTTCCCTTAAGGACAGCATCAAAAGGAGGAGGCCGGAGCGGCAACTCCGGCCTCCGACACCCACTGTCAAGGAGCGCTTGACATAGGTGCAACCCAACCCTCCCTTGTAGAGGAATGACCCACCTAGGTCAAGCTCTCCGTTGCGTAAAGGAGAGCTTTCTTGAACTCTTCCAGAAGGCGGTTTCTGGCAGCCGCCGCGGTGGTGTGCACGCTGCCATTTTTCGGCTGTGCCGCCCCTCGCGGGCACGGATCATCCTACCTGACGCCCATCCTCAAGCCGCGAAACCGGAACACGGTCTTCCACTGGGTGGATGTGGTCCTGCAGCAGGTGCGCGACCAGCGGTTGGCGCCGCCCCGGGCCGCGTACAACCTCGGCTTGACCACGGCGGCGGGGTTTCTCGCCGCCAACGGCATCGTGCGGGCGTATGACGAACCTTTCGGCGTCGGCACCGCCCCGCGCGGGGCGGACCCCGAAGTTGCCTACGGCGTCGCCTTCGCCGCGGCTGCCGCCGAGGCCTTTCAACAGCCCTTTCTGGTCGAACGCATGGCCTTTCAGGACCGCTTTCCAAACGGCGAAGCCAAGTCCCTTGGGGTCGAATGGGGCAAGGCGGTCGCACGCCACGTGCTCAAGATGCGCACCGACGACGGCTCCGAGCCCAGCGAGGCCAACTACTACCTCGGCCGCTACCAGCGGCGGACGGATTCGTTGCGCTGGCGCCCCACCGGGCCGTTCTACAGCGCTACCCCGGGTCCGGCGTACGCATCCTTCGACCGCGGACTGTTTCCGGGCCACGGCCGCATCAAACCCTGGACCATGACCTCCGCCGACCAGTTCCGCGCGCGAACCTTCCACGATCCGGCGAGCCCGGAGTTCGCCGACGAGTTCGACATGATCCGCCACCTCGGCGGCGCCGACAGCACCCTGCGAACCGCGGACCAGTCGGAGATCGCCATGTTTTGGGAAGACGGCCCCTGGGGCTGCACCCCGTCCGGGCACATGGCCTGCATCGCGATCCAGCTCCTGCAAGACCGCGACCTGAGCTTCATCGAGATGGCCCGTGCCTTCGCGCTGATCGGGATGACCCAGTGCGACGCGTCCATCAGCGCCTGGGACAACAAGTACCACCACGACATCGTACGACCGGAATGCGCATTTCGCAGGCGCGCTCCGGAATTCCACAACTCCGACCCGCGGGTGGTCCGGCAACCCGACTGGCGCAGCTACATTCCCACCCCGGAGTTTCCCGCTTACACGTCCGGCCACTCCACGTTCGCGGCGGCGGCGGCGGAGATGATCGCGCTGATTTACGGCCGCGATGACATCGCCTTCAGCGGACAGTCCCCGGACCAGGTGCTGTGGCCGAAACTGGCGGGCGTCACCCGTCACTGGACCAGCCTCGCCCGAATGGCGGAGGAAAACGGGATGAGCCGGCTGTATGGCGGCGTGCACTGGGCCATCGACAATACCGAGGCGCTGGCGGCCGGCCGGTCCATCGCGCAACAGGCCTTTCGATCGACTTTTCCCGGGAAGGCTTAGCCAATCATGCACGTTCGTACGAACTTTCCAGGTCGGCTCCTTGCGATCGTTTTCGGCGCCGCCTTCCTCCATGCCATGGCGGCCGCGGCTCAGGACATCCCGCTCAATTACGAACGACTGTCCTCGCTGGAAGAGCCGCTCGCAACCGAGATCGGTGACGTCACGTTCGTACTGAACGGCCTCCTCGACGTCCCGACCAGTGTGGAAACGCGGAACGACAACGACACGGACACGGGGTTCTTGGGGAACTTCCAGGTGGCCGCCCGGACCCAGTTGCCCAACCGCTGGCGGGTCGGCCTTGCCTACTTCGGCCAATACGCGACGGACCCGACCGCAGCCTTCGAACAGGACGACGGCTACACGGACAACGCGGCGGCCTCCGTCGGGGGCGCCTGGGGAACGGTGTTCGGGGGAAACGTATCGGGAGTCGTACGCGAGGGGACGCGCCGTGCGCGAGGGGCGGGCAACGCGTCGCTGGCTCTTGACGATGCCCTCGGCGCAGCGGACGACTGGGGCGGCGGCTATGCCGGCCGGTTCGGCCCGTGGGTCGTCGGCGCCACCGTGAACGAGCATGGGGGACTCGATCTCGGAGCGAGCTTCCAGCGGCCCATCGGCAACCGGGATTACCGCTTCACCACACGGTACACGAGGAGAACCTACCGCCCCAAGGACAGCTCGGACGAGTTCGACACGAACGCTGTCGGCGCCGTCGGCGAATTCATCTACGGCAGCACGCTGTTCGACGGCGGCGTCGGCTACCAGCGCTTTTCATCGAATGGTTCCGCGGCTGATCGCTGGTACGTTTCGGCAGGGGCTCGCCACAAGGCCGGGATGCTGAGCCTTTCGCTGGAAGGGCACTACGGCCGAATCGAAGGCGACGAAGAGATATCCGCCGCCTTGGGAGTTCAGTACGACCTGGCCCGCGGGCTGTCGGTGAACGCGGGGATCAACCACGCCGAGGCCACCGCGACACTGGCTGGCGTACGGCTTGTGGACGTCGACGAGACGAAGGCCGTGCTGTCGCTGCGATACAGCTTTTAGAGCAAGGGAGCGTATCGAATCCGGCCGCGCGGGCGTGGCCGAGGCTCAGGGCCAGCTTCGCGCCGCCACCTCGTTGCGCAGGATCTTGCCCACCGGACTCTTGGGAATCGCGTCGGCGAACGCGATGCGGTACGGCACCTTGTAATGGGCCAGCTCCTCCCTGAGACTCTGCCGCAGGGTCTCAGCCAACGTCGCGGACGCCCCCTGCCCCTCCGCCGCCACCACCACCACGCCGAGCACCCGATTGCCGATTTCGGCATCCGGCTCCGGGACCACCACGGCTTCGGCCACGGCGGGGTGGCGCTGGAGCGCGTTCTCCACTTCGGTGGGCACCAGAAAGAGCCCGCGGGTCTTGAAGCAGTCGTCGTCGCGGCCGGCGATGAAGTAGTAGCCGTCCGCGTCCCGGTACGCCAGATCCCCGGTGTCGTAGACCCCGTTGCGCCGAACCGCTTCGGTGCGCTCGGGATCGCCGTAATACTCCAGGAACAACCCCGGGTCCTCGGTGGAAATCACCGTTTTGCCCACGGCGCCCCCCTTCACCGGGCGGCCGTCCTCGTCGATGATGGCGATACCCACGTCGGGCGCCGGCACCCCCACCGAGCCCGGCTTCACCGGATGGCGCGCGCCCTGTCCCACCACGAGCTGGTACTCGGATACGCCGTAGTGCTCGTACATCTCGCAGCCGAAGCGTGCTTTCCACTGGCGATACGTGGCCTCGCGAAGCGCCTCGCCGGTGGAGTGCACCCCCCGCAGGGTGTGGATGTCGTACGCTTCCTCGATGCCCGCCGTAGCCAGCATCCGGCGGTAGACCGTGGCCACCGAGTGCAGCAGCGTGACGCGGAAGGCGGCCACGTGCTCCAGCACGTTCTCGGGCGTGGCCCGGCCCGACAGCACCGCGCAGGTGACGCCGTTGCGCAGCGGGAAGAGCAGGTTGTGGCCCAGGGCGCTGATGAAGCTCCACTCGCCCGTGGCCAGCACCACGTCTTGCGGCTCGGGCGGAAGGCGATAGCGGTTGAGATCCCCCAGCGCCACGATCCAGCGGTGCGCGTGCACGATGCACTTGGGCCGGCCGGTGGTGCCGGAGGTGCACACCATGAAGGCCGGCTCGTGCGCGGACGTGTCTCTCGTGGCCACACTGTTTTGTGAATCGTCGTCCAGCGCTTCGCCGCCGACGGTGTCGAACGGGACTTCGCTGCCCTCGGCCTCTCCGACGCAGATCGCGGCCTCCAGCCCCATGGGCGCGCGAAGCTCGCGCAACACCTGCGCGCGGGAGCCCTCGATGACGGCGAACCGGGGCTTCGTCTGCTCGAGGATGGCCCGAACCTCGCGCATCCCCAGGAGCGAGTTGACCACCACCGGGAGGGCGCCGAGCTTCACCGCGGCCAGGAAAGCCGTGGCGAACTCCGCCGAGTTGGGCATCTGCACGAGCACCCGTTCTCCCGGCCCAACCCCCAACGCCTGGAGCCCGCGGGCAAAGCCGTGTACCCGGCCGTGCAACTCGCCGTAGCTCAGCGAGCCGCCGGGCCACACCATCGCCGTATGGTCTGCCGCCACAGGACGCTCCAGCACCTCCTGGGCGAGGTTGAGCCTGGACGGGACCTCCCTATAGCCCGGCCACGGGGCCGGGGATTCAGCGTTGCTCATGTTTTCCGGGTTTCCGACGCGCGTTCCAGCGTTGCCGGTTCTCTCCGGCGCGCTCACCGTCTTCCCATGTTTCCGCGGTCCCTCGAACCATCCGACATCCGTCGGGTCCAACACGTCCGCGACCCGACGGGCCGGGCGTCATTCCTTCTTGCCCGTCTTCTCGGGGAACGGCCACCCGGCGTCATAAGGGTAGGTGTAGCGCGGCGGACGCTTCTCCCTGAACGCGCGCATGCCTTCCTGGCAGTCCTTGGTGCGGGTGATCTCGAGCACCGACTCCAGCTCCTCGCGGTAGCCCTCGTCGGTGCGGTTCCAGTTCCAGTACATCTTCATCAACCGCTTGGCGTGGCGCACCGACAGGTAGGGGTTGGCGGCGATGCGTCCGGCCAGGGCGAAGGCCTTCTCCATCAGCTCCTCGTGCGGCAGGACCTCGTCCACGAGCCCGATGCGCAGCGCTTCGGCGGCGTCGATGATCTCGCCCGTGAGGATCAGGCGCATGGCGCGTCCGATGCCGACGAGCTTGGGCAGGTTGCGCGAGCCGCCGCTCTCGGGCACGAACCCCGCCGGCACCGCCACCTCGCCGAAGCGCGCCCGCTCCGACGCGAGACGCATGTCGCACAGCGTGGTCATCTCCAGCCCCACGCCCACCGCCGGCCCGTTCACCGCGGCGATGGTGGGCTGTGGCAGGTCCTCCAGCTTGCGCATGGCGCTCTGCAGCACCCGGTGGCGCAGGTCGTTAAGGAAATACTCCGCCAACTCCTTGTAAGGCCCCTCGATGCCGCTAGACCCCTCGAAGGCGCCCAGCACCGCGCCCTCCGAGGTGAGATCCCCGCCGGCGCAGAAGCCGCGCCCCTCGCCAGTCAGGATCACCACCTTGAGCACGGAGTTGCGCGCGATCTCGTTGCACAGGGCGTCGAGCTCCAGCCGCATGAGCGGGTCCACCGCGTTGAGCTGCTCCGGCCGGTTGAGCGTGATCACGCCGATGCACGGCTCGCCCGCCCGCAGCGGATTGTCATGCACGGCCCACTTGAGCGTCTTGTAGTCCATGGGCAATGGTTCCTTTCGGACGCGCCGGAGAACTGGTCGGCCGCCCCCTATCCCCACCCCTGAATTCCGACTCGCCAAGGCGAGTCGAGACTCCTGGGCACCGACCCCCCGAATGGTCATTCCCGCGGAAGCGGGAATCCCTCCGCTCAGTCCTCGTCCTCGCCGTAGAACGACGTGTTGGGCGGGATGTCCTTGGTGGAGCGGCGCTGGCGCGCGATCTTGGCGCCGGTCTTCCAGTACTCGCCGCGGGTGGCCAGCGCGGCCTCCTGCTCCAGCTCCTCGTTCCAGTCGCCGAGGGAGTAGCCGAACCACGGCGACTGGGGCTCCAGCTCGGGCAACCCCAGCTCCTCCCAGAGCTTGCGGCCCCGCTCCATGTACTCCCGGGTGGGGAGCGAGATGGGCGGGAGCTTCTCCTTGAGCGTCGCGTCCCAGAGGAGGCACGAGTCGCCGGCCGAGCCACGCGCGTCGTGCCGGGGGGCGTGGCCCACGTCCATGCCGTGCATGATCTGCACGTCGCGGTGCGGCTTGGAGCGGTAGCCCATGGCCCAGAACACCGCGTCGAGGTTGTCGGGATCGATGTCCTCGTCCACCGCGATGACGATCTTGGACATGGACGGGCGGAACGCCACCGCGCCCATGAGCGCGCGCCACACCTCGGCGGGACTGGGCTTGCGCATCTGGATCACCGTGAGCTTCTGGGTGGCGGTGAGCGGCTCGTGCAGCATCACGCGCACCACGCTCTTGACGCCGATGCCGTCGCGCAGGTGCTCCAGGTAGATGGGCTCGTAGGCCATTTTCTTGATGACGCTGGACTCGGACGGCGTCACCTGGCTGATGATGGAGCACAGGACGGCATCGCGCCGGCGCGTGATGCAGGTGACCTCCATGAACGGGTTGTACTCCTTGGGATTCACGTGGCCGTGGGACTCGCCGAAGGGCGCCTCGGGTTCCAGCCACTCGGTGGAGACGAAGCCCTCGATGACGATCTCCGCGTCCGCCGGCACCATCACCGGCACCGTGCGCGCCTCCACCACCCGGATGGGCGCCTTCACCAGGCCCCCGGCCACCGAGAACTCGTCGAGGTCGTAGGCGAGCTTCTGCGCCGCCACGTAGGAGATGGCCGGCACGCCGCCAATGCACAGCGCCACCGGCATCTTCTCGCCCCGCTCCCGGTACTTCTCCCAGTGCCGGTAGATGCCCTGCCCCAGCTCGATGGAGGGGTTGCAGCCGACCCGGTCGCGCGCCTTGATCATGGCCCGGTAGGTGCCGATGTTGTACCCGCCGTGGTCCGGATCGCGGGAGATGAAATGGGCCGCGCTCACGTACGGCGCGTTGTCCCAGCCCGGGGAGGAGATGGGAACGGGGATGCCGTCCACGCCCTTGCCGCGGGTCTTGAGCTGTGCGCCCGCGTACACCACCTCGTGCACCGGCGCGGCCGACGACGGGATCTCCACCGGCGCCACCGGATTGGTCTTGGCCTCGGCCCACAGCGCGTTGATGTCGGCGTCCTCGTCGCACCCGAGCCCGATGCGGTAGATGCGCCGGTTGGCCGCGAGCACGCCGATGGCCACCGGGATGTCGTAGCGTTTGCCCTTGGCGTCCACGGGCTGCTCGAACAGGAACGCCTTGCGGTCGCGCTCCTTGATGCCGCCGCGGAACTGCCAGCGCACCAGCGGGTGCATTTCCTGGTCCTTGTCCACCGCCCGCGCCACCCGGATCAGCAGACCGGCGTCGTCCAGCCGCTGGAGGTGCTCGTGAAGGTCGGGATAGCCCCGCTCCGGTATCGCCTGCGCCGCGCTCGCGGCCGTCGGGTTTCTCTTTGCCATGATGGGTCCTTTTTGTGGGGAGTTGCCGTGAGTGGAGTGTGACAATGTAACGTACCCTCCCCGGCGAAGTCCAGGAAGGCGAAACGTTGGCCTCGGCGAGTCCGGACCGCAGACCGCCGGAACAGGAGGTGGTCTTCTCGTTCAGTACGAACGCATGGGCAAAGCGGCGGTTCCCGTTGCGGCTACCGCCCCCCTTCGGCTACACTCCTTCTCCGTCCCTCGCGAGGTAACCGGCCCGGTGGCGTCCCTTTCACTCGACGACAAAATATCCCGACTGCTGAGCCATGAATGGCGCGGCGAGAAGCGCATCTCCGGCCTCCAGGGGAGTGCCAAGGCCTACGCGGTCTCTCTGGCGGCGCAGGAGCTCGACGGACCGCTGCTGGTGCTGTCGCCCACCGTGAAGGAAGCGGAGGCGCTGTTCCGCGACCTCCTCTTCTTCCTGGGCGAAGAGGATCAGGCCAAACCTCTGGACAGCCGCGTGCATCTCTTCCCGGGCTGGGACATCCTGCCGTTCGAGAGCCTCTCACCCAGTCCCGATCACATGGCCGCGCGCATGGAGGGGCTGCACCGGCTGGCGCAGCAGCGCGCGCCGGTGGTGGTAGCCACGCCCGCGGCGGTGATGCAGCGCGTCGTTCCGCGGGACGGCTTTCACAGCGTGCGTTTCGCCGAGGGACAGGAAGTGGACCGGGAGCACCTGCTGTGGCAGCTCTCGAACCTGGGCTTCGCGCGCGCCCCCCTGGTGGAGGAGCGCGGCGACTTCAGCGTGCGCGGGGGCATCGTCGACCTGTTCCCGCCGGGATACGGGCGGCCGGTGCGCCTGGAGTTCGCCGACGACCGCATCGAGTCCATCCGCGAGTTCGACCCACGCACCCAGCGTTCGCGCTCGTACCACGAGGAGCTGGTGCTGCTGCCCATCAAGGAGTTCACCGCGGGGCCGGGCACCAACCGCGACACCCTGCTGCGCATCGAGGAGCGCGCGGACGAGCTGGGCTTCACGCGCAAGAACAAGCGCGCGCTGCTGGAGTCGGTGCGCGAGGGCGTCGGCTTCGCCGGGATGGAGTTCCTCGTCCCCTATTTCTACGACCGCCCGCTGCCGTCGCTGCTGGACCATCTGCCGCGGCGCGGCATCGTCTGGTGCGACCAGGCGGCACGGGTGGAAGAGGAGCTGGAGCGGTTCGAGAAGCTGGTGGCCCAGCGCGCGGCCAAGGCCGTGGCGGACGAGCGCTTCCACCCGCCCGCCGAAGCCCTCTACCTGGACCCGGACGGTTGGCGCCAGGAGGGCGCGGCGTTCCGGCAGATCCACAGCGAAAGCCTGGACACGCTCGCCGCCTCGGAGGATCCCGAGGCGGGGATCTCGGTGCGTTCCTATACGAATACCGACCTGCACACGGCTCTGACCGCGCCCCAGGGCGCGGAACGATCGCTGGCGCCCCTGGTGGAGCACCTGGAGCAATGGCGCGGCCAGCGGGTGCTGTTCATCGCGAGGCATGCGGGGGACGCGCGGCGCCTGCAGCAACTGCTGGCCTACTACGAGGTGGACCTGCCCATCTCGGAGCGGCCCTTTCAGGAAGTGGCGGAAACCTCCCGCAACGGCCCCGCGATCCTCCTGGGCGACCTGACCCAGGGGATACGTCTTCCCGACGAGGGGCTGATCCTGGTCACCCTGGAAGAACTCTGGGGGCGCCGGAAGCGCGACCCGGCCGTGCGCAAGCGCGAGAACGCCGGCCACTTCATCACCAGCCTGAGCGAACTGCGCCAGGACGACGTGGTGGTGCACCTGGACCAGGGCATCGGCATCTACCGCGGCCTCAAGTACCTCAAGGTGGCGGGCACGGAAGGAGAGTTCCTGCACCTGGAGTACCAGGGGGGCGACCGCCTCTATCTGCCCATCGACCGCATCAACCTGGTACAGAAGTTCATCGGCGCCGACGGCGACGCGCCGGTGCTGGACCGCCTGGGCGGGACCTCCTGGCTCAAGCTCAAGGCGCGGACGCGCAAATCCATCGTGGCCATGGCCAAGGAACTGCTGCGGGTCTACGCCGCGCGCGAGGTTCACGACGGCCACAACTTTCCGCCGCCGGATCAGGCGTACCGGGAGTTCGAGACCGCGTTCGAGTACGACGAGACGCCGGACCAGGAACAGGCCATCGCCGACACCCTGAAGGACATGACGCAGAGCAAGCCCATGGACCGGCTCATCTGCGGCGACGTCGGCTACGGCAAGACCGAGGTGGCCATGCGCGCGGCCTTCACGGCGGTGATGGACGGCAGGCAGGTGGCCGTGCTGGCGCCCACCACGATCCTGACCCAGCAACACCTGGAGACCTTCCGCGCCCGCTTCGAGCCCTACCCCGTGCGGGTGGAGAGCCTGAGCCGCTTCGTCACCGGCAAAACCGTGCAGGAGTCGCTCAAGGACCTTGCCAACGGGCTCATCGACATCGTCATCGGCACCCACCGGCTGCTGCAGAAGGACGTGGCCTTCAAGAACCTCGGGCTCGTGGTCATCGACGAGGAACACCGCTTCGGCGTCGGTCACAAGGAGAAGCTCAAGCAGCTCCGCGCCACAGTGGACGTCATGAGCCTCACGGCCACGCCGATCCCGCGCACGCTGCACATGTCGCTGTCGGGGATCCGCGATCTGAGCGTCATCGAGACCGCCCCGCCCAACCGGCTCGCGGTGCGCACCTACGTGACGCGCTACGACGAGGGCGTCATCCGTGACGCCATCCTGCGGGAGATCAACCGCGAGGGCCAGGTGTTCTTCCTGCACAACCGGGTGGAGAGCATCCAGCGCACGGGCCAGAAGATCATGGACCTGGTGCCCGAGGCCCGGGTCACCATCGCCCACGGGCAAATGACCCCGGCCGAGTTGAAGAAGAGCATGGACCGGTTCCACGAGAACGAGGCCCAGGTACTGGTGTGCTCGGCCATCATCGAGTCGGGCCTGGACTACCCCAACGCCAACACCATCCTCATCAACCGCGCCGACCGTTTCGGCCTGGCGCAGCTCTACCAGTTGCGCGGCCGGGTGGGACGGTCGTCGCGCCGCGCCTACGCCTATCTGCTGCTACCCGCCAGCGGCACCGTGACCAAGGACGCGGAGAAGCGGCTGCGGGCGCTGCAGGAACTGGACGAGCTGGGGAGCGGCTTCAAGCTGGCGCTCCACGACCTGGAGATCCGCGGCGCCGGCAACCTGCTGGGCCGGGAGCAGTCCGGCCAGATCGCCGCGGTGGGCTTCGAGCTCTACACCCAGATGATGGAAGAGACCATCCACGAGCTGAAGGGCGAAGAGCGCCGGGTCCGCGTGGAGCCGGAGATCCGGCTGGGCATCCCCGCCTACTTCCCCGACGACTACATGCCCAGCGCCAACCAGCGGCTGCTGTTCTACAAGCGACTGGCCAACCTGGAGGACGCGGCGCAACTGGGGGAGCTGCGGGACGAGATCCGCGACCGCTACGGCCACTACCCCGAGGTGGTGGAGAACCTGTTCCGGGTCATGGAGCTGCGGCGTGCGCTGATCCGCGCCCTGGCGACCCAGATCATCTACCAGGACGGCCGGCTGTCGCTGAACTTTCACGCCACCTCCACCCTCAACGTCGACCGCCTGTTGAAGCTCGCGCAGGAGGACCACCGGGGCTTCCGGTTCTCGCCCGAGGGACGCCTGGCGTACACCCCGGACCATGCGGACTGGCCCGGGCTCATCGATGAGACGTGCGAGTTATTGCACGCGATTTGCTAGGAATGTATGTTGGTTCCGTCATGAAGATCGCTCGTGAACGCCTTGGTAGGAAGGGCCTGTGCGCGGCCGCGCTGCTCGCCCTTTTCGCGCTGTCCCCCGGCTCCGCTCCCGCGAACCTCGTCGAGAAGATCGTCGTGGTCGTCAACGGCGTGCCCCACACTTTCTCGGACTTCCGCAAGTTCGCCAGCGAGAGTCTGTCGCAGTCCGTCCGGCTCGACGAACTTACGGCCGGCCGCGTGCCACAGGAATTGCTGGAGGAATTCATCACCAACGAGTTGGTCCAGGCGGAGGTGAAGGGCACGGGCATCCGCGTGCGCGAGGAGGACATCGACAACTACATCAAGGCGCTGCGGGAGCAGAACAAGCTTTCGCCCGCGCAGTTCGCCAGCATGCTGGCGCGTCAGGGGAAGGACAGGGCGCGGTACCGCCAGGAGGTGCGCGGCCAGATCGAGCGAGACGAGCTGATCCGCCGCAACGTCCGCCAGCGGATCCACGTCACGATGCAGGATGCGAAGCGCTACTACGACGCCAACCCGCAACTGTATCGCACCGAACTCAGGCTCCGTCTCCGCCACCTCATGCTGAGCCTGAGCGAAGGCGCTTCCGCCGACGGGGAACAGGCGGTGCGGGCGCGCACCGAAGCGTTGCGCCAGGAGATTCTCGACGGCGGCGACTTCGCCGCGCTGGCGCGGACCCACTCCGAGGGCGCGGGCGCGAGTGACGGCGGTGACATCGGCTGGGTCAAGGCCGAGGACCTGCCCGATTCCCTGGCAAAGGCGGCCGCCGCCCTCCAGAAAGGCGCGGTCAGCCCGCCCGTGCGCACCAACCTGGGCTACCATCTGGTCAGGGCGGAGGATCGCCAGGGCGGCGTGAGGCTCGGCTTCGAGGCGGTTTCGGAGCAGGTGCGCGACGAACTCTACACCAGGACGCTCCGGGAACGGTTCGCCAAGTGGCTCAAGACGGACCTGCGCAAGAAGCACCGCGTGGAAGTCAAGCTCTCCGAGTATGACTTCGAGGCGCAGGAGGCCGAGCGCGGCACCGTCGGCAACCTCATGGCCACCACCGCGCCACCGGAAAGGGAAAAGGGCTTCTGGGACTACGTCAACCCGCTGACCTACATCTACGACGAGGAGTCCATCCCCGACCCTTCGGGCGTAAGCGACCGCAAGAGAGTCAAGCTGTTCGGCATCCCGCTGTTCACCACCGAAGCGGGGGACGATGAGGACGTGCCGCTCAGCGAGCCCATCGAAGGGGTGGCGCCGACGCCCCCCACCTCGGGCACCAACCCTTAGGGGTTGCGTCCGTCCATTACCAGGACTACCTCTCGTGGCCATATCCAGACCGGTAGTGGCCGTGACCATGGGCGATCCCGCGGGCATCGGCCCCGAAGTGGCCGTCAAGGCGGCCCGCGATGCCGCGGTCCGTCGCGCCTGCCGGGTGGTGCTCGTGGGCGACCCCTTGTTGCTCCAACAGGCCCATGCCCCGCGGTGGCCGGTTCGGAAGTCGGATGAACCAACGGCCGCCGGCGCGCCCGTGGTGGTGGAGGCCCTCCCCGGTCTGAAGCCCGGCCGGATCCGGCCGGGCCGGTCCAGTCGGGCCGGCGGCGAAGCCGCGTACCGCTACATCCTTCGAGCAGTAGACCTCATCAAGGAGGGCGCCGCCGACGCCATGGCCACGGCGCCCATCAGCAAGAAGGCGCTGAACGACGCCGGCCACCTCTACCCCGGGCACACCGAGCTTCTCGCGGACCTCGCCCGCACTCGCGAAGTGCGCATGATGCTCCACGGGGCACGCCTCAAGGTGGTCCTGGCAACGGTGCACCTGCCGCTGACGGAGGTGGCCGCGGCGCTGACGCGCGCACGGGTGCGGACCACTGTCGAACTGACCCATCGGGCGCTACGGGAATGGTTCGGCGTAGCCGAGCCGCGGGTGGCGGTGGCCGCGGTGAATCCCCACGGGGGCGAAGACGGCATGTTCGGTCAGGAGGAACGGCGTGTGATCAGGCCGGCGGTGCGCGATTGCGCCACCCGCGGCATGGACGTGTCGGGTCCGATCCCCGCCGACAGTCTCTTTCACCGGGCCGCGCAAGGGGAGTTCGACGCGGTCGTGTGCATGTACCATGACCAGGGGCTCGGCCCGTTCAAGCTGCTGCACTTCACCGACGGCGTCAACCTCACCCTGGGCCTGCCTCTGATCCGGACCTCCGTGGACCACGGCACCGCGTACGACATCGCCGGCAAGGGCGTCGCGGACAGCCGCAGCATGAAGCAGGCCATTCTGCTGGCGGCGGAACTGGCGCGGCGGACATCGCGGCCCGGACCTTGATGTGGTGTCTGGTTGGCTGTTGAAACACCCCGTGCCGGCCCTTCGACTTCGCTTCGCTACGCTCAGCGCGTGTTGCCGGCCCCGTACGGTTCACGGAACAAGCGGCTGTCATGAACATCGTCATCGAGGGCGCGCGCGTCCACAATCTCAAGAACGTCCACGTCGAGATCCCACGCGGTAAGCTTGTCGTGATCACCGGGGTTTCCGGCTCCGGGAAGTCTTCGCTGGCCTTCGACACCGTGTACGCGGAGGGGCAGCGGCACTACATGCAGTCGCTGTCCACCTACGCGCGCCAGCTCCTCAACCCACTGGCGCGGGCGGACGTGGATTCCATCCGCGGGCTTTCGCCGGCCATCGCGGTACCGCAACGGCGCTTCCACGAGAACCCCCGTTCCACGGTGGGGACGCTGACCGAGATCCACGACCATCTGCGGCTGTTGTTCACGCACGTAGGACGCCCCCACTGCCTGCGTTGCGGCAAGGCGATCATCGTGCACACGGTGCAGCAGATGGTGGACGCGGTTCTGGAGCGGCCGCCCGGCACCCGCATCGAGGTGCTGGCTCCCTTGCGCTGCGACAGCCCGAACGAGTTCCGGCGCGAGATCGGACGGGTGATGCGCGCGGGATTCGTGCGGGTCAAGCTGGGCGGCGCGGTCGCGGAGTTGGCGGAGGTGGCCGAGGCGGATGACTCGGCGCTGCCGGGGCGGGCCGAGTTGGTGGTGGACCGGCTGGTGGCCCGTGAGGGCATCGCCAAGCGGCTGGCGGACTCGCTGGAAGTCGCCCTGGAGCACGGCGATGGGGTCGTAGCCATCGAAGTGCGCGATGACTCCGGCGCGGAGTCGTGTCGCTACACCCAACGCGCCGCGTGTCTGGAATGCGGAACGCCCTTCCCGGAAACGGTGCCGCAGCTCTTCTCGTTCAACAGCCCTCACGGGGCCTGTACGCTCTGTCACGGACTCGGCGTGCAGGCGCGCGGGCGGGTCCGCAAGGACGACGCCGCTTCCGCGGACGCCGGTCAAGCTCCTTGTACCGAGTGCCACGGGACCCGCCTGCGGCCGGAGAGCCTGTTGGTGACCATCGGCGAATTAAACATCGCAGAGGTTTCGGCGTTGCCGCTGAAGGAGTTACACCGCTTTATCCAAGAACTGACCCTGGACGGGCGCGAGTCCGCGGTAGCGGGAAACGTCCTCCGGGAGGTCCGCGAGCGCACGGAGGCGCTGCTGCGGCTGGAGTTGGGCTACGTGACCCTGGCGCGCGCGTCCGGCAGCCTGTCGGGAGGCGAGTGCCAGAGGATCCGGCTCGCCGCCCACATAGGCGCGCGCCTGTCGGGCGTGATCTACGTGCTCGACGAACCCACCGTCGGACTCCACCCTCGGGACACCGCGCGGCTCCTCGCAATCCTGCGGGAGCTCAAGGCCGCGGGCAACACGGTGCTGGTGGTGGAGCACGACCGGGACGTGATCCTGGCCGCGGACCACGTCATCGACATGGGGCCGGGCGCAGGGGTCGAGGGAGGAGAGGTGCTCGCCACCGGGTCGGCGGAAGAGATTCGCGCGGACCCCGCGTCCCGGACAGGGCCGTATTTGGCCGGAGCGGGGGCACCGCCCGCCCCACGGCGCAGGACCGGCACCGGCACGATCTCGATCAGAAACGCCACCCGGCACAATCTGAAGAACATCGACGTGGACCTTCCGGTTGGGGCGATGACGTGCGTCACCGGCGTGTCCGGTTCGGGCAAGAGCAGTCTCGTGGTGGACACGCTCTACGAGGCACGGCGGCCTTCCGGAGCGCCCCCCGCCGCCGTCTCCGGCCTCGACGCCTTCGACCGCATCCTCTACGTCGATCAGGCCTCCATCGGGCGCAGCAGCCGCTCCACCCCCGCCACCTACGGCGGACTCTTCGACCCGCTGCGCAACCTGTTCGCGCGCCTGCCCGAGGCCCGGCTGCGTGGCTACGGCGCCGGGCGCTTCTCCTACAACGCCGCGGGCGGACGCTGCGAAGCCTGCCAGGGCGCCGGCACGGTGGACATCGAGATGCAGTTCCTTCCCGACGTATCGGTGACCTGCGACGTCTGCGGCGGACGCCGGTACAATCGGGAAACACTGGAGATCCGTTACAAGGGAGCCAGCATCGCGGACGTGCTCGACCTCACCGTCACCGAAGCCCTGGAGCTTCTGGGCAACGTGCCGCTGATTCGGGCGCGTCTGGAGACCCTGTGGCAGGTGGGGCTGGGCTACCTTCGGCTGGGGCAGCCGGCCACGACGCTTTCGGGGGGCGAAGCGCAACGGGTGAAGCTCGCCCGAGAGCTGAGCAAGCGCCCCGGAGGCCACGCCCTTTACCTTTTCGACGAGCCTACCACCGGCCTCCACTTCGAGGAGGTGACCCGGTTGGTGGAGATCCTCGACCGGCTGGTGGAAGCCGGCCATACGGTCATCGCCATCGAGCACAACCCGTATTTCCTGCGCTGCGCCGACTACGTCGTGGACCTGGGACCCGAGGGGGGCGAGAACGGCGGCCACGTGGTGGCGGCGGGAACGCCCGAGGAGGTCATGCGGGTGGCCGAGTCCGCGACCGGACAATGCCTGCGGGAGTTCCAGGATGCCGACCGCTCGGCCCGCGCCTAGCGCGACCAGCCGTGCCACATCGAGGAGCCAGCCCGCCTCTTTCTTGACAATCACCGAGCCAGCAGCCTAAATGGATAGGTTGTGGAGGTGTTTTCGTGAAGCTGCCTGTTTACTTCGACAATCATGCAACGACGCCCGTGGATCCGCGGGTGGTGGAGACGATGCTGCCGTTTTTCACGGAGTGCTTCGGCAACTCGGCCAGCAAGCACGCGTTCGGCTGGGAAGCGGACGCGGCGGTGTACGAGGCGCGCAAGAACGTGGCCGCGCTGATCGGCGCCGCGCCCAAGGAGATCGTCTTCACCAGCGGCGCCACCGAGTCGGACAACCTCGCCATCCAGGGGGTGGCGGAGATGCACCGCGACCGGGGCGACCACGTCATTACCTGCGCGGCCGAACACAAGGCGGTGCTGGATTCGTGCAAGTTCCTGGAACGCCGCGGCTTCCGCGTCACCTACCTGCCGGTGGACGCGCGCGGCACGGTGAACCTCGACAAGCTGCGCGCGGCCATCGAGGACAAGACCCTGCTCATATCCATCATGGCGGCCAACAACGAGGTGGGGACCATCCAGCCGCTGGAAGAAATCGGCCGGATCGCCGCGGAGCACGGCATCCTGTTCCACTCCGACGCCACCCAGGCGGTGGGCAAGATGCCCATCGACGTGGGAGCGTCGGGGATACATCTGCTTTCCATGACCGCCCACAAGCTGCACGGCCCCAAGGGGATCGGCGCGCTCTACGTCAGCGCACGGAAGCCGATGGTGCGCCTCAGCCCCACCATCCACGGCGGCGGGCACGAAGGGGGCATGCGTTCGGGCACGCTCAACGTGCCCGGCATCGTCGGGTTCGGCAAGGCGTGCGCGATCGCGCGCGAGGAGATGGCCCAGGAGCTGCCGCACATCACCGATCTGCGGGACCGGCTTCAGGCGGGGCTGTTCTCGCGCCTGGACGAGCTGCAACTCAATGGGCATCCCACGGAACGCCTGTGCGGCAACCTCAACGTGGCCTTCGGATACGTGGAAGGCGAGTCCCTGATCATGGGCCTCAACGACGTGGCGGTCTCCTCCGGGTCCACCTGCACCTCGGCCGCGTTGGAACCCTCCCACGTGCTCAAGGCCATGGGAGTGCGCGAGGACCTCGCCCACGGCTCCATCCGTTTCGGCCTGGGGCGGTTCAACACCGAGGCAGAGGTGGACTACGTGCTGGATCGGGTGGAGGAAGAAGTCAACCGCTTGCGCGGGCTCTCGCCGGCCTACGCCAAGCGGACCGCGGCGGCCAGGCCGGCGCGGGCGGCCGCCGGGAAATAACGCGCCAGGCCGTGCCCGCCCAAGGGGCGGCATACCCACGGCGCACGGGAACACGCAATGGCCACAGAAGTCCAGATCACGGGGAGCGCGGCCAGCCGCATCAAGGAGCTGCTCGAACAGGACGAGCGCGACTGCACCGGCCTGCGCCTGAAAGTCGTGGGCGGGGGCTGCTCCGGGCTGCAATACAAGATGGATCTCGACGATCCCAAGCCCATGGACCGCATCTTCGAGCACGAGGGCGCCAAGGTGATCGTGGACCTCAAGAGCCTGCTCTACCTGGGAGGCACCGAGCTGGACTACAAGGAAACCCTGATGGAGGCGGCCTTCGTGTTCCAGAACCCCAACGTGAAACGCAGTTGCGGGTGCGGCGCCTCGTTCGTGGTGTGAGCGCGATGGCCGACGTCATCTACTTCGACAACAACGCGACCACGTGCGTGGCCCCGCCGGTGTACGAGGCCATGGCGCCGTACCTCACGGAGCTCTACGGCAACCCGTCCAGCATTCACAGCTTCGGCACCCGGGTGGGCCGCGCCCTCGACCGCGCGCGGAAACAGGTGGCGGGGCTGCTGGGGGCCGGCGACGAAGTGGAGGTGATGTTCACCAGTTGCGGCTCGGAGGGGGACAGCACCGCCATCCGCGGCATTCTGGAGGGCGCGCCGGACAAGCGCCACTTCGTCACCACCGCGGTGGAGCACCCCGCGATCCACGGCCTGGGCCAACACCTGGAGAAAAAGGGCTACCGGGTCACCTGGCTCGGGGTGGACGAAGAGGGCCGGCTGGACCTGGACGAGTTGCGCGACTCCCTCGCGGACGACACGGCCCTGGTCTCCATCATGTACGCCAACAACGAGACCGGGGTGGTCTTTCCGGTGCAGGAAGCCGGCGAGATCGTCAAGGCCAGGGGCATTCCCTTCCACGTGGACGCGGTGCAGGTGCCGGGCAAGATCGCCCTCGACGTGAAGAACAGCCCCATCGACCTGCTGACCATCTCGGCCCACAAGTTCCACGGCCCCAAGGGCGTGGGCGCCCTGTACGTGCGCCGGGGCATCGCGCTGCGGCCGTTCATCATCGGCGGCCACCAGGAGCGCAACCGGCGCGCCGGCACCGAGAACGTGGCCGGCATCGTGGCCATGGGCGAGGCCGCGAAGCTCACGGCCCGGGACATTCCCGCCGAACGCGAGCAGTTGACCGCCCTGCGCGACCAATTGGAGCGCGCGCTCCTGGTCGCTTGTCCGGGCGCGCGGATCAACGGCGGCCGGGCGGAGCGCCTGCCCAACACGCTCAACATCGCCTTCGAATACCTGGAGGGCGAATCGATCCTGGTGCTGCTGGACGAGTTCGGCATCTGCGCCTCCACGGGCTCCGCCTGCACCGCGGGCTCGGTGGAACCCTCTCACGTGCTGCGCGCCATGAAGGTGCCGCCGCGCTGGCTCCAGGGAGCCGTCCGGTTCAGTCTCAGCCGCTACAACACGCCGGAGGAAGTGGCGTTCGCGGCGGACAAGATCCCGGGCATCATCGGCCGGCTGCGGGGGTTGTCCGCGCTGGGCCGGGTGGGCGCGAAGGAAGACCAGCCGGGCCACGCCTCGTAGTGTCCAGCGTCACAAATAGCTTGATGAATCCGCGAGGGCAGTTTTGTCGTCGGCAAGGCGCGATGACTTGTAGGGGCGACCTGCGGTCGCCCCCCAGTGGCGCGCACCACGCGAGGACGAACTGGGTCAAGCCCGGGGTGACGTAACCCAGGACCGCAGGCAAGACATGAGACAAGGTGCACGCAAGGGCCTGCTGTACCGTGCCCGCTACCGCGGCGGAGAGTACCTGCTGCGCGCTTTCGTCGGCAGCCTGCGGTGGCTGCCCGGGTGGGCGACGCCGTACGTTGCCGGAATGGCGGAGCGGGTGAGCCGCGTGCTCCTGTGGCGCTACCGGAAGCGCATGCGTGACACCCTGGCGCAGACCATGGCCGAGGAATTGCCCACCGAGGCGGAGCGCCGCACCGTGGTGCACCGGGCGTGGCGCAACTTCGCCCAGAGCTTCCTGGAAGCGTTCGCCACGCTCCACATGACCGGCGAAGAGATTTGCTCGCGCATCGAGATCAACGGCGAGGAGCACCTGCGCGCGGCGCTCGCGCGCAACAAGGGCGTCCTCGCGTTGAGCGCCCATTTCGGCAATTTCCCCATGATCGGGCCGCGGCTCGCGGCCCAGGGATACGACTTCAGCGTGGTCCTCAAGCTCGCGCAGGAAGAGCGATTCGCCGCGCTGCAACACGAGTACGTCACGCGCACCGGGGCCAAGGTCATCCCCGCCCGTCCTCGGCGCGAGTCGGTGCCGCGGATCATCCAGGCACTGCGCCGCAACGGGATCGTCCTGGTGCTGCCGGACGAGTTCAGGACCGCCGGAGTCGAAGTGGACTTCCTGGGACACCGCGCACCCGCTCCCAAGGGTCCCGTTACCATCGCCCAGCGCACGGGGGCCGCGGTCGTGCCGCTCTTCATGGTACGCGGCCGCGACAACCGCCTCACGCTTCACGTCAAACCCGAAATCCGCTTCGTGAATACCGGCGACCGGGAAGCGGATCTACGAACCAACGCGCGTCTGTTCGTTCAGGCAATCGAAGACATGGTGCGACGCCACCCGGACCAGTGGAGCTGGATGGGCTTCCGCAAGCCCGCGAAAGGGGACGCCTCCCATGCGCTGCCGTGACGGCGAAACAAGTAAGGAGCACGGATGGATCTCGGGCTGACAGGCAAGGCAGCCATGATCACCGGCGCCAGCCGGGGCATCGGCAAGGACATCGCGAGGGGCCTCGCCGCCGAGGGCTGCCGGCTGAGCGTGTGTGCGCGGGGGAGCGCGGACCTCGAAGAGACCGTCCGGGAGCTGCGTGAAGACGGCGCGGAGGTGCTCGCCTCGACGCTGGACGTCACCGACGAGGCGGCGGCGCGTGCCTGGTTCGCCGAGACTCGGGAGCGCTTTCAGGACGTCGACATCCTGATCAACAACGTCGGCGGCTCGCGTCCGGGCGGCAACCTGTCCGCGTCCGGCGAAGACTGGCAGCGCGGTTTCGACCTCAACTTCTTCTCGGCTCTCGACCTGTGTCGTTTGGTGGTGCCGTCCATGCGCGAGCGCAAGCGGGGCTGCGTCATCAACATCGCGTCCATCTACGGCCGCGAGTGGGGCGGCCCCATGACCTACAATGCGGCCAAGGCCGCGATGATCAGCCTGTCCAAGGAAATGGCGCGGGAACTGGCTTCCGACGGAGTGCGCGTCAACAGCGTGGCGCCGGGATCCATCCTGTTCCCCGGCGGCTCCTGGGAGCGGCGGCGGCGCGAGCAGCCCGTGGAGATCGCCGCGTTCGTGGAACGGGAGCTGCCCGCGGGCCGTTTCGGAAAGCCCGAGGAAGTGGCGGATGTGGTGGTCTTTCTTGCATCGGAACGCGCCAACTGGATCTCGGGCGCGTGCATCAACGTCGACGGCTGTCAGTCGCGGTCGCTGATCTGAAACCTCACAAACGCGTTTCCAGGTCCTTGAATTCCTTGTTCAAGGCCTCCACTTCCTCCTTGGCATTCGTCTTGTACTGAACCACCTTGGCCAGTTCCTCGATGGTGGGCAACATCAGTTGCCGGTGCGGCACTCCACTCTTCGCGCGCGTATGGATGTGGTAGATGCCGTTGTCGTCCATGTGCCCGGTCTCCTTGCCGCTCAAGACCTGGATCGCCATGTTCAGGTCCGCGATCATCTTCTTGGCTTTCCCGTCCAGGACCGTCAGCCGCTGCTTGGCTGCCAGGAACCTCAGGAAATTCGCACCGATCTTCTCTTCCAGTTGTCCCATCGCATCGCTCCCTCGGTTGGTACCCCCTTGCTCGCCGGCCGCCGGGCCGACGACTGCCAGACAATATGAAGGATCGGGACGGAATTCAAGACTACCTCCCCCTTGAGGCCGCCTCTTCATTCTGGTTAGGTAAAAATGGAGGCAAAAAATGAAAAGAACCATGCTCACCGTCGCCGTGGCGTTCCTGCTCCTCGCCCACGCCGCCGGCGCCCAACAACTCCAAAAGGCCGTCTTCGCCGGCGGCTGCTTCTGGTGTGTCGAGTCGGACTTCGACAAGGTACCCGGCGTGGTCTCGACCGTCTCCGGCTACAGCGGCGGCAAGACCGCCGACCCCACCTACCGGCAGGTCACGCGCGGCGGCACGGGCCACTACGAGGTGGTGGAGATCACCTACGACCCGGCCAAGGTCAGCTACGACGCGCTCCTGACCGTCTTCTGGCACTCGGTGGATCCCACCGACGACGGCGGCCAGTTCTGCGACCGCGGCCAGTCCTACGAGACCGCCGTCTTCGTCGCGAACGATGAGGAACGCCGCCTGGCCGAGGCGTCCAAGGCCGCCGCGCAGAAACAGCTCGACCGGCCCATCGTCACCCCGATCCTTCCCGCCGGTCCGTTCTTCGCCGCGGAAGACTACCACCAGGACTATTACAAGAAGAACCCGGTGCGCTATCGCTACTACCGCTTCAGTTGCGGCCGCAACAGCCGAGTGAAGGATGTCTGGGGCGAGCGCGCGTACGAAGGGATACCGGGGCACGGGTGAGGGTGGACATGGACGCCACGCACCAATACGCACAAGCGGGCTGCACGTAGCTCGTATACGACAGAATACTCAACACCATGAGTAATCTTACTCAGTCATCCAGTAAACGGAACGGAGATTGGTTCGGCACTGCCCAGCCCGACGCCCGTTGCGGGACGAAACAGGGCTGTGTCGGTACGGTACTGGCTTGTGAAGCTGTTGAGTTGGACAACAACAGCCGTGGAAAATGATTGGTGGAGGCGAGGGGAATCGAATATAGTCTATAACTTGTTGTTTTAACGACATTTAGCTAGATTTTTCTTCGAGCCATCCCACGATTCAACCCACTCCGATTCGCCTGTCGGTTTCGCCTCATAGGGGTGCCGAAGCGAACTCCACAGTGAAGTCATAAAAATGTGGTTCTTCCGGTATGCAGGTGTCGGCGAACCACACCTCATCTACTCCTTGAGGAAGTCCATGAGGGTACGCCTGTCGAATCGCAGTAAGCAGCACAAATTGGTTCATGAGGGCGACGTCATCATTTTCGACCAGTAGAATCGTCGAAACATCGGGGCTCTGGTACTTCGCGAGCTTCGAGGCTTTCCTGTCCAGGAGAGTTTTGAGACGGGTGGCCAAGGTGTTGTCGCTTGGCACGAGTCGAGCAAAACCAGCGATGTGGGGAGACTGTCCTTTCTGGACCAGCATCCGAATTGGGGGATCAACAGGCGTCGACGTTTGAAGAACTATCCAATGCGATCCGTGACTAAGGCTGGATGCTTTGTCCAAGATCCATCTTCGGAGATCGGCACGGATACAGTTCCAATCCATCCCCCTCGTAATCGCATCGTATTCGAAGGCAATTGTGAACCGACAGTCCACACAGTCCTTAATCACCGAATCCAACCCGTCGACAACCTGCACAAACCAATCATCGGCCCGTCGTTGGTTCGCTACGCTATCGATGCTCGTGTGCTCAATCGCGAAGGGTCCGGCAACCGCGTCAATATCCTGGCTTTGACGATTTTCTTCATCCGGCCGGCGGTCCACCGTCAAGTTTGGGTTACCCTTTGTCTCTCCTAGATGCCGAACGAATGCGTCTACGGTCTGGCGCTGCTCCATTTGGGAAAGTTTACTAACACTCCTCGCGAGTGTATGACCCGATCGTGACCGCAATTCCCACTACGGCCCAACCTACCGATAGGTACGGATCGTCTCTTTTGTGATGACCACGTACAACCGCCGCTGCGTTTCCGATTTGTCGTGGCCTACGTCCCACTCGTGCTGAATTAACGACATGGCTTCGTCTAGTCGCTTTGCCGTCTCTGATTCTCTGCACCTTTCGAAGCGCAGGAGACTAAGATGTCGATAGCGGCTCTTACCAATGCCATACCGTGAATTAATTTTCTTGAAGTCTGCATCCAACGTGACCAGGATGGCATCGTTACTCTCGGCGACAGCCGCGACCAAGGTGTCTGGAGAATCCGGACCAATGCTTTCGCGTAACCGCTGCACTTCATGTCCATGTTTCTCTAGGACCCTTGAAACGGACTCCGGCACACATTGGTCAACGAAGAACCGCATGTGTCCCGTCGACTAGGCTACCTTGGATTGATCATGCTTAAGCGCGGCCCTTACGTCCTGTAAGGTCAGATCAGGGTACTCTTCAAGGATCTGCTCAACGGAGTACCCGTCTTCGTAGAGTCGTTTGATTGACCCCACGGCAATCCTTGTACCGGCCACAGCCCAGGCATTGCGAGCTATTGAGCGGCGCCTTTGAATCTTTCCGATGGATTCAGGTTTTCGGCTCCGCGCTCGCCCAATATCTTCGCGAGACTCGTCTATGATCTCTCCAAGTACAACGTGGATGGCGTACTGATTCGAGAGAACGTCGCGGGCCACCACCTCACCAACTAGGCACTGGAGCTCCTTGTCAAAGTCCCGTTCCTTTAAGAGATACACGCGGCGACGGAAAGGGACCAGGCGCGTCGTCGTCCAAAGATCGTCTTCAAGCTCGCTGAGTTCCTTTGCCACTTGACGTAGGTGCTGCAGCGGAATGCTGTTCTGTACGCGAAGCTTCTCGAGTGTACGCAAACCTACGATGTCCTTGAAGGAATAGAACCGGCTGTAAGGCAGTCTTGGGTCTTCCTCCACGAAGCTGGGATTGAAAAAGCCAGTTTTGGCCCAGTACCGGAGGCGTCCCTTGCTCAGACCAGTGAACTGTTCAACTTGGTCTTCGCTGAAAGCCGCGACCACATTAGAGATGTCAAGTTTCGACGCCAAGCCGTCAGACCCCCTGCTATGACAAGGCCGGGTATGGGATTTTGGGGGATTTGTCAAATGGCCCTTGACATTGCCAACACCGTGTCTCGGAGTGCAGGCCGGGCGGGCTCGAGCATTCCAGCCGATGGCAGACGCGGGCCGTCATGACCTCGCCCTCCGTCGCCGCTTCCGATCCGCGTCCCTCAACTTGGGCAGGCCGGCGTCCGTCGCCCGCCTCACTACCTCCACCAGCGGCAAGCCAAGGGCCTCGGCCGCCCGCTCGACGGCTTCCCATTGCGTCGCCGAGAAGGACACGTTCAGCCGTCCGCCCGCGTACAGCGACACCCTAGCCCGTCGTATTGGCCGGGCCGTCTGTCCGGAGGCCTTGTCCCGCCTCGTGTCCGCTCTCGTGTCCTTGCCCCTCATGCTTTCCGTCCCTACAGGACGTGGCGTGTTGTCATTGCGCCAACGCGACAAGTTGGCTTGGTGCGTGTGCTGGGCAGCCTCGCGGAACGTGAGCACCGTCACCTTGCGCTCGTCGCCCAAGGGATCGCCGCCAGCCCATGCCGTCCGGCGGTTCTCAAACGCCCTCTCCCTGGCTTCGCGGAGAGTCACGAGCGGGAACGGTCCCAAACCGATGTCGTGACGCTTACCCTTGATGGTGAGCCGCTGGACGAATGACTTTGAGCCGCCAGGGTGGACCACCAGGAACAGCGTCCCGCCGTCCCCGTACCTACCTGGACGCCTAAGACCCTCAATCGTCTTGACCGTGAGCTTAATCTGGACTCTCTCCGTCCCACGAGTTTTCCCACGTTAGGTGTGGAAACATAAGGGAATCGACCGGAACTGTCAAGCTCACGAAAGCCCCTGTTTACAGGGATTTCGTGAGCTTTGGGGGAATGTATGGGAACAGGAAAAACTAGGCCATGGTGGAGGCGGGGGGAATCGAACCCCCGTCCGAAGGCTTTCCGCCGAAAGTGACTACATGCTTAGTCGCCGTTTTGATCTCATCGCCCAAGCCCCCGGCGACGGGGTCTTGTGCGACTATCCGGTTTAGATCTCGACCTCATCCCCTCCGGCAGAGGAATCGGTCCATCCCGCTGAATGACGCCTTGTCCGACCCCGCGGGAGAAAGCCGGCAAGACGCTGGCTATCTAGGCAGCCAGGGCGTAATCTTGTTCGTCTGCAGTTACTTGCAGTCCTGCGTTATTAACGAGGCCGCAGGACCCCGGCATGCCACTTTGACTTCCCACCCCCGTCGAACCCATATCGCCCCCAAAAGATGAGATGTGCCCCGGCAGTCCACTTCAACGGCTCTTCATGGAGCGTTCCATCTCCCGCCGGACCATCCGTTCCTTGACCGTGGCGCGCTTGTCGTAGAGCTTCTTGCCCCGGGCCAGACCCAGCTCCACTTTCGCGCGCCCGTCCTTGAAGTATAGCTTTAACGGGATCAAGGTCAAGCCGCGCTCCTTGACCTTGCCCAGGAGCCTCGAAATCTCGCGTTTGCGCAACAGCAGTTTCCGCGGTCGGGTCGGCTCGTGATTGAACATATTGGCCGCCGGGTACGGGCTGATGTGGGAGTTGACCAGGACCACCTCGCCCTTGTCGACGCGGGCATAGCTGTCGGCCAGGTTCGCGCGCCCGTCGCGCAGCGACTTGACCTCGCTGCCCAGCAGCACCATGCCGGCCTCGAAGGACTCCTCGATGGAGTACTCCCGGCGCGCGCGCCGATTGACCGTGATGGTCTTCTCGTTGGTTTCCTTGGCATTGGCCATGGACGGGTCCGTTTCCTTCTCGCGGCGTGTCGTGCAACCGACGGACGCGGCATCGCGTTACGGCTGGCGGCCTTCCAATATGCGGTTGTCGATGAGCCGCGCCTTGCCCACCCAGGCGCACAGGGCCAGCAGCGTCGGTCCGCGGACCTCGGACACCGGATCGAGGTCGTCGGGGTCGCACAGGTCGGCGTACTCGAGCCGCGCCAGGGGCTGGCGGCCGATCTCCGCCACCACCGCGTCACGGACTTTCGCGGCGCTGGTCTCGCCGCCGCGCACCAACGCCTGGGCCTTGCCCAGCGCGCCTTGCAGACACGCGGCCGCCTGCCGCTCGGCCGCTTCCAGGTAGCGGTTGCGCGAGCTCATGGCCAAGCCGTCCGGCTCGCGCACGGTGGGACAGGCCACGACCTCGACGTCGAGGTTCAGATCCAGGAGCATGTGCCGGATGACCTGAACCTGCTGGTAGTCCTTGAGCCCGAACACGGCCACGTGCGGGCGCACGATGTTGAACAGTTTCAGCACCACCGTGGCCACGCCGCGGAAATGTCCCGGCCGGTGCGCCCCGCAGAGCGGCCGGCTCACCGCCTCCACGTCCACGTAGGTCTGGAAACCCCGCGGATACATGGCCTCGGCCGTGGGGTTGAACAGCAAGTCCACGCCCTCGGCCGCGAGCAGGCGCACATCGCGCTCCAAGTCCCTCGGATAACTCTCGAAATCCTCCGACGGGGCGAACTGGGTCGGGTTGGCGAAAATGGAAACCACGAGGCGGTCGCCGTGCCTCCGGCCCGCGCGCACGAGACTCAGATGGCCTTCGTGCAGGAACCCCATGGTCGGCACCAGGACGATACGCTCCCCCCCGCGCCGGACGCGGTGGCTCCACGCCTGCATCTCGGGGATTTCCTGGATGGCGGGCAGCGCCGGCATCAGTGGAAAGCGTGCTCCTCCGCCGGAAAGGCCGCCGTCCGCACTTCATCCATGTAGGTTCGCACCGCGCCGCCGATGGTGCCCTTGAGGTCGGCGTAGCGCTTGACGAACTTGGGGGTGAAATCGTCGAACAGGCCGAGCATGTCGTGCACCACGAGGATCTGCCCATCGCAGTGCATACCCGCGCCGATGCCGATGGTGGGAATGGTCAGGCGTCGGCTGATCTCCCTGGCGAGTTGCACCGGGATACCCTCCAGCACCACCGCGAACGCTCCGGCTTCATCCACCGCCACGGCATCGTCGAGGATGGCGCGGGCGTCGGCCTCGCCGCGCCCCTGGATGCGGTAGCCGCCGAACTGGTGCACCGACTGGGGGGTCAGCCCCACGTGCCCCATGACCGGCACGCCCATCTTCACCAAGGCCTCGATGGTGGCGGCCTGGGTGACGCCGCCTTCGAGCTTGACCGCCTCGGCACCGCCCTCCTGCACGAGCCGGCCGGCGTTGCGCTTGGCTTCGTCCACGCCCAACTGGAAGGTCATGAACGGCATGTCGGCAACCACCAGGGCGCGCCGGCGTCCGCGAATCACCGCGCGCGTGTGGTAGATGATGTCCTCGACGGTGACGGGCAGCGTGCTCTCGTGCCCCTGCACCACCGAGCCCAGCGAATCGCCCACCAGCATGAGGTCGATGCCGGCTTCGTCCAGGATACGGGCGAAGCAGTAGTCATACGCCGTCAGGCAGACGATCTTCTCGCCGCGTTCCTTCATGCCACGGATTTCCGGCGCCGTCATTTTCCGTCCCATTCGTTTCCCTCCTCGAAGCAGGCCACGGCCGACAACAAGACACCGACAGGGCCGAAAGCAAAAAAGCCCTCCGGACCGATCCGGAAGGCCATCCCGCTACCGTGGAAACGATAGACGCCAGAATGTCTCATCCGTCTCGGTCCGGCGCTTCCGGATCCAAGCGGCAGTGCGCGTCTTTCCGCTGCCCCCTCGTGGAGTCGGCCGGCCCTGCCTGACCGCTCCGGAGCTAGGTGTGGCGCACCACACCTACGGAAAGATGGGACGGATAGTAGCGTGAAGAACGGGAAAAGTCCAGCCTATCGCCATGGGCCCCTACGGCAGCTTGTACGAGCTGTCGTCGATGAGGCGGCGAAGGTCCTGGCGGAACTCGCCCTGCCACTTGGAGAGGATGACGTCCGCGGGGCAAAGGCCCTGCTGCACCAGGTCGCGCAGCGCTTTCAGGTGAATGGTCTCGTCCTCGCCGCGCCGGCTCAGGGCGTGCTGGCGCGCGAGCCCCTCCCAGGCGATGTCCACCATCTCCTTGGCCACGTCGCCCAGGGTATAGCGGCGGAAGCGCGCGGCGAGTCCGTCCTTGTGGGAGTCGTGGTAGGCGGTCATGCGCTCGTCGAAGGTCCAGCCCTTGACCAGATCCCAGGCGGCGCCCAGGCAGTCGGCGTCGTAGCAAAGGCCCTTGATGAGTGCCGGCAACGCGGGCATGAGCTCGGGCGCCTGGCTGTCGGCGGAGCGGAACTCCATGTATTGCTTCAGGCGCACCTCGGGAAAGAGCGTCGTGAGGTGAAGCTGCCAGTCCGCCATGGTGGCGTAATGGCCCTGGTGGCCGTGCTCCAGGAAGCGGCGGAACGAAATCGCGGTCATGTCGATGTAGTGACCGTCCCTGGAGATGAGGTACATGGGGACGTCGAGGGCGTACTCCACGTAGTGGTGGAACGTCGCGTCGGGCGAGAAACAGAACTCCAGCAGCCCGCACCGGTCCGCGTCCGTGCGTGTCCAGATGTGGCCGCGGTAGCTCTTGAAGCCGTTGGGCTCACCGTCCGAAATGGGCGAGTTGGCGAATGCCGCGCCGATCACCGGCGCCAGGCCCATGGTCGTGCGCAGCTTCGCCATGGCGTCCTTCTCGTCGCCGTAGTCGATGTTGGCCTGCACCGTGGCGGTCTGCTTCATCATGCGGTGGCCCAGGGTCCCCACCTTGGACATGTACGGTCCCATGATGCGGTAGCGCCGCTTGGGCAGCCACTCGATCTCGTCCACCCGGCTGAAGGGTTGTATCCCCAGCCCCAGGAAGGCCACGTCGAAGCGCTCGGCGACGTCGATCAGCTCGCGGATGTGCTGGGAGAACTCGGCGTTGCTGCAGTGGATGTCGTCGCAAGGCTCGCCGCTCAACTCGATCTGTCCCCCCGGCTCCAGCGTGATGGCATGGTTGCCGCGCTTCAGGCCGATGAGGAAGCCCTCCTCTTCCTGCGGCTCCCAATCGTAGTCGCTGACGAGCCCTTCGAGGATGGCGCGCACGCCGCGGCGCCCGGAATAGGACAGTGCCCTGGCCGTGTCGCGCTCGATGCCGACCTTCTCGTACTCGGTACCCACGCGCCACTGCTCGCGTGGCTTGCCGGCCTCGTGGAACCAGGCTTCCAACTCGTCTTGTCTCTCGATGACGGCCATGGTGCGGTTTCTCGTGACGGAGTGCGGGATGTTCGCCTTGCCCCTACGGAGCACAGACGTTCCGCAAGTTGCTGCGATAGGGCGCCGTGACCACGGCCTTTTCGGTGATGATGGCGGAGACCAGCGAATGGTCGGTCACGTCGAACGCCGGGTTCAGGGTATTCACTCCGTCGGGCGCGATGCGCTGTCCGGCGATGTGAGTCACCTCGTCGTCGGCGCGCTCCTCGATGGGAATCTCCGCGCCGGAGGGACAGGACAGGTCCACGGTGGAGGTGGGGCAAGCCACGTAGAATGGAATGCCGTGGCGCCGGGCCATCACCGCCACGGTGTAGGTACCGATCTTGTTGGCCACGTCGCCGTTGGCGGCCACGCGGTCGGCCCCCACCACGACGGCGTCCACGCGGTTCTGCTGCATGACGTAACCCATCATGTTGTCGGTGATGAGGGTGACGGGGATATCCTCCTTGCGCAGCTCCCAGGCGGTCAGCCTGGCGCCCTGCAGGAACGGCCGTGTTTCATCCACGAATACCTCGTCGATGGGCATTCCGCTATCCTTCATCGCCCGCAGCACCCCGAGCGCGGTGCCGTAACCCGCGGTGGCCAGGGCACCCGCGTTGCAGTGGGTCAGAATGCGCCGGGAGTCCTTCAGCAGCGCCGCGCCCAGACCGCCGAGCCTGCGGTTCGCGGCGATGTCCGCGTCGTACATCTCGACGGCCGCTTCCTCCAGGCGCTGCCGCAGCGTCCCCAGGTCCCCGTCCCTGTTGGCCTCGTAGACGCGCCGCATGCGTTCCAGCGCCCAGTGCAGGTTCACGGCCGTGGGCCGGGTGTCCGCCAGGGTCTCGAACACCTGCCGCATGGCGCTGTCGACGTTCTTCCGGTCCCGGATGTGCCGCGCCCCCAGGGCAACCCCCATGGCGGCGGTGACGCCGATGGCGGGCGCGCCGCGCACGACCATGTTGCGGATGGCTTGGGCCACCTGGCGGTAGTTGCGGCAAACCCGGTACACCTCCTTCCGGGGCAGACGCCGCTGGTCGATGAGGAGCAGCTCTCCGTCGCGCCACTCGATGGTTCTTACGGACATGTCGGTTCTTTCGGCGTTCGTCCATTCATCCGGCGGTCGTTTGTCTTTGCCACATGCTCAACTATAGTACCCATGAAAGGAGGGTCAAGGGTCGCCGGACACGGCACACTCCCGACGGCCCCGGACGCACACGCGCCATGACCGAGCTCACGTCATTGATCGGATACGCTTCCGGCGTCTTGTTCATCGGGCCGGGCCTGGAGCCCCGGACGATGCTGGCCACCGTGGCGGCCATCCACCTGTGCGACGCTATCCTCTGCTTCTTCGTGGCCCGGTACGGCGGGCGCAACCCGACGTACTGGACCCTGGCCGGACTGGTTTTCGGAGTCTGGGCCACCCTGCCGCTCCTCTTGCGGCGCCGCGTCACCGAGACGCAAGGGAACGCGATGCCCGAATCCTAATCCATCCGTTTGCGCAGAAACGTCGGGATGTCGAAGTCTTCCTCGGCTATGTCCTTCTCTTCGAGGTCGATGGGCTGAGGAGCGCTCGGCTCCTTTTCCTCGACCCGCTGCCAGTTCGGACCGCCGTACTCGTCGTCCACCAGCGTGCCGAGGTGCACGATCTTCTTGTCCCGGGCATCCCGCACGCCCAGACCCAACGACCCCTGCTTCTGCCGCGGCGCATCCTTCTTCTCCACCGGTGCCGGCTGCGGCGCAGTCAGTCCTTCGTCGCCGAAACCCGTGGCGATGACCGTGATCCGCAGTTCATCCTCGATGGCCTCGTCGATCACCGCGCCGAAGATGATGGTGGCGTCGTCGTGGGCCTCGGCCTGGATCAGGGTGGCCGCCTCGTTGACCTCGAACAGGCTCATGTCGGCGCCGCCGGTGACGTTGATCAGCACCCCGCGCGCGCCGTTGATGGAGACGTCCTCCAGCAACGGACTCGAAATCGCCTGCTGCGCCGCCTCGAGGGCGCGGTTTTCGCCGGTGGCGGAAGCCGCCCCCATCAGCGCGAATCCCATCTCCCTCATGACCGTGCGCACGTCGGCGAAGTCGAGATTGATGAGCCCCGGCGTCACGATCAGGTCGGCGATGCCCCGGACCGCCTGGGTCACCACGCCGTCGGCCACCTTGAAGGTCTCCAGCAGCGTGGTGGACTTGCCGGCGATGCTGAGCAGACGCTGGTTGGGGATGACCACGAGGGTATCCACCTTGTCCTTGAGCTCCCGGATGCCTTCCTCCGCCTGTTGCATGCGGCGTTTGCCTTCGAAGATGAAGGGCTTGGTGACCACGCCCACCGTGAGCGCTCCCACCTCGCGCGCGACGCTGGCGATGACCGGCGCGGCGCCCGTGCCCGTGCCGCCGCCCATCCCCGCGGTGAGGAAGATCATGTCGGCGCCCGTGAGGAATTCACGGATGCGCTCCTTGTCCTCCATCGCGGCGCGCCGGCCCACTTCCGGATTGGCGCCCGCCCCGAGCCCCTTGGTCAGGGAGTCCCCTATCTGGATCTTGATCTCGGCCTTGTTCGCGTCCAGCGCCTGGCTGTCCGTGTTGGCCACGATGAAGTCCACGCCCTTGAGGCCCTCTTCGATCATCGTGTTGACCGCGTTGCCGCCGCCCCCGCCGATGCCGATCGCCTTGATCCGGGCTCCCGATTCGATCGGATCCACCATCTCGAACATGACATGCCCTCCTTTTTCGAATTCCTGTTCCCGTCTAACTCTAGAAAAACTCCTTGAACCATTCGGTCATGCGCCCGCGCACCTTGAAGAACACGTCGTTGTCCCGCACGCGGAAAAGGTTTCGGTCCTGCTGCCCGAGGCCGTAGAGCAACAGGCCGGTGGCGGTGGAGTAGACCGGACTGGACACGACGTCCACCAATCCGGTGACGTTGCCCGGCAGGCCCTGGCGCACCGGCACGTCGAAGATCTTCTCCGCCATCTCGATCATGCCCGGCAGCAGCGTGGACCCTCCGGTCATGACGATGCCCGACACCACCTGCCGCGCGTAGCCGGACTTGGTGATCTCGCGGTGCACGAGATGGAAAACCTCCTCCACCCGCGGCTCGATGATTTCGCACAGCACCTGCCGCGACACCGTCCGGGGACTGCGTCCGCCGACACTGGGCACCTCCAGCATCTCGTTGCGGTTGACGACGTCGGACCCCACCCCGCCGTAGCGCTGCTTCAACTGCTCCGCCGCCGCCATGGGCGCATGCAGGCCCGCGGCAATGTCGCCGGTGAGATGGTTCCCGCCGACGCTCAGCACCGCGGTGTGCTTCACCGAGCCGCCGTGAAACAGCGCGACGTCGGTGGTGCCTCCGCCCATGTCCACCAGCGCCACGCCCAGCTCCCGTTCCTCCTGGGTCAGGGTCGCGTCCGCGGAGGCCAGCGGTTCGAGGACGAAATCGGCCACGTTGAGGCCGGTGCGGTTGCAGCACTTGATGATGTTCTGCGCCGCCGCCACCGCGCCGGTGACGATGTGCACGCTGGCTTCGAGGCGTACACCGGACATGCCCCGCGGCTCCTGGATCCCTGCCTGGCCGTCGAGGGCGAACTCCTGCGGGAGCACGTGCAGCACCTCCCGGTCCAACGGAATGGCCACCGCCTTGGCCGCGTCGATGACCCGGTCGACGTCGGCCTCGGTGACTTCCTTGTTCTTGACCGCCACCACCCCCTGGCTGTTGAATCCGCGGATGTGGCCCCCCGCGATACCCGCGAAGACCGTGTTGATCTCGCAGCCGGCCATGATCTCGGCCTCTTCCACGGCCTTCTTGATGCCCTCGATGGTGGCCTCGACGTTGATCACCACGCCCTTGCGCAGGCCGTTGGACGGATGGATTCCGACGCCCACCACCTCGGGGCCCTGCTCGGTCTGCTCTCCCACCACCGCGCAGATCTTGTGAGTGCCGATATCGAGCCCGACAACAAGATTGTTCTTTTTGGTCATAGCGTCTCACGCCCCTTCGTTTGATCGCGACCGGCGCTCACGCCCGCTTTCGCGGACGCGTCACCACCTGCCCCTTGAAACTCAGGTCCACGGCCCTGAAACGGGTCTCCTGCTCCCGGAACTCGCGCAGGAACCATTGGAGCCTGCGCAGCTTGTCGTCCCAGTCACCCCAGCCCATGTGGAACGGCACGGCGTAGGAATCCGGATAAAGCACCACGCCGCCGCCGGAGTGGAAGCGGACCTCCGACAACTCCAATCCGGCCCGTTCCACCGTGCGCGCCAACTTCAGCACCTGCGACAGCTTCTTCCGGGTATCCGGCGCTTCCGGCGCGAGACCGGCCGCGCGCAGGCCCGTCACGAACGGCAAGTCGACGGAGTCCTCTTCGTCGAGGGCCTTGAAGATCACGCCGTCGTCCGCCACGTAATACAGCCGGTCCAGGGCGACGATGCCGCCGGCGCTCCACTCTTCCACGGTGATGGTCAGCCGCGCCGGCAGGTCCCGCCGCACCAGCGCCCGTTTCACCCAGGGATGCCGCTCCACTTTCTGCCCAAGCTCCACGGGATCGACACTCCATATGCCGGCGTACGGCCGCAACCCGGACATCACCACGATGTCCTCCCCCTTCACCCGTGCCGCTCCCAGGACCTTGATCTCGCGCACCGTGAAATGGGGATGCGAGAGGACGAACTCCGAGATGTCTCTCGCCGTGCCGCGAATGGCCGCGGACGCCTGGAGCACAACGCCGCCCTGCCGGTAGACTCCGGCGAGAGCCCGCGGGTACAGCCACGCGGCCAGGACCAACGCGCACGCCGCGACGGCACCCGCGGCCAGACCCGCGCGGCGGCGGCCGAACTTCCGCAACCAGGCCCGTGGATCAATCATGGGCCGCCTCCAGCACCGGTGTAGGCCGGGTTCCGTTCCTGAGCACGGCGCGGTCGAGGATACGCTCCACAAGCTCGCCGAACCCGATGCCGACCCCCGCGGCGATCTCCGGCAACAGGCTGAGCGGCGTCATCCCCGGCAGCGTGTTGACCTCGAGGGCGTACAGACGCCCCTCCGGGGAGATGCGGAAATCCACGCGCGGCGCCCCTTCGCAGCCGAGCACCGCGCAGGCGCGCGCCGCCAGACGCATCGCCCGGCGGTAGAGGGGACGGGGCAGGGGCGCGGGAAAGACGTGAGAGGCCATGCCCGAGGTGTACTTGGTCTTGAAGTCGTAGAACCCCGTCACCGGACGGATCTCCGTCACTCCCAGCGCCTCGCCGTTGAGGATACCCACGGTGATCTCCTGGCCCGCCACGTAGGTCTCCACCAGCGCGTCGCGGTCGAAGCGGCAGGCCTCGCGCACCGCCCGCGCCAGGTCGCGCCGCCGGCGCACGATGGTGACGCCGATGGTGGACCCCTCGGCGCGCGGCTTGACCACCACGGGCAACGGCAGCCTGACCTCCTGCCAGCGGTCCGCGGCCACCACCTCGCAGGCCGGCGTGGGGATGCGGTTGCGCGCCAGCACCTGCTTGGCCAGGACCTTGTCCATGCACAAGGCCGACGCCGTCACCCCCGAGCCCGTATAGGGAATGCCCATGACCTCCAACAGTCCCTGCACGCAGCCGTCCTCGCCGAGCTTGCCGTGGAGCGCGATGAAGGCCACGTCGATGCATTCCTCGCGCAGGCGCGCGGGCAGGTCCGAGCCGACGTCGATGAGCGCCACCGACGCGTACCCGCGGTCGCGCAAGGCGCCGGCCACCTCCTTGCCCGACACCAGCGAGACCTCCCGTTCCGCGGAAGGCCCGCCGTAGAGGACCCCCACGCGGCGGGATCGGAATGTCCCGGCCCGTTCGCTCATCGCAGCCATTCCCCCACGAATCGAACCTCCGGCTGCAAGGTGACGGCGAAACGGCTCTCCACCGCGGCGCGCACCTGCTCGATCAGCCGCCACACGTCCTCGGCGCGCGCGCCGCCGAGGTTCTGGATAAAATTGGCGTGGTGCGGGGACACCTCCGCGTGCCCCACGCGCAGGCCCTTGAGCCCGGCCGCCTCGATCAACCGTCCCGCGTGGTCCCCCGGCGGATTGCGGAAGACCGAGCCGAAGTTGGGCCGGCCCGACGGCTGGCTGGCGCGGCGCCGGACCATGATCTCGCGCATGCGCGTCTCCGCCACCGCCGGCGCGTCCGGCGTGAGCGCCAGGTCCACACGGGTCACCACCGCGCCCGCGGGAAGCCGCGTCTCGCGGTAGGCGAAGTGCAACTCGTGGCGCCCGAGCGCCAACGGCGCACCCGCCGCGGTCAGCCCCTCAACCCTGGTCACCACGCGTTCCATCTCCGATCCGTAAGCGCCGGCGTTCATCACCAGCGAACCTCCCACACTGCCGGGAATCCCTTCGGCGAACTCCAGTCCACCGAGGTCGCGGCGCACTGCCTCGCGCACCAGCCGGCTCACGGCGCAGGCCGCGCCCACCCGCGCCCCGTCGCCCAGCCAGCGCACCCGGCGGAACTCTCCGCGCAACCGCAGGACGGCGCCGCGCACGCCCCGATCGCTCACCAGCACGTTGCTGCCGTTGCCCAGAAGCAGCATCGGCTCGGCGTGCCGGGCCACGAGTTCGAGGCACGCGCTCAGGCCCGTTTTCGTATGCGCCTCGACGAAGCAATCCGCCGGTCCGCCGACCTTGAAGGAGGTGTAGCGAGCCAAGGGCTCGCCCGACTTCACTTCCACGCCGGGGATGCCGCTCAGCTCCGCGGCCAGCCGGTCCGCGCTCATGGGCGCTGTTCCCGCAGACACTCAAGCAAAGACTCCCCTACCTTGTAGACGTCCCCCGCCCCGAGGGTGAGGACCATGTCCCCTTCGGCCAGCCGGGGCAGCAACCCGCCGGCGATGTCCTCGCGGGAGGCGACGAACTCGACGTCCATGTGGCCCCGGCGCCGAATGGCCCGACACAGTTCCTCGCCGCCGACACCCGGCACCGGCTCCTCGCCCGCGGCGTAGACCTCCGTGAGGATCAGCCGGTGAGCGCGGTCGAAGGCCGGCACGAAGTCGTCGAACAGGTCCTTCGTGCGGCTGTAACGGTGCGGCTGGAACACCACGGTCAACGGCCGGTCCCAGCCTTCCGTAATGGCCTGCAGCGTGGCCTCGATCTCGGCGGGGTGGTGTCCGTAGTCATCCATGACCAGTATCCCGGCCGCCTCTCCCCTGATCTCCGAGCGGCGGTGGATACCGGCGAAGACGCCCAGAGCCGCGGCCGCCTGGTCGAACTCCACCCCCAACTCCCCCGCCGCCGCAATGGCGGCCAACGCGTTGGCGACGCTGTGACGGCCCGGCATGGGCAGCGTCACGGTCCCGAGCGCGCGGCCGCGGCGCAGCACCGAAAACGTCGACTCCATGCCCCGGGTCGCCACGCATTCGGCGCTGAAGTCCGCGTCGGCCGACAGGCCGTAGGTCACCACCCGCTTGTTGACCCGCGGTATCAGCGCGCGCACCCCCGGGTGGTCCAGGCACAGCACGGCGACGCCGTAGAACGGCACCTTGTTGACGAAGGCCAGAAAGGCGTCGGCCAGGGCCTCCGGGGTGCCGTAGTAGTCGATGTGCTCGCGGTCGATGTTGGTCACCACCGCCACCACCGGCGAGAGCAGCAGGAAGGTGCCGTCGCTTTCGTCCGCCTCGGCCACCAGGATGTCGCCTTTGCCCATCTGCGCGTTGCCCGCCAGCGAGCGCACCCGGCCGCCGATGACCAGGGTGGGGTCCATGCGCGCCTCGGTGAGCACGTGCCCGATCATCGACGTGGTGGTGGTCTTGCCGTGGCTTCCGGCCACGGCGACGCCGTACTTCATGCGCATCAGCTCGGCGAGCATCTCCGCTCGCGGAATCACCGGGATCTGCCTTTCCTTGGCCGCCGTCACCTCCGGGTTGGCGAACTTCACCGCCGTGGAGATCACCACCACCGAGAGCTCCTCCGGCAGGTGGGCGGCGTCGTGGCCGATGTGCACCGCCGCCCCCAGGGCGGCGAGCCGCCGGGTGGCCTCGCTCTCCTGCAGGTCGGAGCCGCTGATCTCGTAACCCAGGTTCAACAACACCTCCGCGATGCCGCTCATGCCCACGCCGCCGATGCCGACGAAGTGCACCCGGTGACGCCGTTCGAACGGCCTGATGTCGCGCCGCGCCGGCGGGCTCATGATCCCGCCGCCTTCTTGCCGGCCGCGCCCGGTGCCGCACCGGCGCCGGATTCGTGCGGCGACCACTCCGGCACCAACGCGTGGCACTCGTCGACGATGCGCTCCGCCGCGTCGCCCCGGCCCAGACGCGCCGCCGCCTCGCCCATGGCGCGGCGCCGGCCGGCGTCGCCGTGGAGCGCGCGCAGGGTCTCCGCGAGGCCCGTGGCGCTCAGCTCCCGTTCCACGATCATCGCCGCGGCGCCCGCCTGCTCCAGCGCCAGCGCGTTGAGGCGCTGGTGGTCGTGGGCCGCATGGGGGTACGGGATCAGCACCGCCGGCTTGCCGAACAGCGTCAGCTCCGCCAGGGTGGAGGCGCCCGCGCGGCACACCACCAGATCGGCCCCGGCGTAGGCCCGGTCCATTCGGTCGATGAACGGCAGCACCTCGGCCGCGCACGGCAGCGACGCGTAGCCTTGCCGCACCCGCTCCTCGTCCGCGCGCCCGGTCTGGTGCGTGACCCGGAACCCGGCCGCCGCCTCCCCCAGGTGCGCCAGCGCGCCCAGCACGGCCTCGTTGATCCGGTGCGCCCCGGCGCTGCCGCCGAAGACCAGCAGGTGGAAACGCTCCGCTTCCCGCTCCACCTCCGGCAACTCGCGCCAGCGCACCGGCGTGCCGGCGAGCACGACCTTGTCCGCGGGGAAGTAGTCCACGCTCTCGCGAAAGGTCGTGAAGATCCGGTCCACGAGCCGGCCCAGGACGCGGTTGGTGAGGCCCGGGCGCAGGTTCTGCTCCAGCACCGCGCAGCGGATGCGCCGCGACACGCCGGCGAGCAGCAACGGACCCGACGCGTAGCCTCCCAGGCCGATGATGCACTGGGGATCGAAGCGGCGGATGATGGCGCGGGAGCGCCACAGGCTCAGGGGGATGCCGTACAGGCCCTCCAGGAGCCCCTTCAGACCGCGCCCCTTGAGACCGCGGATGGGCAGCAGCTCCAGCGGGAACTCGGTCTGCGGGACCACCCGGCTCTCGATGCCCCAGCGGCTCCCCACGAAGAGAATGCGCGCGTTTTCGTCACGCCGGAGAAACTCCCGCGCCACCGCCAGGCCGGGGAAGAGATGGCCGCCGGTGCCGCCGCCGGCTACGATCAGCCTCATGGCCGTCCCCTCCGGCAGGAAGCACTCAGGAGCATCCCCGCGACCGTGAGGTGCACCACCATGGCCGAGCCGCCGTAGCTCACGAAGGGCAGCACCAGACCCTTGGTGGGCACCAGGCCCATGACCACGCTCATGTGCACCAGCGCCTGAAGCCCCAGGAGCAGGGTCAGGCCGAACACCATCAGGCGCGTGAACGGCTCCTCGCGTTCCAGCGCCAGCCGCATGCCGCGGAACAGCAGGATGCCGAAGAGCAGGACGACCAGGAGCGCCCCCCACAGCCCCAGTTCCTCCCCGATCACCGAGTAGATGAAGTCCGTATGTGCCTCCGGGAGGTAGTGGAGCTTCTGCCGGCTCTGCCCCAGGCCCCGCCCCCACAACTGGCCGGAACCGAAGGCGATGTAGGACTGGATGATCTGGAAGCCGCTGTTGGCCGAATCGCTCCACGGGTCCATGAAGGCCAGCAAGCGCCTGACCCGGTAGTCCGCGGTCATGATCAGAAACCCGGCCACCGGCAGCGCCGCCAGGGCCACGGCGGCGAGGTGCGTCACCCGGCCGCCGGCGACGAAGAGCATCGCCATCGCGATAGCGGCAAGGATGAACGCGGAGCCGAAGTCCGGTTCGCCCAGCAGCAGCACCACGAACAACCCGGTCATCAGCAGCGGCGGCAGCAGTCCGGCCGTGAACTGCTGCAACCCCTCGGCCTTCCTGGAGAGCGTGTAGGCCAGGTAGAGAACGAAGGCCACCTTGGCAAGCTCGGACGGCTGGAACACGAACGGCGCCACACCGAGCCAGCGCTGCGCGCCGCCCCGGACCAGGCCCACGCCGGGCAGGAGCACCAGCACCAGGGACACCAGCGCGAGCACGAAGAGCGGCACGGTGAGCCGCCGGTAGACCGAGGGGGGCAGCAGGACGGCCACGCACAGGCCGGCGACGCCCACCGCCACCGCCGCCAACTGCTTGCGGAACAGGTAGGTGCCGTCGCTGAAGCGCTCCTGGGAAAAGAGGTAGCTGGTGTTCAGCACCATGGTGATGCCGATGGCGAGCAGCACCACGAGGCTCATGACCATCCAGCGGTCCATGTTGCGGATCTCGCTCATAGGGCCTGAACCAGCTCCTTGAATGCCCGTCCGCGCTCGGCGTAGTTCTCGAACATGTCGAAGCTCGAGCACGCCGGCGACAACATCACCACGTCGCCCGGACGGGCCTCGGCCCGCGCGGCGCGCACCGCCGCGGCGAGGTCCGGCACCACCACCGTGTCCGCCGACGCGCCCAGCGCCGTGCGCATGAGCGGCGCGGACGCGCCCAGCAGGATCAACTTGCGCACGCGTTCACGCACCAGCGGCGCCAGGGTGTCGTAGCTGCCGCCCTTGTGCACTCCGCCGGCAATCAGCACCACGGGCGCGTCGAAGCTCGCCAGCGATTTCTCCACCGCGCCGACGTTGGTGCCCTTGGAGTCGTTGTAGTAGCGCACGCCGCCGAACTCGCGCACGAATTCCAGCCGGTGTTCAATGCCCGGGAAGCGCCGTGCCGCGGTCTCGACGGCGCGGGCACCCACGCCGGCCGCCCGTGCCGCGCACAGGGCCGCCATGACGTTTTCGACGTTGTGCACCCCGCGCAGCCGCAGGTCCCGCAGCGGCAGACGATCCTCGGCGCCGGCGCCGCGCCACACGATCTCATCTCCCGTGACGAACGCCCCCTCGTCCACCTCGGACCAGCCGAAGGACATCACCCGGGCGGTCAGCCGGCGCCGCAACCCCCACGCCCAAGGATCGTCGCGATTCAGCACCGCGACGTCGTCCGCCCGCTGGGCGGCGAAAATCCTGGCCTTGGCCGCGCCATAGCTTTCCAGTCCGTCGTAGCGGTCGAGGTGGTCCTCGCTCAGGTTCAGGAACAAGGCGATGCGCGGGCGGAACTGCCGTACCCATTCGAGCTGGAAGCTGCTCACCTCCACGACGCCCCAGTCCCAGGTCTCGTCCAGGTAGTCGATCAAGGGCTTGCCTATGTTGCCGCCGGCGAACACGCGCAGGCCCGCCGCCTCCAGCATGGCGGCCAGCAGGCTCGTGGTGGTGGTCTTGCCGTTGGTGCCGGTGACGGCCATGAGCGGCATGGACGCGAAGCGCGCGGCCAGCTCGATCTCGCTCAACACCTCGATGCCGCGGCGCGCGGCCTCGGCGAGAAGCGGGTTGTCCCGCGGCACTCCCGGACTCGGCACCACCGCGTCCACCCCGTCGAGCCAAGCCGTATTCTCGCCGCCGAAGTGGCACACCGCCGCAAGCGGCGCCAGCGCCGCCCGGGCCTGTTCCATTTCCCCGGCGGCGCGCGCGTCCACGCCCACCACGGTGGCGCCGCGACGCGTCACGAATCGCGCCACCGCCAGACCCGTGCGTGCCAGGCCCAAGACCATGATGTTCTTGCCTTCCAGTTCCATGACCGGCTTGCCGTCCGTAACCGGCTCCACGCTCGTTGCGACCGACGCCACGTCGCCACCCTTCAGCGCAGCTTCAGCGTGCTCAACGCGAACAGCGCGCAAATGATCGACACGATCCAGAACCGCACGATGATCTGCGGCTCCGGCCAACCCTTGAGCTCGTAATGGTGGTGGATCGGCGCCATGCGGAAGACGCGCTTGCCGCGCGTCTTGAACGACACCACCTGTATGATGACGGACACCGCCTCCACCACGAAGACCCCGCCCACCAGGACCAGCAGGATCTCGTTCTTGCTGATGACCGCCACGATCCCCAGGGCGGCCCCCAGACCGAGGCTGCCGACGTCGCCCATGAAGATCTGCGCGGGATAGGTGTTGAACCACAGGAAACCCATGCCCGCCGCCACCACCGCGGCGCAGAACACCGTCAACTCGCCAACCTGGGACACGTAGGGGATCTGCAGGTACTCGGCGAACTTCACGTGCCCCGCGAGGTAGACGATGATGGCGTAGGCGGCCGCGGCGGTCATCACCGGGCCGATGGCGAGGCCGTCGAGGCCGTCCGTCAGGTTCACCGCGTTGGAGGCGCCCACCACCACCACCACCGCGAAGGGCACGTACCAGAGCCCCAGGTCCGGCTGCACGTTCTTGAGGAACGGCACCGCCACCGTGCTGTTGAAGTCGGGCTGCGACAGCAGCACCACCACCGCCGCCGCGGCCACGGCGGTCTGGGGCACGAGCTTGCTCCACATGGAGAGTCCGCGGCTGCTGCGGCTCCTGAGCTTGAGACAGTCGTCGACGAGACCGATGGCCGCGAACGCCACGGTCACGACCAAGGCCAGCAACACGTACACGTTGGTGACGTCCGCCACCAGCAGCGTGGACAGCGTCAGGGACAGGACGATCAGGGTGCCCCCCATGGTGGGTGTGCCGGCCTTGCCGGCGTGGTGCGCGGGACCGTCCTCGCGGATGTGCTGGCCGATCTGCCACTGCTTGAGGGAGCGGATGAGCCAGGGACCGATGACGAACGCCAACAGCAGCGACAGCAGCGCCGCCAGCGCCGCGCGAAACGTGATGTAGCGGAACACGTTCAACACCGGGAACGCCGGGTGCAGCGGATAGAGCAGCAGGTACAACACGGGTCAGGCTCCTCCATCCTTCATGGCCGCCAGCACCTGCTCCATGGCCGCGCCCCGCGAGCCCTTGACCAGCACCCAGTCGCCCTTGCGCAGGACGCCGCGCAACTCCTCGCCCAGCGGTTGGTGGGCGCGCGCCACGCGCACCGCCGACGGCTCCATGCCGGCGCCGACGGCGCCGCGCCGGATCTCGCGGGCGAAGCGGCCCATCACGTACAGGGTGTCGAGGCCGCTGCGCGCCGCGGTCTCGCCGACCTCGCGATGGCACGCGCTCTCGTTCTCGCCCATCTCCAGCATGTCTCCCAGGACCGCCACGCGCCGGCCCCGCGACGGTATCGCCCGGAGCGCGGCCAAGGCCGCCTCCATGGAGGCCGGATTGGCGTTGTAGGCGTCGTTGATGATGCCGATGCCGCGCCAGCGCTCGACTTCCATGCGCATGGAGACGGGACGCACGGCCTCGAGCCCCTTGCGGATGGCCGTCACGTCCACACCGAAGGCGTGCGCCATGGCCGCGGCGCCCACCGCGTTGCGCACGTTGTGCAGGCCGCACAGCCGCAGGCGTACCGGTTCGCGCACCCGCCCCACGCGCAGGTTGAAGCGCAGGCGCCCGCCGACGAGCATCTCCGGGTCCTCGCCGCGCACCTGGCCGCCGGTGCCGTAGGTCACCACGCGCCCCTGGAACGCGCGGCTCTGCCGCGCCACCCGGGCGTCGTCGAGATTGACCACGGCGGTGCCGTGCGCCCCCAGGCCGCGGAAGATCGCGCCCTTCTCCCGCGCCACTCCCGCGACGGTCTTCAAGCCGGAGAGATGCGCCGGGGCCACCGAGGTGATGACGGCCACGTCCGGTTCGGCGATGGCCGTAAGCCGGCGGATCTCGCCCGGCCGGTTGGTGCCCAACTCCACCACCGCGGCGCGCTCGCGTCCGCGCAAGCGCAGCAGGGTCAAGGGCAGACCGACGAGGTTGTTGTAGTTGCCCTCGGTCTTGAGGACCCGGCCGCGTAGCGGCCGGTCATCCAGGCGCGCGCGTTGGAGGATCGAGAACAGCATCTCCTTGGTCGTGGTCTTTCCGTTCGAACCGGTAATCGCCAGCACCCGCGGCGCCAGCCTCCGGCGATGGTAATGGGCGACGTCTCCCAGCGCCCGCAAGGTGTCGCGCACGCGGATCACCGCCACTTCCCGCGCCAGCGCCACGTTCCCCTGCACGATGACGCAGCCGCTCCCGCGCCGCGCCGCCTCGGGGACGAACGCGTGTCCGTCGTGCACCTCGCCCCGAAGCGCCACGAACACGCCGTTCCGCTCCACCCGGCGCGAGTCCGTGCAGACCTCGCCGACCCGGAGCGCGGCGCCGCGCTGGACGATGGTCCCCCCGGCTGCCTGCGCCAACTCTTCGATGCTCCAGTCCATGACCCTTCACGCACCGTCATCCCTCGGCCGCGATTTCCGCGGCTTCCTCCCGCAGCACTTCCCGGTCGTCGAAGTGGATCCTGCGCTCGCCGAGGATCTGGTAGTCCTCGTGCCCCTTCCCGGCCACCAGCAACACGTCGCCGGGATCCGCCAACGACAGGCCCAGGCGAATGGCGGCGCGGCGGTCCGGCTCCACCCGGTAACCGCGCCGAGCGCGCCCGGACCGGTCCCCGCCGATGCGCCGCATACCGCCGCGGCGCACACCGCCCTCGATGCCGCGGATGATCGCCAGGGGTTCCTCGCCGCGTGGATTGTCCGAGGTCACGACCACGGTGTCGCTGGCGCCGGCGGCGATCTTCCCCATGAGCGGGCGCTTGCCCGCATCCCGGTCGCCGCCGCAGCCGAACACCGTGATCAGCCGTCCCCGGGTCAACGGCCGCAAGGCGTGGATGACCTTGTCCAGGGCATCCGGCGTGTGCGCGTAGTCCACCACCAGGGTGACCCCCAGCGCGTTGGGCACGCGTTCCAACCGCCCCGGCACGCGCTCCAGCCGGGCCAGCCCGGCGCCGATGGCCTCCGGCGCCGCCCCCAACGCCCAGGCCGTCCCGGCGGCCGCGAGGATGTTCTCCAGGTTGATCTCGCCCATGAGCGGCGATGTGAACTCGATCTCCTGTCCGCCGCATGCCAGGGTTCCCCGCAGGCCGTCCACGTCGCTGTCCAGGCGTAACGGGTGGATGTCCCAACGGCCCGAGCGGCCGTAGGTGAGCGCCGCCAGGCCGGCGTCCCGGGCCAGCCGCGCCAGCTCGAGCCCACGGGGGTCGTCCGCGTTGATGACCGCGACGGGGCGGTCCTTGACGCTGGCGGGCAGGCACTCCGTGAACAACCGCGCCTTGCTGCGGAAGTACGACTCCATGTCGCCGTGATAGTCCAGGTGGTCGCGCGACAGGTTGGTGAACACCGCCGCGTCGAAATCCAGCCCGTGTGCCCGGTCGAGGTCCAGGGCGTGGGAGGAGACCTCCATGGCGACGAAGCCCACCCCGGCCCCGGCCATCTCCGCCAGAAGTTCCTCGATGTCGAGGGACTCGGGCGTGGTGAGGGGCGCGGGCTGTTCCCGTCCGCCGTAGCGCCGGCTGATGGTGCCGATGACCCCGCAGGCGCGGCCCGCCGCGCCGAAGATCGCCTCCAGCAGGTAGGTCACCGTGGTCTTGCCGTTGGTCCCGGTGACGCCCACCAAGACGAGCGAGCGGCTCGGACGGCCGAAGAACACCGCCGCCGCGTGAGCGATGGCGCGGCGCGCGCTGGACACCGTCACGCAGGCGGTCTCGGGGGGCACCGTCACCGGACGCTCCACCACCACCGCCGCCGCGCCTCGCTTGACCGCGTCGCCGACAAACTCATGGCCGTCGGCGCGCTGCCCCGGCAGGGCGAAGAAGACGGAGCCGGCGTCCACCCGGCGCGAATCGCACGCGAGCCCCTGGACCTGGCGGTCCACGGGGCCCCGTTCGTCCCGGACATCCGGTGTATGCAGCAGCTCCCGCAGCAGCATCGGCGTCATTCCTTGAGCGTCAGGACGAGGCGCCGGCCGCCCCGGTCCATTCTTTGTGCCGCGACGTAGCCGTGCCCGCGCAGCACCACCGAGAGCCTGAGCTTCCTGGCCTCGTCGACGGCTTGCCGCATGCTCATGCCGATGAGGTTCGGCCCGCCCGAACCGGCCTTCCCCCGCGGGGTCTTCGTACGCGACACCCGGACGACACCGACCTTGCCGGCCGGGGACGTGGCCGCGAGAAGGCGGCCGTCGGGCTTCTGCCCGAGCGCGTGCAGCGCCGGACCGGCGATGCGCTGGAACAGCGGCGCCGCCACCAAGCCGCCATAGACTTGAACCGTGGGTTCGTCCACCAGCGTCAGGAGCACGAAGCGGGGCTCATCGGCGGGCACGAACCCGGCGAACGAGGCCACCCGCTTCTCCGAGTAGCCTCCCTTGACGCGGTCGGCCTTCTGGGAAGTGCCGGTCTTGCCTGCCGTCTCAAACCCGGCGACGGCGGCACGGAAGCCGGTGCCGCCCTCGGCCACGACGCCCTTGAGCATGTCGACCACCGTGCGCGCGGTCTCGCGCGAAACCACGCGCCGCAGCATCTCCGGCTTGTTCTGGAACAGCACCCGGCCGTCCTCGCCCACCACCCGGTCCACGAGGTAGGGGCGCATGAGCAAGCCGCCGTTGGCGATGGCGGAGAAGGCCATGACCATTTGCAGGGGCGTCGTCGCGATGGACTGCCCGAAGGAGGCCGCGGCAAGGTCCACCTTGTACCACTCGTGGTGCGGGCGCACCCTCCCTTCCACCTCTCCCAAGAGATCCACGCCGGTCTTTTGCCCGAAGCCGAAGCGGCGAATGTAACGGTGGTAACGCTCCTTGCCGAGCTTGTCGGCGACCTTGGTGACGCCGATGTTGCTGGAGAGCTCAAGGACCTTGGCGAACGACAGCCAGCCGTATTCCTTGAAGTCGTGGATGGTACGGCCGCCGTAGCGGTACTTGCCGTACTCGCAGAAGATCAGATCCTCCCGTCCCACGACACCGTCCTCCAGGGCGGCCGCCGCCAGCACGGCCTTGAAGACGGAGCCCGGCTCGTAGGTATCCGTGATCCCACGGATGCGCCAGCGGCTCCGATCCTGGGTTTGGTACTGGTTGGGATCGAAGAACGGGTAGCTCGCCAGTGCCATGATCGCGCCCGTGTACGGGTCGGCCATCACGACGGTGCCGCCCTTGGCGCGGTAGCGTCGGACGGTCGCTTCCAGGTGCTTTTCCGCCAGATGCTGGAGCGCGGTATCGAGCGTCAGGTGCACGTCGGGCCCAGGCTGGAGCTTCAGCTCGTCAAGACCCGCCACCAGCATGCGCCGGCCCAACGCGTCGCGTTCCACCACCCACGAGCTCGACTCCCCGCGTATGTAACGGTCGTAGCTGCGCTCCACCCCTTCGAGGCCCTGGGCGTCCCTGCCCACGACTCCCAAGGCCTGCCCGGCGAGCCGCCCTTGCGGGTAGTACCGTTTGGGCTCATGGTAGAAACCGATTCCCTCGATCTTGAGGCGCCTGACGCGCTGCGCCTCGCGCGGCGTCACCTGCCGCTTGAGCCACACAAAGGGTTCGCCGGCGGTCATCTTGCGGCGCACGTCGGCGCGCTTCATGTCCAGCGCGCGCGCCACGTCGGCCACGACCTTGCCGGTGACCTTCAGGCGCCGTGGGCGCACGTACACCGACTGGGTCTCGATGCTGATGGCCAGCGCATCGCCGCCGCGGCCGAAGATGGTGCCGCGCTCGGGCTGGACGATCCACTCCTGGAGGTGCTGCCTCTCGCCCATGCGCGCGAGCCGCTCCCCGTCGAAGGCCTGGAGCTGTATGGCGCGAAGCGCCACGGTCACCAGCAGCACCAGGAGCAGGCCCCCGGCTACCCGCAACCGAAACCGCATTCTCGCGGCAAGTTCCTGTGGGTTCTCCTTGGTCATGGTACGATGACGACGTGCTTACCTTCCGGGTCCTTGAGGCCGAGACGCTTCCGCGCCATGGTCTCCACACGGTCGGGAGCGGTCAGTGACCCCAACTCCAGCTTCAATTCGCGATTCGTCTGCTCCAGCCGGCGCTCCAGCTTGGCGGCGGTGGAGAGCACGTAACCCAGTTGCACGACGCGCAGCCGCTGCCACACCAGCAGCAACGCCAACGCCACCAGCAGGCAACTCAGCACGATGGGCAGCCACGCATCGCTGCGCCGTGCCGCGACCCGGGCCTCGGCCACGTCCTGCTGATCGAGAACGCCGGTTGTCCGGGTCGGTTGCTCGCCGGTTCTGAGCATCGTTCCTAGATCCTTTCGACCGCCCGGAGCCGGGCCGAGCGCGCCCTGGGATTGTTCCGCACCTCTTCCTCACCGGGCACGCGCGGCTTGCGCGTCACGGCGGCGGCCTTGCGGCTCCAGCCGCAGACGCACCCGGGGAGGCGCGGCGGGCACACGCAATCCAGACCCCATTTATGGAAAGCGCGCTTGACGAGCCGATCTTCCAGTGAGTGAAACGAAATGACGACGAGGCGCCCGCCGGCACGCAGCATCTCGTAGGCCGTTTCGAGAAACGTCGCCAGGTTTTCCAGCTCCTGGTTCACGGCGATGCGCAGAGCCTGGAACGTCCGGGTGGCCGGATGGCTCACCGGCGTGCGTGCTCCGCGGGGGCGGCCGCCACGCGCGACCCGAGCCACGGTCTCGGCCAGTTGCCGGGTGGTCTCGATGTCCCCTCTGTTCCTTTCGGCGTCAATCGCCCGCGCGATTCGGCGCGCCGCCGGTTCCTCGCCGAATTCGCGTATCAGTTTCTCCAGCTCAATCACGGACAGCGTGTTCACCAGCTCGCGCGCGTCCGGTGAACGGCGCCGGTCCATGCGCATGTCGAGACGCGCATCGTTCGCAAAGCCGAAACCCCGGTCGGGAACGTCGAGATGATGGGAGGACAGCCCCAGGTCCAGCAGCATGCCGTCCACGTCCGTCCAACCCAGTTCGTCGAGCACCGCGTGCGCGTCGGTGAATCCCGCCCGGCGCAGGACCGCGCGTCCGCCGAATCCCGCCAGGGCACGCCCGGCCGCGTCTATGGCGGCGTCGTCCCAGTCAAGACCCAGAAGCTCGCCGTCCGGGGACGACCGGCGCAGGATCTCGCGCGCGTGTCCGCCGCCCCCCACGGTGGCGTCCAGGTAGCGGCGCGCCGGCGACGGCGCGAGAATCTCCAGCACCTCATGAAGCATCACGGGCTCGTGCGCGTAGCTCATGGCGGCGGCCTTTCAATGACAGGTGGCCGCGCCCTCCCAGTCGTCATCGAAGCTCTCGATGGCATCGTCCAGAGAAGCGTAGTATTCGAACACGCCATCCATGCCCACCACCCGGAAGATATCCTTCAGGTGCGGACTCATGCCCGAGATCTTCAGGTCTCCGTTCATCTCGCGCAGCAGTCTCAGGCGATCCAGCAAGACCCCGATGCTCAGGTAGTTGATATGGTCGACCGCCTTGAGGTTCAGCACCACCTTGTGCCGTTCCTTCTCGATCAAGCCGCCGATCATGTCCTTGATCCGCACCATCTCCCGGAGGTCGATGTCGCCGTTGACGTCGATCACGGCGATATCCTGGATAGCCTTTCGGTCGAGTCCGATCATGGATCGCTCCTTTCTTCCGGCATCGCCTCGAGACTCACAGGCCCAAGTCCGAGAAAGAACCGGGATCCTCCATGAGTTGCCCCTCAGCCTCCGTGAACACCTCTTCCCAGGCGTCCTTGTCCCAGATGCGAAACTTGTCCCCCGCCGACACCAGCATCACGTCGCGCTTGAGGTCGGCGTACTTGCGCAACGTGGGCGGGATGAGAATGCGTCCGTGCGTGTCCACCTCGCACTCCATGGCTCCGCCGAGATAGTAGGTCTGAAACCGCACCATGTTGGGATCGAACTTGGGCCTCTGGCGCACCGCCTCCTCCAGCGCCGTCCATTCGTCCAGCGGGTACACATCGAGACAGCGCTTGGAGCTGACCACAAAGTTTGTGATAATAAGTCGAGGATCTCCCTTACCCAGGAGGATTTCGCGATACTTGGCGGGAATGCTCAGCCGCCCTTTGGTATCGACCGTATGCTCGTAACGTCCGCGGAACATTTGCGTACACTTTCGGTGCAAACCGAGTTGGAATTGCATGGGATTTTATCCCACTTTATCCCACCTGAGGCGAATATACCGTCGCACCAACCCCTCGTCAACACGAAAACGTCACAAACTTCGCGATTTGAGATGTAGCCGGATCGGATGCGGAAAGCATGAGTTATTCCCACATCTGGTTGGTCCGGAGCCGCCAAAGGGAGAGTCGCCACAAGATGTGGGTTTGAGAACCTGTTCGCAAGCGTCGGCTGGCGGCGAGTTGCGCAGGATTCTTTCGTCCTCGGCAAGGCGCGATGACGACGGGGCCGCGACGGCCCGTCCGTGGGCGGAACGGGTGGGGAACGGGCGGGAACCGTGTGGAGGTTCGTGGCGAATCGCCGCCGAACGGAGGGACGGGGGACCAGCGGACCGGTAAGCCGGATTCTGTCGCGCTTCCCAACGAGAAGCGGGACGGTCATTCATCTAGCCCCGCGATTGCTCGCGGGGTCCAGCGACCTTACCCGAGGGCTTCGGGCGGACGACCCAACCCTCCTATTTGGTCTTGCTCCGGGTGGGGTTTACCAAGCATCCGCCATCACTGGCGGACCGGTGAGCTCTTACCTCGCCATTTCAACCTTACCCGGTGGTCCGGCGTGAAACCGGAACCCGCCGGGCGGTGTGTTTTCTGTGGCACTTTCCCCCGATCGCTCGAGGCCGCCGTTAACGGCCACCCTGTCCTGTGGAGTCCGGACTTTCCTCCTCCACGAAGCCGCGGAGGCGACCGTCTGGTCCGCTGGTCTATCCTCAGTTTCCCGTTTGCGAGGCGTGGACGCAACCCTTGGCGCTACGGCTGCCCGCCCGGTTCCGGCGCCGGCGGGTTGTAGAAGAGAATGCGCTGGCAACTGGGACAGAGGTTCACACGCTCGTTGCGCAGCACCTCGTTCCAGAGTTGTGGTGGAAGGTTCATGTAACAGGCTTGGCAGATGGCCGACGACACCTCCACCACCGCCGTGCCGCCACGCCGATTGAACAGCAACTCGTAGCGGCCCACCAGATCGTCGTTCAGCCGTGACGCGGTGGCCGCGCGCTGGTCGCGCGTCTGGTCGATCTTGTGCTCCAGTTCCGCGATCTCTCGCTCCAAGGGGCCTTTTCTCTCATTCCAGTCGTTCTGAAGGGCGTTCAGTTCCTCTTCCTTCTCCTTGAGGACCCTTTCCTGTTCCTCCAGGTCGGTCATCACCTCGAGCAGTTCCTCTTCCAGAATGGCGTTGGACTCCTTGATGACACCGATCTCCCGCTGCAGGGCCTGGAGCTCCTTGAGATTCTTCACATGGCTCATGCGCATGCGCTTGTCGGTGGCCTTCCGGCTCGCGTCGTGGATGACGTGCTCCTTGTCGCGGCGCACGCGGTCCCGCTCCTCCCAACTCTCCCTCAAGATCTTGACCTCGGCCGCCAGCTTGGTGATATCGCGGTCACGGCTCTCCATTTCCTCACGCCGTTCGGTCTGCGCGTCCTTGTGCTCCTTCACTTCGAGATCGATGCCTTGCAGAACCGCGAGTGTTTCCAACTGCTCACGCAACACGATAACCTCCCGTCGGCGGCCCTCCGATAAAAAAAGGAACCGCCCCCGTGGGTGCAGTTCCTTCTTGGCCGTTCAGGCTATCCGCCCGTATCCGATAGATTCGTCGTCTCATTCCTGAATGGGAGGGTATCGACATTTGACTGGATTGTCAAAGGCGGCGTGCGCGGAGTGAGTCACAGGCCCAGCTTGCCGGGATTCATGATGGCGTTGGGATCCAGGCGGCGCTTGAGCGAGCGCATCAACTCGAGGCTTGGGCCATGCTCGCGGACCATGAAGGGCGCCAGCTTGACGCCCACGCCGTGGCAGTATTCCACGGACCCGCCGTGAGAATGCACGCGCTCCAGGAGGGCCCCGATCGCGTCGCCCAGTTCGGCCCGCGCCCGGTCGCCACCCTCCTTCGCGAGCCGCAGGGAGAACAATTCCGGGCCGGTCCAGAGCCCGCTCTCCCGGAGCCGCACGCCCCGCGCCGCGGCCAGGGCGATGGCCTCCCGCCGGAAGGCCAGCACCCGCGACGCCGGCAGGGCCACGTGGACCCAATCCTGGTGTACGCCGCCCCGGCCGCGCTTGCGGCGCTCGCCCCGGTTCGCGGCGAAGCGCCGGGCCGCGGAGTGGCGTTCGCGCCAGAAACGCTCCGCCCGCTCGGCCGCCAGTGTCCGGGCGCCACGGCGCCGACAGGCGTCCAGCGCCACGCCTTCTTCCGCGGCCGTCAGCTCGGCGTTCCCTTCAAAGCCCAGGTACAAAATCGCGGTTCCTTCCGGATCCTCGGTCTCGTCGCCGTAGTCGAGGAGGATCGGCCGGCATCCGGCCCGGGTCAGGTCGCGCACCGCCTCGAAGCCCGCGGCGAAGGAATCGAACCGCAAGGCATGAAGGGAGCGGGTCTCGGGGACCGGGAAGACACGGAGCGTGACCTCGGTGAGGATGCCGAAGCAGCCTTCGCCGCCGATGAACAGGTGCTTGAGATCGAGTCCGGTGGAGCGTTTGCTTACCGCGGGTGTGCGGCACACCTCGCCCTGCGGCAGCACCGCCTCCAGCCCCAGCACCTGGCTCCCCATGGAGCCGTACTTGCCGCCTCGGTAGCCGAGACTGTCGGTGGAGACGGTGCCGCCCACCGTGGCCACCGGCAGGGTCCAGGGGTCGTGCCCCAGCATGAGTCCCGAGCCGCGCAGCTCCGCATCGACGGTCTCCAGCACGGCCCCGGCCTGGACCCGGGCGGTGAGCGAGTCCGCGTCGATGTCCAGGACGGCCTTCATCCGGCGCAGGTCCACGACGATGCCCGGCACAAGCGAGGCGGCCGCGCCCATAAGCCCGGAGCCGCCGCCGTAGGGAACCACCGGGACCCGGACCTCGTTGGCCAGCCGCACCACGCCCTGGACCTCGGCGGTGTCGGCGGGCGTGCAGACGCACAGGGGATGAACGGGGACGATGGGGTGCGCGGGGTGGATGCGGCTGTGGCTCAGGGCGTCCCAGGCGTACAGATCCAGGTCGGCGGGGTCGGTGAGGACGGCGCCTTGGCCGAGCAGGTCAACGAGCCGGCCGATCGCGCCGGCATGTCCGTGGTTGGCGTGCCCGGCCATGTGCGCTGCCTTGGACGTCAGTGCATGTTCTGGCCGCCATCCACCACCAGGGTCTGACCGGTCATGAAGTCGGCCAGGGGCGAGGCCATGAACAGCACGCCGCCGACGAGGTCCTGGGGCACCTGGACCCGCTTGATGGCGCGTTGCCCGATATTGCTCTGACGCATCTTGAGGATCTCCTCGGTGGGGTCCACCTCGGACAGCGTCGACCCGGGGCACAGGATGTTGACCTGGATGTTGTCGTCCCCCACCTCCCGCGCCAGGGTGCGGCTGAAGCCCATGACGCCCGCCTTGGAGGCCACGTAGTGAATGCGTCCGGGAGGGCCGGAGAGCGCGGTGCCGGAGGCCACGTTGATGATCTTGCCGGACTTCTGCTGGCGCATCTGCGGCAGCACCGCGCGACAGCAAAGGAACACGCCCTTGAGATTCACCGACATGAGCTTGTCCCATTCCTCGATGCTGATCTCCTCGATGCGGCCCCGGTTCATGGGAATGGTGGCGAAGATCGACGCGTTGTTTATAAGCACGTCCACCCGGCCGAACTGCTCGACGGTCTTGGCCACCATTTCCTTGGTGGAGTCGTCGTCGGACACGTCCACCTGCACCGCCAGCGAACCCGCCTCGCTCATCTTGCCCAGCTCGGCGGCCACCTGCTCCGCCGCGCCCTTGTCGATGTCGGCCACCACCACGCGCGAACCGGACTTGGTAAACCCTTCGCAATACGCCTTGCCGATACCGTGCCCGCCACCCGTGACGATCACCACTTTGCCCTGCAAACCTTCGATCATGAGTGCTCCTCTCCGGCCGCCGCGTCACCGCGACGGCTCCTGTGGACGCGAAGTTTTCTGGCACTGCTCTATCGGGAAACCGCGGCGACTGTCAAGCAACGCGGAAGGGCGGAAACCCCGTTCCGGCGGTGCCGGCGTCCCGGATTTCCAGCCTCCCGGCATGTTTGCGAGCGCGGAAATTGAACCCCCCAACAAATCGTGTTAACGCAACTCCGATGGCGCGATATCGAGTAGCGGTGGACACCGGCGGGACCTTCTCCGACTTCGTATTCTTCAACGAGGACAGCGGCGAGATCAGCATCACCAAGGTGCCCTCGACCCCGAAAGAACCGTTCGAGGCGGTGCTCAACGGGGTCCGGGAGCTGCTCGACCAGGGCGTCTCCGCGGGCGACGTGAGCTTCTTCTCCCACGGCACCACCGTGGGCACCAACGCCCTCCTGGAGGAGAAGGGAGCGGTCACCGGGCTCTTGGTGACCGAGGGTTTCCGCGGCATCTACGAGGTCATGGAGCAGAGCCGGGGCTACGGGCCGGTGACCTACGACCTGTTCTTCGAGAAGCCGCGCCTGCTGGCCGCTCCCTACACCACCGAGGAGGTCCGCGAGCGCGTGGACTTCCAGGGCAACGCGCTCACGCCGGTGGACCCGGCGCAGGCGGCGGAGGCCATCCGCCGGCTCAAGGCCAAGGGCGTCGAGTCCGTGGCCGTGTGCTTCCTGTTCTCCTTCCTGAACCTCGACCACGAGCTGGCCGTCAAGGAGGTCATGGCCGAGGAGTTCCCGGAGGCGAGCCTGTCGCTGTCGTGCGAGGTACTGCCGCAGATCCGCGAGTTCTACCGCATGAGCACGACGGTCATCAACGCGTACATCGCGCCGGTGATGAGCCGTTACCTGGGCCTGTTGGAGACGCGCCTGCGGGAGATGGGGGTGACGACGCCGCAGCTCTACATCATGCAGTCCAACGGCGGCGTCTCGACATTCAAGACCTCCGCGCGCATCCCCGTGGCCACGGTGCTCTCCGGCCCCGCGGGCGGCGTGATCTCGTCGCTGGGGGCCAGCGGCAAGGTAGGCATCGACAACATCATCACCTTCGACATGGGCGGCACCAGTTGCGACGTGGCGCTGATCCACCAGGGGCGCCCGGTGGTCACCACCCAGGGGCGCATCAACCAACGGCCCATCAGCCTGCCCATGCTCGACATCCACACGGTGAGCGCCGGCGGCGGCACCATCGCGCGCATCGACTCCGTCGGCGCGCTCCAGGTAGGCCCCGACAGCGCGGGGGCCGACCCCGGCCCCATCTGCTACGACCGGGGCGGCGAGAACACCACCGTCACCGACGCCAACGTCATTCTGGGCGTGCTGGACCCCGACCACTTCCTCGGCGGCCGGCTCCAACTCGACAAGGCCAAGGCCGAGAGGCTGGTGGAGGAGAGTATCGCCAAGCCCCTGGGGCTGAGCCTCCACGAGGCCGCCGACGGCATCCTCCGGATCATCAACGTGAAAATGGAGGAGGCCATCAAGGCGGTGTCGTCCCAGCGCGGCTACGACATCCGGGAGTTCACCCTGGTGGCCTTCGGCGGCGCCGGCCCCATGCACGCGGGGCGGCTGGCTTTGGACCTGGGCATCCCCACTTTGCTGGTGCCGCTGACGCCCGGGGTCAACTCGGCGCTGGGCCTCTTGATGTCGGACGTGAAGCACGACCACATGCGCTCCAAGCTGGCGCCGATGCAGGAACTCGAGCCCGGCGACATCAACGCCTTGTTCGACCAGCTCATGCAGCAGGCGCGGGAAGAGCTTTACGAAGAGGGCTTCTCGGACGGGGACATCGTGCTGACACCGTACCTTGACCTGCGCTACGCCGGACAGGGCTACGAGCTGACGGTGCCGTGTCCGTACACGCCGCTCGGCCCCGAGGACCTGGAGCTGGCGCAGCAACGCTTCCACGAGGTGCACGAGCGGGCCCAGGGCCACAAGGCCGAGTCCGAGCCGGTGGAGCTGGTGAGCGTGCGGCTGGTATCCGAGGGACGCGTGCCGCAGACCCGGCTGTCGCCGTTCCAGGCCACGGGGGCAACCGTGGACGACGCCCGCACCGGCGAGCGCCGAATCTTCTTCGGACGCGACCTCGGCGTTCAGGACTGTCCCATCTACGACCGGGACCGCCTGGAGCCGGGACACGAGCTGGACGGCCCCGCGGTGGTGGAGCAGATGGACACCACCACCGTCATTCACCCGGAACAGCAGGCGCGGGTGGACGACTACAAGAACTTGATCATCACCGCGAAGGGCTAGTGTGGTGGCGTCCTGAGCGTAGCGTAGCGAAGTCGAAGGACGCCATCTCGGACGACGGCAACCGACTCAAGACGGTGCACAAAACGCAGGCCAGGGGCCCGCGGAAAGAAGACCCATGGCACATCCCCAATCCACGTTGACAGCCGCCGCCGCGGACCCCATCACCCTTCAGGTGATCCAGGCGCGGCTGGCCGGCATCGTGCAGGAGATGCAGAACTCGCTCTTCCGCACCGGCTTCTCCACCATCATCCGCGAGTCCCAGGACGCGAGCTGCGCCCTGCTCACCTGCGACGGCGAGGTGGCGGCGCAGCACGTGGTGCTGCCGCTGCACATGGGGGCGTTCCCGGCGTGTGCCCAGGGCGTGCTGCGGAACTATCCACCGGAGGAGATCCACGAGGGCGACGCCTACATCACCAACCACCCCTACCTGGGCGGAAGCCCCCACGCCCCGGACATGTGCGTAATGACGCCGATCTTCTTCGACGGCGAGTGGGTAGGATTTTCCGCCACCATGGCGCACAAGAGCGACATCGGCGGCCCCGTGCCCGGGAGCTGCTGGAGCCAGGCCCGGGAGGTGTACCAGGAAGGGCTGCAAGTGCCGCCGGTCAAGTACATCGACCGCTTCAAGACCAGCAAGGACATCGAGGAGATTATCGGCTGCAACAGCCGCACACCCGAGCTGGTGGTGGGCGACATCCGCGGACAGGTGGGGGCGGCACGGTTGGGTGAGCGGCGCTTCGGGGAGATGATGGCCAAGTACGGGCGCGAGACCGTGCTCGCGTGCTACGACCGGCTGTTCCAGCTCACCGAGGAACGTGTGCGCAACGAGATCGCCACCTGGCCCGACCAGAGCGCCGAGGGCGAGCGCTTCCTGGACAGCGACGGCATCGACCTGGACAAGCCGGTGCGCATCCGCGTGCGCATCGACAAGAAAGGCGACCGGCTGCTGTTCGACTTCACCGGCAGCGCGGACCAGACCCGCGGCCCGGCCAACATCCGGCCGTCGGTGGTGCGGGCGGCGTGCTCCTATTGCCTCACCGCCCTCACCGACCCGGCGCTGCCCACCAATCAGGGCCTGGCGCGGGTGGTGGAGGTCAACTGCCCCGAGGGCAGTGTCCTCAACCCGCGCTTCCCGGCGCCGGTGAACACCTACAATCCCACGGTGCACGCCCTGGTGGAGGCCCTGTTCGAGGCCCTGAGCCAGCTCACCCCGGTCAAGAAGATCGCCGACGGCTGCGCCAGCCGCTCCATCATCATCGGCGGCAGGAACGAGAAGACCGGCCGCAGCTACGTACAGTACGAAATCTTCGGCGGCGGCTCCGGCGCCCGCACCGGCAAGGACGGCGTGTCCGGCACCAACGTCAACCAGTCCAACGCGCGCATCGCCCCCATCGAAATCATCGAGTCCGAGTTCTCCACCCGCCTGCGCCGCTTCGAGCTGGTGCGCGACTCGGGCGGCGCCGGCCGGTTCCGCGGCGGCCTGGGCTTCGTGCGCGAGTACGAGTTCCTGAACCCCGAGGGCCGCTTCTCGCTTCGTTCCACCAAGCACGTGATCGCCCCCAAGGGCGTGGAAGGCGGCGGCAACGGCCGCACCGGCAAGGGCATCCTCAACCCCGGCGCCGAGGAAGAGCGGGAGATCCCCTCCCGCTGCTCCGACGTCGCCGTGCGCCGGGCCGACGTCTTCCGCCTGGAGACCCCGGGAGGCGGGGGCTTGGGCGAGCCCCTGGAACGCGACACCAGGGCCGTGCTGCGGGACGTCAGTAACGGCTACGTCTCGCCGGAGAACGCGCTGGAGGTCTACGGCGTGGCCGTAGAGGAGGCCGGCGGCGCGTTTGTGCTGGACGAGGCGCGAACCGAGGCCGCGCGGCGGGAACGGGCGCAAGCTGGCGACGAAAGCCGTTGAAGCGACACTGGCGCCGACCCCTTCGATTCGTCATTCCCGCGGAAGCGGGAATCCAGGGGCGGTGGTGGGGCACCGCAGCGGCGTATTCCCCGCCTCCCCACCCCTGGATTCCCGCTTCCGCGGGAATGACGAATCGAGGAGGTCGGCCTCATTCGGGGTCGAGGGCAAGCCTTCGCGGGAATGATGGAGGGAGCGCGCGAGTGACGCCTGGAGGACAGACATGACCGCCGACCCCATCACCGTCCAGGTGATCCGCGCCGCGCTGGACGGCATCGTGCAGGAAATGCAGACGTCCCTCTTCCGCACGGGCTTCTCCACCATCATCCGCGAGTCCCACGACGCCAGTTGCGCCATCCTGAACACCAAAGCCGAGGTCATCGCCCAGCACGTGGTGCTGCCGCTCCACATGGGGGCCTTCCCGGCCTGCGCCGAGGGCCTGCTCGAACGGTTTTCCCCCGACGATTTGCAGGAGGGCGACGCCTACATCGTCAACCACCCCTACCGCGGCGGCAGCCCCCATGCTCCGGACATGGGCGTGCTGACGCCCGTCTTTTTCCAAGGCGAGTGGGTGGGCTTCTGCGCCAGCATGGCCCACAAGAGCGACATCGGCGGCACGGTGCCGGGCAGCGGCTCGGGCACGGCGAGAGAGATCTTCCAGGAGGGCCTGCACCTGCCGGCGGTGAAGTTCATGGACGCGGGCCGGCCGGTGCGCGAGCTGGAGTGGTTCATCCACGCCAACAGCCGCACGCCGGAGGTGGTGGTGGGCGACATCCGCGGCCAGGTGGGCGCCAACCGGCTGGGCGAACGGCGCATGGACGAGTTGCTGGAGAAGTACGGCAAGCCCACGGTCATCGCCGCCACCGAGGAGTTGGCGGGTCACGCCGAGCGGCGGCTGCGGCAGGTCATCGCTTCCTGGCCCGACGGCCGCTACCAGGGCGAGGCGTGCGTCGACAACGACGGTATCGACCTCGACACGCCCGTGCGTATCCGCGTCACCGTGGAGAAGACCGGCGACCGCATCTTGTTCGACTTCTCGGACTGCGGCCCCCAGACCACCGGCCCGGCCAACATCCGCCCGCCCCTGGTCCGCGCCTGCTGCTACTACTGCCTCATCGCCCTCGTGGACCCGTTCCTGCCCATCAACCAGGGTCTGGCGCGGGTGGTGGAAACCCGCTTCCGCCAGGGCACCGTGGTGTGCCCCGACTTCCCCGCCGCGGTCAACGCCTACATGCCCACCGCGCTGGTAGTAGCCGAGGCCGTGCTCCAGGCCATGAGCACCCTGGTCCCCGACAAGACCATCGCCGAGGGCTCCGGCAGCGGCGCCATCGCCCTGGGCGGCCGCGCACGTGACGGCAAGCGCAGCTACGTCCAGTACGAAATCTTCGCCGGCGGCGTCGGCGGCCGCAACGGCAAGGACGGCGCCTCCGCCACCTCCTTCCACCTGAGCAACGGCAAGATCGCCCCAGTGGAGATCATCGAGTCCGAGTTCCCCACCCGGGTCGAGCGCTTCGAGCTCCTGCAAGACTCCGGCGGCCCTGGCCGCCACCGCGGCGGCCTCGGCTTCGTCCGCGAATACCGCATCCTCCAGGACGAGGTGCGCTTCTCCATGCGCACCGACAAGCACGCCCTGGCCCCCCAAGGTATCGCCGGCGGCCACCCCGGCGGCACCGGCGGCTGCATCATCAACCCCAGCGCCGGCGACGAGCGCAGCATGCCCTCGCGCTTCGGCGACCAGCGCCTCAAGAGCCAAGACGTCCTGCGAATGGAGCGGCCGGGCGGCGGCGGCGTGGGCGCCGCCTTCGAGCGCAGCCCCGAGGCGGTGCTGGAGGACGTGCGGCAGGGGTACGTGTCGGTGGAGCGGGCAAGGAGCGACTACGGGGTGGCTTTGAGCAGCCGAGAGGGGGAGATCGTCCTGGATGGGGCCGCGACTCGCCAACTGCGCGGCAAGCAAGATGACGGTTCCCGTTGATCCAGGAACGCAATCGTCAACGGTTGTTGTCCTCGAACTCAAGACGTAAACTGTCTTACAGAACATGCTTGGCGACGAGGAAAAAGAACTGCGCGCCTATGCCGAACGGTGGCGGCTGGCTTCCGCCAAAATCGAGGAACTGCGACGCCAAGACCTCCGCAACGTCAACGTTGCTGAGCATATAGAGGCCATGAACGGCGCTTTCGAGGCCGCGCTCTCAACTCAGACCAGGACCACATCGGGGCTCGTGGAACAACAGGCGGTCTTCGCCAAACTACGAAATGCGCGATCTGTTCCACCTGGCAAGTGAGGTCCAATCGTTCTGTCAGGTCCGCGGCTGGCGCTTCTGTTTCATTGGCGGCATCGCATTGCAGCGCTGGGGCGAGCCTCGACTGACTGCTGACATCGACGTCACCATTCTCACGGGCTTTGGTCCCGAAGCACAGTACATCGAAGAACTTTGTGGTGCGTTTGCCGGGCGCTTTGCCGATGCTGACGAATTCGCTCGCCGGCACCGGACCCTGCTGCTTCAGTCGGAGCATGGCATCCCCATCGACATCACGCTTGGTGCGCTTCCCTTCGAGGAGCGTGTGATAGAGCGCGCGACATTCTATCAGTTCCTGAAGGAAGCCCGTTTGAACACCTGCTCCGCAGAGGATCTGGTGATCCTCAAGGCCTTTGCGGACCGTCCGCGCGATTGGAGCGACATTGAAAGCGTCATCGTGCGAACCGGTCACCGTATCGCCTGGCAAATCGTCGAGAACGAGTTGCCGCCTCTCTGCGACGCGAAGGAAGCACCGCATATTCTGCCTCGACTCGCCGCCTTGCGTACGCAGATCAGTGATTGAACGGCCCGACGACCGACCGCCGTTACCACTTCAGTGGACCCGTTTCGGCCGGTAGTGGCATACGGCCCGGGGTGACCGTGAACGACCGGAGGAACCGATGGACGAACTCGATATCGCCGATTGTATCAACGAAACCTGCCCCTGGTCCGGCGAGCCGGTGCAGCCCGACTCACTGACCGAGTACGACGGCCACGTCGTCGGGTTCTGCAACACGGGTTGCCGCGACAAGTTCGATGCGGCAATCCGCCACTTCGAGGAGGCGAGAGCGGCAAGAGCTAGCCGCTAGTGCCTTGCCCGGACTCCCCGGACTGCACCAGTGCCATGATTTCCCCGTGACGGAATTCAATCGATCTCGTCTTCGGGCACGATCCAGGGTTCTTGAAGCGCCGCGTCGCGCCACTCGACGAAGGCAGGCAGTGTCAGGACCGCACGGCTGTAGGCGGCGCACATGTCGTCGAGCTCGACCCCGTACGTATCCAGGCGGGTGACCACCGGGGCGAACATGGCATCCGCCGCGCCGAAGCCGCCGAAGAGAAAGTCGCCTCCCTTGCCGTAGCGGTCACGGCACTCACGCCAGATCTCGCATATCCGCGCTATGTCTTCCGCGACACCGGAACCGCGGCCCTTGCCCTTCAGGTCCGTGCGACGCAGGTTCATGGGCATGCAGTTGCGAACAGCGGTAAAGCCGGCGTGCATTTCGCAGGCGATCGAACGAGCCATCGCCCGCGCATCCCGATCCTCGGGCCACAGGCCGGCCTCCGGGAACAGCTCGTGGGCGTATTCCAGGATCGCGAGGGTTTCCCAGATGGTGCGCTCGCCGTGAAGCAACACCGGCACGCGCCGCGACGGGGATACCGCGGCGATGGCTTCCTTCCAGTTCTCGTCGAACAGCAGGAGCATCTTTTCGGCGAACGGGATGCCGGCATGGCGCAGGGCCAGCCAAGGCCGAAGGGACCACGAAGAGTAGTTCTTGTTGCCGATCACCAGAGTCAGTTCGCTCATCTCAACATTCTCCCGCCACACGCCGTTCTGTGGTGAAACCGGCTGCATGGACGGTCATTAATACCAACGGTGCGTCACACGGACAGGGTACCCGTGGGCGGAAAGGGGAAAGGGGGTGGCCGCTTGTCATGCGGCACAACCCTATTGATGCTTCACCGCCGGCTCACCGCCTCGAACAAATGCAACTGCGGGGTCTTGCCGGTGTCGTCCGCCAGCACGGGGTAGTTGGCGGTGAAGCAGGCGTCGCAGTAGCCGGTGTCGTCACCCTTGAAGAAAGTGTAGAGGCCCTCGCGGCTCAGGTAGGCGAGGGAGTCGGCGCCGATGAAGTCGCGGATGCCGTCGACGGAGTGGACGGAAGCGATGAGTTCCTTGTGGGTGGGGGTGTCGATGCCGTAGTAGCAGGGGCTGATGGTGGGGGGTGAGCTGATGCGCACGTGGACCTCGGTGGCCCCGGCCTCGCGCAGCATGCGGATGATCTTCTGACTGGTGGTGCCGCGGACGATGGAGTCGTCCACCACGATGACGCGCTTGCCCTGGAGCACCTCGCGCATGGCGTTGAGCTTGATCTTGACGCCGAAGTTGCGGATGTGCTGCTGCGGTTCGATGAAGGTGCGGCCGACGTAGTGGTTGCGGATCAGGGCGAGGTCGAGAGGGATGCCGCACTGTTCGGCGTAGCCGATGGCCGCGGGCACCCCCGAGTCGGGCACGGGGGTCACGATGTCGGCGTCGATGTGGCTCTCGCGGGCGAGTTGGCGACCCAGCTCCTTGCGGTACTGGTAGACGCTGTGACCGTAGACGTTGCTGTCGGGCCGGGCGAAGTAGATGGACTCGAAGATGCAACGGGCCGGACGGACCTCCGGGAAAGGCTTGAGGGACTCCATGCCGCCGCGGCTGAAGACCAGCACCTCGCCCGGCTCCACCTCGCGCACGTATTCCGCCTCGATGAGGTCCAGCACACAGGTCTCCGACGCCACCACCCAGCCGTCCCGGTCCCCGTCCCCGCGAAACCGGCCCACGATCAGCGGCCGGAAACCCAGAGGATCGCGAGCGGCGATCATGGTGTGGGTGGTGAGGAACACGAGGGAGTAGGAGCCCTTGACCCGGTGGAGGGCGTCGATGACGCGGTCCGTCAGGGTCTTCTCCTTCGAGGTGGCGATGAGATGGACGATCACCTCGGTGTCGGAGGTGGACTGGAAGATGGAGCCCGATTCCTCGAGCTGCTGGCGGAGCTGGTTGGCGTTGATCAGGTTGCCGTTGTGGGACACGGCGATGGGGCCGTCGGCGTACTCCACCACGAACGGCTGGGCATTCTTGAGGTCGGTGTGCCCGCTGGTGGAATAGCGGTTGTGCCCGATGGCCGCGGCGCCCTGCAGGTTCTTGATGATGTCTTCCTTGAAGATGTCCGCCACCAGACCCATCTGGCGGTGGGAGATGAGGACGTCGCCGTCGGAGGACACGATGCCGGACGATTCCTGGCCCCGGTGCTGCAGGGCGTAGAGCCCCAGGTACACCATATTGGCGGCCTCGGGATGACCGTGGACACCCACCACCGCGCATTCTTCATGGAACTTGTCGAACATCAGGTCCTGCCTGCGGAAGAGCCAGCGTGACTCCGCTTCCCCGAGCCTGTTCGTCACTTAACATACCGTTCCAGGGCCGTCGACCAAATGTTACGCAGCCGTTGCACCGGCGCACGCACCCAGTCGTTGATGGCCAACCGGTTCCCGTCCACTTTCCCGATGACCGCCATCGGAACGTTCTCATGGGTCGCGATGTCCTGCAACCGGCCGTAGTCCCTTTCCTTCAAGGAAACCACGATGCGCGACTGCGATTCGCCGAACAGGAGCGCGTCCGCGTGCCCGCGTTGCTCGATCTCGATGACCGCTCCCATCCCCGCGGGGCCCGGATGTGAGATGCAGCACTCGGCCAGGGCCACGGCGAGTCCCCCTTCGGAAACGTCGTGAGCCGATGAGAGCAGCCCCTGCTGCACCGCCAACCGGCAGGTTCGCTGCACTCCGCGTTCCAGCACCAAGTCCACGGTTGGCGGCTTGCCCGCCACCTGTCCGTGCACCACCTTGAGGTACTCGCTGCCGCCCAACTCGTCGCGGTTGACGCCCAGCAGCACCACGAGGTCGCCCTCCTCCTTGAACCACGGGGTGGCGATGCGGGTCACATCCTCCAGCAGCCCCACCATGGCCACCGTGGGCGTGGGGTGGATGGAGACGCCGTCGGTCTCGTTGTAGAAGCTCACGTTGCCGCTCACCACCGGGACCTCCAGCGCCAGGCACGCGTCGCGCATGCCCCCGATGGCCTGGGAGAACTGCCACATCACGTCCTCCCGCTCGGGGTTGCCGAAGTTGAGGCAGTCCGTGAGCCCCAGCGGCGTTGCCCCGACGCACGACAGGTTCCGCGCCGCCTCGGCCACCGCGGCCATGCCGCCCGCACGGGGGTCCAGGTAGCAGTAGCGCGCGTTGCAGTCCACGGTCAGAGCCAGTCCCTTGGAGGTGCCCTTGACGCGGATCACCGCGGCGTCCGCGCCCGGCGCCAGTACCGTGTTGCCGCGCACGTAGTGGTCGTACTGGCGGCAGACCCACTCCCGGGAGCCCAGGTTCGGGGAATCCAGCAGTTGCTCCAGCACCCGGGTCATGCTCTCGGGCCGCGGCAACGCGTCCGCGTCCAGGCGCTGGATCTCGTCCTGACGCACCGGCCGTTTCGCGGGCCGGTCGTACGCCGGCGCGGCGTCGGTGAGCGCCGCCACCGGGATATCGGCCACCGGACGGCCTTCCGACAGCACCCGGAACACGGGTTCGTCGATGACCCGGCCCACCACCACCGCGTCGAGGTCCCAGCGCTCGAAGATCGCCTGGACTTCGGCCACCGACTCCGGATGTGCCACCAACAGCATGCGCTCCTGGGACTCGGACAGCAGGATCTCGTAGGGGGTCATGCCCCGCTCGCGCAGCGGCACGTGCGCCAGTTCCAGCTCCACGCCCGAGCCGGCGCGGCCGGCCATCTCCACGGCGGAACTGGTGAGGCCCGCGGCGCCCATGTCCTGGATGCCCACGATGGCGTCGGTCCGCATCAACTCCAGACACGCCTCGATGAGGAGCTTTTCGGTAAAGGGGTCGCCCACCTGCACGGTGGGGCGGCGCTGCTCGGAGTCCTCGGAGAAGGACTCCGAGGCCATGGTGGCGCCGTGTACCCCGTCGCGCCCGGTCTTGGAGCCCACGTACATCACCGGGTTGCCGGCGCCCTGGGCCTTGCCGGTGAAGATGCGATCCCGCTCCGCCAGGCCCAGCGTGAACGCGTTCACCAGGATGTTGGCGTCGTAGCATTCGTCGAAGTAGATGTCGCCGCCCACGGTGGGCACGCCGACGCAGTTGCCGTAGCCGCCGATGCCGCCCACCACGCCGTTCATCAGGTAGGGCGTCTTGGGGTGGCGGATGGCGCCGAACCGGAGCGAATTGAGGCTGGCGATGGGACGCGCGCCCATGGTGAACACGTCCCGCAGGATGCCGCCCACGCCGGTGGCCGCCCCCTGATAGGGCTCGATGAAGGACGGGTGGTTGTGGCTCTCGATCTTGAACACCACGGCGAGGCCGTCGCCGATGTCCATGACGCCGGCGTTCTCGCCCGGGCCGTGGATGACGCGGGGACCTTCGGTGGGAAGCTGTTTCAGGTGCTTGCGCGAGCTCTTGTAGCTGCAGTGCTCCGACCACATGACCGAGAAGACGCCCAACTCGGTGAGGTTAGGCGGCCGTCCCAGAAGACGCTGGATCTCGGTGTACTCGTGGTCGGTCAGGCCGTGAGCGTGGACCACCTCGGCGGTCAAGGGCGCGGTGTCGGGGTTCGTTGCGTCGCTCATGTCGCTGCCTGGTATGATACGGCACGAATACCGTCGTGAACCCGAGCGTACTTGTCGCAGGCCGGCATGACGCCGTGCCGGGGCGTCATGCGCGGTTCCCGTGCAGGAAGTCGGCCATCGAGGAGAAAATCGTCAGGCCGCCGACGCCCCCCAGCAGTTCTTCCGCGGCATCCTCCGGATGCGGCATCAGGCCGAAGACATTCCGGCCGCGGTTGCACACGCCGGCGATGTTTTGCACCGAGCCGTTGGGATTGGCCGCGTCGGGAGTGTCGCCGTCCGCGTCGGCGTAGCGCAGCAGCACCTGTCCGTGGTCCCGAAGTCCCTCGAGGGTGAGGGTGTCGGCGTAGTAGCGGCCGTCGACGTGCTTCACCGGCATCTCCAACAGCTCACCGGGCTGCGCGGTACACGTGAACGGCGACTGGGCGTGTTCCACGCGCACGGTCACGCGCCGGCACACGAAGCGCAGGGACTCGTTGCGCGTGAGGGCTCCGGGAAGCAGCCCGGCCTCGCAGAGGATCTGGAAGCCGTTGCAGATGCCGAGCACCAGGCCGCCGGCCGCGGCGAAGTCGACGATGCCCTGCATGACCGGCGCGAACCGGGCCATGGCGCCGGCGCGCAGGTAGTCGCCATAGGAGAAGCCGCCCGGGAGGACCACGCCGTCGCAGCCGCCGTCGAACGGGTCCTTGTGCCACAGGGTGCGCACCTCGTGCCCGAGCACGTGGCGCAGACAGTGGACGACGTCATCGTCGTCGCAGGAGCCGGGAAAGACTGCCACCCCCCAGCGCATACGGCTACCTTGCGACCTCGAAGCGGTAGTCCTCGATGACCGGGTTTGCGAGCAGCTTCTCGCACATGCGCCGCGCCTGCTGCTCGGCGTCCTCCGCCGCGGCCACATCCAGGCGCAGCTCCAGGTACTTGCCCACGCGCACTTCCTGGACGGCGTCGAAGCCCAGGCTGTGGAGCGAGTTCTCCACGGCCTTGCCCTGGGGGTCCAGGACGCCTTCCTTGAGGGTTACGAAGACTTTGACGAGCATGATAAAACGGCGCCCCGCCCTACCGCCTGGATTCCCGCTTCCACCGGAATGACGTTTCGAAAGGTCGCTGTCTCATGAGTTTTGACACAACCTGCTTCGCGGTACTGACGGGTGGCCGGGCGGGGATGCGGCGGATCCCCACTAGCTGCCGGTCACCCGGCGGCAGACCTCCTGGTAGGCTTCCTCGACGCCGCCCAGGTCGCGGCGGAAGCGGTCCTTGTCCATCTTCTCGAGGGAGCCCTTCTGCCAGAAGCGGCACGTGTCGGGACAGATCTCGTCGGCGAGGACGACCTTTCCGTCGCGCTTCCCGAATTCGAGCTTGAAGTCCACGAGGATCAGGTCGCGCTCGTCGAAGAACGCCTTCATCAGCTCGTTGGTGCGGAAGGTGAGACGCTTGATCTCCTCCAGCTCCTCCGCGGTGGCATAGCCCAACGCGAGGATGTGGTAGTCGTTGATGATCGGATCGTCGAGCTCGTCGCACTTGTAGCAGAACTCGAGGATCGTGGTGGACAGCGACTGCCCCTCCTCCAGGCCGAGGCGCTTGGCCATGCTGCCGGCCACGATGTTCCGGATGATCACCTCGATGGGGAGCATGTCCAGCTTCCAGACCAGCATCTCCCGTTCGTCGAGGCGCTCCAGGAAGTGCGTCGGCACGCCGTTGGCTTCCAGGTGCTTGAACAGCACCTCGGAGATGGCGTTGTTGACGACCCCCTTGGAGGTGACGCTGCCCAGCTTCTTCTTGTTGAAGGCGCTGGCGTCGTCCTTGAAATACTGGATCATCTTGGCGGGATCGTCGGTCGTGTAGAGCTTCTTCGCCTTGCCCTCGTACATGAACTCACGCTTTTCCATGGCTCTCCTCGTGCGCCTCGCGGGCGGATTTAATCCACTCCGGCGCGGCCGCCCTTCAGGCCGCGCCGAAAACTCGTTCGAAAATGGTGTCCACGTGCTTGAAGCAGTCCTTCAGCTCCCAGATCTCGTCGATCTCGCCGGGGCTCAGGTGCTCCGTGACCGTGGCGTCCTCCAGCAACTGCTGCTTGAGGTCCTTGCCCTCCTTGGCGGCCACGAGCCCGTGCCGCTGGACGATCTTGTAGGCCTCGTCGCGCGCGAGCCCCTTCTCCACCAGGCGCAGCATCACGCCCTGCGAGAACACCGCGCCGCCGCTCAGGGCGAGGTTGCGCTCCATGTTCTCGGGGTAGACGCACAGGCCGCGGATCACGCGAATGAACCGGTGAAGCATGAAGTCCACCAGGATGGTGGCGTCGGGACCGA